>OBVR01000013.1_pt1 | contig 112047 bp, 111 predicted proteins | sample 1476201 | NCBI WGS metagenome assembly OBVR01 (sample SAMEA2580024, study PRJEB22360) | human gut metagenome | biome: human gut; feature: human-associated habitat; material: faeces | place: Denmark | collected 2008/2010 | reverse complement strand
CTCTAGTGACCGATAGTGAACCAGTACCGTGAGGGAAAGGTGAAAAGCACCCCGGGAGGGGAGTGAAATAGAACCTGAAACCGTGTGCCTACAACAAGTTCGAGCCCGTTAATGGGTGAGAGCGTGCCTTTTGTAGAATGAACCGGCGAGTTACGATATGATGCGAGGTTAAGTTGAAGAGACGGAGCCGTAGGGAAACCGAGTCTGAATAGGGCGGATTAGTATTATGTCGTAGACCCGAAACCATGTGACCTACCCATGAGCAGGTTGAAGGTGAGGTAAAACTCACTGGAGGACCGAACCAGGGCACGTTGAAAAGTGCTTGGATGACTTGTGGGTAGCGGAGAAATTCCAAACGAACTTGGAGATAGCTGGTTCTCTCCGAAATAGCTTTAGGGCTAGCGTCGACATCAAGATTCTTGGAGGTAGAGCACTGTTTGGGTGAGGGGTCCATCCCGGATTACCAATCTCAGATAAACTCCGAATGCCAAAGAATTATGGTCGGCAGTCAGACTGCGAGTGCTAAGATCCGTAGTCGAAAGGGAAACAGCCCAGACCACCAGCTAAGGTCCCAAAATAATTGTTAAGTGGAAAAGGATGTGGGGTTGCACAGACAACTAGGATGTTAGCTTAGAAGCAGCTATTCATTCAAAGAGTGCGTAATAGCTCACTAGTCGAGTGACCCTGCGCCGAAAATGTACCGGGGCTAAAACAATTTACCGAAGCTGTGGATACCTTTATAGGTATGGTAGGAGAGCGTTCTATGTGTGGCGAAGGTGTACCGTGAGGAGCGCTGGAACGCATAGAAGTGAGAATGCCGGTATGAGTAGCGAAAGACAGGTGAGAATCCTGTCCACCGTAAGACTAAGGTTTCCAGGGGAAGGCTCGTCCGCCCTGGGTTAGTCGGGACCTAAGGAGAGACCGAAAGGTGTATCCGATGGACAACAGGTTGATATTCCTGTACTAGAGTATGTAGTGAAGGAGGGACGCAGTAGGCTAACTAAAGCGTGCGACTGGAAGTGCACGTCTAAGCAGTGAGGTGTGAATTGAGTTAAATGCTTAGTTCTATAACATTGAGCTGTGATGGGGAGCGAAGTTTAGTAGCGAAGTTAGTGATGTCACACTGCCAAGAAAAGCTTCTAGCGTTAATCATACTCTACCCGTACCGCAAACCGACACAGGTAGTCGAGGCGAGTAGCCTCAGGTGAGCGAGAGAACTCTCGTTAAGGAACTCGGCAAAATGACCCCGTAACTTCGGGAGAAGGGGTGCTGACTTTAAGTCAGCCGCAGTGAATAGGCCCAAGCAACTGTTTATCAAAAACACAGCTCTCTGCTAAATCGTAAGATGATGTATAGGGGGTGACGCCTGCCCGGTGCTGGAAGGTTAAGAGGAGTGCTTAGCGGTGACGCGAAGGTATGAATTGAAGCCCCAGTAAACGGCGGCCGTAACTATAACGGTCCTAAGGTAGCGAAATTCCTTGTCGGGTAAGTTCCGACCCGCACGAAAGGCGTAATGATTTGGGCACTGTCTCAACGAGAGACTCGGTGAAATTTTAGTACCTGTGAAGATGCAGGTTACCCGCGACAGGACGGAAAGACCCCATGGAGCTTTACTGCAGTTTGATATTGAGTGTCTGTGCCACATGTACAGGATAGGTAGGAGCCATAGAGATCGGGACGCCAGTTTCGATGGAGGCGTTGTTGGGATACTACCCTTGTGTTATGGCCACTCTAACCCGGATAGGTGATCCCTATCGGAGACAGTGTCTGACGGGCAGTTTGACTGGGGCGGTCGCCTCCTAAAAGGTAACGGAGGCGCCCAAAGGTTCCCTCAGAATGGTTGGAAATCATTCGCAGAGTGTAAAGGTATAAGGGAGCTTGACTGCGAGAGCAACAACTCGAGCAGGGACGAAAGTCGGGCTTAGTGATCCGGTGGTTCCGCATGGAAGGGCCATCGCTCAACGGATAAAAGCTACCCTGGGGATAACAGGCTTATCTCCCCCAAGAGTTCACATCGACGGGGAGGTTTGGCACCTCGATGTCGGCTCGTCGCATCCTGGGGCTGTAGTCGGTCCCAAGGGTTGGGCTGTTCGCCCATTAAAGCGGCACGCGAGCTGGGTTCAGAACGTCGTGAGACAGTTCGGTCCCTATCCGTCGCGGGCGTAGGAAATTTGAGAGGATCTGCTCCTAGTACGAGAGGACCAGAGTGGACTTACCGCTGGTGTACCAGTTGTTCTGCCAAGAGCATCGCTGGGTAGCTATGTAGGGAAGGGATAAACGCTGAAAGCATCTAAGTGTGAAACCCACCTCAAGATGAGATTTCCCATGATTTTATATCAGTAAGAGCCCTGAGAGATGATCAGGTAGATAGGTTAGAAGTGGAAGTTGTGTGAGCAATGGAGCGGACTAATACTAATAGCTCGAGGACTTATCCAAAGTAACTGAGAATACGAAGCGAAGGTTTTCTTGGGATTTGAATAGATATTCAATTTTGAGTTTGTATGACTCAGAGTTAAGTGACGATAGCCTAGGAGATACACCTGTACCCATGCCGAACACAGCAGTTAAGCCCTAGAACGCCGGAAGTAGTTGGGGGTTGCCCCCTGTGAGATATGGAAGTCGCTTAGCAAGAAGTTGAGCCTAGTTGAAGCTAGGCTCATTTGGGAGTTTAGCTTAGTTGAAATCGAGAGGAAATCGAGGTTTCAATCGGCGGATAAGAGAAACGCAGTTTCTGACCGTTGGCTGAGTTAAACGACCATAAGGGAGTTTAGCTCAGCTGGGAGAGCATCTGCCTTACAAGCAGAGGGTCAGCGGTTCGATCCCGTTAACTCCCATAAAGGTCCCGTAGTGTAGCGGTTATCACGTCGCCCTGTCACGGCGAAGATCGCGGGTTCGATTCCCGTCGGGACCGTTAAGGTAATGAAAATTATTTTAAGACTCGTTAGCTCAGTTGGTAGAGCAATTGACTTTTAATCAATGGGTCACTGGTTCGAGCCCAGTACGGGTCATAATTTTGCGGGTTTGGCGGAATTGGCAGACGCACCAGATTTAGGATCTGGCGCTTTACGGCGTGGGGGTTCAAGTCCCTTAACCCGCATAGAAGAATAATAATGAGCCGGCTTAGCTCAGTTGGTAGAGCATCTGATTTGTAATCAGAGGGTCGCGTGTTCAAGTCATGTAGCCGGCATTTTTTTATATAAAGAAAGCAATGCGAACGTAGTTCAGTGGTAGAACATCACCTTGCCAAGGTGGGGGTCGCGGGTTCGAATCCCGTCGTTCGCTTGAGGAGGCCGGGGTGGCGGAACTGGCAGACGCACAGGACTTAAAATCCTGCGATTGGTAACGATCGTACCGGTTCGATTCCGGTCCTCGGCATATAAGAAGGTTGAAAGTAGCACCCTTAGCTCAACTGGATAGAGTACCTGACTACGAATCAGGCGGTTAGAGGTTCGACTCCTCTAGGGTGCATGGTCGCAAGGCTATGTAATAATTGAATAATAACGAGCACCCTTAGCTCAACTGGATAGAGTACCTGACTACGAATCAGGCGGTTAGAGGTTCGACTCCTCTAGGGTGCATAAGGCGAAAGCTTTAGATCGGGAAGTAGCTCAGCTTGGTAGAGTACTTGGTTTGGGACCAAGGTGTCGCAGGTTCGAATCCTGTCTTCCCGATAGTGTATTGAAAAGTCTAATGGTTTCATTAGGCTTTTTTGGTATTTCTTTAGGTGAATGACAAGAAAAAAGAGCTTTCGCTCTTTCCAACTTTATTTATTTCGCAGTTCAACATAACGGTTATACCAAATTTTGATATATTCCTCTGAAAAAGGACCTCTGTTTTGGTTGATCCAATCTACCAATACCTTTACATTTTCCTTCAAAATAAAGTCAATGTTGTCTGAATAGTGCATTTTCTCTTTGTGTTGCTCATATTCTTCAACATCTAACAATTTTTTTTCACCATTTGTAAAAACCTTGACATCGAGATCATAGTCGATATATTTTAAGGCTTCCTGGTCGATGTGAAAAGGACTTGCTAGGTTACAGTAGTATGATACACCATTGTCACGGATCATGGCGATGATGTTAAACCAATATTTTTTATGGAAATAAACGATCGCTGGTTCACGTGTAATCCAACGTCTGCCATCACTTTCAGTAACAAGTGTATGATCATTTACTCCAATAATTGCATTTTCGGTTATCTTTAATACCATGGTGTCACGCCATGTTCGGTGTAAACTGCCATCATGTTTATAACTTTGAATTGTAATAAAGTCGCCTTCTTTAGGTAGTTTCATAACGTACCAACTTTCTACAATCTAAGTATATCCTCTATATTGTATCATATTTTTTCAAATATTTTCTGTTTTTTCTATCATATTTTCAATTTGATTCATGAAGAGAGGTTTATTCATCTAGGAAGTCCCTTATGGCTGACGTTATATCACTATAATCGTACCCTTTTCTTGCCAGTGCTTGTGTTAAACGTTGTTTGAGGTCGTAGCCTTCATATTTTTTACTGTATTTACGGTATTGTTTATCTAACTCCTTTAGGATGAGCTCATTTGTTGTTTCTTCATCTGCTTCTAGTTCAAGATTTTGAAACGCTATCTTTGCTTGGTTGTATGCAAAACCTTTTGAAATGAGTGCTTGGATGATTTTCGTTTCAATGGCTTTTAACGGGTATTTTCCTTGGTATTTTTTTTGTAGTTTTATTGCGGTACGGTTGATAACTTCTGTAAAATCATAGTCTGCAAGAATTTCTTGGAGGATTGATTTTGGGATCCCTTTTTGTTGTATTTTTTGTTGTAATAATACAGGGCCTTTATCGCCACTGAGGAGGTTAGCCTCTATTAGGTTTCTGGAATATTGACGATCATCTAACCACTTTTCTTCTTTTAGGTGTTGGACAACTTTATCAATAATCTCACTATCAATCTCATATTTTGTAAGGTAGTCTCGGACTTCTTTTGTGGTCCGAGCTTTAAAGGAAAGGTGGTAGAGGGCTAGGTTTTTTCCATAGGAGTATTGAGCAAACTTTTGGATTTCTTTTAGTTCTTCTTCGCTGATTTCTTTCTCTTTGGAAAGAAAATATTTGACGATGGTATCTTCAGTGATGTAAAGTTTTTGATCATTGTCTAATTCCAGGAGATAGAGTCTTTTTTTCTTTTCTAGTTTTGTAATTTTCATGTTTTTATTATACCGAAAAATGTGTTAAGATAGGGATATGAACGTTAAAGTAAAACAAAAAATTCCTTTGAAAATTAAACGAATGGGAATCAACGGAGAAGGGATTGGCTTTTATAAAAAAACACTTGTCTTTGTGCCTGGGGCTTTAAAGGGCGAAGATATCTTCTGTCAAATTACAAGTGTCAAGAAAAATTTTGCGGAAGCCAAACTCCTATCTGTGAATAAGGCGTCTAAGTATCGGGTGACACCCATGTGTGATATCTATGAGACCTGTGGGGGCTGTCAAATCATGCATTTGAAGTATGACAAGCAGTTGGAGTTTAAGACAGATTTATTGCAGCAGGCCTTGAAGAAGTTCTCACCTGAAGGCTTTGAACAGTATGCTATTCGGCCGACAATCGGAATGAAGGAGCCTCTTTACTATCGGGCAAAATTGCAATTTCAAACAAGGAAATTCAAGGGTCAGGTGAAGGCGGGGCTCTATGTTCAAAATTCACATTATTTGGTAGAATTAAAAGATTGTTTGGTTCAAGATCCGGTTATTCAAGCGATTGCTACTGATCTAGCAGATTTATTGACCTACTATCAGATCCCGATTGCTGATGAGCGAAAAGAACTGGGTGTCAGAACCATGATGGTTCGACGGGCTCGGAAGTCTGGTCAGGTTCAGATCATTGTGGTCACTAGTCGGCAGATTAATTTAAAGGATTTAGTGGAAGACTTGGTCACGAAACATCCTGAGATTGTCACCGTTGCTGTTAATAAAAATACGTCTCGCTCCAGTGAAATCTATGGCGAACAAACGCAGATTATTTGGGGAGAAGAGGCCATTTTGGAAGGCGTTTTGGATTATGAATTCTCCCTCTCTCCTCGAGCCTTTTATCAACTGAATCCAGAGCAGACTGAGGTGTTGTATAGTGAGGCGGTTAAGGCTCTAGATGTTTCCCCAGAGGATCACTTGATAGATGCCTACTGTGGGGTTGGAACGATTGGGTTTGCTTTTGCGAATAGGGTCAAAAGTGTTCGGGGGATGGATATCATTCCTGAAGCGATTGAAGATGCCAAATACAATGCTAAACGGATGGGATTTGAGAATACCCACTATGAGGCTGGTACAGCAGAAGAGATCATTCCTCGCTGGTACCAAGAAGGCTATCGAGCTAATGCTGTGATTGTGGATCCACCTCGTACGGGATTGGGTACAAAATTGATCGAGACCTTGTTGCACTATGCACCTGAAAAGATGGTCTATGTCTCTTGTAATGTCTCTACTTTGGCACGGGATCTAGTGGCTTTGACAAAGGTTTATCAGGTTGAATACATTCAATCAGTGGACATGTTCCCCCATACGGCAAGGACAGAGGCTGTCGTGAAGTTAGTGAAGAAGTAAAATTAAAAAGAATGAGTAAAGGAAATAGGAAAATGGACAATGTTATTGATGTATCGATTCCAGTGGCTCAAGTCATTGATCAACATCCGGAAGTATTGGACTTATTGGTGGAGTTGGGCTTTAAACCTTTAGCCAACCCCATCATGCGCAATACAGTTGGGCGCAAGGTTTCCTTGAAACAAGGATCAAAATTAGAAGGTACCCCCATGGAGAAGATTGTGCGAACGCTAGAAGCTAATGGCTATGAAGTAGTGGGGTTAGACTAATGAGCGATGAACGAATTCATGTCTTGAGAGACATCTTATTAGACCTGCATCATGGAGCATCTCCTGAGTCGGTCCAAGAACGATTTGATGCGACCTTTGCGGGGGTTTCTGCGATTGAGATCTCTCTCATGGAGCATGAACTGATGAATTCAGATGCAGGTGTTACTTTTGAAGATGTTATGGAGCTTTGTGATGTCCATGCGAATCTCTTTAAGAATGCTGTTCAAGGGGTCGAAGTGGCAGATACTGAACATCCAGGTCATCCGGTTCAGATCTTTAAACAGGAGAACCTAGCCCTTCGTGCCGCTATGATGCGGGTCCGTCGCTTGCTGGATAATTATGAGACAACTGAGGATCCTGAGATGATCCAAGAGATTCAAAAGGGTTTACTGCGTCAGTTGGGCTTGGTGGGTCAATTTGATCGGCATTACCGGCGCAAGGAAGAGTTGATGTTTCCCATTATGGAGCGCTATGGGCATGATTCTCCGCCAAAAGTGATGTGGGGAGTGGATGACCAGATTCGGGAACTCTTTGCGAAAGCACTGGATGTGGCCAAGAGACTGCCGGATTCCGACATCTTAGAAGTCAAAAAGTGTTTTGAAGCCTTTGCGCAAGAGTTTGAGGGAATGATCTTTAAAGAAGAATCAATTCTCTTGATGATATTGTTGGAATCCTTTACTCAGGATGATTGGCTTTCCATTGCGGAGGAAAGTGATGCTTATGGTTATGCCATTATCATTCCGAGTGAGAAATGGGTGCCGAAACGCGTGGACTTCAAGGAAGAAGGAGCAACAGAGACTGAAGATTTAGGTGAAGTCCTTCCTTCTTCAAATGGAAACGAGCACCGTCAGGTCATTGAGACTCCTGAGGGACAATTGACCATTACTTTCACACCTAAGAAAAAAGAAGAGAGCTTTGATAGAAAGCAACCTCAATCATTTGGCAATGGTTATTTGTCAGTCGAGCAAGCGAATTTGATTTTAAATCATTTGCCGATGGAGATCACCTTTGTCAATAAGGATGATATTTTCCAATATTACAATGATGCTGCGCCTTTTGAGGAAATGATCTTCAAACGGACACCATCGCAGGTAGGGCGCAATGTCGAGCTGTGTCACCCGCCAAAATACTTGGAAAAGGTCAAAGCGATCATGCTGGGGCTTCGTGAAGGAAAAAAAGACAAGTATGAAATGTGGTTCAAATCCGAATCACGTGGGAAATTTGTCCATGTCACCTATGCAGCAGTGCGTGATGAAGCTGGAGACTTTCAAGGTGTCTTGGAATATGTTCAGGACATTCAACCCTATCGAGAGATCGATACGGATTTTTATAGAGGAATGGAGTAAAGATGAGTTACGAAACAGAGTTTATGAAGGAGTTTGAGGAGTGGATCAAGACTCAGGTCATGATCAATGAAATGGCTCTAGAAGAGAGTAAGAAGGTTTTTGATGAAGACCAGGATGAACGAGCTAAAATCGCGATGATTCGCTATGAAAGTCGCTTGGATGCCTATCAGTTCTTGCAAGGGAAGTTTGAAAATTTCCATGCTGGAAAAGGATTTCATGATTTACCAGATGGCCTCTTTGGTGAAAGAAAATACTAAAATGACGTTATTGAAGGCGTTTTACCAGCTGGATTTAGCTGAAAATTGGGCAATGACTTGATTTTTTAAGGGATTATGATACAATAAAAAAGTTGAAATGACATCAACGGATTATTGAAAGTAATGATGGTGATGAAACCTTGTTGCCTTAGGAATTGATCACTATTTTTAGGAGGAAAAATGGCAAAGAAGAACGTAAACCGTGCAAAACAATACAAACATCAAAATAGACATGTCTTGAAAAAAGCTGTTGCAACTGTAACTGCGGCTGTGAAAGAAGCACCGAAAAAAGTTGAAAAAGCTACAAAAGCAGTAGCAAAAGAAGTGAAACAAGCGGCTTCTTCAGTGGAAGAGTTTGCTGCAAGTTTGGAAGGTGTGGCACTTGATCGTGCGCAAACATTCTATGATGAAGGTATTCGCTCTGTTGCGGACTTTACTAACTGGACAGAAAAAGAGTTGTTGGCTCTTAAAGGAATCGGTCCAGCTACGATCAAGAAATTAAAAGAACTAGGCGTTAAATTTAAATAATCGCTTTTGTGATTTCTTGCTATTTCCAGGAGTTCTTGATAAAATGAACCTGTTAGAGGTGTTTTGAATCCCACATTTTACAGAAAGTGGCGGAGCTGAGAAGTCCACAAATGTGTCAAAACTGGTTGCTAATGGATGAAATAAAAAAATGAAATATAAATCTTTTTGTCTCCTTTTAGGTCTAGGCAGCGAGTTGCAGGCTGTACTCAAGTACGCCAAAGCAAGCTAACAACGTCATGAAAGTGCAATAAGAAGATTAAAGATGCGGGCATCTGCCCGAAATTGGGTGGTACCGCGGATAAACACATTCGTCCCTGTCAGATTGATGGCAGGGGCGATTTTTCTTTTCTACCCCTAGTCAAAGGAGCTTGTCATGAAACAATCTTTTAAAACTAGTAAACTCTACTATGGCTTTCCGATTTTCATCTTAGGGTATCAGGACCAGAGCTTTGGGTACAATATCACAACCTGCAGTTCCTCTTATAGCCTGGGCGATTGGCTGGTCATCGGTGTTGGTGCTGAGGAAAATGCGGCTGACCAGATTAAGCATTACCAGAAGTTCTCTGTGAACATCCCTGATGAAAACTTTATGCTTGGGATGGAGCAGGCCGGTTTTATCAGCCATCGAGAAAAGTTGGAACACTTGGGACTAGACTATAAAATTTCTGAACGGACTCAGGCTCCGATTTTAGAGGCATGTCCCGTCGTATTGGACTGTCAGGTAGATCGGATTATCGAGGAAGATGGCATCTGCCATATCTTTGCCAAGATTCTTGATCGACTGGCTAATCCAGAGCTCTTGGACGATAAAGGCCATTTTAAAAATGACCGCTTTGCGCCGACTTACTTTATGGGAGATGGTCATCAGCGTGTTTACCGTTATCTAGATGACCGAGTCGACCCCATGGGAAGCTTTATCAAGAAAGCGAGGAAGAAGGATGACAAGAGCTGAACTGCCAGAACGAATCGAAACGGAGCGTCTCGTTTTACGAGTCCGTACAGTGGCGGATGCTGAGGATATCCATGCCTACGCTAGTCTCCCAGAGGTTTCTTACCCAGCAGGTTTTCCGCCCGTTAAGACCTTGGAAGATGAGATTTATTACCTAGAACATATTCTTCCCGATCGTAATGAAAAGGACAATCTCCCAGCAGGCTATGGAATTGTGGTCAAAGGGACTGATAAAGTTATTGGCTCAGTTGATTTCAACCATCGCCACGAAGACGATGTACTGGAGATTGGCTATACCTTGCACCCAGACTTTTGGGGGAGAGGCTATGTGCCTGAAGCGGCGCGTGCCTTGATCAACCTCGCTTTTAAAAAATTGAATCTACACAAGATTGAATTGTCTTGCTTTGGTTACAACCTTCAAAGTCAACGAGTCGCTGAGAAGCTTGGTTTCACCCTTGAAGCTCGTATCCGAGACCGCAAAGATGCCGAAGGCAACCGCTGTGATGATTTGAGATATGGCTTGCTGAAGAGTGAGTGGGAGTTGGATTGATGCATGTTTTTATCATTGGAGCTCCAGCCTCAGGGAAAATGACCATTGGTCAGGAACTTTCAAAACTCACCGGTGCGACTCTCTTTTTCAACCATCAACCAATTGATTTCGCACTCGAAATCTATCAGGATTTTACGGAAGAAATGTGGGAATTTGTTCGTGGAATTAACTTTTCTTTTCTTGGAACAAGCGCCAGGAATCATCGGTCGGTGATTTTAACAGGCGTAATTGACTTTTCAAATCAATACCAACTGATGTATTTGAAGGACATTCAAGATTTGTTAAATGAGTATCATCAGCAGATTCTTTTTGTTGAATTAGAAACGTCTCTAGAGGAGCGGTTACGTCGAAATCGGACGGAGAATCGTTTGAAATATAAACCCTTGAAACGGTATGTTGAGGTATCTGAAAGAGAGATTTTAGAGACTGATAAAACGAATCAACTTAATTCTCAAAAGCGACCGAGTAGTCTTCACCACTACCTTAAAATTGATAATACGAATCTGTCCGCAGAAGAAGTTGCAAAGCAGATTCAAGAAAAAATGAAAACAATAGAGAAAGGACAAACACATGTCTAAAGAACTTTCACCTAAATACAATCCAGCCGAGGTTGAGGCTGGTCGTTACCAAAAATGGCTTGATGAGGATGTTTTCAAGCCTTCAGGCGATCAAAAGGCTAAGCCATACTCAATCGTGATTCCACCACCAAACGTAACTGGTAAACTTCACCTTGGTCACGCTTGGGATACGACTTTACAAGATATTATCATCCGTCAAAAACGGATGCAAGGTTTCGATACGCTTTGGCTTCCAGGCATGGACCATGCTGGGATTGCCACTCAAGCCAAGGTTGAAGCGCGTTTGGCTGAAAGTGGCATTTCACGTTATGACCTTGGACGTGAAAAATTCCTTGATAAAGTCTGGGAGTGGAAAGACGAGTATGCTTCAACCATCAAGCAACAATGGGGCAAGATGGGGATTTCAGTGGATTACTCTCGTGAACGGTTCACTCTTGATGAAGGCTTGTCAAAAGCCGTTCGTAAGGTCTTTGTAGATTTGTACAAAAAAGGCTGGATCTACCGTGGTGAATTCATCATCAACTGGGATCCAAAAGCTCGCACAGCCCTCTCTGATATTGAGGTCATTCACAAGGATGTGGAAGGCGCCTTCTACCACATGAACTACATGTTGGAAGACGGTTCACGTGCTCTTGAAGTGGCAACAACTCGTCCAGAAACCATGTTTGGGGACACTGCCATAGCGGTTAACCCAAATGACGATCGTTATAAAGATTTGATTGGTAAAAATGTTATCTTGCCAATCTTGAACAAGCCAATCCCAATCGTCGGGGACGAACACGCAGACCCTGAATTCGGTACTGGTGTGGTGAAAATCACTCCTGCTCATGATCCTAACGACTTCTTGGTTGGTCAACGTCATAATCTTCCTCAAGTCAATGTTATGAACGATGATGGTACCATGAATGAATTGGCTGGCGAATTCAAGGGTATGGACCGTTTTGAAGCACGCAAGGCCGTTGTTAAGAAATTGAAAGAAATCGGTGCTCTTGTCGAAATTGAGAAAATGACTCACTCGGTTGGTCACTCAGAGCGTACAGGTGTAGTAGTTGAGCCACGCTTGTCAACGCAATGGTTCGTCAAGATGGACCAATTGGCTAAGAATGCCATTGCCAACCAAGACACAGAGGACAAGGTTGAATTTTACCCACCTCGTTTCAACGATACCTTCCTCCAATGGATGGAAAATGTCCACGACTGGGTAATCTCTCGTCAGCTCTGGTGGGGTCACCAAATCCCTGCTTGGTACAATGCTGAGGGTGAAATATATGTCGGCGAAGAAGCTCCAGAAGGTGACGGTTGGACTCAGGACGAAGACGTCTTGGATACGTGGTTCAGTTCGGCTCTTTGGCCATTCTCTACCATGGGCTGGCCGGATGTGGACTCAGAAGACTTTAAACGTTATTATCCAACATCAACTTTGGTGACTGGTTATGATATTATTCCGTTCTGGGTGTCTCGGATGATTTTCCAAGGTTTGGAATTTACTGGCAAGTCGCCATTCAAAAATGCCTTGATTCATGGTCTCATTCGTGATGAGCAAGGACGCAAGATGTCGAAATCTCTCGGTAACGGGATTGATCCAATGGATGTTATTGATAAGTACGGAACAGATAGCCTTCGTTGGTTCCTTTCAAATGGTTCTGCACCAGGGCAAGACGTGCGCTTCTCTTACGAGAAAATGGATGCTTCATGGAACTTTATTAACAAGATCTGGAACATCTCTCGCTACATCCTCATGAACAATGAAGGCTTGACCCTTGAGCAAGCTACTGCCAATGTCGAAAAAGTTGTTAACAAGGAAGCTGGAAATGTCACAGACCGCTGGATTCTCCACAACCTCAATGAAACGATCGGCAAGGTTACTGAAAACTTTGATAAGTTCGAGTTTGGTGTTGCTGGACACATCCTCTACAACTTTATCTGGGACGAGTTTGCGGACTGGTACGTTGAATTGACCAAGGAAGTGCTTTATAGCGACAACGAAGAAGAGAAAGTTATCACACGTTCTGTTCTCCTTTACACCTTGGACAAAATCCTTCGTCTCCTTCACCCAATCATGCCATTCGTGACTGAGGAAATCTACGGTCAAATCTCTGAAGGAACGATTGTGACTGCGGAATATCCAGTGGTTCGTCCAGAATTTGAAAACGAAGAAGCGGCAGCTGGTGTTGAAGCACTTAAAGACGTGATTCGCTCCGTTCGTAACTCACGTGCGGAAGTGAACGTAGCGCCAAGCAAACCAATCACTATCTTGATCAAGACAAGCGACAGCAAGCTCGATGCTTTCTTTAATGATAATGTCAACTACATCAAACGCTTCACAAACCCAGAACACTTGAAAATTGCAGCAGATGTTGAAGTGCCTGACTTGGTTATGTCAAGCGTCATCACAGGAGCAGAAATCTACTTGCCGCTCGCAGACCTCCTCAATGTCGAAGAAGAACTCGCTCGTCTCGACAAGGAACTGGCTAAATGGCAAAAAGAACTGGATATGGTTGGTAAGAAGCTCTCTAACGAACGCTTCGTAGCCAATGCCAAACCAGAAGTTGTCCAAAAAGAACGCGACAAACAAGCCGACTACCAAGCGAAATACGACGCGACTGTTGCACGTATTGATGAGATGAAGAAGTTGATCTGATAAAATAAGATCCTAACAACTAGGAGTTGAACTCGCGTTTTGAGTTCAACTCTTTTTTTGCTATAATGAAGGGTATGAAATCCTACAATACCTTGAATGATTATTATCGAACTTTATTTGGAGAAAAGACCTTTAAAGTCCCTATTGATGCAGGATTTGATTGTCCTAATCGAGACGGAACAGTCGCCCATGGTGGCTGTACTTTTTGTACGGTCTCAGGTTCAGGAGATGCCATTGTGGCTCCAGAAGCTCCGATTCGAGAACAGTTTTACAAAGAGATTGATTTTATGCATCGGAAATGGCCAGATGTGAAGAAGTACCTGGTCTATTTTCAAAATTTCACCAATACCCATGATAAGGTGGAAGTCATTCGAGAGCGTTATGAGCAGGCCATCAATGAACCAGGAGTAGTAGGAATCAACATCGGAACACGTCCGGATTGTTTACCTGACGATACCTTGGCCTACCTAGCAGAGCTGACTGAGCGCATGCATGTGACGATTGAGTTGGGACTTCAGACCACTTATGAAGCGACTTCTGAGTTGATTAACAGAGCTCATAGTTATGAACTCTATGTTGAAACCGTCAAGCGCATTCGAAAACAAGTACCGAAGGCTGAGATTGTCTCCCATTTGATCAACGGGCTTCCGGGGGAAACACACGAGATGATGGTGGAAAATGTTCGCCGTTGTGTGACGGACAATGAGATTAACGGGATCAAGTTGCACCTTTTGCATTTGATGACCAATACACGCATGCAACGCGACTACCATGAAGGGCGTCTCCAACTCATGAGCCAGGAGGAATATGTCAAGGTCATTTGTGATCAGTTAGAGATTATTCCTAAGCACATCGTGATCCATCGGATTACCGGGGATGCCCCGCGCGACATGTTGATCGGTCCTATGTGGAGCCTCAACAAATGGGAAGTGTTGAATGCCATTGAAGCGGAAATGCAGCGTCGTGGGAGTACCCAAGGTTGTAAAGTAGAAGAGGAGGATGATCATGTTACGACCACTTGAAATGGCCCATCAGTTTTTAAATGAAGTCATCACCAAAGAAGATGTGGTGGTGGACGCGACCATGGGGAATGGACATGATACGGCTTTTTTAGCAAAACGAGCAGGTCAAGTCTATGCCTTTGATATTCAAGAGCTGGCCCTTGTCAATACCCGAGAAAAATTGGACCAGCTGGGGCTTCAAAACGTCCAGTTGATTTTGGATGGCCACCAGCATGTGGATCACTATGTAACGAATCTCAAAGCAGCGATTTTCAACCTTGGTTATCTGCCAGCTGCGGATAAATCAGTGATTACCCTGCCAGCTACTACGATTGAAGCCATGGAGAAAATCTGCACTCGCTTAGAAAAAGGTGGGCGTATCGCAATTATGATTTATTACGGTCATGCGGGGGGAGACCTTGAGCGCGATGCGGTGCTGGACTTTGTCAGCCAGCTTCCTCAAAAAGACTACACAGCGACCATCTACCGGACGCTAAATCAAGTGAATCAGCCCCCATTTTTGGTCATGATTGAAAAATTAGAAAGCTACCGGCATGGATAAAGAATATTTAAAGAATAAAATTGAGGGACTAAGACAACATTTTGTTGAGTCCACGGTTCACGAGCGGGCCACAGGATTTTATGACGAAGTGCATATGACCAAAAAGATGCTCAAAATCAAAAAGAAGTTGGTTGCACTGGAAATGGAACGGTGCCAAAAGAAGATTGAGCACAAGGATGTAACCAAGACAGATCAAAAGATTGCGGAGATCAAACAGCAATTTGAAATTTGTTGCAAAGATCGTTAAGGAGGTAGAAAATGGAACTTCTCCTTTATGCCGTGATTTTTTCGATGGTTCTGATCATCTCAAATGCTACCAATAAACTGTTTCCCCGTCTACCATTACCTTTGATCCAAATTTTCTTGGGGATTGGCTGGGCTTTGTTTATCCCTGCAGAGCAGTTTCACCTGGATACGGAGCTATTTTTAGCTCTTGTGATTGGCCCACTCTTGTTTCGAGAAGCAGAAGAAGCAGATATTACTTCTATCTTGAAGCACTGGCGGGTTATTCTCTATTTAATTTTCCCCGTTATCTTTCTTTCAACCCTGAGTTTAGGCTGGCTTGCCCACTCCTTGTGGTTGAGCCTTCCTTTGGCAGCCTGTATGGCTGTGGGGGCAGCTTTAGGCCCTACGGATTTAGTAGCCTTTGCCTCTCTTTCTGAGCGCTTTAGCTTCCCAAAGCGAGTCTCCAATATCTTAAAAGGAGAAGGCTTGCTCAATGATGCTTCTGGACTGGTTGCTTTTCGAATGGCTTTAGCAGCCCTTGCTACAGGTGCTTTTTCTGTTGGAAAAGCAGGGATTTCTTTGGGGATTTCCATAACAGGTGGCTTGCTAGTCGGTCTTTTGACAGGCTTTGTCAACCGGTGGTTGCAAAAATTACTTTTGAGTGTGAGAGCAAGCGATATTGCTAGTGAACTGTTGTTAGAACTGAGTTTGCCACTGTTGACCTTTTTCTTAGCCGAGGAACTCCATGTATCCGGCATTATCGCAGTGGTCGTATCTGGTATCCTCAAAGCTAGCCGCTTTAAACAGATCACGCTCCTAGAGGCACGGGTAGATACAGTGACCCATACTGTTTGGAATACGGTTAATTTTATTTTAAATGGATCCGTCTTTGTCATCTTGGGTATGGAGTTAGAAATGATTGCCAAGCCTATCTTAGACAGTCCACTTTATAATAATCTGCTTTTATTAGCTTCTGTTTTTCTTTTAACAGCCTTGCTCTTTTTGATTCGTTTTGTCATGGTCTACCTCTTTTACTGGCTTCGGACAGTTCGTCTGAAAAAATCGCTGCAAAATTATCTAAAAGATACCTTGCTGTTGACCTTTTCTGGAGTCAAAGGAACGGTTTCGATTGCGACCATTCTTTTGATTCCAACAAAGCTCGAACAAGAGTACCCGATCTTGCTCTTTTTAGTTGCAGGGGTAACGCTCCTTAGCTTTCTCGTGGGCTTAGTCGTTCTTCCAACCTTATCAGATGATAAGGAAGAAGGTAATGATGACCTGATGCAGATTGCGATTCTAAATGATGTTGTGACTGAATTAGAAGCTGATTTAAAAAATAGTCACTTAAAAGGGCCTCTATACGCTGCCATTGATAACTACCATGGACGGATTGAAAATCTGATCTTAAGTCAAGAAAATAAGCTCATTCAAAAGGACTGGGAAGAGTTGAAGCTCTTGATGTTAAGTATTGAAAGTGATGGCCTTGAGCAAGCTTTTGAAGAAGGTCGGATTAGAGAGCGCAGCTACCGTGTTTATCAACGCTATTTGCGGAACATGGAGCAGCGCATCAATCGGAATCTCTCCTCTCGTTTAACCTATTATTTCTTGGTCTCCTTCCGACTTTTGCGCTTGTTGGGCCATGAAATTGTCACATTTGGATCTGGTTTTAGGAATTGGTGGAAACACGAAGATCGACAACTAGAAGCCATTGATTATGATCAGATTGCGGCTCTTTATTTGGCCAATACAGAAATCATCATTGAAAGTCTAGAAGACCTTAAGGGTGTCTATCGGAGTAGTCTCATCTCTTACCTCCAGGAATCTCGTCTGAGAGAAACAGCCATTATTTCTAGCGGAGCTTTTGTCGAACGGGTTATTAACCGAATGAAGCCAAATAATATCGATGAAATGTTGAGAGGCTATTATCTTGAACGTAAGATTATTTTTGAATACGAGGCGGGACACTTGATCACCTCTAAACAAGCACGTCGCATGCGCAAAAACGTCAACGAATTGGAGAACTACTCATTGAGAGAAAGTGCCAATACGCTCCCTTATGATGTGATTGCCTATGCCCGAAATCGCTAAGCTAAAATAAAAAAGTGACCAGTACAATCGACTTAGTCACTTTTTGTATATTTTATTCAGTTTTATTTGAATATTGTACTTCAGGTTTGACAAAGAGGCGACCCTCCCCCAAATCAATCAAGGAAACCGGTGCTTGGTAGAAGTGACTAAGGATAGTAGGAGTAAGGATGTTCTCTTTAGGTCCTTGATGGTCGACTTGACCATTTTTGAGCAAGAGGACATGGGTCATGTCTTTGGTAATTTCCTCAGCATGGTGGGTGACGTAGAGGATGGTAGGAGCATGCTTTAACTCTTTGATATGGTGGATTTGCTGGAGTAACTTTTCTCTAGCAAAGAGATCAAGACCGCTTGAGGCTTCATCAAAAATGATCAGATCTGGCTGGTCCATTAGGCTTCGTGCAATGAGAACCGTCTGCTTTTCTCCTTGAGAGAGTTCACGGTATTTTCGTCCAATCAAAGAGCTGGCTCCAATTGAAGTCAACATATCGCGCGCCCAGCCCAATTCTTTCTCTCCATAAGCTGTATACAAAATACTACTCTTGTATTGCCCAGTTAGGACAATCTGTTCGGTGAGGAGGTGTTCAGGCAGTCTTTCTGAGATAAAAGAGCTGACGACACCAATGCGTTTTCGAAGCTCAGGAATACCACCTTCCCCAAAACGAGTTCCAAGGACTGTTACCTGACCTGAACTAGCCCAATATTCTGACATGAGAATCTTTAAAAGGGTTGATTTACCTGCCCCGTTGAGACCTAAAATGGCCCAGCATTCCTTTTCTCTCACCTGCCAGTTGATTTCTTTTAACAACGTTTTTCCATTGCGGATGAAATGAACGTCTTTTAGTTCAATTAAATTCGTCATAACTTTATCCTTTTGATTAAAATCTCCTTTATTCTATCATAAAATATGGTAGAATAGAAAACAGGAGGTAAGGAATGTTTCGAAATAGTAAATTGTTATTCTGGACATGTGAGATCTTATTATTGACAGTGATTTTCTACATTTGGAGATCCATGGGAGCCTTGATTGCCCCATTTGTGTCCGTTTTGAATACCATCCTCTTGCCATTTTTGATTGCAGGTTTCTTATATTACATTACAAATCCAATTGTTGAGTTATTGGAGAAATACTTAAAGATTAAGCGAATTTTTGGAATTTTGATCACCCTAGTTATCTTGTTCAGTACCATCGGTTTAGGGATATTCTATCTTCTTCCTATCTTGATCAATCAGCTATCCAGCTTGATCAATTCGACGCAAGGTCTCTATTGGGAAGTCCAAAGCTTGGTTCGAAAACTCTCAACCAATGCCTTGTTTCAAAATATCAATATTCAATCAACCATTCAACAGTTGAATCTCTCCTACATGGATATCCTCCAAAATCTTTTGAACAGTGTTACCAATAGTTTGGGTAGTGTGCTCACTACTATTGTCAATACGGTCTTTATTTTGATCATGACACCGATCTTTTTGGTTTACTTCCTCGTAGATGGGAAGAAGCTACTTCCGATGTTGGAGCGGACCATCCTACGAAATGACAAACTACAAATTTCGAGTTTGTTGGTTAGTCTCAATCAAACAGTTTCACGTTATATCAGCGGTATTTCGATCGATGCCTTGATCATAGGGACCCTCGCTTATATTGGTTATAGTTTTATCGGCTTGAAGTATGCCTTGGTCTTTGCCATTTTCTCAGCCTTTGCCAACCTCATTCCTTATGTGGGACCAACAATTGGCTTGATCCCGATGATCATTACTTACGCGTTTACAGATATGGATATGATGGTCAAAGCCGTCATTTATATGTTGATTATTCAGCAGATCGACGGGAATATCCTCTATCCTCGAATCGTTGGAGGTGTGATGAAGGTCCATCCGATTACGATCATGGTCCTCTTGTTACTCTCTAGTAACATCTATGGGATTATCGGGATGTTAGTAGCAATTCCAGTCTATTCGATCGGTAAGGAAATCATCAAATTCTTGATGAATCTTTATGACAACCATCGAGCAGCAAAAGAACAAAAGAAAAAAGAAGAATTTGGAATCATTAACAAATCATAGACTCTAAGGCCCAAAGAGGCTTTAGAGTTTTTTTGGACATTTTTGTAAAAAATGCATCTAAAAATCAACAAGTCCTATAAAATGTGTTAAAATAAAGGTATTTTAAAGATAAAATGAAAAAGGTAGGGAAAGATGAGACTCCTCTTATCGAAAAAACAAAGACGCCAATTGGAATTATTGGAAATCTTGATCAAGGAAAAAAGATGGTTTCATTTGAAAGAATTGGCTAAACGCCTGGATTGCACGGAGCGCTCCTTAAAAGAAGATTTATCCAATCTTCGTAGTACGTTTACCGAGTTTTTGATTGAATCCTCAACAAACGGGATCAAAATCAGTTATGAAGATTCAGTGGGATTGGAGGTGGTTTACCATCACTTCTTTAAAGAATCACAAGCATTTGCTTTGATTGAATATCTTTTTTTCCATAAAGATGTATCCAATGACTATATCTGTAGAAAATTTGACCTTAGTTACCAATCATTCTATCGTTTGATCCGTACCATTAATCAAAAGCTCCAAACCAAGTACAATGTAAAAATTGATTTGAAACCTTTAAATCTGGTTGGAGATGAAACGGATGTTCGTTTCTTCTATGCCCAATATTTTGCAGAGCGATATTACTATATGGAGTGGCCTTTCCCTGAGTTCAAGGAAAATGCCGTAACCGATTTGATCACTTTCTTCTTTAAGCTCTACGGCTATCCTTTAACCTTCTCAGTTATCAAGTCTTATAAGGTGCTCTTGACGGTTTATTTGTCCCGTATCAAGCAAGGTTATTTCATCGATATGCCTACCACCTTTGATGAATACAAGGATCAGTATCAAGGGGTGACCAATGTTGAAGAGATGTTGCGTTATTTCAGTTTGCAGCTGGGGGTTGAGTTGAATGAAAAAGTGCTAGAGCAGTTCTTCATTATCTTTATTCAAGAGAATTTCTATTTTAGCCCAGAGAGTCTTATTGAAGCAGCGGAAACAGACCAATATGCCAAAGAATCGACGAATTTGATCCGAAAGATGTTCAACGATCTTTGCAAGACCTATGATTTGGAAATTGAAAACCTGGATGAAATGTTGATGCACGTCCACAATACGGCCCATCTGGGGCGCAAGGAATTGTTCTCAGAGTTTCTCTTATTTGATACCAAAACCAATACCAATGATGACTTTATGAGTATCTTCCCGGCCTTTTATGACGATTTGAAGGCAGATCTGATCGCTTATATGGAGGCGATGCAACACGATCTGAACGAAGAGATCTTAAAGCACATGATCTACACAGTATACACTCACTGGGAACGCCTCTTGCCACAGTTATTGCGCCGTCGGAAATCGATCAAGGTCTTGATCATTAGTCGTTTTGATGATCACCATGCCAAATCCATGATTGACTTCCTTGATTTCTACTGTACCGATAACTTTGAATTCACCCAGATGATCAAGTACAATCTAACGGTGGAAGATATCGAAGCTTCAGATGCAGATGTTGTAGTGGCCAACTTTATGATGCCAGAATTAAAGAAAAAACCATTTATTTGTACAAGCAGCCTATCATCACTCGAGTTGGTTGAAAAACTCAATGCCTTCTTTTATGATTTTACGAGTGCAGAACACTAGAGAGTGGGACAGAAATCGGTCATTCGTTAGAATTCGATTTCGTCGTCTCACCTCCGCACAGCTTCAACAGTCTGGGAGACTGTTGAAGGTTGCAGATAAAGGAAACATAGTTTCCGTCAACATAGGGCATCTTTGAAGCTTAAAAAGCGAACAAAGACTTAGGATACTTACTTCGCAAGTTCTATCCGCCACCACAAAGCAGTGCTTTGAGCACTCAACCACTGCGTCTTGCTCGACAATTCAAAAACAATTAAGAGGCTATGACTTTTATCCCAGCCTCTTTGTTCTTTATAAAATAAAATGAGATCGAACGGTGCAGGCTCTCATATTTTGTGGTATAATATACAATATTATATACTGGAGGAAACTATCCATGGAAGACCCTGGCAGTCAGGAAATTTTACTGGAATTTATCTTACTAATTGTTTTGACATTATTGAACGCCTTTTTCTCGGCGACTGAGATGTCAATGGTATCGCTGAATCGTTCGCGTGTAGAGCAAAAGGCTGAAGAAGGGGATAAGAGATACATTCGTCTGCTCAGCGTATTGGAACAGCCTAACCATTTCTTGTCCACCATTCAGGTAGGAATCACCTTGATTACCATCTTATCTGGGGCTAGCCTGGCAGATAGTCTTGGTCGTGTGATTGCTGGTTGGATGGGCAACACCAAAACAGCACTTGCAACTGGAAGCTTTTTATCTCTTGCTTTTTTGACCTATATTGAGATCGTCTTTGGGGAATTATACCCGAAACGAATCGCCATGAACTTGAAAGATGAGTTGGCAGTTCGAACAGCTCCGATTGTCATTTTATTAGGAAAAATTGTCAGCCCCTTTGTTTGGTTGCTTTCAGCATCGACCAACCTCGTGAGTCGCTTGACGCCGATGAAGTTTGATGATGCGGATGAAAAGATGACGCGGGATGAAATCGAGTATATGCTAACTAATAGTGAAGAAACACTAGATGCGGACGAGATTGAGATGCTCCAAGGAATCTTTTCATTAGATGAAATGGTAGCGCGTGAAGTCATGGTCCCACGGACAGATGCCTTCATGGTGGATATCAACAATGATACCAAAGAAATTATCGAAAGTATCCTTAAGCAAAACTTTTCACGGATTCCTGTCTATGATGATGACAAGGATAATGTGATTGGGCTCATCCATACCAAACGTTTGTTGAATGAGGGATTTGTTAATGGCTTTGACAACATTGTCCTAAGAAAGATCCTGCAAGAACCGCTATTTGTTCCGGAAACAATATTCGTCGATGACCTTTTAAAAGAACTACGGAATACGCAAAATCAAATGGCTATCCTCCTGGATGAATATGGTGGGATGTCTGGCTTGGTGACTCTGGAAGACCTGTTGGAAGAAATCGTCGGTGAGATCGATGATGAGACTGATAAAGCTGAAATCGATGTTTTCGAGATTGCTGAAAATACCTATGTCGTGCAAGGAGCTATGTCTCTCAATGACTTCAATGAATATTTTGATGTTGAGTTGGAAAGTGATGATGTCGATACGATTGCAGGTTATTACCTGACAGAAGTTGGACGGATTCCATCGTCAAAAGAACGTCTGAGCTGTGAAGTCGATAGTCAAAAGAAACACTTAGTCCTAACCAATGATAAGGTGAAAAGTGGTCGTGTGACCAAGGTCAAGGTTGAAATTTCTGAACTCATCGAAGAGGATGAAGAAACAAAGACAAAAGAAGAATAGAAACAAAGAGGCTGGACAAAAATTGTCCAGCCTTTGATGTTTGAGAGAAATATTTATACATGAGGTGGTGTCATGCTTTAGACCATTTTCCAGAAATAATCGATGATATAGGTCAGGCCGTAGGTGTAGATGACCAGGGTGATGGGTTTGCAGAGGATGATGATGGTCATGTAGCGTTTGAAGGTCATATTGGTCAGACCTGCCAGCATACAGATGAAGTCAGCGGGACTAATGGGCCAGATCATCATAAAGATAAAGAAGCGATCGAACCGCTTGCCCTCATTGAGCCAGCCAACGTACTTGTCGTAGGTCTTCTGACTGACCATTGATTGCACGAACTTGGGTCCGTACATCCTGGAAAGGTAAAAGATAATGGCACAGCCAATCACGATCCCGATGTAATTGTAGATGGTCCCGATAATATGGCCGTAGATGAAGACACCTGCTACAGAGGTGAGGGCGCCTGGAATAATAGGCACCACTGTCTGGAGAATTTGGAGAAAGATAAAAAGAGGAGGCCCGAAGACTCCAGCCTGCAAAATAAAGGCCGACAGGGTTTCTTTGGATTGAAGAATGCCAGCAAAGTAGGCCCAGATACAAAAGGCCAGGGTCCCAAAAGCTCCAATGATGGACGACCAATTAATGATTCGCTGGAGAAGAGGAGACACTTCTTTTAAGGTTGTTTGTTTCATAAAAAATTCCGAGTTCTTTTTCTTCTACTATACCATGTTTTTGGAACTTTGTAAGGATTTTGTCTATTTTTTGAGCAGTGAAATTGACCTGATAGGAGTCTGTCGCTGTTTTAGTCGTGAAGCGAGTGCAAAATGGGTCTTTTTATGCTACAATGAAAGGAGTATAAAAAATGGAGAAAAACGTGTCAATCGAAAATTACAAACCAGATTTTGCGGTGGAAGCAGCCTATGATCTCACCGTTGCAGACTTGAAAAAACAGGGCATCAAGGCGGTACTTGTGGATTTGGATAATACCTTGATTGCTTGGAACAATCCGGATGGTACCCCTGAGATGCGCCGGTGGTTGCATGACCTTCGTGATGGGGGGATCCGGGTTATCGTGGTGTCTAATAATAGTCCCAAACGGGTCAAGCGTGCGGTTGAGAAATTTGATATTGACTATGAAGCGTGGTCGCTTAAGCCTTTTACTTTTGGGATTGATCGAGCTCTCAAACGTTTCCACTATGAAAAAAATGAAGTGGTCATGGTTGGAGATCAACTGATGACGGATATACGGGCTGCCCATCGGGCGGGTATTCGTTCGATTTTGGTCAAGCCTTTGGTCGAGCATGACTCCATCAAGACCCAGATCAACCGGGCGCGTGAACGCCGTGTCATGAAGCAAATGGCCGAAAAATATGGTCCGATTGTATATAAAAAAGGAATTTAAGAATGGAAGAATTATTCTGTATTGGCTGTGGAGCGCCCATTCAGACAGAAAACAAAGAGGAGCTAGGCTATACCCCCCAATCAGCTCTTGAAAAGGGCTTGGAAACAGGCGAAGTGTATTGCCAACGCTGTTTCCGTCTCCGTCACTACAATGAAATTACAGATGTGCATCTGACTGATGATGATTTTCTAAAATTGCTTCACGAAGTAGGAGATAGTGATGCCTTGGTGGTCAATGTCATTGATATTTTTGACTTCAATGGCTCTGTTATCCCGGGCTTGCCACGCTTTGTATCAGGTAATGATGTACTCTTAGTTGGAAATAAAAAAGACATCCTTCCAAAGTCTGTTAAGCCTGGTAAGATTAGTCAATGGCTGATGGAGCGTGCTCATGAGGAAGGTTTGCGTCCTGTTGATGTCGTCTTGACTTCAGCACAAAACAAGCAAGCTATTAGAGAAGTGATAGACAAGATTGAGCACTACCGTAAGGGGCGCGATGTCTACGTGGTCGGCGTGACCAATGTCGGGAAATCCACTCTAATCAATGCCATTATCCAGGAAATTACGGGTGACCAGAACGTTATCACAACTTCACGCTTTCCAGGAACAACCTTGGATAAGATTGAAATTCCGCTCGATGATGGTTCTTATATCTACGATACGCCAGGAATTATCCATCGTCACCAGATGGCTCACTACTTGACGGCTAAAAACCTCAAGTATGTCAGTCCTAAAAAGGAAATCAAGCCCAAAACCTATCAGCTCAATCCAGAGCAAACCCTCTTTTTAGGTGGCTTGGGACGATTTGATTTCATAGCCGGAGAAAAGCAAGGATTTACTGCCTTCTTTGACAATGAACTCAAACTTCATCGTACCAAGCTTGAAGGAGCCAGTGCCTTTTACGACAAGCACCTTGGAACTCTCCTCACACCACCAAATAGCAAGGAAAAAGCAGATTTTCCAAAACTGGTCCAACATGTATTTACTATCAAGGACAAAACTGACCTAGTCATCTCAGGGTTAGGATGGATCCGTGTAACAGGAACTGCCAAAGTCGCCGTCTGGGCGCCAGAAGGCGTCGCCGTTGTCACTCGCAAAGCTATTATTTAAAAATTTGAAATAGAATGAAATTGAAGAGCGAACGAAGTGAGCTCAAATAGGGATCGTTATTGCCGTGGTGTAGTTGCCAATCGATCGATTGGTAAGGGCAAAACGGAGACTAAGGCTCCATTTTGAGGTAAGGAAATCCATTTTTCAAAGATGAGATCTTTGAAAAATTAGTTCCGGCCGTCCCCACCACTTAAAATAACGATCAAAAAATAAGGAAGTAAAAACATGACATTAACATCCAAACAACGGGCTTTCCTCAATAGCCAAGCCCATAGCCTCAAACCCATTATCCAAATTGGGAAAAATGGGCTTAATGACCAAATCAAAACCAGTGTGCGTCAAGCGCTTGATGCGCGTGAACTGATCAAGGTGACCCTTCTTCAAAATACGGATGAGAATATCCATGAAGTAGCAGAAATCTTGGAAGAAGAAATCGGTGTGGAAACGGTCCAAAAGATTGGTCGGATTCTCATCTTGTTCAAACAATCGAGTAAAAAAGAAAATCGTAAAATTTCAGCGAAGGTAAAAGAAATTTAAGACATCGAGGAGAGCAAACCTATGGCAATTGAACTATTGACTCCCTTTACCAAGGTAGAGTTAGAGCCAGAGATCAAAAACAAGAAACGCAAACAAGTTGGTATTTTGGGTGGGAATTTCAATCCGATCCACAATGCCCATTTGGTCGTTGCGGATCAAGTGCGCCAACAATTAGGGTTAGATAAGGTGCTCTTGATGCCTGAGTATTTACCACCGCATGTCGATGCCAAGGGGACGATTGCAGAGCACCATCGCCTTAAGATGCTGGAATTAGCGATTGAAGGCATTGAAGGTCTGGAAATCGAGACGATCGAGCTAGAACGCAAAGGAATTTCCTATACCTACGACACCATGCTCTTGCTCAATGAACGCGATCCAGACACAGATTATTACTTTATTATTGGTGCAGATATGGTGGATTATTTACCCAAATGGCACCGCATCGATGAATTGGTGGAGATTGTGCAATTTGTCGGGGTACAGCGACCACGCTATAAGGCGGGGACTTCTTATCCGGTGATCTGGGTGGACGTTCCTCTAATGGACATCTCCTCTAGTATGGTGCGTGATTTTGTGGCCAAAGGCCGGACGCCGAATTTTATGTTGCCAAAACCAGTCTTGGACTACATCAAGAAAGAAGGATTGTATCAATGACCTATGAAAATTACCTCGGCTTTTCTCGTGAGGTCTTGCTTGAAAAAATGCACCAAATTCTGCCAAAAAAGCGGCTAACTCACTGTTTAGGGGTCGAGAAGGCTGCGCGAGATTTAGCCAAACGCTATGGGGCTGATGAAGAGCAAGCTGGTCTAGCAGGACTTCTCCACGACTATGCTAAAAAATTATCGGATCAGGAATTTCTAGACTTGATCGATCGTTATGAGTTGGATCCAGCATTAAAAAACTGGGGGAATAATGTCTGGCATGGAATGGTCGGGATTTATAAGATCCAAGAAGATCTCGGACTGACAGATCCAGCCATTCTTCGCAGTATTGAGATTCATACGGTTGGGAGTGGACAGATGTCAACCTTAGACAAGATTGTCTATGTGGCAGATTATATTGAACACAATCGGGATTTCCCTGGGGTAGAGCAAGCGCGGGAAATCGCTCAAGTCTCCTTGGATCGTGCCGTGGCCTATGAGACGGCTCGCACAGTCGAACACCTGGCTCACCAAGGATTGCCGATTTATCCCCAAACCCTTGAAACCTACAATGCCTTTGTGAAGTATTTGAAAGAGGAGCAGTGAGTGAAAACAGCTTTAATCATTATTGATGTTCAAAATATCCTCGTGGAAACAGGTTTTGAGACAGAAAAGCTATTAGAGAAGATTGCTTATTTACAAGAACAGGCTAGAAAACAGCAGATTGAAATCATTTACATGCAGCATATTGAAACGCCAGAGGCTTTAACTTCAGAAGATTGGCAGTTATCGCCCCTGTTGAAGAGACAGGAGAATGAAAAGGTATTTCAGAAGCGATACAATAGCATGTTTAAAGAGACAGGATTAAAAGAATACTTGGATCAACAAGGGATTGAACAACTGGTTCTGTGTGGCATGCAGACAGAATATTGTATCGATACATCCGTCAAAGTGGGATTTGAATTCGGCTATAAGCTGGTCATTCCAGAAGGAGCTGTCACAACCTTTGATGGAGAGGATATACCAGCAGAAACGCTCAATGAATTTTATGAAAATATTTGGGAAGAACGTTTTGCGGATGTCTTAGACTATAAAACAATTTTTTAAAGAAAGAGGACTAAATGAAAGAAAAAGAATTACTTGAACTTGTTGTTAAAGCTGCCGATGAAAAACGTGCAGAAGACATTGTGGCTTTGGATGTTCAAAGCTTAACTAGCGTGACGGATTACTTTGTTATCGCAAGCTCTATGAACAGCCGTCAGTTGGAAGCGATCGCAGAAAATATTCGCGAGAAAGTCGTTGAAGCTGGTGGCAATGCCAGCCACGTCGAAGGTGATTCAGCTGGAGGTTGGGTCCTTCTTGACTTAGGTGGTGTGGTGGTCCATGTCTTCTCAGAAGAAATGCGTGCCCACTATAACCTAGAAAAACTATGGCACGAAGCAAGTGCTGTCGATCTTTCAGCAGCCTTAGCATAAGCAGGTAAACTCAGTTGGTAGCAACTGAGTTTTGTTGGTTAAATTGAAATTCTATGGAAAGAAAGGATAGGGCCTCGTGTTAAGTTAGTTTGGTAACGGAACACGAGCTAAAAACTGTGAGAAAAAGAGTAACTTCCTTTGTAGCTGACGATAGGCAGAAAGTTTCCTATTTTCTCTTTGCTTTTAAGGCTCTTTGTATCTTAGAAAGGGTTTGAACCCGTCCTGTAATCCTCGGAAAATAGATAGGGCTACGTCAAATTGTTAACTATAGAATTTATTGTTTGACGCAGTAGCTGATTGGACTCTTTATTCGCTTTTTAAGCACAGAAGAGTACCTAATCAGCCTTGCGGGTGTGAGACAACGACCGAATTTTCTAAGAAAACTCGTTCTGTCTCACTCCCCTAATTTTCTATCGGATTACGGGCGGACTTGGTATCATGAATATGGCGACTTATGAAACGTTTGCAGCGGTCTATGATGCGGTCATGGATGACAGTCTGTATGATTTGTGGACGGATTTTTCCCTCCGTCATCTCCCAAAGACAAAAGATAAGAAAAAATTACTGGAATTGGCATGTGGGACAGGGATTCAGTCTGTCCGCTTTTCCCAAGCTGGCTTTGACGTAACAGGATTAGACTTGAGTGCGGACATGCTGAAGATTGCTGAAAAAAGAGCGGCTTCAGCCAAGCAAAAGATTGCTTTTATCGAGGGCAATATGCTGGACTTATCCAAGGCTGGTAAATACGATTTTGTGACCTGTTACTCGGATTCCATCTGCTATATGCAGGACGAAGTGGAAGTGGGGGATGTCTTCAAAGAGGTCTACAATGCCCTTAATGAAGACGGGGTCTTTATCTTTGATGTCCATTCAACCTACCAGACGGATGAGGTTTTCCCAGGCTATTCTTATCATGAAAATGCAGAAGACTTTGCCATGCTTTGGGATACCTATGAGGATGAAGCCCCTCACTCGATTGTCCATGAGCTGACTTTCTTTGTTCAAGAAGAGGATGGCAGTTTTAGTCGGCACGATGAAGTCCATGAGGAGCGTACCTATGAAGTTTTAACCTATGACATTTTGCTGGAGCAGGCTGGCTTTAAATCTTTCAAATTGTATGCAGACTTTGAAGATAAGGAGCCGACAAAGACCAGCAAACGATGGTTCTTCGTAGCACAGAAGTAGGACAGTATGACAGTTACAGGTATTATTGCAGAATTTAATCCCTTTCACAATGGACACAAGTACCTGTTGGATCAGGCAGAAGGGCTGAAGATTGTTGCCATGTCCGGCAATTTTGTCCAACGTGGTGAGCCTGCCATTGTAGATAAGTGGACACGGGCCCAGATGGCTTTGGAAAATGGAGCGGACCTGGTGGTCGAGCTCCCCTTTCTCGTGGCTGTTCAGTCGGCCGATCATTTTGCTAAGGGTGCGGTGAAGATCTTGTCCCGTCTGGGAATTGATCAATTGACCTTTGGGACAGAAGAGATCTTAGATTACCAAGCGATTGCGACTGTTTATTCGGAGAAAGAAGCGGAAATGGAAGCTTTCCTGCGAAGTCTTCCTGACGATTTATCCTATCCACAAAAGACCCAAAAAATGTGGGAAACCTTTGCTGGAGTGGAGTTCACAGGAGATACTCCCAACCATATCCTGGGGCTAGCTTATGCCAAGGCTTGTGCTGGAAAGGCGATTGCGCTGAAGCCCATCCAACGGCAGGGGGCGGGTTATCACTCAGAAGAAAAAAACGTGGCCTATGCTTCTGCGACTAGTCTACGCCTACACAAGGAAGATCAGAACTTTGTCGACAAGTTTATGCCCAATAGTCAACTCTTTCAGTCGGCTTCGCAGGTGACTTGGGAGGATTATGACCAACTACTCAATTATCAAATCCTAACTCATCCGGACCTGACACAGGTGTTTCAAGTCAATGAAGAACTGGCCAATCGGATAAAAGAAGCGGTTCGAAGCGCAAGCTCTGTGGAAGATTTGGTGGAGAAAGTCGCAACCAAGCGCTATACTAAGGCGCGTGTACGCCGTATTTTGACTTATATCTTAGTAGGGGCGATGGATCAAGATCTTCCCGATGCTATTCATGTCTTAGGATTTTCTGTGAAGGGACAAGCTCACCTCAAAGGCTTGAAAAAATCAGTAGAAATCGTGACCCGAATCGGTAAGGAACCTTGGGATGCCTTGAGTCAGCAAGCAGATCAAGTTTATCAATTAGGGAATGAAGAGATGACTGAACAAACCTGGGGCCGGGTGCCGGTGAGACCAGAATATGAATAAAGGATGGTTGGTAGAGTAGTTTCATCCGAGACAATGCGCAAAAAACTCTTCCAAGTCTCCTGATTTGTGATATAATATAAAAGATTGAAAATAATATGAACTAAACACAAGGAGAATCCTCATGGGACGTAAATGGGCCAATATTGTTGCCAAAAAAACTGCCAAAGATGGTGCCAATTCAAAAGTATATGCTAAATTTGGTGTTGAGATCTATGTAGCTGCTAAAAAGGGTGAACCAGATCCAGAATCAAATACTGCTTTGAAATTCGTTATCGACCGTGCAAAACAAGCGCAAGTGCCAAAACACGTGATTGACAAAGCGATCGATAAGGCAAAAGGAAACACTGACGAAACCTTTACAGAAGGGCGTTACGAAGGGTTTGGACCAAATGGTTCTATGTTGATCGTGGATACCTTGACATCAAACGTCAACCGTACAGCAGCTAACGTAAGATCTGCTTTCGGTAAAAACGGCGGTAACATGGGAGCTTCTGGTTCTGTATCTTACCTCTTTGATAACAAGGGAGTTATCGTCTTTGCTGGTGATGATGCGGACGCTATCTTTGAGCAATTGCTAGAAGCTGATATCGACGTAGATGATGTAGAAGCTGAAGAAGGAACCATCACAGTCTACACTGCTCCAACTGATCTTCACAAAGCCATCGTTGCTTTGCGTGAATCAGGCGTGGAAGAATTCCAAGTCACTGAACTGGCGATGATTCCTCAATCAGAAGTTGAGTTGTCAGGTGAAGATTTGGAAACTTTTGAAAAACTTTACAGCGTTCTTGAAGATGATGAGGACGTTCAAAAAATCTATACTAACGTAGATGGATTCTAATCACTCATACGGACTGTAGTGAATAGAAAAAATTAAGAAAAAGGATAGCTTCTCAAATCAAGCTATCCTTTTTCTCTGTCTGATGAGGATCTAGTTTTTGTAAGTGATGTCCTGTATAAGTGTAAATACGGGTCAGGGGTGATTGGGAAAGAGTGGAAACCTTAAAGTAGAAATAGTGGTCTCGATGGTCTCGACTTTTGGTGTGGTGAAGACGAAAATAATTACGCTGGCCTGCTGCCATAGAGTGGAGAATATCGTCTTCTAAAAAGACGAGCGGTGTAGAAGTAGCGACCCACTTGTAAAAGTCCATCTCAAATTGGTGGTAATTCTCCGAAAAATAATCAAATTGTAATTCGTGTTTAGTCTGAATAGGTTTCATAGGCTGTTTCCTCAGATTCAATAAAAATGATAGAGGTCAGAAGGAGCCGGTGGTAGTGGTCCTTGCTTTTGAGAAGAAGCTCAGAAGCAGATAAGGTGTGAATCGAACCTGTGTAGGTTGCAAATTGATTCCCCTCTAGAGTCGTGATCGAGATCGTCGTTTGTTGTTGAAAGGCCTGCTCGAGGAGCTGGATCTGTTCAGCAAGTGGAAGAACGTTGAGTTGACTGCGGTCAATTTCTTTTGTCTGCAGGGCAGTTGTGTGCTCAGATAAAAAGAAGCCAGCCCATTTGGCCATGCCACGGTCTTGAAATTCGCGTGCGGATTGATAAGGGAGATAAGAACGGTCGATCATGTTAATCCATCTAAGCCTCCTGCGGAATGTCCGCCTGTTAGTTTGCTGCGTGCAATGGCGCGTGAGTTTTCTAGTAGTGAGGAGCCTTTCTGAAGAGAGGTAAAGCCAAATTGGTCCCGAATGCGGTCAATGGTCTGCTGGAGTTTTTCCTCTTTTTCTAGGGCTATCGGATCATCAAAGAGAGAAAAAAGTTGGAGGGACTCCTCGACCAATTCTCCATAAAAAACACCAATCTGCCGAATGGCTCCGCCTTCGTACTTGGAGCGAAAAAGCCGAAGAACCGTATCGGATAAAACATTGGTAGATTGAGTGGGATCAATCTTTTGCTGACAATGAATGGACGGAAGCCCCTCAATTTTGGAGTAGGAGGCATGAATGGAGACTAGCTGGGTCTTCTTTTTTTTCCGTCGCAAGCGGATAGCCACCTGTTCAGCCATCTCCCGAAACACCAGTTCAATGTCAGTTTGTAGGTGGTAGTCATAGGGCAAGATTTGAGAGTTCCCAATGCCTCGTGACTTCGGACGATAAGGTTTGTGGACATTGCTTTCATCAATGCCATGAGCATGGAACCAAAGTTGAAGCCCCATGACTCCGAATTCTTTCTTTAAGAGATCGGGATGAGCCTGAGCCAGTTCTTTAATCGACGTGATCCCGATCCCTTGTAATCGTTTTTCAGTGCGACGCCCAATGCCCCAAAAATCAGTAAGTTGGGGCAGTTTCCAAACCTTGCTTTCTACGTCTTCGTAAGACCAGTTGGAGCGCATATTTCGGCAATGCTTGGCTTCATTGTCCAAGGCTAGCTTGGCAAGAAGGGGATTGGCGTTGCTGAGGCCGATGGTAGAATAGATTCCAGTTTCTTGCCAGATCCTTTTTTGGATCCTGGCAGAAAGAAGGTCCAGTTTTTCCTTTCGCGAGAGGGAGGAATCTGGAATAAAATAATTTAAGGAAGAAGTCAGATCGATAAAGCCTTCGTCAATCGAGTAAGGGAAAATATCATCCGGTGCCGCAAACTCTTGAAAAACCTTCTGAATTTCCATATTGACCTGAATGTAGGTATTCATGCGTGGCGGCACAATCAGGGTCCTCTTGGCCCAGGATTCAATGTAAGCAATAAAGCCTGGATCCATCGGCAATCCTTGTTTTTTTGCGACGTAGCTATTGAATTTTCTGGTCTTGAGATCAAAAGGCAGGTCGTAGCTCCGGCTCACATTCTTCTTGCCAAAGACTTGTTTGAAAACGGGAGAGCTGGCCAAAATCAGACCAGCAGAATTGTCGCTCCGGCTCATGACGCAAAGAGAAGTCGTCAAGGGGTTGAGCCCCAGACGGACACATTCACAACTAGCATAAAAACTTTTCATATCCACAAAAGCAATATCAGAATGAGGCTCACGTGAATAATCAAACAGCATACTTACACCTCAAGCGGTAGGAAATGCCCAACCACAATGCCGACAATTTTTGGCTCGTCCTCATAAGGAGCGAATAAATCATCGTAGTCAGGGTTAATGGATTCTAAGCGCAAGCCTTCAGCCTCCCGATAGACTTTCTTGATGTAAGTTTTTCCATTCCACATGAGGGCATAGACCGCCCCATCGTAGTCAAATCCGGTCTGTTTCATGAGGGCAACAGAGCCATTGGGGTAGAGAGGTTCCATCGAATTTCCGGATACCCAAGAGGCAAAGTCGTGTTGGATTTCTTGGTCAAAATAGACGGTTTCATAGTCGGTCTCATTGTCATAAAAGGTATGTCCTAAACCAGCTGCCAACTCAATTGAAAGAACCTTATAAGCCGTCAAGGAAACAACTTTTTGCTGCTGTTCGAATAATTGGCTAGCCAACTGGTCGACTTTCTTTTGGTGAGGTGGGGTTAATAAAGGGTAGGTGTAGAGTGCGGAGTCTTTGTTAATAAAGTAGTCCTCTTTAACGGAGAGGCGCTTGGCCAACCTCCTGAGATTTTTTTCGTGGGGCTCTGCCAAGCCGTTCTCCCAACTAGAGTACGTCTTGCGAGAAATCTTGAGATCCTCGTAGACATCCGCTTGGGTCAAGCCTTTTTCTAGGCGTCTTTCTTTCAATTTTTTTGCATCAAACATGTCACTCCTCCTATGTAACGTTTTAAAAGTTACATACAGTTTATCAAAAATGAAACCTTTTTGCAAGAGAAAAATTCAGTTGAAAACGAATGAAAAGACTTGATTTTGATTGAAAAAAGAGTATAATCAATTCTAAAATGTCTATAAATGAGGAACTATATGAAAAAAAGTTTTATACACCAACAAAAAGAAATTTCGTTTGTTAAAACGACTTTTACACAATATTTAAAAGATAAATTGGACATCATTGAAGTTCAAGGGCCGATTTTGAGTAAGGTCGGCGACGGGATGCAAGATAACCTTTCTGGGATTGAACATCCAGTATCTGTAAAGGTCCTTCAAATTCCTGATGAGACTTATGAAGTCGTGCATTCACTTGCAAAATGGAAACGCCATACCTTGGCGCGTTTTGGGTTTGGCGAAGGCGAAGGTCTCTTCGTCCATATGAAGGCTCTTCGTCCAGATGAAGATTCACTAGACGCTATCCACTCTGTTTATGTAGACCAATGGGACTGGGAAAAGGTCATCCCAAATGGTCAACGCAACATCGCCTACCTCAAAGAAACGGTTGAAAAGATCTACAAGGCAATTCGTTTAACAGAACTAGCAGTGGAAGCGCGTTATGATATTGAATCAGTTCTTCCAAAACAAATTACCTTCGTTCACACAGAAGAATTGGTGGAACGCTATCCAGACTTAACTCCAAAAGAGCGTGAAAATGCCATTGCCAAAGAATTCGGGGCTGTTTTCTTGATCGGGATTGGTGGAGAGCTTGCAGATGGCAAACCACACGATGGACGCGCACCTGACTACGATGACTGGACAACAGAATCTGAAAATGGCTACAAGGGATTGAATGGTGATATCCTTGTATGGAACGACGTTTTAGGTTCCGCCTTTGAGTTGTCTTCAATGGGGATCCGTGTCGATGAGGATACCCTTCGTCGCCAAGTAGCCATCACAGGGGACGAGGATCGTCTTCAATTAGAGTGGCACAAGGCCTTGTTAAATGGTCTCTTCCCACTTACGATCGGTGGAGGGATCGGTCAATCTCGTTTGGCCATGTTCTTGCTTCGTAAGAAACATATCGGTGAGGTTCAAACCAGTGTCTGGCCTCAATCTGTCCGCGATGAATATGAAAATATCCTATAAGAAAAGAATGAGTCGAGCAAAGCGCTCGGCTCTTTTACATGTCACTTGACCATATCAAATCGCAATTTTCTGATTTTTTTTGGTATAATGGTCCCTATGAAAATAGTATCCGGAACCTATGGGGGACGTCCCCTCAAAACACTTGAAGGAAAAACAACCAGGCCGACTTCTGATAAGGTCAGAGGGGCCATGTTCAATATGATTGGTCCTTACTTTGATGGTGGAAGAGTGCTGGATCTCTATGCAGGCAGTGGTGGCCTTTCTATCGAGGCAGTCTCTAGAGGCATGTCAGAGGCGGTTCTAGTGGAAAGAGATCGTCGAGCGCAGGAAATCGTGGCAGCCAATATTGCCATGACCAAGGAAAAGGAACGGTTTCAACTGCTAAAAATGGAGGCCAAGCAAGCCTTGGGGCTTCTGACGGGCACCTTTGATCTGGTTTTCTTAGACCCACCTTATGCCAAGGAAGAGATTGTCCGCGATATCGAAACCTTGTGCGAGCGTCAACTCTTGTCAGAGGATATCTTAATCGTGTGCGAAACCGATAAACACGTGGAACTCCCTGAGGAAATCGGACAAGTGGGGATCTGGAAAGAAAAAATCTATGGAATTAGTAAGGTAACAGTATATGTCAGATAGAACTGGATTGTTTACCGGATCGTTTGATCCGATTACCATTGGGCATGTGCAATTGATCGAGCGGGCGAGTCGCTTGTTTGACCGTGTCTATGTCGGAATTTTTTATAATTCGGAAAAAGTCGGGCTCTTTTCCATTGAGCAGCGCGTGCGCATGGTGAAAGGGGCCTTGGCTCATTTGGAAAATGTTGAAATTGTGACGTCAACTCAAGAGTTGGCTGTGACCGTAGCGCGCAATCTTGGTGTGGTGACCTTGATCCGGGGATTGCGCAATGCACAGGATTTGGTTTACGAAGCCAATATGGATTATTTTAATCACCAGTTGGCACCTGAATTGGAGACGATTTATCTCTATGCCCAGCCTCCTTATCAGGCCATTAGTTCCACCCGTATTCGAGAGTTGCTGGCCTTCCAGCAGGATATCTCACCGTATGTACCAGAGAGTGTAATGGAGGAAATCAAAGATGACCCAAGCGAATAAACCAAGCTTGACCCCTAAAAAGAAAAAAGGACGGTTGAAAGAATATCGATGGCCGATTGCAGGAGTTCTTTTCTTGCTCCTCTTGCTAGCTGCTTTTGTGATTCGCCTTCCCTATTATATTGAGATGCCGGGCACGGCCGAAGATATTCGGACAGTGATGACCGTTGATGGAAAAGCGGATACCAAGTCAGGAACCTATGATTTTGTGACCGTAGCAGTGAAAGAAGCGACTCCGGCTGATTTGATCTATGCTTGGGCGACACCTTTTACAGATATCTACTCTGCCAAGGATATGACCGGTGGTAGTTCGAGCCAAGAATTCACGCGGATTAACCAATTCTATATGGAAACTTCGCAAAATATGGCCATCTACCAAGGATTGAAGACAGCTGGCAAAGAAACCCAGATGGACTTTCTAGGAGTCTATGTCATGCAAGTGGCAGATGACTCGACCTTTAAAGGAGTTTTGAATATTGCGGATACTGTAACTGGTGTGAATGGCAAGACCTTTAAGAGTTCCAAAGAATTGATTGACTATGTTGGGTCTCAAAAAATTGGCGATCCCGTTTCGGTGACCTATATTGAGGATGGACAAACCAAGACAGCAGATGGGAAGATCATCAAATTAACCAATGGGAAAAACGGAATCGGAATTAGCCTGATCGACCGGACGGAAGCCAAAGGAGATGTTCCTGTCCAGTTTGCTACCCAAGGGATTGGTGGACCAAGTGCCGGCATGATGTTTAGTCTAGCCATCTACACCCAAGTGGCGGATCCAGATCTTCGTCAGGGACGACATATTGCAGGGACAGGAACCATTAACCAAGATGGAACGGTTGGCGATATCGGTGGGATTGACAAGAAAGTCGTCGCAGCAGATAAAGAAGGAGCAGAAATCTTCTTCGCCCCTAATAACCCAGTTTCTAAAGAAGAAAAGAAAGCCAATCCAAAGGCTAAATCAAACTATGAAACAGCTAAAGAAGCAGCAAAACAAATTCATTCGAAGATGAAAATCGTACCCGTCAAAACCCTTCAAGACGCTATTGATTATTTGAAGAAGAAGTAGAAGTATCTTGCTAGATCAGTCTCATACTTGAAAGTACGAGATAGAGTTGGCAGATAGGAAGATTCACCTTCTAATCAAATTCAAGTTTTTGCTTATCAATCTCTCTATTTTTAGAGGGATTTTTTCTTTATACTGGTATCAGAAAGAAAGGAAGGTAGCGAAAATGATTCAAACAAGTTTGTTTTCCATTTCAGTATTCTTAGCGGGAGTTCTATCCTTTTTCTCCCCATGTATTTTGCCACTGATGCCAGTCTATGTAGGGATTCTATTGGATTCTGAACGTGTGAAAACTGTTCGGATTTTTGGAAAAGAAATTTCTTGGTATGGCTTGGTCAAGACTCTTTGTTTTATCGCAGGTCTATCAACTGTTTTCCTGATTCTAGGATACGGTGCAGGGGCCCTTGGTCAGGTACTTTATGCTCCATGGTTTCGCTATCTACTAGGAGGGGTCGTGATCCTCTTAGGGATTCACCAAATGGAAGTGATCAATCTGAGACAACTCCAAAAGCAAAAGAGTATCCAACTGAAGAAGGACGAAAAACGTAATGAATTCTTCAATGCTTTTCTGATAGGGGTCACCTTCAGTTTTGGTTGGACCCCTTGTGTCGGACCAGTTCTGAGTTCTGTTCTAGCCATTGCCGCTTCTGGAGGAGATGGTGCATTGCAAGGCGCTTTCCTGATGCTGGTCTATACATTGGGATTGGCGCTACCCTTCTTAGTCTTGGCTCTGGCTTCTAGCTGGGTTCTACAACATTTTGCTAAACTCAAGCCCCATATGGGAACCTTGAAAAAAATTGGTGGTGCCCTCATCATCTTGATGGGCATCTTGCTGATGCTAGGAAATCTTAATAGCCTCGCATCCCTGTTTCACTAATATTGAATGATTAAAGGAGAAAAATCATGAAAAAAATTCTTACACTTACCATTGCTACGCTTAGCTTTTTCACTTTAGCAGCTTGTTCTGGACAGAAATCAGATTCAGACATGAAAAAAACGGACGATAGTAGTATGATGAAGAAGGACGATATGAAGAAGGATAACATGAAGGATTCGTCCATGTCCGATGATAAAATGAAAAAAGAGGACAAGAAAGATTCATCTATGATGTCCGATAGCAGTTCTGAAATGAAGGACGATATGAAAAAAGATGGGATGAACTCTAGCGACTCTAGTATGAAGGAGGATACGAACAACTCATCGGAAATGAAATCAGACAACTAATGAAAGAAGGGAGAGGTCATCTGAGGATGACTCAGATTGAAGACAACGTCATCTTAGAAACTTTCCTTAGGTGAGGACGGACGTCAGCGAACTTCGAAGAAGTTCCATGACTTAGTTTTGGACCTGAAGTTCCAAAACTCCCGGGTGTTAGAAACATTTATGTTTCTAACACTTTTCTCACAGCGGAAAATTTCAGTGTGTATTTCAATGTACCTAATATGCTTTCTCATTCTATGTTTATAGCACTACTTAGGTTGTTTTATGTTAAAAAACAGTTTGTCTGCATTCTAAGTTATATGAGGATGACTTTCTCCTTGTTTAAAGAGGTGATAATGATGAAAAAATTAGCTTTAGTAGCTACTGGATTTGTATGCGCTGGACTTCTGGGCGCTTGTTCAAGCCAAGGAATGGCCACTTCCACCAAAGACATGAGTCAACAAACAGCCCAAGCTGGGGCTAGGCAACCATCGGGCAAGAAAGTGAAGGAGTTTAGCCTGCAAGGATTGGATGGCAAGACCTACCGCTTATCTGATTACAAAGGGAAGAAAGTTTACCTAAAATTTTGGGCTTCCTGGTGCTCTATTTGCCTGTCGACATTAGAGGATACCAATGAGTTGGCAAAAGAAGAGGCAGGTAAGGATTACGTGGTTTTATCCGTTGTAGCTCCAACCTTTAATGGTGAAAAATCAGCAGCAGATTTCAAAAACTGGTATCAGTCTTTGGATTACAAGGATTTCCCGGTCTTGCTGGATAATAAAGGAGATTTGCTCAAAGAATATGGGATTCGGTCTTATCCATCGGCACTCTTTATCAATAGTGATGGGACTTTATCGAAGAGTCATATCGGCTATATGAATAAAGAGGATATCCTCAAGACCCTAGAGAACATGCAGTAAGGAGATAGACAATGGAAACAAAATGGAAAGTGTTTGCTATCCTTCTCATTGGCTTATTATCGATTGGTTTCTTTTTCTTTAGTAAGGGATCAAATGGAATGGATCAATCAGAAACAAGCACTGAGATGATTAAAAAAGCATCGATGAGTCAGACTCCAGTAGTCAAAAAGGAAACAAATAAAAAAGTTGATCCAAAGGATCAGCGCGAAATTTATTTGGCTGGTGGTTGCTTCTGGGGCGTAGAGGAATATTTCTCCCGTGTTCCAGGTGTGATTGATGCTGTATCAGGCTACGCCAATGGGAAGGGAGATACAACCAAGTATGAATTGGTCCCTCAAACAGGCCATGCTGAAACAGTTCACATCACTTACAATGTCAAGAAGGTATCTCTGAAAGAATTGCTCCTGCACTATTTCCGAATTATCGACCCCACATCGAAGAATCGTCAAGGAAATGATCAAGGGACTCAATACCGAACAGGTGTCTATTATGTCTCCCAAGAAGACCTTCCAACCATTAACCAAGTTTTTGAAGAAGAAGCAAAAAAATACGACAAACCGTTAGCAGTGGAAAAAGAGCCACTGACCAATTTCATCAAGGCTGAGGACTACCACCAGGATTATCTAAAGAAACATCCAAATGGGTACTGTCATATCGATGTCAATCAAGCTTCTTATCCAGTGATTGATGCAAGCAGCTACTCCAAGCCGAGTGATGAGGAGATCAAAAAGAAGTTATCTCCTGAAGAGTATGCGGTGACACAAAAAAATGATACCGAACGAGCCTTCTCCAATCGTTACTGGGATCAGTTTGATGCTGGTATTTATGTAGATGTCGTGACCGGTGAGCCCCTCTTCTCCTCTAAGGATAAATTTGATTCTGGCTGTGGTTGGCCAAGTTTCAGTCGGCCGATTAGTCCTGATGTGGCGGTCTATAAGGAGGACAAGAGTTTTAATATGACTCGGACAGAAGTTCGGAGCCGTGTGGGAAATTCTCATCTAGGCCATGTCTTTACAGATGGTCCCAAGGAAAAAGGTGGGCTCCGCTATTGCATCAATAGTTTGTCTATCACCTTCATTCCCAAAGCAGAAATGAAAGAAAAAGGCTACGGTTATTTATTGGACTATGTCTGAGACAATTCAGCTCATAATTTGCTATAATAAGTATAGCAAAAACAAGTAGGTGAAAGACATGTACGCGATCATGATTGTGGAAGATGAAGAGCTGATTCGGCAAGGACTGACTTCCTTGGTCGACTATGAACAGTTTGGAATGACTGTCATCAATCAGGCAGAAAATGGACGTGAGGCCTGGAAGAAGTTTCAAGAGCAACCAGCCGACATCCTTCTAACCGATATCAATATGCCACAAATGAATGGCTTGGATCTGGCCCATCTCGTTAAAGAGCAATCTCCATCTTGTCATATCATTTTTTTGACAGGTTATGATGACTTTGAGTTTGCGAGGAAAGCCATCAAGTTAGGTGCAGATGATTATTTGCTGAAGCCTTTCTCAAAAGATGATATTGAAGAGATGTTAGCCAAGGTGAAAGAAAAGCTAGACAAAGAGCGAAAGAAGGCGCAAGTCGAAGATTTGGTCAGCCATGGTTATTCGACAGAATTGGAAGAAGCCATTCATGCGCGTTTAGCAGATTCTCAGTTAACCCTAAAGGATTTAGCCTATCAACTTGGTTTCAGTGCCTCGTATCTAAGTGTATTGATCAAGAAAAAATTAGGTCTTCCTTTTCAAGAGTATCTCATCCAAGAGCGAATGAAAAAGGCTCAACTCTTGCTTCTCACGACGGATCTAAAGATTTATGAGATCGCCGATCAGGTTGGTTTTGAAGATATGAACTATTTTTCTCAACGCTTTAAGCAGGTTGTTGGGGTGACGCCAAGGCAGTACAAAAAAGGAGATCATGAATGAAACGATATCCCTTGCTGATCCAGCTGGTCCTCTACTTTTTTCTCTTCATTCTCTTACTTTTTGGTCTCATCGGTAGCCTTTACTATCAAACGAGTTCAGGAACCATCCGCCAGCTAACAGAGCGGACGACAAGAAATAGTATCGATCAAAGCAGTCAGTTTATTACCTCCTATCTAAAAAAATTAAAGCAGACCACGACGGTTCTTAGTAAAGAAGAGGCTGTTCGCCAATTTGCCCAAGACAAGAGCGCGAATCAAGAAACGGTTCAACACCTGATGCGAACGATGATTGAAACAGATCCGGACTTGGTTTCAGCAGTCTTGGTGACCAAGGATGGACGTCTAGTAGTAACAGATCCCAAAATCAGCATGCAAACGTCCTCAGATATGATGAATGAAAGCTGGTATCAAGAGGCAATTAAGGAAAGAGCCATGCCAGTTTTGACGCCAGCTCGAAAGGAATCCTTGACCTCGGAAAAAGAAAAATGGGTGGTTTCTATTACCCAAGAAGTGGTCGATCAGGCTGGTCAAAATCTCGGGGTCGTACGCTTGGATATTGGCTACGATAGCTTACAGGCTTATTTGGATCACCTTCAACTAGGGAAACAAGGCTTTAGTTTTATCATCAATCAAAAGCATGAGTTTGTTTACCATCCTAAAAAAGCGGTCTATTCCTCCAGCCAAGAGATGCAGGCCATGCAGCCCTATATTGCTGTGACAGATGGCTATGCTAAAGGAGGACAGAATTTTATCTATCAGGTTCCGATTCCAGATAGTGATTGGACCTTGATTGGAGTAGCTTCACTTGAAGGACTTCAGATGCTTCAGTCGCAACTCCTATACTCTTTCATTGGTCTAGGATTACTGGCCTTGCTCATGTGCTTAATAGGGATCGGCTTTGTTTTGCGTTTGTGGATCAAACCCTTACGAGACCTTCAGACCATCATTTTGAGGATTGGAGCAGGAGATGCACACTTGAGGGCTACAGCCAAAGGATCTCCAGAATTAGTCGACCTCGCTCAAGCGTTTAATACCATGTTGGATCAAATCGATAACCTCATGCAACAGGTAAAGGAAGAGGAGCAGAACGCACGGCGTTACGAGCTGCGGGCACTTTCGGCTCAGATTAATCCGCATTTTCTATACAATACCTTGGATACGATTGTCTGGATGGCGGAGTTTAATGATAGTCGGCGCGTGGTTAACATCACCAAGTCTCTGGCCCAATATTTTCGACTGGCTCTCAACCAAGGTCAAGAACAAATCCTACTGAGAGATGAAATTGACCATGTCCGCCAGTATCTTTTCATTCAAAAACAACGTTATGGTGAAAAGCTCAATTATGAAATTCTAGAAGATGAACGGTTGGGCGATTATCAGCTTCCCAAATTAGTGCTTCAACCCTTAGTGGAAAATGCGATTTACCATGGCATTAAAGAGATCGATCGGCCAGGTCTCATTCGAGTGACAACTGAAGTCAGTGGAGACTCTGCCTGCGTATCGATTTTTGACAATGGACAAGGGTTTGATTTATCCGGATCAACAGACCAAACCCTTCTTCGTTTAGGAGGCGTTGGCTTGAAAAATGTGGACCAACGATTGCGTCTCCAATTTGGTGAAGCCTATCATATGGAGATAGATTCTAAGGCCAATAGCTATACGAAAATCACACTTTATTTGCCCCTTTCATCTGGCGATGAATCTTCATAGAGACAAAGATTGCCTTCTTTGTCTCTTTTTGCTGTCAAAGGAATTTCAACTCTTTTCTAGTCAAATCTGACGCAAGTCATCAAATTTATGATAGAATAAAGTGTTACAGTAAATAGATTTTGATGAAGGAACACTATGCGAAAAGAGATTGACCCCGAATTATATAATTACAATAAATTTCCTGGACCTGTGTTTCGTCAGGTGGGAGACCAGATCCTTTCAGAAAAACTCACCTTTGAGCTCTTGCAAAATGAGAAGGAAGCATTTGATGCGACTGTTTTTGGTCAACGCTTTTCTGAGATTTTAACCAAGTTCGATTATATTGTTGGTGATTGGAGTAACGAGCAATTACGTTTGCGTGGCTTCTATAAGGAAGATCGCGATGTCGCAACGATGGATAAGCTGAGTCGCCTAGACGATTATCTATTGGAATATTGTAGCTATGGTTGTGCTTATTTTGTCCTTGAAAATAAGGAACCTCATCGTGCCTCCTTTGATAAAAAGTCACCAGGCAGAAAAACTCATACGGAAGAAAGAGAACCCAAAAAACGTTCGCGCAATCGTAAGCAACGAGATCGTTTCCAAAAACGAGAACGAGACAAGAGCCAGCCATCAAAGAATACGAAAAAAACAAGATCATCTGGTGAAAACAAAAACGCTAGCAAGCCAGATACCAAACACCGTTTTGTGATTCGACAGAAAGAGGAGTAAAAAATGAAACCATCCATCTATAGCTTAACGCGCCAAGAAATGATTGACTGGGCGTTAGAAAACGGCGAAAAGAAATTCCGTGCAGCACAGATCTGGGAATGGCTTTATCGTAAACGTGTCCAGTCATTCGAAGAAATGACCAACCTTTCTAAGGACTTGATTGCGAAGTTAAATGACCAGTTTGTGGTCAACCCGCTCAAACAGCGGATCGTACAAGAGTCAGCAGATGGGACGGTCAAGTATCTTTTTGAATTGCCAGATGGTATGCTGATTGAGACGGTTTTGATGCGTCAGCACTATGGTCTATCTGTCTGTGTGACCACACAGGTAGGTTGCAATATTGGTTGTACCTTCTGTGCTTCGGGATTGATCAAAAAACAACGCGATTTGAACAATGGCGAAATCGTATCCCAAATCATGTTGGTTCAAAAATACTTTGACGAACGGGGCCAAGATGAACGGGTCAGCCATATCGTTGTTATGGGGATTGGAGAACCATTTGATAACTACAACAATGTCTTGAAATTTATCCGGACGGTTAACGATGATAAGGGGCTAGCAATTGGAGCTCGGCACATTACCGTATCGACCTCTGGTTTGGCTCATAAGATTCGTGACTTTGCAAATGAAGGTGTGCAGGTCAATTTGGCAGTGTCTCTTCACGCTCCAAACAACGACTTGCGCTCTAGCATCATGAAGATCAACCGGGCTTTCCCAATTGAAAAATTGTTTGCGGCGATTGAATACTATATCGAGACCACGAACCGTCGAGTGACCTTTGAGTACATCATGCTCAATGAAGTCAACGATGGTGTGGAGCAAGCCTTGGAATTAGCAGAATTGCTCAAGAATATCAAAAAATTGTCTTATGTCAACTTGATTCCTTATAACCCAGTTACGGAACACGACCAATACAGTCGTAGTCCAAAAGAGCGGGTGATGGCCTTCTATGATACCTTGAAAAAACATGGTGTCAACTGTGTAGTCCGTCAAGAACACGGGACAGATATTGATGCGGCTTGTGGCCAATTGCGTTCCAATACGATGAAACGGGATCGGGAGAAAGCGATTGTTGAACATGCGCAACCTTAGACAAGGGCTAATGGATCATACAGAACCAACGAAAAGAGGAAGAAAACTGTTACTATGTGGCAGTTTCTTCTATTTTTTCCTCTTGTGTCTGATGTGTTTTTTGCCCCAACAGCCAGAACCAGGTATGGAAACACCCGGTATTCAACATTTTGGACGGATTGTCGTGTTATTGATTCCCCTTAATTCGCTGATGAATCTCGGCCAGATCACGAGTGTCCTCCAACTCATTAAGGTCATCCTTCAAAATGTAGCCAATATCTTTTTATTAAGTCCGCTGATCTTTCAACTCCTTTGGCTATGGCCTTGGTTGAAAAGTCGTAAACGAGTCTTGCTCTTTGGCTTTTCCATGAGCTTGTGGATTGAATGCAGTCAAGTGTTGTTAGATCTTTTGTTTGATGCCAACCGTGTCTTTGAAGTGGATGATTTGTGGACCAACACCTTAGGAGCTTACCTAGCTTATCTAGGCTTTTGCTACCTAAAGGATAGATTAGGCCTTTCAGAAAATAAATAGAAAACCCGAACATTTCAGGAAGATTTTAAAAATTTTGTTGACAAAGTGCTGGGTGGACGCTATAATAGCTTCAAGACATCAGAAAAGTAAAGATTCTAACCATTTTCAGGGAGCTTGTGGTGATTGTGAACAAGCAGTGGCGGATCTCGAAGTGGGCTGATGGCGGTTTATGATGATGAATTTGAAACAATAAAAATTCGGTGAGCACACCTTATCGTGCACCCTGTTGTTAGACAGGTCAGAGATGTAGGAGAAAGACTATCTTCCTACAATTGAGGTGGCACCGCGGTATTGAATCGTCCTCACACAGATTTTTCTGTGTGAGGTTTTTTGTATCTCAAAGGACTCTGTGAGACTGCAGCTCATGTGGACGGAGAGAGACAAACATCATAAACAAGAATGAGGATATAGAAAAGAGGATAACATTATGACAGAAACTAAAGGCTATTTCGGACAATTCGGCGGCTCTTTCGTACCAGAACCCATTCAACACTTACTAGATCAATTAGAAGCAACGTTTGAACAGTACAAAGATGATCCTGAATTTATCGCAGAATACAAACATTACCTCAAAGATTATTCTGGTCGTGAAACGCCCCTCTATTTTGCGGAAAGTTTGACAGACCATTTAGGTGGGGCAAAAATATATTTGAAACGTGAAGACTTAAATCACTTAGGTTCGCACAAATTGAACAACGTTTTAGGGCAAATCCTCTTGGCCAAACGCATGGGAAAGACACGTGTGATTGCTGAAACAGGAGCTGGTCAACACGGTGTGGCTAAAGCAGCTGCCGCAGCTAAGTTCGGCATGGCCTGTGATGTCTACATGGGAGCAGAAGACGTGGAGCGTCAACGTCTCAATGTCTTCCGTATGGAAATGATGGGGGCAACCGTCCATTCAGTTGAAACAGGAACCAAGACTTTGAAAGATGCTGTTGATGCAGCGTTTGGAGCATGGATGGCGGATCTGGATGCCTTTTATGTATTGGGTTCTGCTGTTGGTCCCCATCCTTACCCAACCATTGTGCATGAATTCCAAAAAGTCATCAGTGAAGAGTCTAAACGCCAAATCTTGGAAAAAGAAGGACGCTTGCCAGATTATGTCATCGCCTGTGTTGGTGGTGGATCCAATGCCATTGGTGCCTTTTCTGAGTATGTCGCAGAAGAAGAAGTTGGCTTGATTGGGGTAGAAGCAGCTGGTCATGGCTTGGATACCGATCAGCATGCGGCGACCATGACCAAAGGGACTGTAGGGGTTGTTGATGGCATGAAGACTTACGCTGTCTTTGGCCAAGATGGAAAAGTCGCACCTGTTTACTCTATCTCTGCCGGTTTGGATTATCCAGGTGTTGGCCCTGAACATGCCTTCTTTAAAGACTCTGGTCGTGTCGAGTATGTAGCAGCAACAGATGATGAAGCGGTAGAAGCTCTTCTTCTTCTCAGTAAGACTGAAGGGATTATTCCAGCGATCGAAAGTTCACACGCCATTGCAGAAGCGATTAAACGTGCTCCACAATTGGACAAAGACAAGATCATCATTATCAATGTTTCAGGACGTGGAGACAAGGACGTGGCAGCTATTGCAGACTATTTAGAAGCCAAAACTGCAAAATAAGAAGGCTTATTTGCTAAACATTGTAAACAGCAGTAGAGCATGATAACTGAGAAAGAGACAAGGAACAAAGGGAATCCGGTCTCTTTCTTTTTTGAGAACAAAGACGAGTATCCCAAAGACAGAAGCGATCTGAATGAGCCAGAGAATCTTGGTAGAAGAGAAGGTCAGTGAGAAGGTAGCGAGTAGGAGAAAATCCCCCGCTCCCATTCCGACGAAGAAAAAATGGGCACCGATCGCAAGGAGGACAAAGACCAGCATAAGGAGATTGCCTCCTGAAAAAAGAAGGACCAGAGCATGGAGACAACACCATAGGATAAGAGGGTATTCCATAAAGCGAAGGTCATAGATGGCTAAAACAGCTGAACCTAGTAGGGTCAAGAGTTGAGAAAGGGCTAGAAAACCATTGGTACAGGCTAAAAAGAGCAGTCCACTCCAGGCTTCAAAAAGACAATACCAAACAGGATAGGTCTGATGGCAATAGCGGCAACGGAAACGATGGAAGATTTGTGAGGCAATAGGAATCAGATCCCAAAATCCAAGAACGTGCAGGCACTGAGCGCAGTGACTGCGGGGAACTAGAATGGATTGATTTGGGAATCGATCAACAACCAATCCTAAAAACGAGGCCATACAAGTGCCGATGGTAAAAAAATAAAAGTTCATCATACTTATTTATTCGTAAAAAAATTTAAAAAAGATCATTTGTTGGAAAATCTTGTAAAGACTTTCTAAATTTGATACAATAATGAACATGAAAAACCTGTATGATGTTCAACAATTTTTAAAACGTTTTGGAATCATCATTTATGTTGGGAAACGTCTCTATGACATTGAATTGATGAAAATTGAACTTCAACGCCTCTATGATGCAGGCTTGATGGAACGGCTCGATTATTTAGAAGCCGAGACGATTTTAAGAAGAGAACACAAACAAGAATTGGAATTTTTGAAAAAGAGTGAGGTAGAGTAATGGGAAATATTATTTTGTGGTTGGCAATTTTAGGCTTGGTCGGATGGATGATATTTAATTATTTCCGCATCCGAAAAGCTGCGAAATTTGTAGACAATGCGGCCTTTGAAGAACTCATTCGTCAAGGGCAATTGATTGACCTGCGGGAGCCTGTCGAGTTTCATGCCAAGCATATCTTGGGTGCACGTAATATTCCTTCCAGTCAATTGAAGCTGAGTACAGGTGCCTTACGCAAGGACAAACCAATTTTATTGTACGAAAATAGTCGTAGTTCTCGTGTGACCAATGCGGCCGTCTATTTGAAAAAAGAAGGGTTTTCAGATATCTATATCCTGTCTTATGGATTAAATTCTTGGACAGGTAAGGTAAAGTCTAGTTAATAGGATGTAAAAAAGTTGCCATATAATAGTTATATTAATAACGGACTTTTTATAGTATGAATTTTAAGGGGCTTTATGAACATGAAAGAAAAGGAAAAAGACTCACTTGTTTTGAGTATCCTATCTATCATATTTGTCTTTGGACTTCCACTGTTAAGTATTATTTTTGGTGTTTTGGGTTTGGTCTCGGCTAGTTTACATCAAAAAGAGTCTGGACTGGACTATACGACAGAAAAAATTCTCTCCATTATAGGGATTTTCCTTTCTGTAGTTTTCTGTATCGTATTTATCTCACAACTTTCGGGGATTAATTAAAACAAAAAAAGCTTTAAAACTAAAGCTTTTTTTTATCAACTGTTTTCTAAATAGTTTTTAATAATCTGTAATTCATCTTGGTTCAAGGGGCGGTATTGACCCTCTGCTAGCTCTGAATCTAATGTAAAATCCCCGAATTGAACTCGTTTTAGAGCAGTGACCTTGACACCGACTGAGAGGAACATTTTTTTTACCTGATGGAATTTTCCTTCAGACAGGGTGACTAGTGCCCGGCTTTCTTTGGGACTGGAGGTAAGGATTTCTAGTTTGGCAGGTTTACACTTAGTTCCATCTAAGAAAGTGATACCTTCTTGAAAATCCTCTATATGAGCGGGTTCGAGAGGGCCGTTGACTGTTACCGCGTATTCTTTTTCGATATGGTATCGGGGATGAAGGAGTTGGAAACCGAGAGGTCCATTGTCTGTGAGTAAGAGCAGACCGGTGGTATCCCGATCTAGCCGGCCGATAGGATAGGTATTGGGTGTCCGGTCTTCTGCTCGAAGGAGGTCAAGTACCGTAGCATGTTGGGCATCCTTGGTAGCTGTCACCAGTCCTTGGGGTTTGTGGAGAAGAAAATAGCAATGAGAACAGTCGGTGAGGACGCGTTCTTTCCAGCGAACTTCTTGAAGACCTGTATCTACATTTTGGGATAACTTTGTTGCAACAAGCCCATCGACCAGAATCAGCCTTTTTGCTAGGCTTTGTTTGATTTCCTTACGAGGAATTTGGTAGTGAGCCAACAATTGATCTAATCTCATAGGCGCCTCTTTTTCTGAAAGTTTTGTAACCAGTGTATCATGAAAAGATAAGGAAAGCGAGTGGGAGAAAAGAAATGAAGATGAAAACATTTACAACTAGCTGAACTGTGTTTTTTAGATAGGACTGTGGTATAATTGTTCAGTTAGAAATATTATTTAAATTATATAGAGGAAATCATGACAAAATTAAGAGAAGATATTCGCAACGTTGCGATCATTGCCCACGTTGACCATGGGAAAACAACCTTGGTAGACGAATTGTTGAAACAATCGCACAGTTTGGACGAACGCAAAGAGTTGCAAGAACGTGCAATGGACTCAAATGATCTTGAAAAAGAACGTGGGATTACCATCCTTGCAAAAAATACAGCCGTTGCATATAATGGTACTCGTATCAATATCATGGACACACCAGGACACGCGGACTTTGGTGGAGAAGTAGAACGGATCATGAAAATGGTCGATGGGGTTGTCCTTGTCGTGGATGCTTACGAAGGGACTATGCCACAAACACGTTTCGTATTGAAAAAAGCCTTGGAACAAAACCTTGTGCCAATCGTGGTTGTCAACAAAATCGATAAACCATCTGCTCGTCCAGCAGAAGTTGTGGACGAAGTTTTGGAACTCTTTATCGAGCTTGGTGCAGATGATGACCAATTGGAATTCCCAGTTGTCTATGCATCTGCGATTAACGGTACCTCTTCACTTTCAGATGATCCAGCAGATCAAGAGCATACCATGGCTCCAATCTTTGATACCATCATCGATCATATCCCTGCTCCAGTGGACAACTCTGATGAACCTCTACAATTCCAAGTTTCCCTTTTGGACTACAACGATTTCGTAGGACGTATTGGTATCGGACGTGTCTTCCGTGGGACTGTAAAAGTTGGGGACCAAGTAACCCTTTCTAAATTGGATGGAACGACTAAGAACTTCCGTGTAACGAAACTCTTTGGTTTCTTTGGTTTGGAACGTCGTGAGATTCAAGAAGCTAAAGCGGGTGATTTGATTGCGATCTCTGGTATGGAAGATATCTTCGTTGGTGAAACCATCACTCCTACAGATGCGGTAGAAGCACTACCAATCCTCCATATTGATGAACCAACTCTTCAAATGACCTTCTTGGTTAACAACTCACCATTTGCTGGTCGTGAAGGAAAATGGGTGACTTCTCGTAAGGTTGAAGAGCGCTTGCAAGCAGAATTGCAAACTGACGTTTCACTTCGGGTTGATCCAACAGATTCACCTGATAAATGGATCGTTTCAGGACGTGGAGAATTGCACTTGTCTATCCTGATCGAAACCATGCGTCGTGAAGGTTATGAGTTGCAAGTATCTCGTCCAGAAGTCATCGTAAAAGAAATTGATGGCGTGCAATGCGAACCATTTGAACGCGTACAAATCGATACACCTGAAGAGTACCAAGGTTCTGTGATCCAAAGCCTTTCTGAACGCAAGGGCGAAATGTTGGATATGATCGCAACTGGTAACGGTCAAACTCGTTTGGTCTTCCTCGTTCCAGCACGTGGCTTGATTGGTTACTCAACTGAGTTCTTGTCTATGACTCGTGGATACGGGATTATGAACCATACCTTCGATCAATACTTGCCATTGATCCCAGGTGAAATCGGTGGCCGTCACCGTGGTGCTTTGGTGTCTATTGATAATGGGAAAGCAACTACCTACTCCATTATGTCTGTTGAGGAACGTGGTACAATCTTTGTGAATCCAGGTACCGAAGTGTATGAAGGAATGATCATCGGAGAAAACTCTCGCGATAATGACTTGACGGTTAATATCACCAAGGCAAAACAAATGACCAACGTTCGGTCTGCTACCAAAGACCAAACAGCGGTTATCAAGACTCCACGTATCTTGACTCTTGAAGAATCTCTTGAGTTCTTGAATGACGATGAGTACATGGAAGTAACCCCTGAATCTATCCGTTTGCGCAAGCAAATTCTGAATAAGAATGAACGTGCAAAAGCTGCTAAAAAGAAAAAAACAGCTGCTGCTGAATAAGAACGAAACAAGAAAGGAGAAACAAAATGGTCTATTTTATCTTAGGGATTTTGATTCTCCTTTTCTATATTTTTATGACGCCAAGAAGTATTCGTGGCACTTTAAATAGTGTTACCTTGGTTGTTCTGATCGTCTCGATTATTGTCCTTTCTTGCCTAGCTATTTTTCAAATTTTTCAACTACCATCTGAATTTTTTGTTGGTGCTTTTTTAGCCTTTATTGGCTATCTTGCTTTGGTAGACATTTCAAGGATGAGCAACAAACAGAAAAAAATAAGCAATGACGATCTTTAAAAAGCCCTTTGGGCTTTTTAATTTTGCCAAAAAAAGGTAAAATAGAGAGTGATAAAAATGGAGCGAAAATAAGATGAAATTTATAAAACAATTTGAAAACAAAAAGGTTCTGGTATTGGGTTTGGCCAAGTCGGGTGAGTCAGCAGCTCGTTTGTTGAATCGCCTAGGGGCTATTGTGACTGTCAATGATGGCAAACCCTTCGAAGAAAATCCAGCAGCTCAAAGTTTACTGGAAGAAGGCATCAAAGTAGTCACTGGTGGCCATCCTCTGGAGTTGTTGGATGAAGACTTTGCGGTCATGGTTAAAAATCCAGGAATTCCTTATACCAATCCGATGATTCAAAAAGCACTGGAAAAAGGACTTCCTGTCATCACTGAAGTGGAATTGGCTTATCTGATTTCGGATGCACCAATTATTGGGATCACAGGGTCTAATGGGAAAACTACCACAACCACTATGATTGGAGAAGTTTTAACAGCAGCTGGTCAAGGTGGCTTATTGTCTGGGAATATTGGATTTCCAGCTAGTCAAGTTGCCCAAACGGCGACAGATAAGGACGTCCTGGTCATGGAATTGTCTTCATTCCAATTGATGGGCATTGAAGCCTTCCACCCAGAAATTGCGGTCATTACCAACCTCATGCCAACCCATATCGACTATCATGGTTCTTTTGAAAATTATGTAGCCGCTAAATGGAATCTTCAAAAGAATATGACAGAAAAGGATGTCATTATTTTGAACTTCAATCAAGATTTGGCTAAGGAATTGGCGACAAAAACCAAGGCAAGGGTTCTTCCGTTTTCAACAACCGAAAAAGTGGACGGTGCTTATTTGGAAGATGGACTTCTCAAGTTTAAGGGAGAAGTTGTTATGCGTGCAGATGAACTGGGTGTTCCAGGTAGTCACAATGTAGAAAATGCTTTGGCAACCATTGCTGTCGCAAAAGTTCGGGGAGTGCAAAATGAGGTCATTAAAGAAACCTTGTCAGCCTTTGGAGGTGTCAAACACCGTCTACAATATGTGGATGAAATCGAGGGTGTTAAATTCTACAATGACAGTAAGTCAACCAATATTTTAGCAACACAAAAAGCTCTTTCTGGTTTTGACAATAGCAAGGTCATCTTGATTGCTGGAGGGCTGGATCGTGGCAATGAGTTTGACGACTTAGTACCGGATATTACTGGCTTGAAGGAAATGGTGATTTTAGGAGAGTCGGCACCTCGAGTGAAACGGGCGGCTGACAAAGCGGGAGTGGCTTATATTGATGCGACAAATGTGGCCAATGCCACAAAGAAAGCCTTCGAATTAGCGAGTCCTGGAGATGTTGTGTTACTAAGTCCTGCCAATGCCAGCTGGGATATGTATCCTAATTTTGAAGTGCGTGGGGATGAATTCCTTGCTACAGTAAAAGGTTTAAAATAAGATGAAAAAAATAATGTTTACTGGTGGAGGTACGGTTGGGCATGTGACTCTTAACCTCCTCTTGATTCCAAAATTTATCGAAGATGGTTGGGAAGTCCACTATATCGGGGATAAAAAAGGAATTGAATACAAAGAAATCAAGAAGTCTGGCTTAGAGGTGCGTTTCCATTCAATTGCTACCGGGAAATTGCGTCGTTATTTCTCATTCCAAAATATGATGGATGTTTTCAAAGTAGCTTGGGGCACCCTCCAATCTATTGCGATTATGCTTCGTGTACGTCCACAAGTTCTCTTTTCCAAAGGAGGCTTTGTTTCCGTACCGCCAGTGATTGCGGCTCGACTTACTCGTGTCCCTGTCTATATCCATGAGTCTGATCTGTCTATGGGCTTGGCCAATAAAATCGCTTATAAATTTGCCACCAAGATGTACACGACTTTTGAACAAGCCCATGGCTTGTCAAAGAGTGTGCATATTGGGGCGGTGACCAAGGTTACAGACCATATTCCAGCAACTTCCCAAGTGTTGGAAGAAAAAACAAAAGGATTCAACAAAGAGTTGCCGACTCTTCTATTTGTCGGAGGATCTGCAGGTGCGCGTGTCTTCAATGATTTTGTGACAGCCCATCAAGCAGAGCTCCTGCAAGATTACAACATTATCAATTTAACAGGAGATGCAACACTGAATCAAGCTAAGGGTGGCTTGTATCGAGTTGATTACGTTACTGATCAGTATTTACCGATGCTTCATAAGGCGGATTTGGTCGTCACAAGAGGGGGGGCAAATACCTTATTTGAACTTTTGGCCATGAATAAGCTCCATATGATCGTACCGCTTGGAAAAGAAGCTAGCCGTGGTGACCAGATTGAAAATGCCCATTATTTCGTAGAAAAAGGCTATGCAGAACAGTTACCAGAAGATCAATTGACACTCGAAGCTTTTCATGAAACCATTCAAGACATGTTAAAGCATAGTGATGCCTATCATCAAGCAATGGAAAAATCGACAGAATTGTTATCACTAGACGATTTTTATGGCCTGCTTCAAAAAGATATCAATAAGGAATAAGATGACTGAGGACAAGAAAAATACGCCAACTGAAGACAAAATTACAGAGTTGTCAGCTTGGCAAAAAAGAAACAAAGAATATCTAGAAAAAAGGGCTCTTGAAAAGGAAAAGGAGCCTGAAAAAGATGAGCTAGAAGAAGAAACATCAACAGAAGGAGAGGATTTGTTAGATCAAGAAGTAGCTTCTGTTGATGAAGAAGATTCAGATGAGCGCGAAGATACTGAAGAAGAGGAAGACGATTCAGCTGAAGAAACTGACTCTGAAGAAAATTTAGCATCAGAGGTGGAGGAAAGTAGAGAAACAGAGACGCTTTCGACAGCTGAGGATCCAGAAGAACCTGCAAAACAGGAGAGAAAACTTTTCTTATTCGACCGTTTAAAGGTGAGGAAAGAAAAAAAAGAACCGACAGTTGCAAAACGCCACATTTACCGCGCGATTCCTGTTATTGGAATTAGCTCGATGCTTGCCCTTGCCTCTCTCTATTTTTTGAGTCCCTTATCGACTAAAAAAGTAATTGAATTTTCTGGGAATAAGGCAGTAGACCAACAAGTCTTGTATGAGAAAAGCCGGATCAAGGAAGAAGATTATACTTTGACAACCTTTCTTCACAAATCTGTCTATGAAAGAAATATGAAAACGGCAAGTCCGTGGATAAAAGCAGTTCATATGCAGTACCAATTCCCAGTAACTTTCAAGGTGCAAGTGACGGAACACCAAGTGGTTGCTTATTATGTCACGGGAGGGGATCACTATCCAGTATTGGAAAATGGAGAGGTGGTTGAGACGGTGACACCTGCTTCGGATTTGCCATCTTCCTACATCAGCTTGACATTTTCAGATCGCGAAATGGTGAGACAGTATGTCCAACAAATGAAGTCTATTTCTTCCAGTATCACGGACAAAATTGTTTCTGTTGATTTAACCCCAAGTAAAGTTACCAAGGATCTGGTTACTTTGACCATGAAAAATGGCAATAAGATCTTGGTTCCTCTTTCCCATATCACTCGGAAACTCCCTTATTATAAATCAATCAGTAAGCAAGTGGAGGATGGCTCTATCATTGATATGGAGGCGGGTGTCTTCAGCTATAATGAACAAGTAATGGCCGAAGCCAAAGAAAAATCCGAAAAAGAAAAGGCAGAGAAAACGGAAGAAACTGCAAATACTGAAAATCAGAGTGAAAATTCTGGGGGAACAGCGCAAGACTCCCATCAAGATTCCCATACAGAAGAGCAAAATCATTCTGAAAATCAGTGAAACACATAAATTATCTGAAATATTTGAATAAAAAATGTCCATTTTAGCCTTCTTTGTGATATAATGAAGTTTGGATAGTTCTAACTAAAAGGGCTATAAATAGACGTATAGTGAAAATAAAAAAGAGAGAGGACTGGTGTAATGGCTAGAGACGGCTTTTTTACAGGTTTAGATATCGGTACTAGTTCAATAAAAGTATTGGTGGCAGAACATGTCAACGGAGAAATGAATGTAATTGGTGTCAGCAATGCCAAAAGTGCTGGCGTGAAAGATGGAATTATTGTAGATATCGAAGCTGCTTCTACTGCAATTAAAAATGCAATTAGTCAAGCAGAGGAAAAAGCAGGGATCTCCATCAATCTAGTCAATGTTGGCTTACCTGCAAACTTGTTGCAAATTGAAGCAACACAAGGAATGATTCCAGTCACAAGTGATTCAAAAGAAATCACAGATGCAGATGTTGAAAATGTTGTCAAATCTGCTCTTACAAAAAGCATGACTCCTGATCGTGAAGTGATTACCTTTATTCCTGAAGAATTTACAGTTGATGGCTTCCAAGGAATTCGTGATCCTCGTGGCATGATGGGAATCCGCCTTGAAATGCGCGGACTTCTTTATACAGGCCCACGTACGATCTTGCACAACTTACGTAAAACCGTAGAACGTGCAGGCTTGCAAGTGGAAAATATCATCATTTCCCCACTAGCTATGATCAAAACCGTCTTGAACGAAGGCGAACGTGAGTTTGGTGCTACAGTGATTGATCTTGGTGGCGGCCAAACCACAGTGGCTTCTGTTCGTAGTCAAGAGCTTCAATTTACAAATATCTATCAAGAAGGTGGCGACTATGTTACCAAAGATATTTCTAAAGTATTGAAGACCTCTCAAAAATTAGCAGAAGGTTTGAAATTCAACTATGGTGAAGCTTATGTCCCATCTGCTGGAAACGAAGTATTCCACGTAGAAGTGATTGGAGAAGTTGAACCGGTTGAAGTTACTGAAAAATACTTGGCTGAAATTATCTCAGCGCGGATCAAACACATCTTTGAGCAAATCAAGCAAGACCTCGATAGAAGACATTTACTAGATCTTCCTGGAGGCATTGTCATTATCGGTGGAGGTGCGATCCTTCCTGGTATTGAAGAATTGGCTCAAGAAGTCTTTGGTGTCAATGTCAAATTGTTTGTTCCAAACCAAATTGGAATTCGGAACCCAGCCTTTGCCCATGTGATTAGCCTGTCTGAATACGCTGGTAATTTGACTGATGTAGATATTATTGCTCAAGCTGCAGTTCATGGTGATGAGGTTTTGCGTCAACAGCCGATTCAATTTGATCGTCCAGTTCAAACGCAAGTACAACCGCAATCAGCTCCAACAGCTCAAACGGTTGTCCCAGCCTACAATGCTGAAAAGATCGATTCTCCAGTAGATACTCAAGAAATCCCAGCAGCAGGCAATGATCACAAACAAGAATCAAAACCTTCATTCACAGATCGAATGAAAAATTTGATCGGTAATATGTTTGATTAAGGAGTGTAAGTATTTATGACATTTTCATTTGACACAGCAGCGGCACAAGGTGCAGTTATTAAAGTAATCGGTGTCGGTGGTGGTGGCGGTAACGCCATCAATCGTATGATTGACGAAGGTGTTGCCGGTGTAGAATTCATCGCAGCCAATACAGACGTTCAAGCACTTTCAAGTGCAAAAGCTGAAACAGTCATTCAATTGGGCCCAAAATTAACTCGCGGATTGGGTGCTGGAGGCCAACCTGAAGTTGGTCGTAAAGCAGCTGAAGAAAGCGAAGAAGTATTGACAGAAGCCTTGCAAGGTGCAGACATGGTTTTCATCACTGCAGGGATGGGAGGAGGATCTGGTACAGGTGCTGCACCAGTCATCGCTCGTATTGCAAAAGCAGTTGGAGCCTTGACCGTAGCCGTTGTGACTCGTCCGTTTGGCTTTGAAGGAACGAAACGTGGAAACTTCGCAATTGAAGGAATCAATGAACTTCGCGAGCATGTGGATACTTTGTTGATTATTTCTAACAACAACTTGCTTGAAATTGTGGATAAGAAGACACCACTTCTAGAAGCTTTGAGCGAAGCAGACAATGTTCTTCGCCAAGGTGTTCAAGGGATTACAGACTTGATCACAAGCCCTGGATTGATCAACCTTGACTTTGCAGATGTGAAAACTGTGATGGAAAGTAAAGGAAATGCCTTAATGGGTATTGGTGTTGGTAGTGGTGAAGAACGTGTCATCGAAGCTGCACGCAAAGCCATTTACTCTCCACTTCTTGAAACAACCATTGATGGTGCAGAAGACGTCATCGTCAACGTAACAGGTGGCTTGGATATGACCTTGATCGAAGCGGAAGAAGCTTCAGAAATTGTCAACCAAGCAGCAGGTCATGGCGTGAACATCTGGCTTGGTACTTCTATTGATGAATCTCTTAAAGATGAAATCCGTGTGACAGTTGTTGCGACGGGTGTCCGTCAAGACAAGGTAGAACGCGTCAGTGGGATTGCTTCATCGCCAGCAAGTCATCGTCCTTACAAAACAGGTCCTCGTGAACAACGACCACAAGTTGCTCCATTTGACCGTGAATTTGATTTAAAACAAGAAGTTGAATTGCCAACCACTCCAAGTCGTCCAGCGGTAGAGCCAAATCGTGGCTCAGCCTTTGGTGATTGGGATATTCGCCGTGAGAATATTATTCGCCAAACAGAACCAGCATCCACCCATCAAGTGGATCGCTACGTTGATTCTTCATCAGATGATGATGAATTGGAAACACCTCCATTCTTCCGGAATCGTTAATCATGAATCTGGTCGAGAATGCTAATCTTGTACGGAAACAGGTAGAAACAGCTAGAAACAAAGCCAACCGTCAAGATCCAGTCAATATCATAGCTGTTACCAAGTATGTGGATGTTGCAACAGCAGAAGCTTTGGTCAAAACAGGAATTCAACACATTGCTGAAAATCGGGTCGATAAATTTCTAGAAAAATATCAGGCTCTAAAAGACTACAATCTTACATGGCATTTGATTGGGAGCCTCCAAAGGCGCAAGGTAAAAGACGTGATCAATCTCGTGGATTACTTTCATGCCTTGGACTCGGTGAAGTTAGCTCAAGAAATTCAAAAGCGAGCAGAACACCCAATCAAGTGTTTCCTCCAAGTGAATATCTCTGGTGAGGAAAGTAAGCATGGATTTTCAGTCGATGAATTGGATACTGTTTTAGCGGACATCGCACAGCTGGATAAAATAAAAATTGTTGGTTTAATGACGATGGCTCCCTTTGAGGCTAGTCAAGAAGAGTTGCAGGATATTTTTTCAAAAGCTCACCAACTTCAGAAACAACTAGAAAATAAACAATTAAAAAATATGCCTTTTTCAGAATTAAGCATGGGTATGAGTCGGGACTTTGAAGTAGCCATTGCGAATGGAGCGACTTATGTGCGAATCGGGTCATCATTTTTTAAATAGGAAAGAACTATGTCATTAAAAGATAAATTTAATAATTTTATTGACTACTTCACAGAAGACGGTGAAGAAGTAGAAGTTCGTGAGGTCAAGGCAGCCGGGGCAGAAACACAACCAGTTCCTCAGCCTCAAAAAGCTCCTCAAGTGACTTCTCAACGTCCACAGATTAGTCAAAAAGAACAAGTGAAACAAAAACCAAAACCAAAGGCCACTCCAGTAGCGCCTGTGACAACTACAGTCTCTACAGCTGTTGTGAAAGAACCGGTGAGTACTACGAAGAATTCATCTGAAAATATTACTCGTTTGCATGAACGTCAGTTAGAATTGGCAAGTAAACGTGAAAATCCAGATGAAAAAATCACAATTGATGTTCGCTATCCCCGTAAATACGAGGAAGCGACTGAAATTGTCGATCTATTACTATCTAATGAGAGTATCCTCATCGACTTCCAATACATGACGGAAGTTCAAGCACGTCGTTGTTTAGACTACTTGGATGGTGCCCGTTATGTCTTGGCTGGAAATCTTCGTCGTGTTGCAAGTACCATGTACTTGTTGACTCCGATCAACGTTGTGGTCAATGTCGAAGATATTCGCCTTCCAAATGATGTGGAAGTGTCAGAATTTGATTTTGATATGAAACGCAATCGTTAATATGGTATTGTTTCAGTTTATTTCAAATATCATTCAAATTTACTCTATCATTCTTGTCATTTATGCCTTGCTTTCTTGGTTCCCTGGAGCCCCAGAAAGTGCTCTTGGACAAATGGTTCATCGCCTAGTTGAACCATTTTTGAGCCTTTTTAAGAAATTACCCTTGCAGTTCGCAGGCTTGGATTTTACGGTACTTGTAGCCATTTTGCTTCTCAACTTCTTAGAACGATTGGTGGCTCAACTCTTTTTGTTGATGATCGGCTAAAGTAAGATGAAACAAAAAGAAATTTACCAACATTTTCATCCAGAAGATCATGAATTTATCGATCGGTGCATAGAATTATCGGAACGTGTGATCGAGCGCTATTCGGTTGAGGTGACGAGTTTCTTGAACCCTTACCAGGTAACTATTTTACGAAATGTTGCTGCAAGTTATCCACTACAGGTCTTTGTCTCGAGTGATGATAGGAAGATGGAGTATGCCAAGGTGATTGTGGCACCAGATTATTACCAATTGGATCCTTCTGATTTTGATCTTTCCTTGTTGGAAATAACCTATTCTTCCAAATTTCATCAGTTGACACATTCCCAGGTTCTGGGCACGATTGTCCATCAATTGGGAGTGGATCGAAAGTCTTTTGGAGATATTTTGATGGGTGACGGACGCATTCAAGTGTTTGTGGAACAACGCTTTGCTCTCTATTTTATGGATCACGTCCAGAAAATTTCAAGAGTTCCTGTCAAAATCAAGGAAGTTCCTTTGTCTCAGCAGTTGATCCTTGAAGAAGAAAGTCAATCTCGGGATATACTGGTATCAAGTTATCGTTTGGATAAGGTGATTGCCGCAGGCTTTAAGTTATCTCGTTCTCAGGCTAGTCAACTGGTCAGTTCTGGTTTGGTAAAGGTCAACTATGCGACTACTACAAATGGCAGTGGTTTAGTTGCTTTGAATGATTTAGTCAGCGTCCGACGTTTTGGACGTCTTAAAATTGTTTCTGAAAATGGTATTTCAAAGAGTGGAAAATATAAAGTAACTGTTGAAATACTTCTAAGTAAAAAATAAGGAGGAGTTTATGGCTCTTACTGCTTTAGAAATTAAAGATAAAACATTTGGTGTTAAATTTAGAGGATATGATGCAAATGAAGTTGAAGAATTTCTTGACATCATTGTTCGTGATTATGAAGATTTAGTTCGATTGAATCATGAGCAAGAATCAAAAATTCAAGCCCTTGAAGAACGCCTCAATTATTTTGATGAAATGAAAGATTCATTGAGCCAATCAGTTTTGATTGCGCAAGATACTGCTGAACGTGTGAAACAAGCTGCTAACGAACGTTCTGAAAATATTGTTCGCCAAGCAGAACAAGATGCACAACATTTGATTGATGAATCAAAACAAAAAGCAAATGAAATCCTTCGTCACGCAACGGATAATGCTAAGAAAGTGGCCGTTGAAACGGAAGAATTGAAGAACAAGACACGCGTCTTCCATCAACGCTTGAAATCAACCATTGAAAGCCAGTTGAGCATTATTGATACACCTGAATGGGATGAAATTCTTCGCCCAACAGCTATGTATATTCAAACTAGTGATGAAGCTTTCCGCGAAATCGTTGAAAAAGCATTAGGGGAATCAGTTCATCATCATTCAGAAGATGACACCATTGATTTGACCCGTCAGTTCTCACCAGCTGAGATTGAAGAATTGCAAAAACGCATTGAAGCCGCTAACCTAGAGTTGGGAGCTACACAAGCGTTTGAAGGTTTGAATGAAAAAGTTCAATCCGCTTTAGAAGAAGCAGAACACGTGCATCAAGAAACTGAAGAAGTTGTGGATGAAACAGCTTCATCAGAAGACGAAGCAAGTCGTGAATCTGTCAATATTTTATAATTTCGTAAAAACAGGTCCATTAATGATAGGTCTAGCGAGCAGATGACGGTGGAAGATCTGCACTCCCTCTTAATGGATGATCCTTTTACAATTTTCATTCTGAACAGAACAGTAAGAGTGAACGTTTCCCTCGTTACGGGATGAGAGGAGAAGATCGCACGCGACTTCTCAAACAAAGGTGGTACCACGAGCAATCGTCCTTTTTGGATGCTCGTGTTTTTTTATTTTTAACGCAATAAGGAGACACAATGAAACTCAAAGAAACATTGAATCTAGGAAAGACAGCCTTCCCAATGCGGGCTGGACTTCCAACCAAAGAGCCCGTTTGGCAAAAGGAATGGGAAGATGCAAAATTGTATCAACGTCGTCAAGAATTAAATGAAGGAAAACCGCATTTTACACTTCATGATGGCCCTCCATACGCAAACGGGAATATTCACGTTGGACATGCTATGAACAAAATTTCGAAGGACATTATCGTTCGTTCAAAATCTATGTCTGGTTTTTATGCCCCTTATATCCCTGGTTGGGATACCCATGGATTGCCAATCGAACAGGTTTTGGCGAAACAAGGGGTTAAACGCAAAGAAATTGAACGCTCTGAATACCTTAAAATGTGTCGTGAGTATGCACTTTCTCAAGTTGATAAACAAAGAGAAGACTTTAAACGCTTGGGTGTTTCAGGAGATTGGGACCATCCGTATGTCACCTTAACACCTGATTATGAAGCGGCTCAAATTCGTGTCTTTGGACAAATGGCCAACAAAGGCTATATTTACCGTGGTGCGAAACCTGTATACTGGTCTTGGTCTTCTGAATCCGCTCTTGCTGAAGCAGAAATTGAATACCACGATTTGGTTTCCACTTCTCTTTACTATGGGAATAAAGTTAAGGATGGCAAAGGTGTTCTAGATACAGATACTTACATCGTTGTCTGGACAACTACCCCATTTACCATTACAGCTTCTCGCGGTTTGACAGTAGGTGCTGACTTTGATTATGTTGTCGTGAAACCTGCGGGTTCTGATCGTAAATACGTAGTGGCTTCTGAGTTATTGCCAAGCTTATCTGAGAAATTTGGTTGGGACCATCCAGAAGTTCTTGCAACCTACCAAGGGAAAGAATTAAACCATATCGTAACCGAACACCCATGGGATGCAGCAGTTGACGAATTGGTGATTCTTGGAGACCACGTCACACTTGATTCAGGTACTGGTATCGTCCATACAGCGCCTGGTTTTGGTGAGGATGACTACAATGTCGGTATCGCAAATGGTCTTGAAGTTGCTGTTACGGTCAATGAACGTGGGATCATGATGGAGAATGCTGGCCCTGACTTTGCTGGTCAGTTCTATGACAAAGTTGTTCCGACAGTTATTGAAAAACTTGGAGACCTCCTTCTTGCCAAAGAAGACATTTCTCACTCCTACCCATTTGATTGGCGGACCAAGAAACCAATTATCTGGCGTGCGGTTCCACAGTGGTTTGCCTCTGTATCGAAATTCCGTCAAGAAATCCTGGATGAAATTGAAAAAGTGAAATTCCATTCAGAATGGGGGAAAGTCCGTCTCTACAACATGATTCGTGACCGTGGTGACTGGGTCATCTCTCGTCAACGTGCTTGGGGTGTTCCACTCCCAATCTTCTATGCTGAAGACGGGACACCGATCATGACAGCTGAAACCATCGAACATGTGGCTCAGCTCTTTGAAGAACATGGATCGGTTATCTGGTGGGAACGGGATGCCAAGGATCTTCTTCCAGAAGGCTTCACTCATCCAGGTTCACCAAATGGAGAATTCACAAAAGAAACAGACATCATGGACGTCTGGTTTGACTCTGGTTCATCATGGAATGGTGTCATCGTGAATCGTCCAGAACTCAAATATCCAGCGGATCTCTATCTTGAAGGGTCTGACCAATACCGTGGTTGGTTCAACTCATCTTTGATCACTTCTGTAGCCAACCATGGTGTAGCGCCTTACAAGCAAATCTTGTCTCAAGGTTTTGCCTTGGATGGGAAAGGTGAGAAGATGTCGAAATCTCTTGGAAATACGATTGCTCCAAGTGATGTTGAAAAGCAATTTGGTGCTGAAATCTTGCGCCTTTGGGTTACTAGTGTTGATTCGACAAACGATGTCCGTATTTCTATGGATATCTTAAGCCAAGTGTCTGAAACTTATCGGAAGATTCGGAATACCCTTCGTTTCTTGATTGCCAATACTTCTGACTTTAATCCAGTTGAGGATACAGTCGCTTATGATGAGCTTCGTTCAGTGGATAAATACATGACGATTCGCTTCAATCAACTTGTGAAAACGATTCGTGATGCCTATGAAAACTTTGAGTTCTTGACCATCTACAAGGCCCTTGTAAACTTTATCAATGTGGACTTGTCAGCCTTTTACCTTGATTTTGCCAAAGATGTGGTCTATATCGAGAGTACGAAGTCTCTAGAACGCCGTCAAATGCAAACAGTCTTCTATGATATTTTGGTAAAAATCACTAAACTCTTGACGCCAATTCTACCGCATACTGCTGAAGAAATCTGGTCTTATCTTGAGTTTGAAGCAGAAGACTATGTGCAATTGTCAGAATTACCAGAAGCAGAAACGTTTGCGAATCAAGAAGAAATCTTAGATACTTGGTCAGCCTTCATGACCTTCCGTGGACAAGCTCAAAAAGCCTTGGAAGAAGCGCGTAATGAAAAAGTCATCGGTAAATCTCTTGAAGCTCACTTGACAGTTTATCCAAATGAAGTTGTGAAAACACTTCTAGGGGCTGTTGATAGCAATGTTGCTCAACTCTTGATTGTTTCTGAGTTGACCATCGCAGAAGGACCAGCTCCAGAAGGTGCAGTGACCTTTGAAGATGTTGCCTTCACAGTCGAACGTGCAGCAGGAGAAGTGTGTGACCGTTGCCGTCGCATTGATACAACAACGGCTGAACGTCATTATCACGCAACAATCTGCGACCACTGTGCAAGCATCGTCGAAGAGAACTTTGCGGACGCAGTCGCAGAAGGATTTGAAGCAAAATAAGAAGAAGTGAAAAGTCGCAGGGAGAGAGTCTCCTTGCGACTTTTCAATAAAGAGGAAGTTATGTGGTACCAGAAAGAATTTAAGGAACTAGAACTGAAAGAGTTTTACGAGATCGTTCAGCTGCGATTAGAGACCTTTGTCGTGGAACAAACTAGGATCTACAATGATCTCGATGATGTTGATTATCGATCTATCCATCTTTTTCATCAAGATGAGGAAGGACGCGTAGATGCCTATGCACGTATCTTTGAGACAGGGGCTACGATTCATTTTGGTCGAGTGGCTGTGGCCAAAGACAGTCGTGGCCAAGGACTGGGAAAAGACATAATAGAGCAGATTTTGGACCTGTGTGAACAGAGATTTCCTGGACGGTCCATTGAAATTGAGGCTCAAGAACAGGTGGTTGGCTTGTACGAAAAATTAGGTTTTCAAACGGTGAGCGAGCCCTTTATCTTGGCTTCTACCCCTCACGTAAAAATGATCTTTCAGAAATAAAGAATCCTTTCATCTCATAATCGAGGTGAAAGGATTTTTTTGGGAAAAAGATACTAAAGAAAAAAGTAAGGCAAATTGGCCTTACTTAGTAATTGGAAAGGAAATTTCAATGAGTTTATCGGTGTAGAGGGTCTTGATAGCGGATTGATCAATGATTTTGAGATCCACTTTGCGTTTTAAAAAGAACTCACGAATTTTTTCAACTTCTGTTTCACGGATAGCACGGTGTTTGTTGCTGATCAACAATTCATAATGGGTTGGGGCCTGAGTAAACACAACATCGGTATTGCCCGCGGAATAAACCTCAACGAGCAAGGCATCCGTGCTGGCAAGTTGGCTTTTCACCAATGCAGCATGACTATTTGTGGTATTAATGAGCTTCATATGAGTTCCTCCTAACCTCTATCTTCATTTATTATAGCACTTTTTTATGGTTTACGAAAGAAGAAGTTTCTTAGTTTTTGTGGGAAATTTTCCATTGTTTGATGCCCCATTTATGACTGCCACGTTTGAGTTTTTCCATCGCTTCATCAATTGGAAACCAAGAGAGATTGTTAAAATCTTCCAGGGGTTTTTGAGCTTCTGTATAATCTACCACTTCATAAATATAGGCTGGATTGTAGTAGTAGGTATCTCGGTGACTTGAATAGAAGTACTCGTCCGCTTGGCCATAATACTCTCCTAAAACAGCGGTAAAACCTAGTTCTTCAATCAGTTCTCGCTTCAGGGCTTCTAGGTGGTTTTCGCCGGCTTCAATCTCCCCACCTGGCAAGAACCAAGCACCATTTGGGGCTTGAACGAGGATGATCTGATCCTTGTCCTTATTGGGGATAACAGCGTAGACGCCGTAACGATTGACGTAGGTTACATCTTCTTTTTTTTCACCAAAACTTGGTATGGTCATGGTTTTCTCTTTTCTTCATTTTTCATCATTATAACATATTTTTAAGCAAAAATCTGGAGGAAGGAAAAAAAGAGAGTGGGACAAAAATCGGTCATTCGTTAGAATTCGATTTCGTCGTCCCACCTCCGCACAGTTGAGTAGGGCTGTAAAAGCTGATGAAATCAGCCTAGTAGAGGCCACTCAACCACTGCGTCTTGCTCTACAATCCAAAAACAATTGAGAGGCTAGGACTTTTGTCCCAGCCTCCTTTTCCTGATTAGGATTCTGATGCTTTTTCGGTCGTTTTATGAACGGCTTTGATACTGATATGCCCATTGCTGGTCATGACAGCCTTCAGATCTTTTTCACTAGGATTTTCTAGGTAAAAATCTGTAATCGCATCTTCGATATAGTCTTGAATGGTACGACGGAGTGGGCGTGCACCCATTTTTGGATCGTATCCAAGGTCAACCAGTTTTTCCTTGACCTTTTCTGTGACATCCAGATGAATCTCGTTTTGCGCGAGACGATGATTGACTTCGTCTAGCATAAGGGTAACAATTTGAAGAAGGTTTTCTTTTGATAGAGCTTGGAACTCAATGATGCCATCAAAACGGTTCATAAATTCAGGGCTAAAGAAGTTACCGAGTTCTCCAAGCACAGAGTTGGTGCGACCTTCGCGAGCAGCTCCGAAGCCGACATTTGCCTCTGCCTTTCCTGTGCCAGCATTGGAAGTCATAATGATAATGGTATCTTTAAAGCTGACAGTGCGACCTTGACCATCTGTCAAACGGCCGTCATCCAAGACTTGGAGGAACATGTGCATGACATCTGGATGGGCTTTTTCGATTTCATCTAACAAAACGAGAGAGTATGGGTTTCGCCGCACTTTCTCAGTCAATTGTCCAGCTTCATCATAGCCAACGTATCCTGGAGGGGCTCCGACGAGTTTGGCAACGCTGTGTTTTTCCATGTATTCACTCATATCAAAGCGAATCATGCTGTCCGCAGAACCAAAGAGTTCGATAGCCAGTTGCTTCGAAAGCTCGGTCTTCCCGACACCTGTCGGACCAACAAAGAGGAAACTACCAATTGGACGGTTAGGAGACCCTAGACCGACACGGTTCCGACGGATGGCCTTGGCAATCTTATCCACTGCATCATCTTGTCCAATAACATGAGACTTGAGATCCTCTGCTAGGTGGATGAGTTGGGATTGTTCTTTTTCTTTCAAATCGCCAACTGGAATATTGGTTTTTTGCTCAATGATATGCTCAATCGTCTTTTCGCTAATAATAGGAGTGTCTTGATCCGTTACCTTAGTCTTTTGCATTTCCTTATACTTAGCAATCTGGTCACGGAAGTAGGCCGCTTTTTCAAAATCTTCTTCGCGAGTTGCTTGCGCTTTGAGATTTTCAGCCTCAACCAAGCGTTGATCAATGACCTTAGGGTCTACAAAGGTCAAAGTTAAGTTCATCTTAGAGCCAGCTTCGTCTAGCAAATCAATAGCCTTGTCTGGTAGGAAGCGGTCTTGAATATAACGGTTGGAAAGAGTAGCCGCAGCTTCGATGGCTCCGTCAGTATAGTGAACGTGGTGATAATCTTCGTATCTTTTTTGGATCCCTTTAAGAATGGTAACGGTTTCCTCTACCGTTGGCTCATCGACCTTAACAGGCTGCATCCGACGTTCCAGGGCTGCATCCTTTTCAATGATCCGGTACTCATTAAGAGTAGTAGCACCGACCAGTTGCAATTCACCACGAGCGAGGGCAGGTTTGAGGATATTTCCGGCATCCATATTGCCATCACCGGCAGAACCAGCTCCGACAATCTCATGGATTTCGTCAATGAAGAGAATGACGTCTTGACGTTGACGAATTTCTTCCATCAATTTTTGCATGCGTTCTTCAAACTGGCCTCGGATCCCTGTACCTTGGACAAGGCTGACAACATCTAATCGAATGACTTCTTTTCCTTGCAGTTTATCAGGGACATCTCCATCCACAATTTTTTGAGCCAATCCTTCAACAACGGCTGTTTTACCAACACCCGGTTCTCCAATGAGGACAGGGTTGTTCTTGGTTCTGCGGTTGAGGATTTCAATGACACGAATGATTTCTTCGTCGCGTCCAATGACTGGGTCGACATTACCGTTACGCGCAATCTCTGTGACATTGATACCGAATTCCTCTAAAAGACCTTTTGGTTTTTGAGGGCGTGCTTGTCGTGGATCTGGAGCACTTTCCCGATGGTTGTTTTGACCGTAGCCACCATTTCCATAGCCTCCTCCAGATTGGGTTGGAGGTGTAGGTGGTTCTTGAGGATCCTGGAAGTTTCCAAGGTTATTGAAAAAATCTTCGAAGGGATCTCCAGTGAGTTGGCTCCGTTGGGTCATTCCTTTCAAGAAGCTGTTATTTGGGTCTGTTTTCATAATTTTATAGCAATTTTGACAGAGGTCCACTTGCTGCTGGCGACCATTTACATTGGTGTATAAATGGATAGTGGATTCATTTATTTTACAATTTTGACAAAGCATAAACATACCTCACAATAGGTTTTCGATGGCTTTGAGCCAGGATAATCGCACTATTTTGATAATGGTCAAAAATAGTCAAAGTTTTTCTAATTTTATTATATCAGTATTCTAAAAGTTTGCAAGAATTTGCTACGGAATGTCAAGGATTGGGGGTGGAGACCGGAAATCAAGGGAAAAATGTGAATTTTTATTGGAAGAGCTTTCTCTTTTATGATAAAATAGGATAGTAGAAAGTAAAGAGGAGAAATAAAATGGAATCACATTTAGTACGGATTATCAACCGTTTGGAAACCATGACCAAAGATGGTGGAAACTTAAAACGTAATTTTGAACGTGATGGTGTTGTTGTTGCTGAAGTAGCATACAACCACAATGAGGAAGAAGGTTCAACCTTTACTCTTCGCGATGTGGAAGCACGTGAAACCTATACATTTGATAGCATTGATTTGATTGCAATCGAAATTTACGAATTGCTTTATTAATACAGCACAGTGGATGAGTTTGGGGTGGTCTCAAGCTCATTTTTTGTCCATCTAGCTATAGTTTTCGTCTATAGGAAATTCTAAGTAGGAACAGTTAGGTTTGAGAGCGGAAATCTGCTATAATGGGAAAGAATTATTTTCATTAAAGGACTAGAAAGAGAATGGATATGGCGATACTGATTGATGGAAAGGCATTGGCTGCAAAACTACAGGGAGAGTTGGCTGAAAAAACAGCGCGACTAACAGAAGAGACCGGAGTTGTACCTGGCCTCGTGGTGATCATAGTAGGAGAGAATCCAGCTAGCCAGGTTTATGTCCGTAATAAAGAACGTTCTGCTATCGCTGCAGGCTTTCGCAGTGAGGTCGTGCGACTCCCTGAGACGATTCAACAACATGAGTTATTAGAGTTGATCGAACAATACAATCAAGACCCTCTGTGGCATGGGATTTTGGTGCAATTGCCCCTTCCCAAGCATATCGATGATGAGGCAGTCCTATTGGCGATTGATCCTGCTAAAGACGTGGATGGCTTTCATCCCTTAAATATGGGACGCTTATGGGCTGGTAATCCTGTCATGGTCCCTTCGACTCCGGCTGGGATCATGGAGATGTTTAAAGCATATGGGATAGAGTTAGAAGGCAAGCGAGCCGTTGTAATTGGCCGCTCCAATATTGTTGGAAAACCAATGGCTCAATTGCTTTTGGCCAAGAATGCGACGGTTACCTTGACCCATTCAAGGACCCATCATCTAGCAAAAATTGCGAAGACAGCAGATATCTTGGTGGTTGCGATCGGTCGTGCAAAATTTGTAACAGCGGACTTCGTAAAAGAAGGCGCGGTGGTCATTGACGTCGGGATGAATCGTGATGAGGATGGCAAATTGTGTGGGGATGTCGATTTTGACGCAGTTTCCCCGATAGCTAGTCACCTTACTCCAGTACCTGGAGGGGTTGGTCCTATGACCATTACCATGCTGATGGAGCAAACCTACGAAGCAGCTGTTCGTAGCGTAAAATAAGAAAGTGTGAGCAAGATGAAGTTTGTTTTTGATTTAGATGGAACCCTGTCGTTCGATGGTGTCACAATCGATGAGGAAATCAAACAGGTCTTAGTAAGAGCAGAAGAATTTGGCCATGAAGTTGCCTTTGCTTCTGCGCGTTCCTATCGGGATTGCTTGGGGCTTTTAGGTGATGAGTTGTGCCAAAAGCTTGTGATTGGTTTAAATGGCGGTGTGGCCTATCATCAAGGCCAATTGGTTCATGCGGACTACTTGGATCCAAATGTGTATCGGGAGGTCCTTGGTTTTTGTCGCCATTACAATCTGCCGTTTTTCGTGGATGATACCTTTGATTATAGCGGACAGATTTTAGAAAAAATTCCCTTCTATACGGGTGTTGATCCTCTCAATAAAGCTCAGTATCGTTCTTTAGAAGAGCTGACAGATCCGATCAAAGTCGTGATCTATATGGGGGGCCATGAGGAATTGGTGGATGAGATTGTTGAGCGAATTGAAAAGACAAATAAGGCCCACATCCGCTATCACGCACATGAAAAATGTATCTACCTTAATCCAGAAGAGACCCATAAAGCTTCAACGGTAGAGGAGTTATGCGGTGAGAACTTTGTAGCTTTTGGTAATGATCAAAACGATATTGAATTCTTTGAAAAAGCTCTTTATGCGGTTCAAATTGGTGATTTTCCGGCTCTTTCTCCCTATGCAGATGATCAATTAATAGCCAAACAAAATCAACCACAAGCTGTGGCTGCTAAGATCTTGCAAGTCTTCGCAGAATTTAGAGGAAAATAAAAGAAGGAGGGGGAGTCGTGGCTCCTCCTTTTTCGCTAGAAATGAGGACGGTATGAGAAGTGTTGAGATAGGAATATCTCGGCTTTTTTTATTTATTGTAAAGCAGTTTTTGTCAATTGAAGTTTCTTTCTATTGTTTTGTAGTATAATGATAGTAAGAAAATTTGAGGAGAAGGAATATGCTTGTAAAAGTTTGTAATGCAGATTATAGTCTCCAGTGGGATGGAATTTATCAATTTGCTCTTGAAAACTATCCTCAGATTCAATCATGGGAATTGGAGAAGCTGGCAAAGTTTATTGCTTATGAACAGGATCATCATCGTCAGACCATTGTGGAATGTGAGGATCATGAATTAAAAATACAAATTCATGATTACTTGCAAGAGCATAGCTATTTTCCTCCCTACAGACCAAGTCATCAGCTTGTAGCTTCTAGCTATGATATCCATAAGAAGTTGGTAACTTCAAATTATTGTAGTCATACTTGTACAGTTGAGGTGGCTCAGGCTATTTTTCAGACTGGCAAACTCATGTCAGCGGTTAAAGTATTTGGTAAAAGTGGGGCGGAGCTAGTTACAGATAGTCGTAATGCAGCTTCTGATCCAGCAGACTATTTTGACTATATCATGTTTGGATGGTCTAATACGACTTCGGGTTACCGACTCGCTATGGAGCGTTTGTTAGGACGGGCACCTTCTGAGGAGGAATTGCAAGAAAAGTTCATTCCTGGAGTTAGTTTTCATTTCCTGTATGAAGAATTAATTCAAGCACCAGGTTATATATTTGACGGCTATCACGTTGCGAAGGTAAGAGATAGTTTAGATTTGAATACCTTTCTTTATTTGTGTGTTATTCCTTCAAAAGATAAGGCTTGTTTTGAAGGTTTGATTCCCAGTCAATTACAAGATAGAGTGCTGTACCTAGACTATGAGGGAGAAGGGTTACAGGCTTGGAATACTAAGGTTAATCAAGTGCTACATGGTAAGGATAAGTCGAAGGAGTAGTGTATGAAAGAGATTGATCAAGCTTTACTGAAAAAAGTGATTATCGAGCGTCCTCGTTCTAGTCATAAGGGAGACTACGGTCGTCTTCTCTTGATCGGGGGAACGTATCCCTATGGGGGAGCGATTATTATGGCTGCCATAGCAGCTGTTCATAGTGGAGCGGGTCTTGTCACGGTTGCGACAGACCAGGAGAATATTCCTGCTCTCCATAGTCAGCTACCTGAAGCTATGGCATTTGCTGTGACTGACCAAGAGTTATTGACTGAGCAAATCTCCAAAGCAGGCGTTATTTTGTTGGGGCCGGGTCTTAAGGACAATGATCTAGGGACACATCTTGTACAGCTAGTTTTTGACAGGGTTCAGCCTCACCAAGTGCTCATTCTAGATGGTGGAGCCATTAGCCTCTATACCCGTTTAGCTTTGCCTCTCCCTCAAGCTCAATTAGTCTTTACCCCTCATCAAAAAGAATGGGAGGCCATGTCCGGTCTAGCAATCGCAGACCAAGGGGAAGAAGCAACAAGGCAGTCTCTGTCCCAACTTCCTCCAGCAAGCATTCTGGTTCAAAAAGGGCCTCAGACTAAGATCTGGGAACAAGAGCAGACAGATTATTACCAACTATCGGTTGGAGGCCCCTATCAGGCAACAGGTGGCATGGGAGATACCTTGGCAGGGATGATCGCGGGGTTTGCAGGTCAATTTCCACAGGTTGGGCTCTATGAGCGCGTGACGATTGCGACCTACCTTCATTCAGCGATTGCTGAAGACTTGAGCAAGGATGCTTATGTAGTTCTACCGACAAGTATTAGCAAAGAAATCCCAAAATGGATGAAGAAAATTTGCCAATAGGAAAAGCCGATAGAATGGTAGCTTCAGATCATGAAATCTGGGGCTTTTTCTGTAGGCCAAACCTGATTTTTCCTCCTATTTTTGGTATAATCAATACTAGAATTTTCAGTAAGAAAGGGGAGCCATGTCCAACTATTTATCCGTATCAAGTTTGACCAAATATTTGAAATTAAAATTTGATAAGGATCCCTATTTGGAGCGGGTCTATCTGACGGGTCAGGTTTCCAACTTTCGAAAGCGTCCCAACCACCAGTATTTTTCCCTAAAGGATGAAAAAGCGGTGATTCAGGCCACTGTCTGGGCTGGGGTGTATCGCAGTTTTGGTTTTGAGCTGGAAGAAGGGATGAAGATCAATGTCATTGGCCGTATTCAGCTTTATGAACCAGGTGGCAGTTATTCCATTGTCATCGAAAAGGCGGAGCCAGATGGAGTGGGGGCCTTAGCTATCCAATTTGAGCAACTCAAGAAAAAGTTGACGGAAGAAGGGCTCTTTCAAGAACGGTGGAAACAGACTTTGCCACAATTTCCAAGAAAGATTGGTGTGATCACCAGTCAAAGTGGGGCTGTAATTCGCGACATTATCACAACGGTGAGCCGTCGTTTTCCAGGTGTGGGCATTGTGCTCTACCCGACCAAGGTTCAAGGAGAAGGTGCCTCCAGTGAGGTAGTTGCCAATATTCAAAGGGCCAACCAACGGGAGGATTTGGATGTCTTGATCATTGGTCGTGGGGGTGGCTCGATTGAAGACCTCTGGGCCTTTAATGAAGAAGCGGTGGTACGAGCGATCTTTGAATCGCGGATTCCGATTATCTCCAGTGTTGGGCATGAGACAGATACGACTCTAGCCGATTTTGTAGCAGACCGACGAGCTGCTACTCCGACAGCAGCTGCTGAATTGGCCACTCCAGTGACCAAATTAGACTTGCTGTCCCATTTACAAAAGCAGGAGAACCGCATGGCAACGGCCATGTCCAATCGCTTGGCCTATAACCGTGAACGGTTGGCCAAATTAAGTCAATCGGTTATTTTTAGACAGCCCGAGAGACTCTATGATGGCTACCTGCAAAAGATTGACCAGTTGCAATTGCGATTGAAACAAGGGATGCGCGAAGTTTATGTACAAGGGGACAATCAGCTGCAAGGTCTGCGTCATCGTTTAGAAGCAACTGCTCCCCTGCATCGTATCGAGCGCTATCAGGATCGTGTCCTCCAAGATAAGCGCATCTTAACCAACCGAATGGAACAAATCTTAAAAGAGCAAAAAGTCAAGGTACAAAGCTTATCAGAGGCTCTCTTGATGCTGGATACCAGCCGGATTATTGCGCGTGGCTATGCCATGGTCAAGGAAGACGATCGAGTATTGGATTCGGTGGTGAAAGTAAAAGAAGGAGACCCGCTGTCCCTCATCATGAGAGATGGTCAGTTAGAAGTAGAGGTAAAACATGTCGAAAGAAAAAAAGTTTGAAGAAAATCTAGCAGATTTGGAAGCCATTGTCCAAAGATTGGAAAGTGGTGATGTGGCTCTAGAAGAGGCCCTTACAGAATTTCAAAAAGGAATGAAGTTGTCAAAAGCATTGCAAGATACCTTAGATCAAGCAGAGAAAACTTTGGTCAAGGTCATGCAAGCAGACGGCACTGAAGCAGATCTGGCATGAGACAAGAAGAAAAACGAAACAGAGTAGAAGAAGCCATTCGCTCTTTTTATGAGGAAAAAACGGTCGCTCCCCATTTAGTGGACTCAGTCCTTTATTCGATCCAGGCCGGTGGCAAACGCCTGCGCCCCTTGCTTCTTCTTGAATTGTTAGAAGCTTTTGGTCAGGATTTGACGGATGCCCATTTTCAAGTGGCAGGAGCTTTGGAGATGGTTCATACTGGCAGCCTCATTCATGATGATCTGCCTGCTATGGACGATGATGATTACCGTCGGGGCCAATTGACCAATCATAAAAAGTTTGGAGAAGACTTGGCGATTTTAGCAGGAGATGCGCTTTTTCTCGATCCTTTTGGGATGATTGCAACAAGTCAGCTTCCAGATACGGTTAAAGTAGTATTAATCCTTGAATTGTCAGATGCTTCAGGGAGTCGTGGAATGGTCGCTGGCCAAGTCCTGGATATGGAAGGGGAGCACAAACAGCTCACCTTAGAGGAATTACAGACCATCCATGCAAATAAGACAGGACGACTCCTCGCCTATCCATTTATTGCAGCGGGCTCTATTTTGGAGCTGAGAGCAGACATTGGTCAGCTTTTAGAAAAAATCGGGAAAAAATTAGGTCTCGCCTTTCAAGTGCGGGATGACATCTTGGATTTGGTGGCTGATTTTGAGGTTTTGGGAAAAACGCCTCAAAAGGACTTAGTGGCTGAAAAATCAACCTATCCAGCTCTCTTAGGGTTAGAAGCATCAAAAGCATTGCTTGAAAGAGAATTGGATGCTTGTGAGGATTTGTTGGATCAGCTCGTCGCTATCTGCGCCTTTCATCCGCAAGCAATCAAGAAACTAATAGAAGGATTACGTATACATGGCTAAGGAAAGAGTGGATGTATTAGCCTACAAGCAAGGCCTGTTTGACACCCGCGAACAAGCTAAAAGAGGGGTTATGGCTGGCCTCGTTGTTGCCGTCATCAATGGGGAACGTTTTGATAAACCCGGTGAAAAAATTGATGAAGCAACCGAGTTGAAACTAAAAGGTGAAAAGCTCAAGTATGTCAGTCGGGGCGGACTCAAATTAGAAAAGGCCTTGAACCAATTTGGCTTAACTGTAGAGGACAAGATTGCCATTGATATTGGAGCTTCTACCGGTGGCTTTACAGATGTCATGCTGCAAAACGGTGCTAGTAAGGTCTTTTCGGTGGATGTCGGGACCAATCAGTTGGCTTGGAAATTGCGCAATGACCCGCGCGTGGTCTCGATGGAACAGTTCAATTTCCGCTATGCTGAGCCTGATGATTTTGAAGTGACGCCGAGTTTTGCGAGTATCGATGTCAGCTTTATTTCCCTAGACTTGATTTTGCCAGCTCTTCACCGGATTTTGGCGGATCATGGGCAAGTGGTGGCCCTAGTCAAACCTCAGTTTGAAGCAGGACGTGAGCAGATCGGCAAGCACGGTATCGTAAAGGATCCCAAGGTCCATCTGGCAGTTCTTGAAAAAGTAGCCACTTTTGCTGGGGAACATGGCTTTTCTGTGATGGGAATGGACTATTCTCCTATCCAAGGAGGCCATGGTAATATTGAATTTTTGATGCATTTAGAAAAGAAAGAAGAAAAAAGAATGCCAACTACCGAAGAGCTTCAAGCTGTGGTAGATCAGGCACATGGAGAATTTAAACATGAAGAGTAAGAATATCCGATTGGAAAAAATTCGTCGCTTCATTCGCGATCATGAAGTGGGGACGCAAGAAGAAATCGTAGAACATTTGAAAAAAGAAGGCATTTCAGCAACTCAGGCGACGGTGTCACGTGATATCAAGGAATTAGGAATTGTCAAACGCCCTTTGAAAGACATGACCTATGTTTATGAATTGCCCCGCAAGCACCATCAAGGCATTGGGATGATCGAAAGCAATATCTTGTCTCACCGTCGAATGGGAGAATTTGTGAATTTGACCATGGTGCCAGGAACAGCTCCCTTGGTCAAACGTCGCTTGCGAGATATCTACAAAAACCATATCTTTAGCATTGTTGCTGATGATGACACCATTTTAATCCTAGCCCATTCTGCCCCAGAAGCAGAGAATATTATCAGATCGATCTTTGGGTGGTAAGGGCCGATGCTATTAGAAATTTCGATTAAGAACTTCGCCATTATCGAAGAGATTTCTCTCAATTTTGAAAAGGGAATGACGGTACTGACGGGGGAAACGGGTGCCGGAAAATCCATTATTATCGATGCGATGAACATGATGCTGGGAAGCCGTGCAACGACGGATGTCATTCGCCACGGAGCTCCAAAAGCCGAGATCGAAGGCCTCTTCACTGTGGAGAGTAACCGCCACTTGACGGCTATTTTTGAAGAGCAAGGGCTAGAGTGGACTGATGAGTTGATCATTCGCCGTGAGATCTTGCAAAATGGCCGCAGTGTCAGTCGGATCAATGGGCAAATGGTAAATTTGTCGGTCTTAAAAGCAGTCGGTCAACATTTGGTGGATATCCATGGCCAGCATGACCAGGAAGAACTCATGCGGCCCCAATTGCATATCGCTATGCTGGATGAATTTGGGGATACTAGCTTTTTCCAAACCAAAGCCGCTTACCGTCAGACCTTTGAAGACTACAAACGCCTGCGCAAACAAGTAGTGGAACTCCAGCGAAACCAGCAGGAAAACAAGGCTCGGATTGAAATGCTTGAGTTTCAAATTGCTGAGATTGAAGCAGTTGCCTTGGAAGTGGATGAGGATACGCGTCTGGAGCAAGAACGCCAACGATTACTCAATCACAAAATGATTGCCGATACCCTCACCAATGCCTATACCATGCTAGATGCAGAAGATTTCTCTAGCCTCACCAATGTTCGATCAGCCATGAATGATCTGGAAAGTGTCGAAGAATATGATCTAATCTACAAAGAGCTCTCAGGCCAGTTGGCGGAAACCTTTTATGCCCTTGAGGACATTACCAAGCGCCTCGAAGATGTGGTCGATGGTCTGGAGTTTGATGGCAATCGTCTCATGCAGGTCGAATCGCGCTTGGACTTGATCCACTCGATCACACGCAAGTATGGTGGCCAAGTCAAGGATGTTCTGGAATACTTAGCGCAAATCACCAAAGAATATAGCCTCCTCACGGGGAGCAATCTTTCGTCTGAGGATCTGGAAAAAGAACTCAAGGGCTTAGAAAAAAGCCTGGTAGGCTTGGCTCAGGATTTGAGTGATCAGCGGCATGCATTGGCCCAAGCTTTGGAAAATGAAATCCAACAAGAATTAGCAGACCTCTATATGGATAAGGCTCGTTTCCAAGTGCGTTTTAGCAAGGCGAAGTTCAATCGGGAGGGCAATGAAGCGGTCGAATTTTACATTTCAACCAACCCAGGTGAGGATTTTAAACCCCTTGTCAAGGTGGCGTCCGGTGGGGAATTATCTCGCTTGATGTTGGCTATTAAGTCTGCTTTTTCTCGAAAAGAAGGAAAAACCAGTATCGTCTTTGATGAAGTGGACACAGGAGTTTCTGGGCGCGTGGCTCAAGCCATTGCAGCGAAGATTCACAAAATCGGTCAGAACGGGCAGGTGCTTGCTATTTCTCACCTCCCTCAAGTCATTGCAGCAGCAGATTATCAATTCTATATTGAAAAAATTAGTGATGCCCACTCAACTGTATCGACTGTGCGCCTCTTAAATCAGGAAGAACGCATTGAAGAAATTGCCAAGATGCTGGCAGGTGAGGATCTCACAGAAGCTGCCCGCCAACAGGCAACCCAACTTCTGAAACGGTAAGAGAGAAAGAAGGATTAAAACGATGTCAGAATACTTTGTAGTTGGAGATATTCACGGAAAAGCCCACATGCTTGAAGAGCTCATGACAGAGTGGGATGGAAAGGCTCAATTAGTTTTTCTAGGGGATTTGATCGACCGTGGTGAAGATAGTAGAAGATCCATCGAGATTGTAAAAGACTACGTAGACCACCACGGGGCTATTTGTCTTTCTGGAAACCACGAGTACATGTTTTTAGCTTGGCTGGACCATCCAGAAGAGCGTTATGATCATTACCGAAGAAATGGTGGGGATACGACCATCAATTCACTTTTAGGTCGACCACTTGATGCTCCTGTGGATGGGATTGCGGATGCCCATGCAGTTGAGCATGCTGCTCCTGAATTGGTTTCTTTCATCCGTAGTTTACCTTTTGACTATGAGACAGAGACCTATTACTTTGTCCATGCTGGGGTGGATCTAACCCTTGAAAATTGGCGAGAAACAACAGACTACCAAAAGGTTTGGATCCGAAAACCATTCCATGAGGCTAAAAACCATACAGGAAAATGGATCGTCTTTGGACATACTCCGGTCTATGGTTTACTCAAGGAACCGATCGGAACAGAAAAGCTTTGGATAGCTGACCAAAAGATGGGGGTCGATGGGGGAGCTGTCTATGGTGGTGTTCTCCATGGTTTGCTCTTGGATGATCAAGGCATTGTCCAAGACCATGTCCTTCACAATACAGGCTTTTCTGCAGCTGACGACTAAGAGCAGAGTTTAAGAGCCTTCCATGCAAAAGCCGCTGTTTTTTGGTATAATGGAGGCAGAACATTCTTAGGAAGAGTATAGAATTATATGGCAAATATTAAAATAGTGACAGACTCGTCCGTTACGGTTGAGCCTGAAGTGGTTGAAGCATATGGGATTACCATTGTGCCACTTTCAGTGATGGTGGATGGAGTCCTTTATTCAGATAGTGAGTTAGGAGAAGGTGATTTTCTACGCTTGATGCAGTCTAGCAAAAATCTACCAAAGACAAGCCAACCACCAGTTGGGGTTTTTGCGGAGGTGTATGAAAAGTTAGCTGCAGATGGGGCCCATATCGTTTCGATTCACATGTCCCATATCTTGTCAGGAACAGTAGAAGCAGCCCGTCAAGGGGCGACTCTCTCCGGAGTGGATGTGACAGTGATTGACAGTAGCTTCACTGACCAAGCGATGAAGTTTCAAGTGGTTGAAGCAGCTAAATTGGCCAAAGAAGGAGCGGATCTAGACACTGTCTTAGCCCGTATCGAAGAGGTCAAAGAAAAAACAGAATTGTTCATCGGGGTTTCCACTCTGGAAAATCTGGTCAAAGGTGGCCGGATTGGCCGTGTTTCAGGACTCCTGAGCTCTCTTCTCAATATCCGTGTGGTGATGGAGATGAAGGATGACAAGCTTGAGCCAATTGTTAAAGGACGTGGCAATAAAACCTTTAAAAAATGGTTGGATGAGTTGACAGAAAAACTGTCCCACAAGAAGGTAGCAGAAATTGGGATCTCGTATGCAGGGACACCAGATTGGGCCAATGAAATGAAGGCTCAGCTCCAATCTTTAGTGGAAAAATCCATTTCCGTACTAGAAACTGGATCCATTATTCAAACCCATACAGGTGAAAATGCCTTTGCCGTTTTGGTCCGATATGAATAAGGTCTAATAAAAGTTTGAAAAAATGGGTTTTGTACTTGACCTAAAGGTATTTTTTAGATATTATAGTACTGTTAAGGCGTAAAGCCTAAAAAAAATTGGAGGATTTGTTAAATGGCTAACAAACAAGATTTGATCGCAAAAGTGGCAGAAGCTACAGAATTGACTAAGAAAGACTCAGCAGCAGCAGTTGACGCTGTATTTGCAGCAGTTTCATCTTACCTTGCAAAAGGTGAAAAAGTTCAATTGATCGGTTTTGGTAACTTTGAAGTTCGTGAACGTGCAGCTCGTAAAGGTCGCAACCCACAAACTGGTAAAGAAATCAAAATCGCAGCTTCTAAAGTTCCAGCATTCAAAGCTGGTAAAGCTCTTAAAGAAGCAGTTAAATAATTGCATTTTGAAAAGTCATCCTAGTTTTCTAGGATGCTTTTTTGTTGGACAGACTTTGGTTCTCAGCGTATAATAAGAAATACGAAAGAGAGGATCCGCTATGCGCTTGATTGTAGGATTAGTAGCCATCTTATTTCTTCGCCCTATTTTGTATCTCCTAAAAGGCCTGTGGTGGGTGCTGGAGTTTTGTTTTATGATTCTTGTGGTCAAGATCATTCTCGGTAGCGTGCGTTGGATGACCAGCTGGATTGGCTGAGAGTGAGATAGAATAGATAGTTTCAGCTTTTTGCTTACTGCTAAAAATTTCGAACCACTAACATTTAGCGATCGAGCTTAAAAAAAATCATTCTAAATAGAGAATTTAGCTTGAAACATGTTATAATAAGGTGATCGGTTGATCCAAATAAACTTTGGGAAGGGGGAAACATAGTGAACGCATTGCATCGTAGGGAAGAAGAATGTGTAGAAGAAATCTTGCAGGGGCTGCGTACCAAGGGTATTCGGATAACGGATACACGCAGAGCTGTTCTATCCTATTTAGTAGCCAGTCATGAACATCCAAGTGCTGAGAAGATTTATCGCGATTTGTTGCCTCAATTCCCAGGTATGAGTTTGGCTACCGTTTATAACAACATTAAAGTTTTGATAGATGAGGGTGTTGTTTCTGAGATCAAGGTTCGCAACGATACCACAACCTATTTTGATTTCATGGGACATGACCATTTGAATGTTGTCTGCGAAAAATGTGGTCGCATTGCCGATGTAGAGATTGACGTGCCTGATCTTCGTGAAGAGGCCGCAAGTCAGAGTGGCTATCGGATCACCAAGACCCAGATGACGGTCTATGGTATTTGCCCCGACTGTCAGAAAAATTAAAGTAAGAGAAACCAGAGCCGTCAGGCTCTTTTTTGTGACAAATTGCACTTTTCCAACGTCGGGACTAGCTTTTTCATGTAAAATCTAGTAAAATAGAATAGAAAAACGGGGACAACCTCGAAGAATAAAAGGAGATCCATCAAATGGTAAAATTGGTTTTTGCTCGCCACGGTGAGTCTGAATGGAACAAAGCTAACCTTTTCACTGGTTGGGCTGATGTTGATTTGTCTGAAAAAGGTACACAACAAGCGATCGACGCTGGTAAATTGATCAAAGAAGCTGGTATCGAATTTGACCAAGCATACACTTCAGTATTGAAACGTGCGATCAAAACAACAAACCTTGCGCTTGAAGCATCTGACCAACTTTGGGTTCCAGTTGAAAAATCATGGCGCTTGAACGAACGTCACTACGGTGGTTTGACTGGTAAAAACAAAGCAGAAGCTGCTGAACAATTTGGTGATGAACAAGTTCACATCTGGCGTCGTTCATACGATGTATTGCCTCCTGCTATGGCACATGATGACGAACATTCAGCACACACAGACCGTCGTTACGCTTCACTTGACGACTCAGTCATTCCAGATGCTGAAAACTTGAAAGTTACCTTGGAACGTGCCCTTCCATTCTGGGAAGATAAAATCGCTCCAGCTCTTAAAGACGGTAAAAATGTATTCGTAGGAGCACATGGTAACTCAATCCGTGCCCTTGTAAAACATATCAAAGGCTTGTCAGACGATGAAATCATGGGTGTAGAAATCCCTAACTTCCCACCATTGGTATTCGAATTTGACGAAAAATTGAACGTTGTGAAAGAATACTATCTTGGTAAGTAAGATAGCAGGATTTGTTATCATTAGTAAAAAAGCTGACTTCGGTCAGCTTTTTTGCTTGTCTTTCCATGCTCCTAGCTGGTTTTGGGTTTTCAGGGTCTTCTAAAAATGTTATAATAGAGTGTTACTAAATTGGGTTCCATTAGCCCTGAAAGGAAAAGAAACATGACAAAATCATTCTACATCACAACCCCTATCTATTACCCATCTGGTAAATTGCACATTGGTTCAGCATACACAACGATCGCCTGTGACGTCTTGGCGCGTTACAAACGCATGATGAACTACGATGTGTTCTACCTGACTGGTCTTGATGAGCACGGTCAAAAGATCCAGCAAAAAGCAGAAGAAGCTGGGATCACGCCGCAAGCTTATGTAGATGGGATGGCAGTTGGAGTAAAAGAACTCTGGCAATTACTCGATATCTCATACGATAAATTCATCCGTACCACAGACGACTACCATGAAAAAGTGGTGGCCCAGATCTTTGAACGCTTGCTGGCGCAAGATGATATCTACCTTGGTGAATACTCTGGCTGGTACTCAGTCTCTGATGAAGAGTTCTTTACAGAAAGCCAATTGGCTGAGGTCTACCGTGATGAGAATGGCAAGGTCATTGGTGGGGTAGCCCCATCAGGCCACGAAGTAGAATGGGTTTCTGAAGAATCTTATTTCCTTCGTCTCAGCAAATACCAAGACCGTTTGGTTGAATTTTTCAAATCCCAACCTGATTTCATCACGCCAGATGGCCGTCTCAATGAAATGTTGAAAAATTTCATCGAGCCAGGTTTGGAAGATTTGGCGGTATCTCGGACTACCTTTACCTGGGGAGTCCCAGTTCCATCCAATCCTAGACACGTTGTCTACGTTTGGTTTGATGCCCTTCTTAACTATGTGACAGCTCTTGGTTATGGCCAAGAAGATCATGAAAACTTTGACAAATTCTGGAACGGAACCGTCTTCCATATGGTCGGAAAAGACATCCTTCGCTTCCACTCCATCTACTGGCCAATCCTTCTCATGATGCTCGACATCAAATTGCCAGAACGTTTGATTGGCCATGGTTGGTTTGTCATGAAAGACGGTAAGATGTCTAAGTCTAAAGGAAATGTCATCTACCCAGAAATGTTGGTGGAACGCTTCGGCTTGGATCCACTTCGCTACTACCTCATGCGCAGTTTGCCGGTTGGTTCAGATGGTACCTTTACACCAGAAGACTACGTGGCCCGCATCAACTATGAATTGGCCAATGACCTTGGAAACCTCCTCAACCGGACGGTAGCCATGATCAACAAGTACTTTGGTGGTCAAGTTCCAGCTTATGTCGAAAACGTGACTGCATTTGATGCAGATTTGGCTAAGGTAGTTGAAGAAAACATCGCTGAATACCACAAGCAAATGAACGCGGTGGATTACCCACGCGCTTTAGAAGCAGTATGGAATATCATCTCTCGTACTAATAAATACATCGATGAGACAGCTCCTTGGGTCCTTGCCAAAGAAGATGGTGACAAGGAACAATTGGCAGCGGTTATGGCTCACTTGGCAGCAAGCCTTCGTGTCGTAGCTCACCTCATCCAACCATTCATGATGAACACGTCAAACGCCATCATGGAACAACTTGGTTTGGGCTTGAACTTCGATCTTGAAAACTTGACCCTAGCAGGTTTCCCTGAAAATATCACAGTGGTGGCCAAAGGAACTCCAATCTTCCCACGTCTCGACATGGATGAAGAAATTGCCTACATCCAATCGCAAATGACTGCTGGTAAACCACAAGAAAAAGAATGGATCCCAGAAGAAGTGGAACTCAAATCTGAAAAAGACGAGATCAAATTTGAAGACTTTGACAAGGTTGAAATCCGTGTGGCAGAGGTCAAAGAAGTCGAACGCGTCGAAGGCTCAGACAAATTGCTTCGCTTCCGCCTAGATGCAGGAGATGGCGAAGACCGTCAAATCCTTTCTGGTATCGCGAAATTCTATCCAAATGAACAAGAATTGGTCGGCAAGAAACTCCAAATCGTGGCTAATCTCAAACCACGTAAGATGATGAAGAAATATGTCAGCCAAGGCATGATTCTTTCCGCAGAATACGGAGATCAATTAACAGTCTTAACTGTTGATCCATCTGTACCAAATGGAAGCATCATTGGGTAAACGATAGACAAAGAAAAAGTCATCTAAAAAACTTTCCTTAGGTGAGTACGGACGTCAGCGAACTTCGAAGAAGTTCCATGACTTAGTTTTGAAACTAAGGTTCCAAAACTCCCGAGTGCCTGAAACAAAAATGTTTCAGGCACTTTTCTCACGGCGGAAAGTTTCAGTAGATGATTGAATAATTCTTACGAATAAATTTTTTAATCTTTATAGAATTTATTTGATGTGTAAGGAAGAGCAGATTGTCTACACTCTCAAGCACTCCCGCGGGAGTGCTTTTCTTGTATCGATATAGTTCCCATCATTGGGTTTTACAAAGATGATAGATGAGTTCTATTCGTAATAAATGTTAATGGAGACTTCCACAGTGAGAAGAGAGTCTGAAACGATATCGTTTCAGACTCTCGGAAGATTTGAGACAGTAGGCTCAAATCTTAGGTATGGAATCCCAAGGGGATTCGCTACCGTTCGTCCTCACCCAAGGAAAGTCTCCAATGACGTTCTGAATATAGTACCTATTCATCTGGCCGGTATTCCAGGATATCTCCTGGCTGGCAGTCCAGTTCTTTGCAGATGGCTTCAAGGGTGGTGAAGCGGATGGCTTTGGCCTTGCCGGTCTTGAGGATGGAAAGGTTGGCTGTGGTGATGCCGATTTTGTCAGCTAGCTCATTGGATTTCATCTTTCGCTTGGCCAGCATGACATCTAGATTGACGATAATCATAGCCCCCTCCTTAAATAGTTAGCTCATTTTCTTCTGCGATCGCTATCCCTCTCTCTAAAATCTTGCCAAGCGCCCAGACAATAGGGACAGAGAGGAGAAGTCCCGTGTTAAAGGTCAATTGGAAGGTGAAGGGAAGAAGATGAGCATTGCCACTAGTTTCGATTGAGCCAGACAGAAAGGACAAGACCAAGAGGATCTTCCAAGCTCGGTTACAAAGATCAATGTTGGAGTGAGAAAAGATCTTTTCTTGGTAGAGATTTTGGAGGAAGCTACGAATGGTGAGGAGAAGATAAATGTAAATAGCACTTGAGACTAGGGGGAAGAGCAGCTGCCAGAGAGGCTGCGGAGTTTTTGGGAAGAGCTGAATGCCATTGACATCAAAGGACAAGCGACCTGTTTGAATGAGATCTTTGAAAAGGCCCATGCGTGTCAGTAGGTGGACGACAAGTGCAAGGACCGCTGTAATTCCGCAGAAGTAAATGAAGGCAGTAAGAACGTCGATAACGTTCTTTAAGGTTTTAGAGTTTTTCATGGCAAACCTCCTTGGGTAATTTATTGTTCACTTATAGTATACCTGTTTTTTTAAAATAATCAAGAAAAAATATCGAAAAACAATAAAAAAATAACGTAAAACAAAATATATTGTTTGAAAAACAATGAATTCTCCAAACATAAGAGAAAGATAGCTTACCAGCTAAAAAAACACTACATGGAGGGGAATTTTACTATACTTTGGATTTAGGGTATACTAGTGTATAGATCGAATTCCATGGAGGTAGAAAAATGAATCTTAAATGGAAGAAAAAATACTTGATACCGATTCTGGGGCTTGCCGGAGCAGCTGTTCTGATTGGAGGAGTTTATCTCTACTCTAGCTCCAACATCCAACCAGATCATCAAAAGGAATTTAATCAAACCACTAAAAAACCGACCAAGCAAAAAGAAAAAGCGATCGATTTGAGTGGTGACTATGTTTCCAATGAGCGGGATAAGGCTAAAATCGAAAAGAAGGACAAGTCTTGGAAGATTGACTACCAGACGGATGATGGGAAAGTCTCTGCGACCTTTAGCACGGATTGGAAGGTTGAAGGGGCCAATAAAATCTCGACAGGTAAGATGAAGAAGTCAGATGGCAACACTGATTTCACAGTCACGGTTCGTGTCTTCAAATACAAGACGGACAAGAAGCCCTTGATCACGGTGACCATGTCTGATAAAAATCCTGACCACGAGATGGTCTTTGCCAACCGAGAGGATTTTTTCAAATCGACAGATCCAAATGATGTTGTCCTTGATGGCAATCTCACGCCGTTTGAAGGGAGCTATTCCAATGACTCCTATGAAAAAGAAATCGCGGCTTCAGGCTTTAAGCTCTATGGTTTTACGCCGGATGAATATTACCAAAACAAGACCAGTGCCTTCCCTAGTATTGTAAACGGAGAGACAGGTTGGACTTTCTGGAGCGGAGGCACTCGGGCTAATTATCTTCTCAATAAAGACAAGGAACCGAAGAAGCGAAAGGGCTATTATGAAGTTTATTTCGTAGGGGCCAATGGGACGGCTATCCAAGGGCAGGAACAAACCTTGTACTTGATCCCTGCGGGTATAACCGGTCCTGATGGAGTGGCTTCGCAAGAACGTCGGATCTTCTTTGGTGAGGCGGCTTTCCGTGATTACCATCAAGAGTGGTGGAAAGCTTACCCACAACCGAAAAAAGAGAAAGACTTGGATATTGGAGCCATTAACGGTGGTGACTTCTCTAGCTTGGCCGGAACTTGGCGCAATGGCAAGGGAGCTGAGATCGTCATCCAAGCAGATGGAAAAGTCAAGGGTCAAGGAAGCCTTAAGGCAGTAGCAGACTCAGATAAGAAGAGCAAGATCCCTTATGTTGAGATGAAGATGGGTGAGACCGGTACAGCGATCGGACTCTTGAAAATTGGTTTCCAAAATCCAGATGGAGACCAGTCTGACACCAGCAAGCCACGTCTTGTCATTACCCAATCAGCAGGCAACTATCCAGCCGATCAATATTTCTACCGTCAATAATAGACGATTGATAGTGAGTGATAGGTCTGGAACATAGTACAAAAAAGAGAGTGGGACAGAAATCGGTCATTCGTTAGAATTCGATTTCGTCGTCCCACCTCCGCACAGTTGAGTAGGGCTGTAAAAGCTGATGAAATCAGCGTAGTAGAGCCCACTCAACCACTGCGTCTTGCTCGACAATCCAAAAATAATTGAGAGGCTAGGACTTTTGTCCCAGCCTCTTTTTTTCTGCAAGGAAAGGTCGTGGAGGCTAGTAAAAGGTTAGTCCCTAGCATTAAAAGGAAAAAAATGTGAAAAAAAAACTTGACAAAGCAAATGATTAGGAGTATTATTAACTAGTTAATTAACCGATTAATAAACTGGTTAACGAAGATGGAAAAGAGGTGAAGGATGAAAAGGAGAAAAATGAAGGTGCTGGGAATCTTGTTCCTCGGTTTCTTTCTTCTTGCAGCTTGTGCTAGCCAAGGAAATACAGGCAAGTCCCCTTCTAAAAAAGGTCTCAAAATTGTCACGAGCTTTTATCCTATCTATGCCCTGGTCAAGGAAATTTCTGGGGATCAAAATGACATTTGGATGGTTCAGTCAGGTGCAGGGATCCATGATTACGAGCCCTCAACCAAGGAAGTGGCTCAGATTTATGATGCGGATGTATTTGTCTATCATTCTCAGACCCTGGAATCATGGGCTGGTCGTTTAGATCCTAATCTACAAGGTTCCAAGTTACAGGTGATCGAAGGCAGCCAAGGAATGGCCCTTGATAAGGTGGCTGGCTTAGAGGATGTCGAGGCTGGGCAAGGAAAGAAAACCAAGCACCTGTATGACCCGCATACCTGGTTGGACCCTGCGAAAATTGCAGAGGAAGGAAAGATTATCGCCCAGCGCTTGGGAGAGATCGATCCAAAGAACAAGGAGCTCTATCAGGCCAATGCACAAAAGCTTGAAAAGCGCTGTGAGGAACTAGTAGCCCGCTACCAGCCTCTCTTTGACAAGGCCAAGCAAAAGACCTTTGTGACCCAGCATACGGCCTTTTCTTATCTGGCCAAACGCTTTGGTCTCAAGCAATTAGGGATTGCAGGGATTTCCCCTGAGCAGGAACCAACCGCCCGGCAATTGGCGGAGATCCAGCAGTTTGTCAAAGATTATCAGGTGAAAACGATCTTCGTAGAGAAGCACACGTCGTCAAAGGTGGCAGATAGTATCGCCAAGGCAACAGGGGCGCGTGTCAAGGTCTTGGATCCACTGGAAGCCGATCCGCAAAACGATAAGGATCTATTAGAAAATTTAGAAGAAAATATGGCGAGTTTAGCCAAGGAATTAGAGGAGTAAATCAAGGATGAAGAAAAAGGGAACGATTGGAATTCTAGCAACTTTGGGAATAGGACTCTGTGCCTATGCGCTCAGTCAGCAACCACAAGCTAAGGAAGAGAAAAAGAATCAGATTCAGTATCTACAGGCAGAAAAGAAAGCGTCATCGACTGCCTCCAGCAAAAAGGAAGATGGCATCGAAGCGGTCAATGCCAAGGAAAAGACTCAGGCGGAGCAGATTGTCATCAAAATTACGGATGAAGGCTTTGTCACTTCTCATGGAGATCATTTTCATTACTATAGTGGTAAGGTCCCATTTGATGCCATCTTTAGTGAGGAGTTGATTTTGCGAGATCCAACCTATCAGCTCCAAGAAGCTGATATTGTCAGCAAGGTCAAGGATGGCTATATCATTAAACGCGCTGGGAAATACTATCTCTACTTAAAGGATGCTCAGCATACGGTCAATGTGCGCTCGATCGAAGAGATCGCTCAACAGCAAAAAGGAGGCGCTAAAGAAGAAGGGGAAACGGGATCGGTACAGGCTAGCTCCTCGCATAAGGCAGGCAAGACCCGTGACTTCCGTCAACCTAGTCAAGCGCTGAAAGAAGGAAAGACTCTTGAGATGTTGACGGCGAAGAACCATACAGCTGGTGGCTATCGAACGGACGATGGTTATGTCTTTAGCCCTGGAGATGTTATTTCAGATACAGGGGATGGCTTCATTGTGCCCCATGGAGGACATTACCATTATATTCCAAAGAGTGCCTTATCTGCTGGCGAGTTAGCAGCAGCCCTCTCTGTCCTAGGTGGTCAAAGTGGCCACCAGGCTGGAAGCTCGTACTTAGCTAGCCCAAGTGTAGAAGCAGGTAAGAATCAAGAAACTCCAGATCAAGCCTCTCCAAGCCTTGGGAAGCAAGCAAGCAACCAGGTGTCACCAAGTCCAACCCATACACAGACGACACCAGTGCCGTCTAAACCTGTAAGCTCGAAACCAACGTCAACACTCAGCAATCTGATGGAAGAATTGCAGAAAGCCCCTCTGACTTCTCGTCATGTGGAATCTGATGGTTCTGTCTTTGATCCAAGTAAGATTACCAAGTGGACCGATCAAGGAATTGTCTACCCTCACGGGGATCATTTCCACTTTATCCCTTACAGCTCCCTATCTCCTTTGGAACGTGAGCTGGCGCGGCAATTCCAACTACTTCGGGCCCAAGGTGCTACGACACCTGCTGAAATAAGTCCAAGCCGGCCTTCAAGTCCAAGTACAAAACCGATTGACCGTGAGCACGAGCATGAACATGGAGATAGTCACGAGCATGAACATGGGGATAGTCACGAGCATGAACATGGGGACAGTCATGATCACGAGCACGAAGAGGAGCACGATCATGGTTTCCATGCAGACATGGTCATCAGTAAGGACGAGGATGGTTACATGGTCGCTCATGGCAACCACGCTCATTATTTCTATAAAAAGGACCTCTCTCCTCAGGAGATCGCAGCAGCGGAAGCAACTCTAGCTGGCAAGAAGGAAGAGGACAAGGGACAGCCACTGACAGATGATGTCGCCAGCTATTCTCGCGATGCCTCAGATGAGGAAAAGATCCAGTACATCAGCAAGACCTACGGCGTCCCTCGTGAGGCCATTAAGATTTCCAATGGTTTCTTTGTCTTTAACAACCCAGATCAAGAATACGATCCGACCCACATCCACCCTTATGCCGTTCGGAAGGAACATGTCCGGATCCCACTTGAGACGGGCAATCCTGAACTAGACTTTATCAATGAACTCTATGCAACAGCGCTTCGCTCAGGGATTTCTCCGTATAGCCTCCAGATTGAAAATGGTCAGTTTGTCATCCCACATGGCGATCACAACCACTACATCAAGGTGCGATCAGCGGGACTAGCAGACTACTTAGCCCATCGCCTTCCTACTATCCAATCGCCTTACAAAAAAGGAGACTTGAATAAAAAAGCAGTAGAGGACAGGGTCAACCAACTTCTAGTAGAAAGCCGGACTCTTTACGCTTCTGATCCATTGCAACAACGACGGATTGAGCTCATCTTGGGCCACTTCTTAGAAAATGTCAAGAGCTTCCCAAGTAACTCAACAGAGGGCTACCTAGCCAGTCTTAAGCAGGTTGATGAACAATACATCCATGCGACTCAAGCGATAAAACCAAAAGAAGAGACAGCCCTCGATCGTCGATACCAGGAACTGCTGGAACAAGTGCGCTTGCTAGACACAGAAGCCTTCCAACTGAAGAAGGAAGGGTTGGTATCACAACTGCAGGAAGCCTATGCTGCCAAGGACAGCAAGCGTTTAGAGCAGGAAGGGAAGCTATTAGAAGCTGTTCAGGAGATGCAAGATCGGACGGGTGTGACATCGGTCGACTATCTCAAGTACTTCTACCAAAGCTTGAGCAACGAGCGCTTGACACCAGAACTGCGCACCAAGGCGGCAGATCTAGCTTTGAAACTCTATCGGGCCCAAGCCTTTGAAGAAGCCTGGAATGCTAAGGCTCACTTTATGGAACTCTACCAAACCAAGCAGGCAATTGACCAGCTCTTCTCTCAAGAAAGAGGCCAAACCTATCCTATTGAAAAAACAGTTTTGGATCAAAAAGGAAGTCAGGCCCCATCTTATAACTTAGCGGTCTATGATTTCCTCAAGGGCTTATATGGAGAGTTGGACAAGGCGACAGAAGCCCGTCAACGAACCAGCATCCTGACAGGGCTCTCAGAGCAAATCCAGTTGCTCTTGCCACAAGTCGAAGACCAGGCCAAACGAACTGCCTTTGAAGCAAGTTTGGCTCAGCTTGGAAATGAGACGGATCCAGACAAGGCTATTGCAAGTGGACAAGCTCTGTTACGCGAAATCGGTGACACCATTGAAAAGCAAAAACAAAAGCAAACAGAAGAGCCTCAGATTGGGGATGTCGCCCTTTATCAACAGCTCTATAACCAATTGATGGCGCTTCACCAACAATTGCAGGACAAGGGGGCTAGTGATGCTGTATTTGATCGCTTAGAAGCTCTCTTTGACCAATTGGCTAATCCAAAGAGTGATAAAGCAGCCTTACTACAGGCTATCCAAGCCTTTCAGGCAGAGTTAGCAGCAATGCCATCTGCAGCCGAAGTGACCAAACCAACTATCCCAACTGAAACACCTGTCACAGCAGAGGCTCCGGTGGAAACAGAAGCAGCCGCTTCAGAAGGAAGCAAGCCTGCCACAACTGAGACAGAAACAGAGCCTGCAAGACCAGCTTCCATAGAAGAAGTCACGCCAGATGCTCCAGCTTCTCAGGACCAATAGAAAATAGAAAATCATCTGAAAGACATTTCAGATGATTTTTGAGTTCTAGTGAATAGAAGAGGAGGTCCCTTTTTTCAGTTGTTGAGTCTCATTCCTTATGCTCTAGGAGCAGTGGTGAGGCGGTCTCGACTGCTTTTTTTCGCTTGAAAAATGTGGCCATTTGAACTAGAATACGGGGAACCGTCTGCCATTTTTTCCAGGCTTTGACACGGGTATCGAGGAGTTGTTTGGCTAGACGTTCCAGCATTTCTCTTTCCGTAGGATCTAGGTCTTGAGCATTTTGAAAGATCTCTTTGATCTTGGAGAAATTTTTTAACTTCCTCAAATCATTGATTGAAGTGATACCTGCGTCCAGAAAAATGCCAAAAAAGGTGTCAAAGAACTTCTTGCGCTCATCCGCCGATGTTTCGCGAACCCATTGCTTCAGAGTCTCGTCGGTTTGCTGGCTATCGGGACTGGTTTGATCTAGGGTCACAAATGTATCCTTCTCAATCATCCAAGTAAAGGCGTCGTGCTGGGCAAAGCCACCAAAGGCGCGACTTTTGACAATGGTCGTTGGTTCTGGAACTTCTAGCATCATGCCAACGATAGAACCTTGAGGGACAAAGCGAAGAATTTTAGGGGAGGTGCGCTGGTAGCCTTCGGTCTCGATAATGGCCCTGTTGAGGCCAGGAGCATCGTAGCTGTATATGGCATCGACCCGTTCAAATAGATGATCTGGAAGATACGAGCAGGCGTAGGTTGCGAGATTGCCCCCTTTGGAGTGACCGGCTACTAAGAAGCGACCTTTTGAAAACTCCTTCATGACGTTTTGCAGGTAGCTGGCTGCGCGTCTTTGGGCTGGGATATGGTCCATATAGGTCATGTGGAAGTCTTCCTTCCAGCCGATCAAGGTATCATCGGTCCCTCGAAACACGACTAAATAGACATCCATGGTAAGACGATAGGTCATGGCCGCAAACTGTTTTTGCACATCAGGATCGTACTCGTCGACATAGTTGAGGAGTTTGATGTTCTTAAAGCGCTTAGAAGTAGCGAGCTCATCAACTAATTGCAGGTGCTGGTCTGTCACAATGAAATCTCTGGTTCGATCGATAAGGTCCATCACATCAGACAGACGCACTTGGATCCCTGTTGTATCTCCTTGAGGCACAATATGTCCAAAAGGTAGATAGGTCAACTCTGTCAGTGCCAGGACATCCAGTTCCTTAAAGGGACGGTCATAGATGGAATCGTAGGTCACTTCTTTTAGGTAATCAAAAATCGTCGACATCTGTGCCTCCTGTGTGGTATTTCTATCAGTATAGCACAAAAATGGGGGTAGAAAAAGGCCCCCCTGATAAGAAGTCTGCGCTTGATCTTTTTCTCTGCTGCTTAATCTGTTATAATAGGAAGAAGAAAAAAGAAGGAAAGAAAGCCATGCATAAAATTCTTTTAGTGGAAGATGATGAAATTATCCGCCAACAGGTCAAACAATTATTGGAACAATGGGGCTATGAAGTCGTCGCAGTAGAGGATTTTATGGACGTCCTCGGGATCTTTGTTGAAACCGACCCCCACTTGATCCTCATGGATATTGGCCTGCCTCTCTACAATGGGTATCACTGGTGTCAGGAGATTCGCAAGGTTTCAAAGGTTCCGATCATGTTTCTTTCTTCCCGGGATCAAGCCATGGATATTGTCATGGCCATCAATATGGGTGGAGACGATTTTGTCACCAAGCCTTTTGATCAAAATGTGCTCCTTGCCAAGGTCCAAGGACTTTTGCGCCGCTCTTACGAATTTGGGACAGATCAAAATCTGCTGGAGCACCGTGGCGCCATCCTCAATCTCAAGTCCACGGACTTGGTCTATGAAGGGGAAGTCATCAAGTTGACCAAGAATGAATTTCAGATCCTGCGCGTCCTGTTTGAGCATGCAGGCAGTATCGTGGCGCGCGATGATATGATGAAAGAGCTCTGGAATAGCGACTTCTTTATTGATGACAATACCTTGTCTGTCAATGTGGCTCGTCTACGCAAGAAACTAGAAGAAGTTGGCTTGTCAAATTTCATCGAAACCAAGAAAGGCATCGGTTACGGGTTGGCCCATGAATAAATTTGGAAAGATCTTCTGGCAGTATGTGGTATCCCGCAGGCGACTGCTCTATCTATTGCTCATCTTTTTGATCGTTGATTTGGTCTTTGCCTATCTTTTTCCAGAAACGGGGACGATTTTCCTCTATGCGACCTTGGTACTAGGATTTTTTACCCTCTGTATCTTGGTCTGGGATTTTGCTATGACCTTTCAGGAGTACCGTAAAGCCGCGCTGTATGAGGAAATAGAGGTTGCCTCCCCTCTGGAATATCTCCTTTATGAAAAATACATGGAAGAAAAGCAGGCGCGCCTGGAGGAAAGTAAAACAGCCCAGGCCAAGTTCAATGACCTGATGGATTACTACACCCTCTGGGTTCACCAGATTAAGACGCCCATTGCGGCTAGCCAGCTCTTGGTCCAAGATGTCGAGACGCCAACAGTCAAGCAGCAGATGGAGCAGGAACTTTTCAAGATTGACTCCTATGCCAATCTGGTTCTGCAGTACCTGCGACTGGAGAGTTTTCATGACGATCTGGTCTTAAAGCGCGTGCCGTTAGAAGACTTGGTCAAAGAAGTGGTCCGCAAATATGCCCTCTTTTTTATCCAAAAGAACTTGACAGTGGACCTGCATGATTTGGATGTCACCGTCATTACCGACCGCAAGTGGCTCTTGGTCATCATCGAGCAGCTCTTGTCCAATAGCCTCAAGTACACCAGCACCGGTGGAATTGAGATCTATTTCAAAGACCAGACCCTCTATATAAAAGACAGCGGGATTGGGATCAAAAATAGCGATGTCCTCCGTGTCTTTGAGCGGGGCTTCTCCGGTTACAATGGCCACATGACCCAGCAATCTTCAGGGTTGGGGCTCTATCTGTCTAAGAAAATCGCAGAGCAATTGGGCCACAAGATTAGCCTCCACTCAGAGGTTGGCCAAGGCACGACTGTTGCTATTCGCTTTGAAGAGAAGAAGCTGGTCATGGATTAGTTTTTTTCCATCTTACAAAAATGTAAGAAATAAACGGCAAAATGAAAGGTTAGGTTATGGTAGCCGCCTTTTATTTTTTGTACAATAGTCTCATCAAATGAAGGAGGTCAAGAAAATGAAACTCTTGAAATGGATGAAAGAACTCAAAAAGACTGAGAAGCCCTGTAACCAAACCGATCTGGAAAAGGCGGAATTTGGTCGCCAAGTCCTACACCAAACCCAAGAATTTTTCTTGATCTACTAGTAAAAGGAGAAAAGTATGTCATTACTAGATGTTCAACACATCAAAAAGATCTACAAAACGCGCTTTCAAGGGACGCAGGTTGAAGCCCTAAAGGACATTCATTTTACCGTTGAAAAGGGCGAATACGTTGCCATCATGGGGGAATCAGGATCTGGGAAATCGACCCTCCTCAATATCCTAGCCATGCTGGATCAGCCGACGGAAGGGCGGGTCTACCTTAACGGTACCGATACTTCCACCATCAAGAACAAGGATGCATCCAGCTTCCGTCGCGAAAAGTTAGGATTTGTCTTTCAAGACTTTAATCTGCTCGATACCTTGTCCGTCAAGGACAATATCCTCTTGCCTCTCGTCCTCTCTCGCAGACCCGTCAAGGAAATGATGACTAAGGTGGATAGCGTCAGTCGGGAGTTGGGCATTCACCAACTTCTAGAGAAATATCCTTACGAAATTTCTGGTGGGCAAAAACAACGGGTGGCTGTTGCACGGGCCATTATCACTTCACCTGAAATTCTCCTTGCTGATGAGCCAACAGGGGCGCTGGATTCCAAGTCATCGGCTGCGTTGCTCGACGTCTTTGAAGATATCAATAGCATGGGGCAAACCATCCTCATGGTGACCCACTCGACCGCAGCGGCCGCTCGGGCCAAGCGCGTGCTCTTTATCAAGGATGGTATTCTCTACAACCAGATCTTCCGCGGGGAAAAAACAGAGCGTCAAATGTTCCAAGAAATCTCGGATACCTTGACGGTCATGGCAAGTGAGGTGGAGTAGATGTTACGATTAACCACTAAATTAGCTTGTTCTAATCTCATCAAGAACCGCAAGCTCTATTATCCCTTTGCGATCGCGGTCATTCTCGCAGTGACCATCGCCTATCTCTTTGACTCCCTGACCTTTAATCCCCACATTCACGAGCTTCGAGGAGGCGATTCCATGATCTTTACCCTTGTCTTGGGACTGTTCGTGGTCAATGCTGCTGGAGCTATCATCGTGCTCTATGCCAATAGCTTCGTCATGAAAAACCGCTCCAAAGAGCTGGGCATCTACAGCATGCTCGGTCTTGAAAAACGGCATCTCATCAGCATGATTTTCAAAGAACTCTTGCTTTTTGGATTTCTAACCATCTCAGCCGGTGTCTTGATCGGAGCTCTCTTTGACAAGTTGATCTTTGCCTTTCTCTTGAAACTGATGAAGATGAAGGTCCAGCTAGTATCCACCTTCCAACCTGGGATTGTGGTCTTGGTCTTTGTCACCTTTGGTCTCATCTTTGGACTCCTAGTTTTCCTCAACGCTTGGCTGATTCTCCGTTTGAATGCCCTGCAATTGACGCGTGAAAAGGCCAGTGGTGAAAAGAAAGCTCGCTTTTTGTGGCCCCAAACCATCCTGGGCTTAGCCTCTCTCGGTTTTGGCTACTACCTAGCTTTGTCTGTCAAAGATCCCATCATTGCGCTTGTGACCTTCTTTCTAGCGGTTATCCTGGTCATGATCGGGACCTACCTGCTCTTTAATGCAGGGATCACCGTCTTCTTGCACCTGCTTAAGAAAAAGAAGGGTTATTATTACCAACCCAACAATATGATCTCGGTCTCTAACCTTATCTATCGCATGAAGAAAAATGCGGTGGGCCTTGCGACCATTGCCATCCTCTCAACCATGGTGCTGGTGACGATCTCTGCTGCCACCAACATCTATGTCGGTGGCGAAATGTTCAAGAAAATTATCGCTCCTCATGATTTCTCTGTTCAAGGGAAAGGGGTAGACCTGGAGCAAATCAATCAGAAATTTGATGAATTTGCCTCTGAGCATCATCTCAAGATCAAGAATCGCGACCTGATGAGCTATGCCAACTTTGGGGTTAAATCACAAAAGGGTACAGACTTCACCGTCTATCCAGCTGATGAACGCGGCGTCACTCCTAAAACTGTCTTTATGGTCTTTGATGCAGCTAGCTATGAGCAAATGACCGGAGAAAAGGTCGATCTGACCGGCAACCAAGTCATCCTCTTTGCTCATAACAAGGCTCTGACAGGGCAAAAGCAGTTCACTATCAATGGGCAAGACTTCCAAGTCAAGGAAGAAGTGAGCAAAGATTTTATCACCGATCATGTTCCAAATCAGTTTAATATGCTGACGGAGGATTTCAATTACCTGATCGTGCCAGACCTCTCAACCTTTGTCGCCCAGTTTCCAAATCTTGCCATCTATACCAATATCTACGGTGGCATCAATGTCAATGTCGGTGAAGAGCAGCAGCTCAAGCTAGCAGCTAGTTATGACAAGCTAATCGATGAATTGAGCAGCCAACAAGGCCAAGGAACATATATCTATGGAGGTAACCGTGCCAATGATGTTGCAGAGATCAATAGCCTCTTTGGTGGCATCTTCTTTATCGGGATTTTCTTGTCACTGATCTTTATGGTCGGAACCGTCATCGTCATCTACTACAAGCAAATCTCAGAAGGCTATGAAGACCGTGACCGTTTTGTCATCCTCCAACAGGTGGGGCTTGATGAAGATGAGGTCAAACGGACCATCAACCGTCAAGTGCGGACCGTCTTCTTCCTCCCTCTCATCTTTGCCTTTGTCCACCTGGCCTTTGCCTACCATATGATCCGCCTGATTCTCAAAGTGCTCGGTGTCATCAATAGTAGCCAAGTCCTCATCGTGACCCTCAGCGTCTGTGCTGTCTTTCTCATCACCTACCTAATCGTCTTTTGGATCACCTCTCGTAGCTATCGGAAGATTGTGCAGATTTAAGAAAAGAGAAGCTCGCTTATGGCGGGCTTTTTTTGCAAAATCCTTTTAGATAAGCAAATCACTGAAAAAACTTGAAATTAGGCGTAATAAATTGTAGAATAGGGCTACTTAAACAAACATTAGGAAACGGGTGCTTTGAAAATGAGTGAAAAACAGACGAAAATTCTCGGTTGGGTTGCGACCATCATGTGTATCATGATGTATGTGTCTTACTTCCCGCAAATCATGGACAACCTCGCTGGTCACAAGGGAAACTTCCTCCAACCGCTTGTCGCAGCCATCAACTGTAGCCTTTGGGTTTACTACGGCCTCTTCAAAAAAGAGCGCGATCTTCCTATCGTCGTCGCAAATATCCCAGGGATTATCTTTGGTTTGATCGCAGCCATTACAGCCTTGTAATCAATGAAAGAGAGAGTGGGACAGAAATTGGTCATTCGTTAGAATTCGATTTCGTCGTCCCAGCTCCGCACAGTTGAGTGGGGCAGTAAAAGCTGATGAAATCAGCGTAGTAGAGCCCACTCAACCACTGCGTCTTGCTCGACAATCCAAAGAAAATTGAGAGGCCAGGACTTTTGTCCCAGCCTCTTTTTGATGGAATGAATCATTTCCATGGTATAATGGGAGAACTATGGATAGAGAAGATCAAAAGGAGACACGAGTGGATCAAAAACATCACTGCCAAGTCCTATGGGCGAAAAATAAATACCTGGTGCTGAGTCGTTCCAGCAACATTTACAAGGAAATCCGGGAATACCTCAAGCAAGACCAAGTGGAGGTCAGCCACGTCGAGGACCTGATCCAGCAAGCACTGGCCTTGCCAGAAAATCGTGGCCAGGTCTCCAATGCCTTCCAGCATATCTGGGGTTATTTCAAAAAGCAGGCGACTGCAGAGGAAAAGGCGGACTTTATGTTGCTACTTGAGAAATACCAGCATGGGCAAGCTAGCCAAGAGGATCTTATCAAGGGGATCCAGACGCTCCTTGAGCGCTACCCGAATCGCTACTTGCAAGACTCAACGCTACTAGGAGGTCAATAGATGAGACTCTGGCACCAAGACTTGATTCCCAAACTCCCTCGTCCCCAGCTCCTGGGCCAACACCGGGAATGCTGCGCCCTTCGAGGCAATGGCTGGGGCAAGAAGCACGCGACGGTCAACTATGTCTTTGACTACTCGCCCTATCGCCTCTATGCCTATCACCGCCTGATCATGGAGGAGATGACCTCTCGTGGCTACAAGGTCAGCCCAGAGTGGTGGGAGTCGACCTATCGAGGCAAGACCTGTCCACCCTATCCAGAACTAGAAGAGGAAGCCTTGAGCACCCCTATCTATCCCGAGCACCAGGCTACTTACCTCCAAGAATGTATAGACAACCTAGCAGAAAAAGGGATTCAACTAGACTAAGAAAGAACGAACCAGACTAGGTTCGTTTTTTTGCGCGAAATCGCAATAAATGCTATAGAAAACTTGAGCAAGGTGGAAGGGGTAAACTAATGGAGCTGGATAAGTTTAAAACGATGATGAACGTTAGAGAGCGGATGACTTACTTTCTGAGATTCCAGAGGATGGCAGGGAGTGAAAATCAAGTTAGGGTAGATGAACAGGTTTGGAAACTTATTTTACCTGATCAGCGGAATTTGAGCGTTGAGCATGAAGAAGCAATCCGTGAGGGGTTGGAAATATTCGCCCACGACATCAACAGAATTGAAAATAAGAGAGCCAGAAAATACTTTATTATCCATTATTGCTACTTGATAAAGAGAACAATAAGCGAAAGCGTAGAGATATCAGGTACTAGTTCTACTAGCTACCACAGATACAAACAGATAGCCGTTTTAAACTTTGCGAGAACCCACCAGAACGGAGAGTTAGAAGTGTATAAGTAGGCATAGGATTCATATTTGCTCCCTATTTTACTTTGTTTCGTACTAGACAACTTAAAAACACCACGGATAAACTAAAAGCCCTTAGAACAAATCTAGGGGCTTTTGTGAGATAAAAAAACAAAGGTACCCCACCGCCTCCACAGCAAGCTGCTTCATGGATGTTAGACCCACCTTTACCTTAAATTAATTACAGCCTAAAAAACTTTTAAATACAAGGATATTGTAACAGCATAGAATGTTAAAAGAAAATAATAGGGATGTTAAAGCTTACCATTAACAGAATCAAAAAGCTGATATAGAAAACATTGCTAAGACTATAAAAGTTTTTTTAAAAAAAATTAACACAATATGTAGTTTTTTTATGAAATATTATATAAAACTGTATGGTTTTTACTATATATTGTGTTTTTTGCCTAAAATTAGCTGTTTGACAAAGAAATTGATTTACGATAGAATTTTATTAAAAAAGATGGAGGTGTTAATATGGCTACAACTAGTTTTACGAAGAACTTTTGTGTATCAGCAGAAAAATCTGCAGAGTTTGTAACTCATATGACTAAAAATACTAGACAAGTTTTACCAAAAGGATTTAATTCTAAATATGAGCACCCAAATCACCATCAGGAAACGTTGAAAAGGATTTTTGGTAAGTGAAAGAGTATATCATATTTTCTTTAGGAGATTTAATAAAAGGTGGCTATACCGAAGAGGATTTGTCACCTTTTTTCAATGATTTTACCTGTGAACGAGAAAAAGACCTTGAAATGTTTTTGAGAAAAAAAGCTATAGCATATGATAATAGCAATTTGGGGAAAACAAGTTTAATTATTGATAAAAATAGTTTTGAACAAGGAAAACTGGATATTATGGCTTTTTTTACAATTGGTCAAACTTCAGTTGATATCAGCGGGCTATCAAAAAACAAGAAAAAGAAACTTCTTGGTTCAGTACCTGGCAGAGACAAATTATTATCTTATCAAGCATACTTAATAGGTCAATTGGGAAGGTCAGATAAGTATACAACGGATGATATTAGCGGGGAAGCGATATTAAATGAGTGCTATGCAGAAATAAGAAAAGTTCAAAGGGTGGTCGGAGGACGTCTATTATTATTAGAATGTCGTGAACACATGTATGGGTTGTTTTACCAAAAAAAGGGGTTTGAAAAACTTACTGAATTTCCTGATGAACAAGGATTATATACACTCTACAGACGTCTAAAATTTGATGATTAAAAAGGCATCCGTTAGGTTGCCTTTTTACTTGCTTACTGAACCCATCGATTTAATTCCCTTTTAGTTATCCTTTGTATTTTCTCTGCTTATTTATAAGCAATAAAATTTGGTAGAAACAGGATAAGAAACAGAGCAGGCTTAGGCCTGTTTTCCTGTACTTTTTTATAGGAAGATAACAAAATGATTTGAAAGCGTTAATTTCTTTCCCAAACATGCTATAATAATAGGAGATTATGTACAGGAAAAGGATAGACGGATGAAGGCAGTAGCAACTCCAGAACTTGAGATTGAAAGATCAAGTAAAATAGGAGTAGCATAGCTTTAATAGGATGATGATATGAAAAGAGAAAAAGAGTTTTCAGAACTGACGAGGGTTCAAATCCCAGCAGCATTGCACTTGATGCGACTAGGATATACATATCTGCCGCACAATGGGAAAGAGTTAAAAGAAAGAGACCCAGAGACGAATATTCTGGTATCTATTTTTAGAGAGCAATTTTTGAAGTTCAATAATTATGCGACAGATGTGGATGTTGAACGAGAGCTAAGTAATATCAAGTTGGAACTAGACCAAAATGATCTGGGACGGGCTTTTTACAAACGAATCATCGGAGAAACAAGTGCGACCTATATTGATTGGGAACATCCTGAAGCCAATACCTTTCATCTCGCGCTTGAGGTTACTTGCCAAAATGGGCAAGATGAATTCCGTCCAGATATCGTTATTTTTGTCAATGGTCTGCCTCTTTCTTATATCGAAGTGAAACAGCCCAATGCTATCCGTGATGGGAAGACAGGGATTCAGTCAGAACAAGACAGAACCAGATACCGTTTTGAAAATCGTAAGTTCCGGCGCTTTAATAATATCACCCAGTTGATTGCCCTATCTGATAACTTGCCTTACATCAGTGGACAAGGGCAACAAAAACAAGGTTCTTACTACGGTTCAAACGCCTATTCAAAAACCAAGTTTAATGCCTTCAAGGAAGAAAGAGAAGAAGACTTCCTTCATTCCTTTATCACGCTAACCGAGGACCAAATCGACTTTGTCTTAGAAGACATGAAGCGCTTTGCTCTCAAATCTCAGCCAGAGTTTACAACAAACCTAAACCCTGACACACCTTGCAATGCCTTCCTGTCTTCTTTGTATCAGAAGGAACGTCTGCTCTTTATGCTTCGTTTTGGTCTGGTCTATGTAGAAGAAGAGAGTAAGGACGGTCAGATGCAACTGCAGAAGCACGTCATGCGCTATCCGCAGTATTTTGCAACACGTGCTATCGAAGAAACAATCGCAAAAGGTGTCAAGAAAGGGGTTATCTGGCATACCCAAGGTTCAGGTAAGACTGCCTTGGCTTTCTTCAATATTCGCTATCTAACCAACTATTTCTCAAAAGAGGGAATCGTTCCTCAGTTTTACTTTGTCGTCGATCGTTTGGACTTGGCAGACCAGGCCTTTAAGGAATTCACCAAACGAGGCCTCAAGGTTAAGCGCATCAATAACCCACAAGAACTCAATCAAAAACAAGACGGCTATGATGTCGCTGTGGTCAATATCCAGAAGTTCAAGGATGATTCAGATCTGACAGACCGCTCTGGTTATGACCTCAATCGTCAAAATGTCTACTTTATCGATGAAGCCCATCGTTCCTACAATGAACGTGGTTCCTATCTGCCAAATCTCTATCAGGCAGATACCAAGGCCATTAAGATTGCCTTGACAGGAACACCCCTCATCACCTACAAGAAAGATGGCAAGACTAAGGAAAGTCATGCGACCACGCGTGATATCTTTGGAGACTATATCCATAAATACTACTACAACCAGTCTATCGATGACGGCTTTACTCTTCGCTTAATGCGTGAAGATATCGAGACTTCTTATAAAGATAATCTCAGATCCATCAACGAAGAGATCCAACGTGGCGACCTGTCCAAGGAAGATATCTTTGCCCATCCACATTACGTAGAACCTATGCTGGACTTTATAATCGAGGACTTTAATCGTGCGCGTGATCTGGTCTTTGATGACCAGACCATCGGTGGCATGATTGTCTGTGACTCGTCTAAGCAGGCGCGTGAGCTTGAAAAGCAATTAGAAGAACGACGCAAAGCTGGCTCAACCACCTTGACTTCCGCTCTCATTCTCCATGATGAGGGAGACAAGGAAGAGAAGAAGGACAAGGTAGATGCCTATAAGGAAGGCAAGATTGACCTTGTTATCGTCTACTCCATGCTCCTGACAGGTTTTGATGCCCCTCGTCTCAAACGCCTCTATCTAGGGCGTAAAATCAAGGCTCACAATCTTTTACAGACTCTAACTCGTGTCAATCGTCCCTACAAGGACTATCTCTTTGGCTATGTCATCGACTTTGCGGATATTTCCAAGGAGTTTGATAAGACCAATCGTGCCTATCTAGAAGAGCTCAACCAAGAGTATGATACGGCTCTGACTGGGGAAAATGGCGAGGATGTTTTTGGATCACTCTTTGTCTCAGCAGATGAGATTTCTCAAGAGTTGAGCAAGACCGAGCATATCCTCATCGACTATCCAACGGACAATCTGGAATATTTCTCCCAAGCCATCAATGACATAAAGGATAAGAAGCAGTTAATTGATCTTCGCAAAGCCTTGGAGTCCATCAAGCAGTACTATAATATCGCTCGTCTCCTTGGCTACCATCACTTGCTCGATCAGATTGACATTGCACAAATCGCAACCTTGCTCAATATCCTCTCCAGACGCATGCTGACCCTGTCCTTGATTGATCAGCCGGACAATTTTTCTAGTCGGACCCTCTTAAATCTAGCTATGTCTCAGACCAGCTTTAGTTTTATCAAGATCGCTGAGGAAGAACTCCGTTTAGCGGCCAATGATTTGGATGACTGGAGTCGTCGTGTTGCTGGAGGGATTAAAGGACAGCGCGATGAGAAAGACCCTGAGTGGGTTTCACTCTACGAAGAATTCCAACGTATTATGAAAAAACACTTGATCCATGGGCAAGAAGGTTACACCATGGAAAACATAAAAGAGACACAAAAGGCCTATGAAGCTTTATTTGAGTCAGTGGAAGATTACAGGTCTCGTATGCGACGTCTGAGCATGAATTTTAATGGGGATCAAATGGCAGCTCGTTCCTACAAACACGTGACCAACTCGACCATGGTCAGTGAGTTCCCTGCTGTTTACCATGTTATTAAAGGTTCTAAAGTCAGACTCGATCATAAAATCGGTCAAAACCAAGGGGTATTAGATAACGATGACTTCCTCAAAAAAATGATTCGAGAAGAAGCTCGGATCGAAATGAAAACGAACCAAACTGCTAGTAGCTTGACACGAGAGGACTTTAACCGTCTTGTCGAGTCGCTATTTGAAGAATATGAACAGGAATACCAACACTAATGAATGAAACATACAAAGTCCAAGTCCAAGACTTGGTAGACGATTTGAAAGCTGTCTTTACCCATGCGGGACTAGGAGGAGAAGCGGGTGAATACAAACTTCTCACCCAGTCTTTTCTCTACAAATTTTTAAACGACAAGTTTTTGTATCAAGCCAAGATCCTAGATGATTCCAACACCTATGAAAACTTGTTGGCTATGAGTGAGGAAGACTATGACTGGCTTTTGGAGGATATCGGTACTAGCACGGCTTGGCTCAAGCCGGACCAGTTGATCGAAAGTCTCCACCGTCAGCAAAACGAAGCGACTTTCTATGAGAGTTATGAGAATAGTCTCAACCAAATCGCTATTGATAACAACGATATCTTCTCTGTCCATACGGATGGAGACACAGCCATTCGTCTCTTTGATGAGCGTTTGATTACGGATACTATCTCAGATAGCAGTAAACGCAACGAGGTCGCAAAGGCTATCATCAATCTTCTTGCTCGCGTGAAGTTTGATGAGACCATCTTTTCACAAGGTTTTGACTTTTTCTCGACTCTCTTTGAGTACATGATCAAGGACTACAACAAAGATGGTGGTGGCAAGTACGCTGAGTACTACACGCCTCACTCTGTAGCTAAGATTATCGCGGATATCTTGGTGGGGGATGATAAACCTCAAAACGTGCGGATCTATGACCCGTCAGCAGGTTCTGGCACCTTGCTTATGAACCTGGCTAGTCGGATTGGTGTCGATAAGACCACTGTTTATAGTCAGGATATCTCGCAAAAATCGTCTAATCTCCTCCGTCTTAATCTGATCTTGAATGGACTGCAACATTCCATCCATAATATCGTACAGGGAAATACCATCATCTCTAACCGTCATCCTGAAAAGATGGACTATATTGTGTCTAATCCTCCTTTCAAGCTGGACTTTTCAGAGTGGCGTGACCAAGTGGAGACCTTGCCAGAAGCCAGTGAGCGTTTCTTTGCAGGTGTGCCAAAGGTTCCAGCCAAGTCTAAGGATAAGATGGCGATTTATGAGCTCTTTGTTCAGCATATCATCTACTCCTTGAAACCAGATGGTCAGGCAGCTGTTGTCTTGCCGACAGGATTTATCACGGCCCAGTCAGGGATTGACAAGACCATCCGTCAGCACTTGGTGGACAATCAAATGCTGGCAGGTGTCGTATCTATGCCATCCAATATCTTTGCGACGACAGGTACCAACGTCTCCATCCTCTTTATTGATAAGAAAAATAAGGGCGATGTCGTCCTCATCGATGCTTCAAACCTCGGAACTAAGGTCAAGGAAGGCAAGAACCAAAAGACCGTGCTCTCTCCTGAGGAAGAGCAAAAGATCGTCGATACCTTTATCAAGAAAGAAGCCGTCGAGGACTTTTCTGTCACCGTCTCTTATGAGGATATCAAGGAGAAAAACTACTCTCTCAGCGCAGGTCAATACTTTGACATCAAAATCGACTATGTAGATATCACAGCAGAAGAGTTTGAAGCTAAGATGACCGCCTTTCAAGACAAACTCTCAAATCTCTTCCAGCAATCACATGCACTGGAGCAGGAGATTAAAGAGCAAATGAAGGGGATTAAGTATGAGTAGTTTAAGGCTAGGGGAGATTGGGAAAATCTCAATGTGTAAGAGAATATTGAAATCTCAGACAAATGAATTTTCAGGTATCCCTTTTTATAAAATCTCAACGTTTGGTGGTACTCCGACAGTATATATTGATGAAAAGGTTTATCTTGAATACAGAGAAAAATATTCATATCCTAAAAAAGGTGATATTTTAATTTCTGCTGCAGGAACAATTGGGAAAACAGTAATATTTGATGGAGAAGATTCTTATTTTCAGGATTCTAATATAGTATGGATAGAAAATGATGAATCAAAGGTAACAAATCAGTTTCTGTATTATTTTTTACAAACAAATCCTTTTATTACCACAAATGGAAGTACCATAAAAAGATTATATAACGATAATTTAAGAGATACTAAGATACCAAATGTTCCTTCAATCCAACAACAAAATCAAATAACAGATATTTTGGGTACTTTAGATAAAAAAATCCAAACCAACAACCAAATCAACCAAGAGTTGGAAGTCATGGCTAAGACCCTCTATGACTACTGGTTTGTCCAGTTTGATTTCCCAGACCCGAATGGCAAACCCTACAAATCATCAGGCGGAAAGATGGTCTATAACCCAGAACTTAAACGCGAAATCCCAGAGGGGTGGGGAGTGACCACATTTTCAAGCTGGATTTCAGACAATAAAACGGGAGATTGGGGGAAAGAGACTAGTCAAGGAAATTATACATTAGAGGTTGATTGTATTCGTGGTGCTGATATAAATGGCTTGTCAGGAAATGGGAAAACAGATATGCCAACACGATTTATCCTAGAAAAGAACAAAAATAAACTGTTGACAGATTTTGATATTGTTATTGAAATATCTGGAGGAAGTCCCACTCAATCTACAGGTCGTATAGTAGGTATCAGTGAAAATGTATTAAATCGATTTGATTTACCTTTAATCTGCTCAAATTTCTGTAAGGCGGTTTCACTAAAAGAACAGGAAACCTTCTATAACTTTGTATATGAATGGAAAAATCTATATGACAATGGTGTTCTATTTAGTTGGGAAGGAAAGACAAGTGGGATAAAAAACTTATTGTTTGATTCCTTTGTTACTAACTATCACATTGCGCAACCACCAATTGGTTTAATGGAACAATTTTTTGATTACGCATCTTCGGTAGATAGAAAAATACAATTATTATTAAAACAAAATCAAGAACTCACCCAACTTCGCGACTGGCTCTTGCCAATGCTGATGAATGGACAGGTTATAATCTAATGTTTAGGAGATAAAGATATGGAAAAGAGACTAAGGTTATTTCATTTTTCTAAAGACCAATATGGAGAACCGTATTATTCACCGGGTATAATTTTTGACGATTCTTTTGAAGAATTCAGTAAAATTGTAGAAGATTTAGATTCTAGAATAATTAAATGTATTGATGATAAATATGCTAAGAACTTCAGATTTAAGAGACCTTCTTCACAGATAGTAACAAATGTATCAGAGATTTTTGAAAATGAAGAAAATTTCGATAGAAATTCAGAAGAAATTGCAGGTAAGTTTCAAGAATCAATTGGACGTAGATTTCAAAATGATTTTTATTTAGTCGTACTTACAACTGAAATTGACAATAGAGAAATTCTTTTTCTTGTTAAGATGGAGACAGGAACGGCTATTCAAGTTTCTGATGAAAATACATTAAGGACATTGGATAAGATTCTTCCAGATAAGAAATCCAGACTTCAAAAGGCTACTGTAATCTACAAAGATAATACAATCCAATTTAAAGATAATAGAGAGGAGCCAAATTCAGAAAGAACAAATATTCACTCAAGAGTATTGGATAGAACCGATGATAATATATCGGGGTATTACTTCAAAGTATTTTTGGATAGTGACAACGTTATAGATGATGAAGATTCAGCAGCTAGAATGGCTATACAAGCGATTGAAACTATCGTTAAACCATACATAAAGTCTGAAGTGAGTCCAGAAATTGTAAAAGAAAAGTTAACAAGTTTTTTATCTCAGAGAAGAGATACATCATTTGAAGGTCTGATTCAAGAGGTTAGTGATGTATTAGACTTTAAAATAGAAAATAGAGAAACAGATATAGAAAAATTATCACAGGAAGCATATGATTTAGCGAAAAGAAAAAATAACACTGTTGTAGCTAGTTTCGTAGCAAAGTTATATCGTCCACCTAAAGTAACATATGTAGCTCAGGGAGATGAACAACAAATTAAAATAAGCTTTCTTAAAAGTCTAGAGAGTCATAGAGATGTTTATTGGGATGATGACGACGACGGTTTTTACGTTTTAAAAATTAACAAAGAAGTAATTACTCTGATTGAGAGGTGATTACATTGATTAAAGAACTTATTAAATATATTGACGCTTTCAATGATGTTGTCGGACGTATTAATATTGATTATAAAGAAAATAAGTTTATCTACATTTTAGAGTTTGAAATTTCAGAGAAAGAGTTAGATAGTTTTAAGGAAAAGATCAATAGTTATAAAATAAATGAACTGGATATAACTTGTAATAATTACCCATTGGAGTCCTGTAAAGAAACTAAGGAAATCAATAGGGTTGCTGTAACAATGAAGCAAAACCAATTTCCTTTAGAGGGCCAGTCATTATATTTTAGAAACAGCAATGACTTTTATACATTTGAAAAAAAGTTTTTAAAAAGTACAACATTCGAAAGGCTCAAAAATAGGAATACGAAGATAAGAATCTGGATTCCAGAAGAAGATAGTGATATATATTCGCCCGTTTTTTCAATTTGTGAAGAAAGTTTACAGATACCTGATATTTTAATTTCAAAAACGGAATTTAATCATAATATGCTTTGTGCTCTTCCTAAAATAATTTTAAATAGAAATTTTGATGAATTTAAAAGTGATACACTTGATGGCTTTCTAGGTATAGTGTCGGAAAGAAAAATATCTAAAAATGAATATATTATAAGTTTTGAAAAAAATGCTATTTTAGAAATGAATAGTATTGAAATAGATAATATAGATCTATTTGGTACACTCAATCAATTATTTGATTTTATTTTTGATGATGATAAAACTTATTATGAAAAGTTGATAATTTTTAGAAATATTTTTTCCGAATTTATCAAGCGACAAAATACAATTAGTAATATGGACTTTCAGTATATTTTAAAAGATGTACAATCCAATTATAATTTATTTATCAATGATAAATTAAAAAAGTTTATCTCTGATAAACAAAAGTTAACAGAAGATTTCTCAAAACTTCAAAAAGAGATTTTGGTTAGTATCAAAAACATTTCTAATACATTATCTCAGCAATTTTTAGTTCTAATTATAACAATATTAACTACATTTGTTTTTAAAAATTTTAATACAAGGTTAGCTATGTCACTAACAGTATATTCTGGAATATTGTATTTAATTTGTATAATTTTAGTAAATACAATAAGAGGATGGAATTTTGATTCTAAGTCTATAAAATCAGAGTGTGACGATATTGATAATAATTATAATATGTTATACAGTATAGATAAACATTTTATTAATACTTTGAAAGAATCTGATAGCTACAAAACAGAATTTAAACGGTTAGAAAAAATTGAAACTTTATATAAATGGTTAATTTACAGTCTCTTATGTAGTTTGATAGTTATACTAATTTTGATTTATAATCATAATGAATTTTATACTAAATTTACTTTCTATAAACAAGTAGTCGATTTGTTACTTCCGTAAAATTATAATAATTGCAATCTTCTCAAAAAGAACAAGATAAATCTGGGCATTTACTCTGCATATGTTATAAGGGAATTGAAAGTGGTAAGAGCTAGAATATAATGACGGATTTCTATGTTGAAATTCATGGATGTAATTAAGGATTTAGATGAAAATATGGTTGAAAAGTTATTTGAAAAAAATCAGAAATAGATGAAATTTAGGTCTTGCTTAATTGGGGAAATTGGTTTTACTTATGTTGAAAACTGACTTAGTGAAGGTAAAGTAGAAGTTTTAAATTTAGAAAGAGTTTTTCGATGTCAGATCAAGATATTTTAAATTTGATGCATATTCCTAGTGAACAACTTACTGATTTGGTTGGATACTCAGTTCAGTATGCATCAAATTATTTTGTAGTAAATGATAATATCGCAACAATTCGCTTTATGAGTAAGGGTGAATCAGGGTATATTGTTCCGCATTCACTAGAGCTAGGTAAGAGACCTAAAGGTGCTATTTTTTATATCAATAAAAATGATAATAATGTTATTAAAACTCAAAAAGAATCAAGTGATAAAAAGAAACGTCGTAGACTTGGAAAACCAAAAGGTTGGAATGATTTATTAAAACCTAATATAAAAAAAGCTATTAAGTTTTTTCATCGAGGACATTTAATTGCCTATTCTTTGGGTGGAGATGAGGAACTTCATGGTCATCCTAATAAAGCTTTGAAATCCTTGTTTATACAAACAGCATGGAGCAATATGGGGAAAGATGTTAAGAAAAAAGGTTTTGAAAATCAATTCAGCCAGTGGCATTTTGAAGAGAAGGTAGTAAAAGAACTTAAAAAAAGTTCGGTATGCATGGCTTCTCATCCCATTTATCGAAACAAGGCTGATGTAATTCCGATTGGAGTTCACTTGCAAGCAGTGACGAAAGAAAGATCTTTATTTAACGTCTTTCTTCCGAATATCGATCCTAATATTGTAATTGATTATAAAAAATGTACTTTTAAACCGAAAAAGTAATCCTTTGCAAATGCTTTGCTTTTTGTATGTGAAAGTCATATCTTTTGAAATTAATTATTTTTCCAAGATTTATAACGACGAGCCTTCGTTCTAGTCTGATAAAATTTAAATTCTTAAAAATAAAGGAGGTCAGTAATCACTATGAGTATGAAAATTGTTGAATACAAAGACTTAATTGCTTTCCATCCAGGTCAATATATTGGAGAGCTAATTGAAGATTATCAGATGACCCAGAATGAATTTGCAGAGAAATTGGGAGAATCTCCAAAAATGATCAGTAAATTAGTGAATGGTGAGGAGTCGATTAGTAATGATATTGCTCAGAAGTTAGAGAAGCTTACTAATATTTCGATGAAAACTTGGCTTAATTTACAAGCTTCCTTTGATAGAAAAGTGGCAGAAGGTGTAGTACTTTGAGATAGATTATTATAGAGAATTATTACTTCATTTCGTAATGGTCTTGTAGTCACTTCCCAAATTTTTTTCGAATTATAGAGGTAGAGGGACCTTCCCTCTATTTTTTATTGAAAAGGAGCAGGGATGCAGAAAAGACACGCGCATGTATCGCCGACCTTGGACATTATGGCCAAGAAGATTTTTAGTTTGCCAGAGGTGACGACGGCTTTTATTCGAGACATTTTGGAGCTGGATGTGGCGGACGCTCAGATTGTGGAGGGAAGCCAGCCCCACAGCATGGCTTATGAGGAGGATGACTTGTTCTCCACTGCGGTGGATGTGAGAGCCAAGCTCCATGACGGGACAGAGGTGATCATCGAGATCCAGATTCGCAAGCAGCAGTATTTCTTGAATCGATTCCATTATTATCTGGCCAATCAGCTGGTGGAGAATGTACAAAAATTGCGCCAGCAAGGACAGACACATAAGATGTACGAGCAGATGGAGCCCGTCTATGGAATTGCCATTTTGGAGAAGTCGCTCTTACTAGATGAAGAGGCCGCCATCAACAAATACTGGCTGACCAATAGCCGGTCTGGCAAGCAACTCAAGGCCTATTATAAAAATGGCAAACACCAAAATCTTCTACAGGTTGCCTTTTTAGAGCTAGACAAGTATAATAAAGATGAGAACCTGACAGATGCAGGCAGACAGTGGTTGGAGTTTTTTGGGAATCTTCCCTTCACAAAATCCCCTAGTCAGGCTGTGGCCCATGCAGATTCATTACTAGATTCATCTAGCTGGACCAAGGAGGAGAAGACCATGATAGACGAGCGAATTCGGATTCAAGAAAATTATGATATGACCATGGAGACAGCCATAGACGAAGCGCGCGAAGAAGGTCGTAAACAGTTGGTATGCGAGATGATCTCACGAGGAATGTCGCCCGATCTTATATCGGAGATGACGGGTTTGTCCATTGAAGAGATCAAATCCATGTTAGCGTAAGATCTAGCTGGACCAAGGAGGAGAAGAGCATGATAGACGAGCGAATTCGGATTCAAGAAAATTATGATATGACCATGGAGACAGCCATAGACGAAGCGCGCGAAGAAGGTCGTAAACAGTTGGTATGCGAGATGATCTCACGAGGAATGTCGCCCGATCTTATATCGGAGATGACGGGTTTGTCCATTGAAGAGATCAAATCCATGTTAGCGTAAGATCTAGCTGGACCAAGGAGGAGAAGAGCATGATAGACGAGCG
>OBVR01000003.1_pt1 | contig 219874 bp, 200 predicted proteins | sample 1476201 | NCBI WGS metagenome assembly OBVR01 (sample SAMEA2580024, study PRJEB22360) | human gut metagenome | biome: human gut; feature: human-associated habitat; material: faeces | place: Denmark | collected 2008/2010 | reverse complement strand
AAAGGGACAACCAATGAGATGATCAAGATGGACCGTACGAGACCAGGTAACTACAAGATGTCCATCCAAGCGCATACAGATGGGGCTAAAGAAGCCTATATCTATGGTTGGGTAGACTTTAACCAAAACGGTACCTTTGATGAAGATGAACGCTCTGATCTTGCTAAAATCACCCAAGATGGGACAGTCGAGTTGACCTTTGCTCACAGCAAGACCTACGTTGATCCTAGTGTCAAAGAACTAGGTGCTCGTGTTCGTATTGCTAAGAAAGATACGGAGATTGAAAAACCAACAGGTTTGGCTTTCTCAGGAGAAGTTGAAGACTTCAAGACTCAAATCACCCACCCACCAAAAGGGGAATTTAAGGAAACAAGTGGTCTTCAAGGTGCGAAGCAAACAGCAACTGTAGCCTTTACAGCGCGTGGAGAGCACAAGTATCAACGTAACTCAACTGCAGTCATCGATGAAACTGTAGAGCCATACATCGTTGATAAAGATGGCAACCGTGCCACTCTTGACGCAGACGGTTACTATGTAGTTCCAGGTCAAGGTAAGTACAAGATCACAGCAAACGGTAAAGACGTTAATGTTGAGTTTATCCCTGAGAATGATTTCCTTGGAACAGCTGATGGGATCTCAATCCGCCGTTCAGATAACAACGGAAACGATACTGGATGGTCAACAAAATTCCCAGATATTGAACCAAACGTAGATGGTCAGTTGAGTACCATGGATGGTTTTTACGTGCCAACTGTGACACCGATTGAACTTGAAGGGGTTAACAAGACATCTACTGATGTACAAGGTGCAAGCCAAACAGGAACACCAACCTTTAACACAACTGCTATTAACTCAAATGGGGACAAGATTGCGATCACTCCAAGCGCAACATACCCTGCTAAGTTGGTAGATCCAGCTACAGGAATGCTAACAGACGCTACGTCAGTAACCGTTGCTGGAGAAGGAACATACACAATCAACCCTTCAACAGGTGAAGTAACCTTTGTTCCAGAACCAAGCTTTACTGGTACAGCCAAAGGTGTGGAAGTTACATTGTCAGCACCAGTTGGTCGCAATAAAGATGGTAAGGTTCAAGAAGAGTACGTTAAGACAGCAACAGCTAAGTACACCCCAACTGTCACACCGATTACTGTTACTCCAACCAATAAAGTTTCTGAAGACATTCAAAACGTTCCTCAAACACAAACACCAACTTTCGATTTGAGTAACGATAAGACTGCCCAAATCACAAGTAAGAAATTGGTGGATCCAGCTACAGGTCAACCGACGGATGCGACAACTGTAACAGTAGCAGGGGAAGGAAGCTACACGATTGATCCTACTACAGGAGCTGTAACCTTCACTCCTGAAAAAGACTTTGTCGGAACTGCTCAGGGAGTTAAAGTGCAAGCAACTGCAACCATTACTAATGCCAACGGTAAGACTGCAACCATCACATCCGATGCAACTTACACACCAACAGTAGTGGCTGCTAAACCAACTGCACAACCTGCTACATCTAAGGACATCCAAGGTGCAACTCAAACGGGTACCCCAACCTTTGCTGGAACAACTGTTCAAGTAAATGGTCAAAACAAACCTGTAACCATTAAAGCAAACAGCTATAAACTTTTGGATAAAGATGGGAATGAAGTAACTGGTACAACACCAGCCTATGCGGCAGATGGTACAACTGTTATTGGTAACTTCTCAATCGATCCAGCAACTGGTCAAGTCACCTTCACACCGACTGATAAATCCTATACCGGTGCAGTTACACCAGTGAAAGTTCAAGCCGAAAGCTCAAACGGAATCAAGGTTGATACAACTTACACACCAGAAATCGTTCCAGTGACACCAACTGCAACACCAGCTGAAACCACTGATATTCAAGGTGCGACTCAAACAGGCAAACCTGAATTCCAAGGTGGAACGGTAAACGTTGACGGCGTTGAGAAGACAGTAGCCATCAATGAAGCTGTCCCAGCGACATTTGACGATGGGACAAAAACTAAGACAGTTCCAAATGTAGGTACTTACACAGTAGCAGCAGATGGTACAGTTACCTTCGTTCCAGAAAAATCATTCATCGGAACTGCACCAGCAGTAACTGTTGTGCGTGAAGACATGAACGGAACCAAGGCTCAAGCGACCTACACACCAACTGTGACACCAGTGAAACCGACAGGTACTCCGGTAACCTCTACAGATATCCAAGGTGCCACTCAAACAGGTAAGCCAGTCTTCACTGAAGGCGATAGCCGTGTACCAATGGACGATACCGTTCCTGCAACATTTGACGATGGCTCAACGACGAAGACAGTCGATGGCGTTGGTACTTATACAGTAGCTCCAGACGGAACGGTTACATTCAAGCCACTTCCTACTTATGTTGGAACACCTGAAGGCGTAACTGTTAAGCGTGTGGATAAGAACGGTACACCAGCAACAGCTAAGTATACACCAACTGTAACTCCAGTGAAGCCAACTGCAGAACCTGCAACTTCAACGGACAAACAAGGCCAAACACAAACAGGTAAACCTGTCTTTACTGCAGGAACCCCAAGTGTGCCAATGGACGACACTGTACCAGCAACATTTGAAGATGGATCAACGACCAAGACCGTTCCAGGTGAAGGAACATACACAGTAGCACCAGACGGAACAGTCACCTTCGTTCCAGAAAAATCATTCACAGGAGTGGGAACAGGCGTAACTGTTAAACGTGTGGATAAGAACGGTACTCCAGCAACTGCTAAGTACACACCAACTGTAACTCCAGTTACTCCAACCGCAACACCAGCTACATCAGAAGCACCTCAAGGTGTGGTTCAAACTGGAACTGTAACCTTCACAGAAGGTGACCCAGTTGCCCCAATCGATAAGGATACCATTACCCTTCTTGATGAAAATGGCCAACCAGCTGCTTCAGTAGTTGCGAAATCACCAGAAGGTAAAGAGATCGGTACTTACACAGTTGATCAAACAACAGGTGTTGTCACCTTCACACCAACGGATAAATCATACTCAGGTGAAGTCGTTCCAGTTAAGGTTCAAGCCAAAGATACAAATGGCACACCAGCTGAAACAACGTACGCACCTAAGATTACTCCAGTAGTTCCAACTGCGGAACCTGCAACATCTACTGATATCCAAGGTAAGACACAAACAGGTAAACCAACCTTCACCGAAGGAAACCCAAGTATCCCAATGGATGATGACGTGCCAGCAACATTTGAAGATGGATCAACTACCAAGACGATTCCAGGTGAAGGAACTTACACAGTAGCTCCAGATGGCACAGTCACCTTCGTTCCTGAGAAATCATTCACAGGAACAGGTACAGGGGTAACTGTTAAACGTGTCGATAAGAACGGTACATCAGCAACAGCTAAGTATACACCAACTGTAACTCCTGTCGTTCCAACTGCAGAACCTGCAACTTCAACGGACAAACAAGGTCAAACTCAATCAGGTACTCCAACCTTCACACCTGGAAATCCAGATGTGCCAATGGATGACACGGTTCCAGCAACCTTTGAAGATGGATCAACTACCAAGACCATTCCAGGTGAAGGAACTTACACAGTAGCTCCAGACGGTACAGTAACCTTCGTTCCAGAAAAATCATTTACAGGAACAGGAACAGGCGTAACGGTTAAACGTGTTGATAAGAACGGTACTCCAGCGACAGCTAAGTACACACCAACAGTAACTCCAGTAACCCCATCTGCAACTCCAGCTGAGTCAGAAGCACCTCAAGGTCTTGTTCAAACTGGAACTGTGACCTTCACAGAAGGTGACCCAGTTGCCCCAATCGATAAGGATACCATTACCCTTCTTGATGAAAATGGCCAACCAGCTGCTTCAGTAGTTGCGAAATCACCAGAAGGTAAAGAGATCGGTACTTACACAGTTGATCAAACAACAGGTGTTGTCACCTTCACACCAACGGATAAATCATACTCAGGTGAAGTCGTTCCAGTTAAGGTTCAAGCCAAAGATACAAATGGCACACCAGCTGAAACAACATACACACCGAAGATTACTCCAGTCGTACCAACAGCAGAACCTGCAACATCTACAGACATTCAAGGTCAAACCCAAACAGGTAAACCAAACTTCACACCTGGTAACCCTGCAATCCCAATGGATGATGATGTTCCAGCAACCTTTGAAGATGGTTCAACTACGAAGACCATTCCAGGTGAAGGAACTTACACTGTAGCACCAGATGGAACTGTCACCTTCGTTCCAGAAAAATCATTCACAGGAACAGGAACAGGTGTAACGGTTAAACGTGTGGACAAGAATGGTACCCCAGCTACAGCGAAGTATACTCCAACTGTGACACCAGTTACTCCAACAGCAACTCCTGCAACATCAACGAATGTTCAAGGTGCAACACAAACAGGTAAACCAGTCTTCACAGAAGGCGACAGCCGTGTGCCTTTGAACGATACCGTTCCAGCAACCTTTGATGATGGTTCAACCACGAAGACAGTTGAAGGTGTTGGTACCTACACAGTAGCAGCAGACGGAACCGTTACATTCGTACCAGAGAAATCATTCGTCGGAACTGCACCAGCAGTGACAGTGGTTCGTGAAGATGTGAATGGAACCAAAGCACAAGCGACTTACACACCAACCGTAACTCCGGTAACACCAACTGCAGATCCTGTAGCATCTACAGACATCCAAGGTCAAACCCAAACAGGTAAGCCAAACTTCACACCTGGTCACCCAAGTGTGCCAATGGATGATGATGTACCAGCAACCTTCGAAGATGGTTCAACAACGAAGACCATTCCAGGTGAAGGAACTTATACAGTTGCACCAGATGGAACTGTCACCTTCGTTCCAGAAAAATCATTTACAGGTAAAGGTACCGGTGTAACAGTCAAACGGGTAGATAAGAACGGTACACCAGTGACCGCAACTTACACACCAACTGTAACGCCAGTTGCTCCTACGGCAGAACCAGTAACTTCAATTGGAAACAAGGGTCAAACTCAAACAGGCAAACCAGTCTTCACAGAAGGTGATAGCCGTGTTCCAATGAACGACAAGGTTCCAGCAACCTTTGACGATGGCTCAACAACCAAGACTATTCCAGGTGTTGGTACTTACACAGTAGCAGCAGACGGAACTGTAACCTTCACACCAGAACCTGAATTCACAGGAACTGCACCAGCAGTGACAGTGGTTCGTGAAGATGTGAATGGAACCAAAGCACAAGCAACTTACACACCAACTGTTCGTCCAATCACTAAGTTTGTGGACAAAGAAGGTAAGGAAATCCCAGGATATCCTACAGTTGATGGAGAAGTGCCAAAAGCTGAAATTCCAGGTTACCGCTTCGTAGAAACGAAGAAATTGCCAAATGGTGACACAGAGCATGTCTACGAAAAAGTAACAACATCATACGTAGATGAAAACGGTAAACCAATTCCAGGTTACCCAACTGAAGACGGCGAACAACCGAAGAAAGACATCCCAGGTTATGACTTTGTGAAAACTGTAGTCGATAAAGATGGCAATATCCAACACATCTACAAGAAGACAGTAACACCAAGCCCAATGCCGACTCCAACTCCAACTCCAACACCACAACCGCAACCGCAACCAAAACCAGAAGAACCAACTGTTCCAGTCGTTCCAGAAACGAAAGAAGAAGTGACGTATATCGATCCTCAAGATCCAACAGCACAACTTCCAAATACTGGTACAAAAGAATCTTCTACTGCTGGTCTAGCAATCTTTAGTGCTCTTGCAGGTCTCTCATTGTTTGGACTTGCCAAACGCAAAAAAGAAGACTAAGCTCGATTGTGGCTAAAAAACCGCGAAATCCTCGCGGTTTTTTTCTGTCTGTCTCTGAAAAATATCCGCTAAACTAGGTAGTTGAAATCAGTCTTTTAGAAGAAAATTTGATAAAATAGAAGTATCAGTGTAAAGGATGAGAGAATGAAAAAGATGATTGGTATCTGGGCTCAGACGGAGAACGGCATCATTGGAAAGGACCATGTTATGCCGTGGCATCTGCCAGCAGAGCTCCAGCATTTCAAACAAACGACCATGGGGCAAGTGATCCTCATGGGGCGAGTCACCTTTGATGGTATGAAAAAACGCGTCCTACCAGGCCGTACCAGTATTATTCTAACGCAAGATCAATCCTACAATGCGGAGAACGAGGATGTCCTTGTCATGCACAGCAAAGAAGAAGTCTTGGACTGGTATCAGAAGCAAGAAAAGAGTTTGTATATTATCGGTGGAAGCCAAATCCTCCAGTTATTCTCAGATCAGTTAGAAGAGTTAATCCAGACCGAGATTCATGCTGAGATCGATGGGGATACCTATGCACCGGAGATTAATCAGAACCTCTATGAAAGGATCCGTCAAGTCCATCATCCAAAAGACGAGAAAAATCCTTATGATTTTACGGTTCACTACTACAAGAGAAAGGAATTAGACTAATGGAACGCAGTGTATTTGGTTTTTTTACAGCAGTCCTGTGCGTCATCTGTCTGATTTGTGCGCTCCAAACCTTTCGAAAGAAACGCTTTGGCCTGGCCATTTTATTCTTGCTAAATGCGTTTACCAACCTCGTCAATTCTATTCACGCCTTTTACATGACCCTGTTTTAAGATAAAATCAATCAAATAAACGACAGAAAGAGGAAAACCATGCCAACCAATCAAAATTCGGATATGATGGTCTACTGTTCATTTTGCGGTAAGAGTCAAGATGAAGTCCAAAAAATCATCGCTGGGAACAATGCCTTCATTTGTAATGAATGCGTCGAGTTAGCCCAAGAAATCATTCGTGAAGAACTCGCTGAAGAAGTACTTGCAGATCTTAGCGAAGTTCCAAAACCAATCGAACTGCTTCAAATTTTGAACCACTATGTCATCGGTCAAGACCGTGCCAAACGTGCTCTTGCCGTAGCCGTATACAATCACTACAAACGGATCAATTACCACGATACACGTGAAGATGATACTGATGTAGAATTGCAAAAATCAAACATCCTCATGATCGGCCCAACTGGTTCAGGTAAAACCTTCTTAGCCCAAACATTGGCACGTAGCTTGAATGTTCCATTTGCCATTGCTGATGCGACTGCCTTGACCGAAGCTGGTTATGTAGGAGAAGACGTTGAAAATATTCTCTTAAAGCTCCTTCAGGCAGCGGATTTCAATATTGAACGTGCAGAACGTGGGATCATCTATGTGGATGAAATTGATAAAATCGCTAAGAAAAGCGAAAATGTCTCGATCACTCGTGATGTTTCCGGTGAAGGTGTCCAACAAGCTCTCTTGAAGATCATTGAAGGGACAGTTGCTAGTGTTCCCCCTCAAGGTGGTCGCAAGCACCCTCAACAAGAAATGATCCAAGTGGATACGAAAAATATTCTCTTCATCGTTGGTGGAGCATTTGACGGAATCGAAGAAATTGTTAAACAACGCTTAGGTGAGAAAATCATTGGTTTTGGTAAAAATAACAAGGCTATTGATGAAGCAAGCTCTTATATGCAAGAAATCGTGGCAGAAGATATTCAAAAATTTGGGATTATCCCTGAATTGATTGGACGCCTTCCAGTCTTTGCGGCTCTTGAGCAATTGACTGTTGATGACCTCGTCCGCATCCTCAAAGAGCCACGCAATGCCTTGGTAAAACAATACCAAACCTTGCTTTCTTACGATAATGTGGAATTGGAATTTGATGATGAAGCACTTCAAGAGATTGCGAATAAAGCCATCGAAAGAAAGACTGGAGCTCGTGGACTTCGCTCCATTATCGAAGAAACCATGATGGATGTCATGTTTGAAGTTCCAAGTCAAGAAGATGTCAAATTGGTTCGCATCACCAAAGAAGCCGTGGATGGAACGGAAAAACCAATTCTTGAAACAGCCTAGAAAGATAAAACATGGAAATAAACACACACAATGCGGATATTCTCTTAAGCACTGCAAATAAGAGTCACTATCCTCAAGATGATATTCCAGAAGTTGCACTTGCCGGTCGATCAAATGTCGGCAAGTCTTCTTTTATTAATACTCTCTTGAATCGAAAGAACCTAGCCAGAACTTCTGGCAAACCTGGAAAAACTCAATTGCTAAATTTCTTCAATGTTGATGATAAACTACGTCTCGTTGACGTACCAGGTTACGGCTATGCCCGTGTCTCTAAAAAAGAACGCGAGAAGTGGGGACGCATGATTGAAGAATACCTCACTAGTCGTGAAAACTTAAAAGCAGTTGTTAGTCTGGTTGACTTTCGACACGAACCATCTGCAGATGATGTTCAGATGTATGAATTTCTGAAATACTACGAAATTCCCGTTATTCTTGTTGCAACTAAGGCGGATAAGATCCCACGAGGAAAATGGAACAAACACGAGTCGATGATTAAGAAAAAACTAGACTTTGACACGTCAGATAGTTTCATTATCTTTTCTTCCGTTACAAAAGAAGGACTAGAGAAGTCATGGGATGAAATTCTAGATCATGCTTTTTACGAAATAAATTGAAATGACATGAAAATGTCATTTTTGTTTTGGATTTATCTCGGAATTGTAATACAAGTGTAATATAAGTGTCTTTGTTTTATTCTATTTATATGGTATAATCGTTTTAAAGATAAAAGATGATAAAAAATATTTGGAGATAAATAGAATTATGAAAATAAAAATTCGGAATAAAACGAAATTATTAGGGTTCGTCGTTTCCGTTGTGGCAGTTGGGACGTTTACTGCAGCGATGAGCGAACATGTGACCTCCGTTGGAGCAAATGATGGCACTTATCAAACCTACCAAGATCCAACTGAAGCATTCATCTCCCAAATTGGGGAGTCTGCTCGTCAACTTGGTCAGGAAAATGACCTATATGCATCTGTAATGATTGCACAAGCGATTCTTGAAAGTGGTTCAGGTCAGTCTGGTTTAGCTTCATACCCACACTACAATCTTTTCGGGATTAAAGGTAGCTATGCAGGTCAATCAGCTGTGATGCAAACATTGGAAGATGATGGCTCTGGTAATATGTATACAATTAATGATGCCTTTCGTTCTTATCCAAGTTACTACGAATCATTACAAGATTATGTAGCAGTTTTAAAACAAGCGCACTTTGCAGGCGCCTGGAAGAGCAATACATCAAGCTATCAAGATGCAACTGCTGCTTTAACAGGTGTCTATGCGACTGATACAAGCTACAATGCAAAATTAAACCATATCATTGAAGCCTACAATTTAACACAGTATGATTCACCAAATGTTCAAGGCGGAGTTACAGGCTCTGTATACAATCCATATCGCCAACAATTTACATCTCAAGAAATTTTGAATTTGGATATCGCTTGGGCAAACCGTTTACGCTAATTCCTAACAGAGAGGCTGATTCAGCCTCTTCTTTTTATTGTTAAAACGAATTAAAACGTATTTCTGCCGATAGCCGATTATTAACTCTGAAAACCTTTTCAAAAGTTTATCTCTATGATATAATGATTTTATTCACAAACTGAATATAAGGAGATGTTTATGACTGAATCTAATTTCGCTCAGAAGATTGGTGCTGCTTGCAATAAGAAAGAAGATCTTTACAAGAAGTCTTAGACCCGTTATGCTGTTCGTTCCATGTTTGCTGGTGGTTTTCTAACCTTAAGCACGGCAGTAGGAGCTGTAGCCGCAGACCTCTTAAATACTTTTTTACCAGGTTCGGGGAGATTTTTATTTCCATTTATCTTTGCTTGGGGTCTTGTTTATCTTCTCTTCTTAAATACAGAATTGACCACTTCCAATATGATGTATTTAACAGCAGGGACTTATCTAAAGAAAATTAACTGGAAAAAAGCTTTGGAAATTCTTTTATACTGTACATTCTTTAATTTAGTCGGTGCCTTACTCGTTGCTTTTCTGTTTAATCAGACAACGGCTTTTGCTCATGTAGACCCAAAAGGTTTCCTTGCGACGGTTGCTGAAAATAAACTGCAACGGACCAATCAAGTGGTTTTCTTTGAAGGGATTATCGCAAATATCTTTGTAAATATTGCGATTCTCTCCTATCTATACTTTAAGGATGAAACTGCAAAAGTATTATTAGCCTTGTCAGCTATCTACATGTTTGTCTTTATGACCAATGAACACTTGGCAGCCAATTTTGCTTCCTTCTCTCTATTAGGCTTTAATCCGGTATCCAGTCAATTGCCACATTATGAATTGTTTAATATTCTCCGGCATTACGGTGTGACCTTTGTGGCCAACTGGGTTGGAGGAGGAATACTAATGGGATTAGCCTATGCTTGGTTGAATAACATCAAGAGTCTCTATAATGATTAAAAATATTAAAAAAGTTTGCAAAAGTACTTGCATTCTTTTTTTTTATGTGGTAAACTAACTAATGGTTTGAAAAAACTGCCTAAGACAGTAGGGGAGCTCGACTCATAAGAATCCTACCGAGGACAAAACGTATCCATTATATGAAGCGTATTGTACTTTCGTGTCTAGGTTTGGGCGCGTTTTTCTTTTGGAAAAATTCCCCAAGCAAAATAATTACGGAGGTGAACACACTAATGAGTAGTGAAGCAATTATTGCTAAGAAAGCGGAATTAGTAGACGTAGTAGCTGAAAAAATTAAAGCTGCCGTTTCTATCGTTGTTGTAGATTCTCGTGGTTTGACAGTTGAACAAGATACTGTTCTTCGTCGCAACCTTCGCGAAAGCGAAGTTGAGTTCAAAGTGATTAAAAACTCAATCTTGCGTCGTGCTGCTGAAAAAGCTGGTCTTGAAGAATTGGCATCATCATTTGTTGGACCATCTGCAGTTGCATTTTCACATGAAGATGTAGTTGCACCAGCGAAGATCTTGAACGACTTTGCTAAAGACGCTGACGCACTTGAAATCAAAGGTGGTGCCATTGAAGGTGCTGTCGCATCTAAAGAAGAAATTATTGCACTTGCAAGTCTTCCAAGTCGCGAAGGACTTCTTTCTATGCTCCTTTCTGTACTTCAAGCGCCAGTGCGCAACGTTGCTCTTGCAGTCAAAGCGGTTGCAGACAACAAAGAAGACGCAGCTTAATCTGCGCAGCGTAGCCTAGCTACAAAAAACTATTATAAAATTAAAAACTTATTTGGAGGAAATAACAATGGCATTGAACATTGAAAACATTATTGCTGAAATTAAAGAAGCTTCAATCCTTGAATTGAACGACCTTGTAAAAGCTATCGAAGAAGAATTTGGTGTAACTGCAGCTGCTCCGGTAGCTGTGGCTGCAGCTGGTGCTGCTGACGCTGGTGCTGCTAAAGACTCATTCGACATCGAATTGACAGCTGCTGGTGACAAAAAAGTTGGCGTTATCAAAGTTGTACGTGAAATCACAGGTCTTGGACTTAAAGAAGCTAAAGAACTTGTTGATGGTGCACCAGGTGTCATCAAAGAAGGTGTTCCAGCTGCTGAAGCTGAAGAACTTAAAGCTAAATTGGAAGAAGCTGGAGCTTCAGTTACTCTTAAATAATAGAGTTTCCAATCAATATGAAAACCGGGGTTTCGACCTCGGTTTTTTTGTCAATAATGATGTAAGGTGAACTATAGATATTCAGAATACTAACTGGTCCTTTGACTCTGCTTGCTTTTCGATAAACACTACTAAATAGTGCAGTTTTAATGATGTTACAATCATTTTACATTTACTATATCTCCTTGTGATGTTACTAATTTCTTGATATAATGGCTATAAATTATATCATAAAGGGGAAGATGATGAAAAATTTTAAACGTCTTTTGTTAGCTTTGGTAGCTGTCTTTGCAGCAGTTTTTTTGGTAGCCTGTGGCGCTAAAAGTGATAACGGTACTTACGTGTTTGAGCCTACTAAAGATGAAATAAAAGAAATTATGCCAAGTGAATTTCAATCTTTGATAGGTGATGATTACTCATTCACTATTTCTATTACAATCAATGATAAGAAAGGTGAGATGAAAGTAAATACGAATGCTGCTGGACAAAAGCTAAATCAAGTGATTGATTTGGAAGTAGACCAAAAAGCCAAAACTCTTGTCTCAAAAAATGAGTATGGAAAAGCAGAAATTACTTATCAAGTTTCAGGAAATGTGTTAACGATTAAGAATGTGAAAAATTCTTTGATGGGTGACACAGACATGTTTAAGAACTACATGAAAATTGCTAAGTTTAAAAAAATTAAATAGTTAATAGAGGTGGGATCTAAATCCTACCTTTTTATGTGTATTTATTATGATTGTCTATTAGAATTCTAACTAAATTTTTGATCTTTATCTAATAGCAATAGTTTGAACCCAGTCAAACTAAATAATGTAACAATTTCATTGCGATGCAATGGAATTGTTGCTATAATAGGGATATTCTATGAAATGAGGAGAAATTATGAAAAACTTTAAACAGTTTATTTTGGCTCTAGTAGCTTTCTTTGCTATTTTTCTTTTAACTGGGTGTGGTGCAAAAGGTGACAATGGAACCTATGTTTACAAACCATCGACAGCAGAAATGAAGAAAATTCTTAAAGAGCAAGGTGCATCTAGCTCGGATATTGATTCTTTAAATAATAAATATTCCTTAGAATTATCAGTTGAAATTAACGGTTCAGAAGGATATTTAACTATTAAAACTAAAAGACCAGGCCATAAAACCACAGATTCAACAGAAATTACGATCAATCAAAAAACTAAAACAATTGCTGCGAAAGAAGAAAAAGGCGATAACATTCGATACAGGATTAAAGGAGATACATTGACATTTATCTTCACGAGAGATCAAGAATCAACTAACCAATTTGCTTCGTCACTTATTAAAAACGCTGAATTCAAACGCACAAAATAATCATCTAAAAGAGCAGGGGTACCTGTTCTTTTTTATTTAAAACATCTTGAATCGGTATTAAAATAATGGTAAAATCTGATTATAAGGTACATGAGGAGATTGATTATGAAACATGTGAAACGTCTTATTTTAGGACTTGTTGGTATTTTTGCACTTGGTTTGTTAGTAGCTTGCGGTGCCAAAAGTGATAACGGGACTTATGTCTACAAACCATCAAAAACTGAACTCAAGAAAATTCTTGAGGAGCAAGGCTTATCAGGTAGTCAATTAGAGTCTATTGGAGACCTTATTAATTTTGAAGTTTCTATTAAGATCAAAGATTCAAAAGGAACCCTCAACATTGCGGGTGAAGTCGCTGGTCAAAAGATTGAGAGATATTATGTTGTCAAAATCAATCAAAAAGAGAAAACAATTACTTCAACAGATGGTAGTGGAGAAAAGATTACATACAAGATTGACGGTGATTATTTAACAGTTGATCTATCTAAGTTAAGTTCAAGTAACCAAGGAGATCTTATGCTTCTTAAAAACGCTAAATTCAAACGTACAAGTACAAAATAATCTTTTGAAGAGTGGGGTTACCTGCTCTTTTACTTTACTTTTACGAATGGTTTGGTATAATGTATGAGACTACAGATGGGACTGAATCCGGAATGCTATTTGTTAGAATTGTTTCGGTTTCACTCCCTCTTTTCTGTGTAATGAAGGATTTTATTTATGAAAAAGGAGAGTTCTGTATGCTCTATATTTGGTCTTACTTGAAACAGTATCCCAAATGGCTAGCCTTGAATTTATTTTCAGCGGTCTTTTTTGTTATCGTCAATTTAGGACTGCCAACGGTTTTGGCTCGCATGATCGATGAGGGGATTAATCCTCGTGATGTGGATCGGCTCTTTTTCTGGGGTTGGATCATGTTTGGGATTATTTTGATTGGGATTTTGGGTCGGATCGTTTTGTCCTATGCTGTTGGACAACTAACGACGACCATGGTTCGAGATATGCGCAATGACCTCTATGCTAAGTTACAAGAGTATTCTCATCACGAATACGAACAGATTGGGGTCTCTTCTTTGGTCACTCGCTTGACTTCGGATGCTTTTGTTTTGATGCAATTTGCGGATTCCATGTTGAAGATGGGGGTCATCACACCCTTGATGATGGTCTCAAGTGTTCTCTTGATTCTAACGACAAGTCCTTCTCTAGCTTGGATCGTAGCGGTATCGGTGCCATTTCTTGCTGTCGTTGTATGGTATGTAGCGGTGAAGACGCGTCCGCTTTCAGAGAAGCAGCAAAAGACTTTAGACCATCTTAATCAGTATGCTCGTGAAAATTTGACAGGGCTTCGGGTCATACGCGCCTTTGCCCGTGAAGACTTTCAGCAGGAAAAATTTGCATCTGAAAATGAAATCTATGCTGACAACTCCAATAAATTGTTCAAACTAACTGGTTTAACAGAACCTTTATTTGTGCAGATCATCATTTCCATGATTGTTGCCATCGTTTGGTTTGCTTTGGATCCCCTTCACGACGGAAGTCTCAAAATCGGGGATTTGGTGGCCTTTATTGAGTATAGCTTCCACGCGCTTTTGTCTTTTCTTTTCTTAGCTAACCTTTTTACCATGTATCCTCGTACGGCGGTTTCTAGTCGTCGTCTCAAGGAAATTATGGATATGCCGATTTCGATTGATCCAAATGAAAAAGGTGTGACGGAGACAGCATCACACGGCTATCTGGAATTTGATAATGTGACGTTTGCTTATCCCGGTGAGACAGAAAGTCCTGTTTTGCACAATATTTCTTTTAAGGCTAAGCCAGGTGAAACCATTGCCTTTATTGGATCGACTGGTTCTGGGAAGTCTTCCCTCGTGCAGTTGATCCCTCGATTCTATGATGTGACTCTTGGAAAGATTTTGGTGGATGGCGTAGATGTTCGGGAGTACAATCTCAAGGCCCTTCGTCAAAAGATTGGGTTTATTCCACAAAAGGCGCTGCTGTTTACAGGGACTATTGCGGAAAATCTTCGCTATGGAAAGGAAGATGCCTCTGTTCAAGAACTAGAACAAGCGGCAGATATCTCCCAAGCCAAAGAATTTATAGATAGTCGGGAAGATCGTTTTGACACCCATTTAGCCGAAGGTGGAAGTAACCTATCAGGTGGACAAAAACAACGCTTGTCCATCGCCCGTGCTGTTGTTAAACATCCGGATGTTTATATCTTTGACGATTCCTTCTCTGCCTTGGACTACAAGACGGATGCTATCTTACGCAAACGCCTTAAAGAGGTAACAGGAGATGCGACTGTCTTGATCGTAGCGCAGCGTGTAGGAACCATCATGGATGCGGATCAAATTATTGTCTTGGATCAAGGTGAGATCGTGGGGCGCGGGACACACGAAGAGTTAATGGCAAGTAACGAGATCTATCGGGAAATTGCCAATTCTCAATTGAATAGTAGCCCATCGCTGACGGAAGGATAGAAAGGAGAAGCAAATGAAAAAAGAACAATCTAGTTTTCGTCGACTATGGACTTATTTGAGAGCTTATCGCTTTGAAGTTTGCTTGTCCATTTTTCTAAAAATCGTCAGCGTCATCATGAGTGTCGTGGAACCCTTTGTTTTGGGGCTTGCCATTACCGAATTGACTCAAAATCTCTTGGAAATGGCTAAAGGAGTGTCTGGAGCTGGACTTAATGCCTCCTATATTGCTATCATTATGACGCTTTACTTGATTCGTGGGGTCTTTTATGAGTTGGGGTCCTATTATTCCAACTATTTCATGACCAATGCGGTCCAAAAAACAATTCAGGATATGCGGAATGATTTGTCTCATAAAATCAATCGGATTCCTGTGTCATATTTTGACCGTCACCAGTTTGGAGACCTGCTTGGACGCTTTACTAGCGATGTCGAAACAGTATCAAATGCCCTGCAACAATCCTTTTTGCAAATTGTCAATGCCGTCTTTACCTTCCTCTTTGTCATCAGTATGGTGCTTTATTTGAACCTTCAATTAGGTTTAGTGGTGATTCTATCGATTCCGATTACTTATCTAAGTGCTCGCTTTATCATGAAGAAATCCCAACCTTACTTCAAGCAGCAAGCAGATGTCTTAGGAGCTATGAACGGTTTTGTTCAGGAGAATTTGACAGGTTTCAATGTTCTCAAACTCTATGTAAGAGAAGAGTCCTCTCAAGAAGAGTTCCATCAGATCACTCAACACCTGAAAGAGGTTGGTTTTAAGGCTAATTTCATTTCTGGATTGATGATGCCAGTCCTGAATGGGATATCCGACTTGACCTACTTGGTTGTCGCTTTGATGGGGGGCTTGCAAGTGTTAGCGGGTCGTTTGACAGTCGGGAATATGCAAGCCTTCGTTCAGTATGTCTGGCAGATCAATCAACCCATTCAAAACTTGACCCAATTAGCCGGCCAACTCCAAAGTGCCAAATCGTCACTAGATCGGATTTTCCAAGTCATGGATGAACCAGATGAGGTAGAAGATAAAAGCGAAGCCCTGACTGGAGATTTGACCGGTCAAGTGAGTTTTAAACATGTGGATTTCCAATATGTAGCGGACAAGCCTTTGATTCGGGATTTCAATTTGGAAGTGAAACCCGGTGAAATGGTGGCCATTGTTGGTCCGACTGGAGCTGGAAAAACTACTCTTATCAATTTGCTGATGCGCTTTTACGATGTGACGGCTGGATCCATTACGGTTGATGGCCACGACATCCGACATATTTCCCGTCAGGAATACCGCAAACAATTCGGGATGGTGCTTCAGGATGCCTGGTTGTATGAGGGAACCATTAAAGAAAATCTGAGATTTGGTAATCTTGAGGCGACAGATGAAGAAATTGTTGCAGCTGCAAAGGCCGCCAATGTCGATCACTTTATCCGGACCTTGCCGGGTGGTTACAATATGGAAATGAACCAGGAGTCTAGCAATATATCTCTAGGGCAAAAGCAACTCTTGACCATTGCGCGTGCGCTCTTGGCTGATCCTAAAATTTTGATTTTAGACGAAGCAACGTCTTCCGTTGATACGCGTTTGGAGCTCTTGATTCAAAAAGCCATGAAGAACTTAATGAAAGGGCGGACTAGCTTTGTCATTGCCCACCGCTTGTCGACTATTCAAGAAGCAGATAAAATCCTGGTGCTCAAAGATGGTCAAATCATTGAGCAAGGGAATCACCAGTCCTTGTTGGCAGACAAGGGCTTCTACTATGAACTCTATAATAGCCAATTTTCAAATAAAGAAGACTAGATCCTCATTCTTTGCTAAGAGGTTGGGCCAAAAGCCTCCAGCCTCTTTTTGTGAGAAAGAATTAGAAGGATGAGGGATTTTTGACGTAGACAATGATTGACAGTTGCCGGGCTTCTCGTTATACTAGGAGTATTCGAAAAGGAGATACCATGATGATTCGTTCTGCACAGCTAGCTGATGCAAAGGCCATTCGGGATATTTACCAACCTTACGTGACAGACACTGCCATTACCTTTGAGGTGGATGTGCCGACTGTCCAAGAATTTGAGAAGCGTATTACGCAAACGCTGGCTCATTTTCCTTACCTAGTCGCAGAAGAGGAGGGCGTAGTTATGGGCTATGCCTATGCCTCCACCTATTATGCACGCGCTGCCTATGATTGGACTGTGGAATTATCCATCTACATCTCCAAAGAAGCCAGAGGAAAGGGGATTGGATCGGCCCTTTATGATGCTTTAGAAGAGGAGTTGAAAGCACGAGGCTTTTTACGCTATTTGGCTTGTATTGCCCTCCCAAACGTAGCCAGCATTGCTATGCATGAAAAGCGGGGTTATGTCCAAGTGGCGCATTTTCCAAGAATTGGCTATAAGTTTGACCAATGGCACGATATTGTCTGGATGCAAAAGAGCTTGGAAGGGCCAACCACATTTTTGAAAAAGTAAGAGAAGCAAATGGAGAAAATAGTTTACTTGACTCTAGCGTCCAATATGCTATAATAGTCACATGCGATGAGTCGATTGGCTCTTAGGAGCCTTTTGCGCTGGGGAGGTCTACATTCAATTGTAACGCAGGAGCGGACCTTGAACAGTTGTGTGAACCGGCTGTTCTCATCGAAAGATGCCTCGAATCCTGGTCTTCGGATCAGGATTTTTTTGTGTCTCCAGGACTTTTCATTTATTCTAAAAAGTTGTATAATAGTACAAATACTCAATTTTTAGAAAATTTTGAAAGAGGATTAACTATGGGATACACAGTTGCTGTTGTCGGTGCTACAGGTGCCGTTGGTGCTCAAATGATCAAAATGTTGGAAGAATCAACTCTTCCAATCGATAAGATTCGCTACCTTGCGTCTGCACGTTCTGCAGGAAAAGTCTTGCAATTCAAGGGTAAAGATGTGACCATTGAGGAAACGACTGAAGACGTGTTTGAAGGCGTTGATATCGCTCTTTTCTCAGCTGGTGGCTCAACCTCTGCTAAATATGCACCTTATGCTGTAAAAGCAGGTGCAGTAGTGGTTGATAACACTTCTTATTTCCGTCAAAATCCAGATGTCCCATTGGTTGTTCCTGAAGTGAACGCCCATGCGCTTGATGCTCACAACGGTATTATCTCTTGTCCAAACTGCTCAACCATTCAAATGATGGTCGCTCTTGAGCCAGTTCGCCAAAAATGGGGCTTGGACCGGATCATTGTGTCTACTTACCAAGCTGTATCAGGAGCTGGAATGGGTGCCATTCTTGAAACCCAACGTGAGTTGAAAGAAGTATTAAATGATGGTGTGAATCCACGTGATGTCCAAGCGAATATCTTACCATGTGGTGGCGATAAGAAACACTTCCCAATCGCCTTTAACGCTTTGGCTCAAATCGACGTCTTCACTGAAAACGACTATACTTACGAAGAAATGAAGATGACAAACGAAACCAAGAAAATCATGGAAGATGATAGCATTGCCGTATCGGCAACCTGTGTGCGTATTCCAGTCTTGTCAGCTCACTCAGAGTCAGTCTATATTGAAACCAAAGAAGTAGCACAAATTGACGAAGTGAAAGCGGCGATTGCTGCCTTCCCAGGTGCTGTCCTTGAAGATGATGTCGCACACCAAATCTACCCACAAGCTGTTAACGCTGTCGGTTCCCGTGATACCTTTGTTGGACGGATCCGTAAAGACTTGGATGCTGAAAAAGGAATCCACATGTGGGTGGTTTCAGATAACCTCCTTAAAGGTGCCGCTTGGAACTCAGTCCAAATCGCAGAAACCCTTCACGAACGTGGACTTGTACGCCCAACAGCTGAATTGAAATTTGAATTGAAATAGGGAGCAAAACAGAAATCAGTAACTCGAAGAGTTTGATTTCGTAGTTTTGCCCCCGCACAGTTGATTAGGAAGTACGAATGTTGCAAACATGAGTAGTTCCAATCAACCACTGCGCCATGATTCAGAAATCATTAACTCGAAGAGTTTGATTTCGTAGTTTTGCCCCTGCACAGTTGATTAGGAAGTACGAATGTTACAAACATGAGTAGTTCCAATCAACCACTGCGCCATGAGCCAGATATCAGTAACTCGAAGAGTTTGATTTCTCCTTCGCTTTTATAATTTAAGGCTCAGGCTATAAAAGTCCACCGGACTTTTATACTCCCCCCGCACAGTGGAGTTTCAGTTTCATTGATCTCTTATAGACTACTGTTGAATTATCGGTAGGCAAATTTTGCCTCTTTGTTAGATAGAGAAAGGTTTTTCTATGTCTTATCATGATTTAAAAGATTGTAAAATTATCACTGCATTTATTACGCCCTTTCATGAAGATGGTTCCATTAATTTTGAGGCGCTGCCTGCATTGATTGAGCACTTGTTGGCCCACCATACAGACGCTCTTCTCCTTGCTGGAACTACGGCTGAAAGTCCAACCTTGACTCACGATGAAGAGTTGGAACTCTTTGCGGCTGTTCAGAAAATTGTCAATGGTCGTGTACCTTTGATCGCTGGTGTCGGTACCAACGAAACGCGCGATTCTATTGAGTTTGTTAAAGAAGTTGATGAATTTGGTGGTTTTGCGGCTGGTCTTGCGATCGTTCCTTACTATAACAAACCTTCTCAGGAAGGAATGTATCAGCACTTTAAAGCAATTGCTGATGCCTCTAACTTACCGATTATCATTTACAATATTCCAGGTCGTGTCGTAGTTGAAATGACACCTGAAACCATGCTTCGATTGGCTCAACATCCAAATATTATTGGTGTAAAAGAGTGTACAACTCTAGCCAATATGGCTTATCTGATCGAGCACAAACCTGAGGAATTCCTTATCTACACGGGTGAAGATGGGGATGCCTTCCATGCGATGAACCTTGGAGCTGATGGGGTCATTTCAGTAGCCTCTCATACAAATGGGGATGAAATGCATGAAATGCTTGAAGCGATTGAGCACAACGATATCAAAAAAGCAGCCAGCATCCAACGGAAATTCATCCCGAAAGTGAATGCTCTCTTCTCTTATCCAAGCCCAGCACCAGTTAAGGCTGTCTTGAACTATATGGGATTTGAAGCAGGTCCAACTCGTTTGCCATTAGTGCCAGCGCCTGCCGAAGAAGCCAAACGCATTATTAAGGTTGTCATTGATGGAGATTACCATGCAACCCAAGAGACCATTAAAGGTGTCTTGAGACCGGATTATTAAAAAATACTATGAGGAATGTATGTCAGAGTTAGAGAAAATAGAGTTAGAAAAAACGGATTCAGAAAAATCAGAACTGGAAAAATTTAAAGAACGTCATAGCCTTGAAAAGTTAGATGGTGTGATGATCCATGATAAACCGACTATTAAAACAGGCGAAAAAGCAGGCTGCATAGGCGCTCTATTACTTTTAATTGGATTTGGAACAGGAATTATTCTATTCCTAGTTCATTTAATATTTGACTTTGATTCCAAGCTACTCAATCTTCTTTGGGAATCGATCGCAGCTTTAGGATTCATTTTTAGTTTAGCAGGGGCTTTTCAAATTGGTCCCCTTACGATTCACCGCTACTCACGAGAAGCCGATAAGGATAAACATTTTGAAATCGATAGAGCCTACAATCTCTATAATGTTCTCTATAAACCGACTAAAACAGTCCTTCTCCAATATGATAGTAGCGACGATCAGTTGATTGCTGTCAATGCTGGTGGTGAACTACTCGTGGAACTCCTTAAAAAAGTAGAGATGGAGAAGTTACCTCTGAAGAAGATTTTGAAGACCTTTCGTTTGGACCATATCTCTGATCATCTTTGGAGATTGACCTACAGCTATAAAAAAGAAGATGTGGTCATAGAAAAAAGTGATCGTTAGAAATTTTTAACAAATTTTGGCTAGTGAGCTTGATAGAAAATTTCTTAATAAAAATGTTATACTAATTCAGTAGGCTTTCATTTTTCAATAAAATGAAGCGTTTGTGAAAAATCAATGGATAAAGGAGACTCCCATGGAAGTCATTAAACGTAGTGGTGAAGTGGTTGAATTTAACCCAGATAAAATTTACCAAGCAATTTTGAAGGCTGCTCAAGTGGTCTATGTATTAACGGATGATTTGCGTCAAAACTTGGCACAAGTTACCAAAAAAGTAGTGATGGATTTGGATGAAGCGCAAGTAGAACGTGCAACAATTAGTATGATCCAATCAATGGTGGAGCATCGTTTACTTGGTGCTGGCTATATTACCATTGCTGAACATTATATTTCCTATCGTTTGCAACGCGATTTGGAACGCAGTGGCTATGGTGACCATATCGCTGTGCACTTGCATTTTGAGCAAATTCGCTAAGAACTAAGAGAAGTTACTTCTGTAGCTTCTTTTTTATATACCTATTAAACACGGAGAATTAAAGAAAACATGGTATAATAGAGAGGATTGAACTGGAAAGGAAGTGAGATTATGGCGACTATTCAATGGTTTCCTGGACACATGTCCAAAGCTAGAAGACAAGTACAAGAAAATTTGAAATTTGTGGATTTTGTGACGATTTTGGTAGATGCTCGTTTGCCCCTATCAAGCCAAAATCCCATGTTGACAAAAATTGTTGGTGAGAAGCCTAAATTGATGATTTTGAACAAGGTAGACCTGGCAGATCCTGTGGCAACAAAAGAATGGCAGGACTATTTTGAATCGCAAGGAATCAAAACCTTGGCGATCAACTCCAAAGAGCAATCGACGGTTAAGAAGGTCACAGATGCTGCTAAGAGCTTGATGGCCGATAAAATAGCTCGTCAAAAGGAACGTGGGATTCAGATTGAAACCCTTCGGACCATGATTATCGGGATTCCCAATGCTGGGAAGTCAACACTGATGAACCGCTTAGCAGGGAAAAAGATTGCTGTCGTTGGAAATAAACCAGGGGTGACCAAGGGGCAACAATGGTTGAAAACCAATAAGGACCTTGAAATCTTGGATACACCAGGGATTCTCTGGCCTAAGTTTGAGGATGAAGAAGTAGCCTTAAAACTGGCCTTAACAGGAGCGATCAAGGACCAGTTGCTTCCAATGGATGAAGTGACTATCTTTGGTCTCAACTATTTCAAAGACCATTATTCAGAAGTTTTGAAAGATCGCTATAATCAAATGAATCTGGAGCAAGAAGCGCCTGAAATTATTATGGAGATGACTCAAAAATTAGGATTTCGCGAGGATTACGACCGTTTTTACCAACTATTTGTTAAAGATGTGCGTGATGGGAAATTGGGACGGTATACGCTGGATCGCGTAGGGGAAATTGATGGCAACGATTAAGGAAATTAAAGAAAAATTAGCTCTCATCCGCCAGTTAGACGATCCATTCTTTGCTGAATTGGAAAAGGACGGTCGATCTGGTGTTATCCAAGCGGTCGCAAAGCGAAAAAAAGAGATTCAAAAGACCCTAGATGAAGATCTTCGTTTAGAAAAAATGCTAGCCTATGAAAAAGAACTCTATGAGCAGGGAATCAACCTCATTGCTGGTATTGACGAAGTGGGACGTGGTCCGTTAGCCGGACCAGTTGTTGCGGCTACCGTGATCTTACCGAAAGCTTCTAAGATTCCAGGCCTCAACGATAGTAAAAAGATTCCAAAATCCAAACACAAGGAAATCTATGAGGCTGTGCTCAAAGAAGCTATTGCGATCGGAATCGGTGTTAAGGATAATCATGTGATTGACCAGGTCAATATCTATGAAGCGACGAAACTAGCCATGATGGAGGCCGTTGGTCAGCTAGATCCTCAACCCCAACATCTTTTGATAGACGCCATGAAATTGGATCTTGCAATTCCTCAGACAAGTATTATTAAAGGAGACGCCAATTCCTTATCCATCGCAGCAGCCTCCATCGTAGCAAAGGTGACTCGGGATCAGATGATGGAAGAGTTTGATCGAGAATATCCAGGCTATGATTTTGCGCAGAATGCTGGCTATGGGACGGCCAATCACCTTGCTGGTCTCCACAAGCTGGGAGTGACGCCTATCCATCGGCGTTCATTTGAACCTGTCAAATCAATATTAGAGGATTAAAAACTGTGTACGAGCATTGTTCTATCACTTCAAACAAAAAAGTTCTAGAAATAGAGCTTTTTTTCATTTCTTTTACGAATAAATAAGTGAGAAAACAAAGAGGTGACTATGGAAGCATTTGAAATGTATAAATTAAAAGCAGCAGGATTGACGAATGAACAGGTCTTGAGAATTTTAGCAATTTGTCAGGAAGGAGAACCTCTCCCTCCTCTAGAAGAAATGGCAAAAATTGCACGTTGCCGCAGTATCATTCGGTTTGTGGAGCAATACCGGCAGCTTGATGAGGAGCAGTTGCGAACGGACTTTGAGCGTTTTCCCTCCCTGTCCATTTTTGATTCAGACTATCCGGAATCATTGATGCAGATCTACAATCCCCCTGTTTTGCTCTTTTATCAAGGAAATCTGAATTTGTTAGCAGAACCGAAAATAGCAGTAGTAGGAGCCAGGGAGACGAGTAGGGAAGGAGTAAAATCAGTCGAAAAGATTATCCAGGAACTACAAAATCAGCTGGTGGTGGTCAGTGGTCTTGCAAAAGGAATCGATGCAACGGCCCATTACGCCTGCATAAGAAATGGTGGCAAGACGATCGGGGTTATTGGGACAGGACTGGATATTTTCTATCCTAAGAGCAATCAAAGATTACAGACACACATGAGCGAACACCATCTTGTCTTGAGCGAGTATGGACCAGGACAGGCCCCTTTGAAGTTTCATTTTCCAGAGCGAAATCGCATCATTGCAGGACTCTGTCAGGCTGTGATTGTGGCAGAGGCACGACTTCGTTCAGGAAGTTTAATTACTTGTGAGCGTGCCATGGAGGAAGGACGAGATGTTTTTGCTATTCCAGGAAATATTTTAGATGGAAAATCTGCAGGTTGCCATCACTTGATTCAAGAAGGCGCAAAGCTTGTCACATCGGGTCAGGACATTCTTGATGAATTGAAATACGAATTGTGATTTTCCTATAGGAGAAGTTCCTAGTTGACATCTTTCCTAAAATGTATTAAACTCAATGAGATTTATACATTACAGAGGAATAAAACGTGGTAACAAAAACGAAAAGGAAAAGTAGTACAACCAAGAAAAATCTGGTAATTGTGGAGTCTCCTGCAAAGGCCAAAACAATCGAGAAATACCTTGGGCGTAACTATAAAGTCATGGCCAGTGTTGGCCATATTCGGGACCTGAAAAAATCAACCATGTCGATTGACTTCGACAATAACTATGAACCGGAATATATCAATATTCGTGGAAAAGGTCCTTTGATCAACGACTTGAAAAAAGAAGCCAAAAAGGCCAAGCAAGTCTTTCTCGCAAGTGACCCGGACCGTGAAGGAGAAGCTATTTCATGGCACTTGGCTCATATTTTGAATTTGGATGCAAGTGAAAAGAACCGTGTGGTCTTTAACGAAATTACCAAGGATGCCGTTAAAAATGCCTTTAAAGAACCGCGTCAAATCGATATGGATTTGGTTGATGCCCAACAAGCACGTCGTGTCTTGGACCGGATTGTAGGGTATTCTATCTCGCCTATTCTTTGGAAAAAGGTCAAAAAAGGACTTTCTGCAGGGCGCGTGCAATCGGTTGCTCTCAAATTAATCATTGATCGCGAAAATGAAATCAATGATTTCAAGCCGGAAGAATACTGGACCATTGATGGTGTCTTCAAAAAAGGGACCAAACAATTCCAAGCTAGCTTCTATGGGATCAATGGCAAGAAGATGAAGCTCAACACCAATGAAGAGGTGAAAGCAGTTCTGGAACGCTTAGATGGCAAAGATTTTACCGTTGAAAAAGTTGAAAAGAAAGAACGTCGTCGGAATGCACCACTTCCATACACCACCTCTTCTATGCAGATGGATGCAGCCAATAAGATCAACTTCCGTACACGCAAGACCATGATGGTCGCCCAGCAATTGTACGAAGGAATCAATATTGGCTCTGGTGTTCAAGGTTTGATTACCTATATGCGTACCGATTCCACACGGATTAGTCCGGTTGCGCAAAATGAGGCAGCTAACTTTATCGTGGATCGCTTCGGTGAGAAATATTCTAAGCATGGAAGTCGCGTGAAAAATGCTTCCGGTGCTCAAGATGCCCACGAAGCCATTCGTCCGTCTAGCGTCTTCAATACTCCTGAGAGCATTGCTAAATACTTGGACAAGGATCAATTGAAGCTCTATACCTTGATTTGGAACCGCTTTGTAGCTAGTCAAATGACAGCTGCTGTCTTTGATACCATGAATGTCCGTTTAGGACAAAATGGCGTGCAATACACTGCAAACGGAAGCCAAGTCAAATTTGACGGTTATTTGGCGATTTATAATGATTCGGATAAGAATAAGATGCTTCCTGACATGGTGGAAGGTGATACCGTCAAGCAAGTCAATAGCAAGCCTGAGCAACACTATACCCAACCCCCTGCTCGATATTCTGAAGCAACCTTGATTAAGACCTTGGAAGAGAACGGTGTTGGTCGTCCTTCAACTTACGCACCAACCATCGAGACCATTCAAAAACGCTATTATGTGAAATTGGTAGCCAAACGATTTGAACCAACGGAATTAGGGGATATCGTTAATAAATTGATTGTTGAATTCTTCCCAGATATCGTCAATGTGACCTTCACAGCGGAAATGGAAGGGAAACTCGATGATGTTGAACTCGGAAAAGAAGAGTGGCAAAAAGTCATTGACAGTTTCTACAAACCATTCTCTAAAGAAGTCGCAAAAGCGGAAGAAGAGATGGAAAAAATCCAAATCAAAGACGAACCAGCTGGTTTTGATTGTGAAGTCTGTGGCAGCCCGATGGTGATTAAATTAGGACGTTTTGGTAAGTTCTATGCTTGTAGCAATTTCCCAGATTGCCGTCATACTCAGGCCATTGTCAAAGAAATCGGCGTGGAGTGTCCTGACTGTCATCAGGGACAAATCATCGAGCGCAAAACCAAGCGCAACCGTATCTTCTATGGATGCAATCGCTATCCAGAGTGTGAATTTACCTCTTGGGATAAGCCGATCGGTCGGGATTGTCCAAAATGTGGTCATTACTTAGTTGAGAAAAAAGTTCGTGGTGGCGGCAAACAAGTCGTTTGTAGCAACGGTGACTACGAAGAAGAAAAAGTGAAATAATCTTTTAAATGATTCAATGTCTGTTAGAATAGACATTCGCTAGACAGGAAGGATTAGCCTCCCTGTCTTTTTTATGCCCTTTTTGGTATAATAGACCGAGTATCAATTTAGAAAGATTTGTGGGTGTCAAACAGTCCAGAGGCTTGTTTTAATCTGGCCTTAGTTTTCACCCAAAGAGGTATTAGTGTCATGTCTCAATCTTATATCAATGTTATCGGTGCGGGCCTTGCGGGCTCTGAAGCAGCTTACCAGATTGCCCAACAGGGAATTCCGGTCAAGCTTTACGAAATGCGTGGGGTTAAATCTACTCCGCAACACAAAACAGACAATTTTGCTGAGCTAGTTTGTTCCAACTCTCTTCGTGGGGATTCGTTGACCAATGCTGTCGGGCTCCTCAAAGAAGAAATGCGTCGTCTTGGTTCTGTGATTTTAGAATCTGCAGAAGCGACTCGCGTGCCTGCTGGTGGAGCGCTCGCAGTGGACCGAGAAGGTTTTGCTAGCCGAGTGACGGAGAAGGTGTCCCAACACCCGCTCATCGAAGTCATTCGCGATGAGATCACAGAATTACCAACAGACGCTATTACAGTGGTCGCAACGGGTCCTCTAACCAGTGATACCTTGGCAGAAAAGATCCACGCGCTCAATGGTGGGGATGGCTTCTATTTCTACGATGCAGCGGCTCCGATCATTGATGTCAATACTGTCGACATGGACAAGGTTTATCTCAAATCACGCTATGACAAGGGAGAAGCAGCTTATCTCAACTGCCCAATGACCAAACAAGAGTTCATGGATTTCCATGAGGCCTTGGTCAATGCGGAAGAAGCACCACTAAACTCTTTTGAAAAAGAAAAGTATTTCGAAGGCTGTATGCCTATTGAAGTCATGGCTAAACGAGGCATTAAAACCATGCTCTATGGTCCTATGAAGCCAGTCGGACTCGAGTATCCAGATGATTACAAAGGACCTCGTGATGGGGAATTTAAGACCCCTTACGCAGTCGTTCAGCTTCGCCAAGACAATGCGGCGGCTAGCCTCTACAATATCGTAGGATTTCAAACTCACCTTAAATGGGGCGAACAAAAACGAGTTTTCCAAATGATTCCAGGTTTGGAAAATGCGGAGTTTGTGAGATATGGTGTCATGCACCGTAATTCTTATATGGACTCGCCAAATCTCCTTGAACAAACCTACCGTTCAAAGAAACAACCAAACCTCTTCTTTGCGGGCCAAATGACAGGGGTAGAAGGCTATGTTGAGTCCGCTGCCTCAGGTTTGGTAGCAGGAATCAATGCAGCTCACCTCTTTAAAGGAGAAGAAGCAGCCATTTTCCCAGAAACAACAGCCATCGGAAGTCTGGCCCACTATATCACTCATGCCGATAGCAAGCATTTCCAACCGATGAATGTTAACTTTGGGATTATCAAGGAGCTAGAAGGGCAACGCATTCGGGATAAGAAAGAACGCTATGAGAAAATTGCCGAACGTTCGTTGACTGATTTGGCTGATTTTATGGAAAATCGCTAAAGAATGGAAAAAGTTTGGAGAAATCCAGACTTTTTCTTCTAAAAATGGTATAATAAGTAAAATTTAGAATATAGAGAGTTTTCTGACAATGAACAAATCCTATTTTTATTTAGATATGAAGACACACGAGTTGAAAGTGCCTTATACCGGAAAACTCCGTCGTGTTCGGGTTCTATTGCCCAAGAATTATGAAACAGATACCGATCGACGCTATCCTGTTGTCTATTTTCATGATGGCCAGAATGTTCTCTATAGCAAGGAAGCCTACGCAGGTCATTCCTGGAAGGTGATTCCAGCCATCAAGCGCAATCCTGATATTAGTCGTATGATTGTCGTTGCGATTGATAATGACGGCTTTCAACGGATGAACGAATACTCTGCCTGGAAGTACAAGGAATCCAATATTCCTGGCATGCAATTTGGTGGCAAGGGTGTCGAGTATGGAGAGTTTGTCATGGAAGTGGTCAAACCGTTTATCGATCAAGAATATCGTACCCTTTCAGACCGAGAGCATACAGCTATGATCGGCTCGTCTCTAGGAGGCAATATCACCCAATTTCTCGGCTTAGAATACCAAGATCAGATCGGTTGTCTGGGAGTCTTCTCATCGGCCAACTGGCTGCACCAAGAAGCCTTTGACCACTATATTAAGCGCAAAAAATTGTATAGCGATCAGCGCATTTACATTTATGTGGGTACAGAAGAAGCTGATGATACAGATAAGACGCTGATGGCAGGTAATATCAAGCAGGCCTATATCGATTCGTCTCTGCGCTATTACCATGATATTATCCAACAAGGGGTAGCTCTGGAAAATATTTCCATACGGATTCAATCAGGTGCAGTTCACCATGAATTGGCCTGGGCAGAGAATTTACCGGATTGTCTTCGATTTTTAGCTGAGAACTGGGATTAACAGTCTCTCGCACATCCTATCAGAGAAAGAAGGAAACTTATGAATATTGAACATTTAAGCCACTGGAGTGGCCAACTTAACCGCGAAATGTATCTAAACCGTTATGGACATGCCGGGATTCCTGTAGTGGTCTTTGCCTCCTCAGGTGGTAGTCACAACGAATACTATGACTTCGGCATGATTGATGCCTGTGCCCGCTTTATCGAAGAAGGACGCATTCAATTCTTCACCTTATCAAGTGTGGACAGCGAAAGCTGGCTGTGCGACTGGAAGAATCCTCATGATCGAGCAGAAATGCATCGTGCTTATGAACGGTACGTCATCCAAGAAGCCATTCCTTTTATCAAGCACAAAACAGGTTGGTTTGATCCAATGATGACAACGGGATGCTCAATGGGAGCCTACCATGCGCTTAATTTCTTCTTGCAGCATCCAGATGTTTTCAATAAAGTCGTCGCTTTGAGTGGTGTCTACGATGCCCGTTTCTTTGTCGGTGAGTTTGGAGGCGATGAAGCCATCTACCAAAATTCTCCATCAGACTATATTTGGAATCAAAATGATGGTTGGTTTATTGACCACTATCGTCAAGCAGAGATCGTTGTTTGTACCGGTTTAGGCGCTTGGGAGCAAGATGGTCTGCCATCCTACTATAAACTAAAGGAAGCTTTCGATCACAAAAATATCCCTGCCTGGTTCGCTGAATGGGGCTATGATGTAGCCCACGACTGGGAATGGTGGCGCAAGCAAATGCCTTACTTCCTCGATCAAATGAATCTTTAATGCCAAAAAGGAGCCAATTATGAACTATATTGTGATCTCACCTTATTACCCACAAAATTTCCAACAATTTACCATTGAGCTGGCTAACAAAGGAATTACTGTCTTGGGGATCGGTCAAGAACCGTACGAGCAATTAGATGAACCTTTGCGCAAGAGTTTGACAGAGTATTTCCGAGTTGAAAACTTGGAAAATCTGGATGAAGTCAAACGTGCCGTGGCCTTTCTCTTTTATAAACATGGTCCAATTGATCGCATTGAATCTCACAATGAATATTGGTTGGAATTGGATGCGGCACTTCGGGAGCAATTCAACGTCTTTGGGGCCAAACCAAAAGACTTGAAGAAAACAAAATTCAAATCTGAAATGAAGAAACTCTTCAAAAAAGCAGGAGTTCCAGTTGTTCCAGGAGCCGTGGTCAAAGCAGAAAAAGATATTGATAAAGCTGTGAAAAAAATCGGCTTGCCGTTGATCGCAAAACCTGACAATGGGGTAGGAGCAGCAGCGACCTTCAAAATTGAAACACCAGAAGATGTCGATCATTTCAAAGCGGAATGGGATGGACATACCGTTTACTTCTTCGAAAGATTTGTTACTTCTAGCGAGATTTGTACCTTTGATGGCTTGATTGATCACGATGGCAATATTGTCTTTTCAACGACCTTTGATTATGCCTACACACCGCTTGACTTGCTTCTTTACAAGATGGACAATTCTTACTATGTCCTAAAAGATATGGATCCAAAACTACGCCAATACGGTGAATCCATCGTCAAGACTTTTGGTATGAAGGAACGTTTCTTCCATATTGAGTTCTTCCGTGAAGGCGATGACTATATTGCGATCGAGTACAATAACCGTCCAGCAGGTGGCTTTACCATCGATGTGTATAACTACGCGCATTCAATTGACCTATACAAGGGGTATGCGGATGTTGTAGCTGGTGATCCATTTCCAGACTCAAACTTTGAGCCTCTCTATTGCTTGGCAACATCCCGTCGTGCCAACGCCGCCTATCAACTTTCTGAAGAAGAAGTCTTGGCCAAATACAAAGACCAATTCCGCGTGAAGAAGAATATGCCCGCAGCCTTTGCTGAATTGCAAGGAGATTACCTCTATATGTTAACGACCCCAAGTCTAGAAGAATTGGAACAAATGATTCACGATTTCGGTCAACGACAACAGTAAGCTGGTTTAAATATTTTTTATAAAATGAATGTAAAAAAGTGAAAGACAGTCGATTCTTTCACTTTTTTAATACTAAATTTGTAAAATTTAGCTAGACAGAAAAAGCCATCTATGTCAGGCTTAGATAAACACCACATTTGACTAAAAGGAACTAACATAAATGACCTATACTCATCTTACCACAAATGAGCTTGTAATAATAGAGGTTTACTATTAAGAGAAAATAAAAGTTATAGATATTGTGATTTCACTTGGCAGTTCAAGTACACTATCTGTAACGGAAAGATTGTTTTCAAAAATTAAACGAAAGCCGCTCTATTATTTAGATATTTAGAGATAGTATGTGAAAATAATTAAAAAATTGGAAAGCTAATCTTTAGTTATCAAATTTTATTGACTAAAAGACTAGAAAGATAAGATATACGAAATTGTGTTGCTTTGTGTAAAATACTTGACTCGTTATACATAATAAGAGTATAATGCTCCATAATAGCATGTTTCAAAAAGGAGTTATGTTCTATGATGAAAATTCCAGTAGAAAATCTTGGTCTATTTGAACAGTTAGACCGTATAGTAGTGGCTTTTTTTAGCAAGCAACAATCTTCCAGTCCTTATGATTTGAATGTCAGTATCACACAAGAACACCTTGACCAGAAAAAGCAGGAGCTAGAACCATTAGGCTATCAAGCTGTCCAGCTACCATTAGGAATGGCTTTAGATAATGTCATCCAACAACCATATTATACAAACTTAGTCATTGGTGGACTTGCTCCCGACGAAATTATAGTCAGCAAAGAAGAATTAACGCCTTTGAAAGACATCGTAGATAGTTTTTGTATTATGTACGCTGCAGCAAATAACAGACTGGAAAATAGTAAGGCTTATGAATTAATGAAAGATAAGACGGTTTATTTTATTGGTAAACTATTTACAGATATTCCAAAAGCCGGTGATGAAATAGCTTATTTAGGAATTGATCGAATAGCGAGCGATGGTACACCATATGAAGCAGTTAAATGCTTTTTAACGAAAGAGAGTGCTGAGAAGTACAATGGTGAAAAAAGACCGGTCACCCCTGCAAACTTGGCCTATCTAAAATCATTCTGGGGAAAACCAGTTATTATTGAGCCCCACCGGAATTATTGGATCGAATTTTTATAGAAAGAATAAAAGAGCGTAAAATTCTATCAAAGATTTACGCTCTTTTTCTAACACTATAAATATTACATAATTTACATTATGTAAACTCACAAGCTATCCAAAGCATTCTTTTGCTCATCATTAACGATATGGGTATACAAGTCTGTAACTTGTGTGCTGGCATGTCCCAGCTGGTGGCTGACTAAAACCTGTGATTTGGTCGCATCATAGAGACGCGTTGCTAATGTATGGCGAAGCTTGTGGGGGGTCACACGGACTTTAAAATCTTCAGAATACTTGGCGACCATTTTTTCAACACTAGAAGCATCGATCCGGTTTGGAACCCCTCGATACAAGGTTAAGAATAGGGCTGTATCGGTCTTTTCTGTCTTGTAACGTTTGTCTCGAATAGCGAGATATTGTTCTAAATAAGGCTTAGCAAAGGCAGCAACATTGACCGAGTCTCGTTTTCCCCCTTTTCGAGTGACGTCAATCACCATCATTTTAAGATTGAGATCTCGAAGATCCAGATTAACCGCCTCCGAGAGACGAACACCTGAAGCAAGAAGAAGTGCGATAATCGCTAAATCTCGCTCTTTATTCTTATTAAAGGAAGATAAGGCACGATTTGAGAGGGTTTGCGGATACTCCTGATCGATATAGTTTAGGAAACCTTCTGTCTCATCACCTAAAAAGAGCTTTTGTTTGATATTTTCAGCTCGAGCTGCCAAGGTTTCTTTCTTTTTCTTGGTCGCAACCTTCTTCATGACGTTACGGTAGAAATAAGGTTCCCCTTGCTCATTTTCAACCTCCTCAGTCAAGTACTTATAGAGACTAGAAAGAGCCGAAAGAGTACGGTTAATGGTTGTTTGAGAAACCCCGTTTTTCGTTGTATTGGCATTGAGCAGAGGACGTTCACGTAAGTAAAGAATAAAGGACTCCATATCTTTCTTGGTCATGTGCTCCAGAACATCTAAAGGGATATCGGCCATGGTGTCAGCATCCGATATACCAGATTCCAAAACCCAGGTGAAAAATCGATCGTATTCCTTTAAGTATTCGTATAAGGTCGTAAAACTATATGGAACGGCCAGTTTTGATTGGTAATATTCTAAGACGTACCAAGGCATGACTTGTTTGAGTTTATCGATCCGTTCTAATAAGATCTCGCGTTTCATGTTTTTCTCCAAACTTTCTATACTAGTAGTATATCATAGCCAGATATATTTTTCAAGAAAATTATAGTTTTTCGGAAAGATGTTATAGGGGATATTATGAACCTAATAAGGCGCATGGTGTATATTGTAACCAAAAAAATTTTTTACAAAATTCTCATAATCTAGTTCTGTTTATGTGAAGTTTTCCTTGCTATTCATTTTTCTCAAACTCTTCATCTATTTGCAAGGTTATTTAAATCTAGGAGATGTTTCTTGTTATCTGATATCTCTTTAAAACCAAAAATCATTTCTATTCGATTTAGTTAGGTTGGCAAGATATTTTAACTTCTATGAATGATTTTCTTTGTCAGTTCCTTCATTCTGAGATCGTCGTTCAATACTACAGTCTAAATGAATAAAAAAGATTACATAAGATAAATTATGTAATCTTCTATAGATTTAAAAATAAACTTAATTGTTTTACGAATTCTGGATTGGTTGGCAATGCGGAATGATGGGCCTTACGACCAGTTAAATATACTTCAGTATAGCAATTTTCGTTAAAAATCTTCTTTCCAGCTTGAACGCTCTTTAGCGGTACGATCCCATCTGTTTTTCCTGCAAAATCACCTATGAAATTGAGAACTTGTACTTCTTTACCAATCCGATGTTTCCACTTTTGAAAATCTTCATACATGTCTTGATTAAATAGATAAGGACTCCCGATAATAGCAAGTTTTGTTAGCTTGAGCTTTTTTTTCTCCAAAAATCCACTTTCCAGAAATCCGGTCAATACCAAACCGCCGTTTGAGTGTCCGACGGCCTGAAAGTCGGTTAAATAATAGTGATCCAATAGATGCTGAAAGGCTGTTTTTAGTGATTCAATTTGCTGCTTGATGTTGCTATAGCCGTCGCGATTGTTTTCAAAGCCAATCACAATCATCGGATTGCGGTCCTTGCTGTTCAGTCTTCCTTCCATCTGGATAGAGTCATCTTTATTGACTTTTATTTTTAAGAGACTCTGCTTTTTTCTAGAATAGCGATGGAGCATGCGGATGGTTCCATTGAAACGCTGGATACTAGCTGAACTACCGGGTACAAAGATGATGGGTCTGATTGGTGGTTTCTTCGACCCTTTTGGAAATTCAAAGGGTTTGCTGTGCGAAGAAAAGAGTCTTGTAAAGAAACGAATTAGGTTTTGAAATAGTTTTTTTAACATGTTTTCTCTAGTACTATTTTCTAAAAGAACCCGGAACAATGTTCCAGGCCCTTATTAGAAAGAATTATTTCCGTTTTTTCTTATTTTTGCGCATTTGTTTGGCCATCTTGTTCATCGCCCGTTTCATCATGAATTCACCGGCTTTTCCTTTGAGACCACCGCCGAACATTTGACTCATGTCAGGCATCCCAGCGCCTCCGCCAAGAGATGACAAGTCAGGCATCCCACCTTGACCCATCATGCCTTCGAGGGCAGACATATCCGGCATTCCACCAGGCATGTTCTTCGGTAGATTATTTGGATTGAGCCCCATTTGTTTCATCATCTTGTTCATATCACCAGAGAGGACACCTTGCATCATCTGTTTTGCTTGGTTAAAGTCCTTGATGAATTTGTTGACTTCGACAAAGGTGTTCCCTGAACCAGCAGCAATCCTACGACGACGGCTAGGGTTCAAGAGATCTGGATTCTCCCGTTCAGCTGGTGTCATGGATGATACGATGGCGCGTTTGCGAGCAATTTCTCGTTCATCGACCTTGAGGTTCTTCATGGCAGGGTTATTAGCCATACCTGGAAGCATCTTGAGCAAGTCTTCCATTGGTCCCATATTTTGTACTTGGTCTAATTGATCAATGAAATCGTTGAAATCGAAGGTATTTTCCCGCATCTTTTCAGCGAGTTCAAGAGAGCGTTTCTCATCGTATTCTTGAGAAGCCTTCTCGATCAGCGTTAGCATATCCCCCATACCGAGGATCCGACCAGACATGCGGTCTGGGTGGAAGGTTTCGATATCGGTGATTTTTTCACCAGTACCAGTGAATTTGATTGGCCTCCCAGTAATCTGACGGACAGAAAGGGCTGCACCACCACGGGTATCCCCATCAATCTTGGTCAAGATCACTCCGGTCACTTCGAGTTGTTCATTGAATTCACGCGCCACATTGGCCGCTTCTTGACCGATCATAGCATCGACAACCAAGAGGATTTCGTTTGGCTCAGCAAGGGCTTTGACATCCCGCAACTCGCCCATGAGTTTTTCATCGATTTGCAGACGACCGGCTGTATCGATCAAGACATAGTCATTGTGGTTGGCTTTTGCCTGCTCCAAACCTTGACGAACGATCTCTACTGCAGGAACTTCTGTACCAAGTGAGAAGACAGGGACATTGATCTGTTGACCAAGCGTCTTCAACTGGTCAATAGCTGCTGGACGATAGATATCGGCCGCAATCATCAAAGGACGTGCATTTTCTTCCTTGACCAATTTGTTAGCCAATTTCCCAGCAAAGGTTGTTTTACCAGCCCCTTGAAGACCGACCATCATGATAATGGTTGGAATTTTTGGAGATTTGATAATTTCTGCTGTTTCTGAACCCAAAATGGCTGTCAATTCTTCATCGACAATCTTCACGATTTGTTGGGCAGGATTGAGGGTTTCGATGACCTCATGACCTACAGCCCGCTCGCGGACGCGTTTGATAAAGTCTTTTACAACTGGAAGGGCAACGTCCGCCTCTAAGAGGGCTAGACGAATCTCTTTGGTCGCCTCTTGAACATCCGCTTCAGAGATTTTCCCTTTCTTACGAAGATTTTTAAAGACGTTCTGTAAACGTTCGGTTAAACTTTCAAATGCCATTATTTTCTCCTATTTTTTCAATTCAGTGGAAATCGTCCAAAATGTAGCAAACATTCTAGTTCTTCGGGTGTGACTTCTTTCATGATTTCATTTGGATATCCCCAACAGCTAAAACCTATTTGCATGGCTTTGGAGATATCATTGGGCGAGATAATTTGTAGTCGAGTAGGAAATACTCCCTCTGCGACTAATAGTTTGCAAGGTATTCCTTGATAAATGACGAGACTGCCCATAATCACTCCCGATTGTCAATACTTGTTAAAATCTCAACTTGCTCTTGTAGAAAAGTATCCTCTGGATAACGCTCCAAAATCTGATCAAAAATCTGACTACGAACAATGTAATCGGAATACATATGGAGTTTCATTTCGTAGTCCTCCAAAATCTTTTCTGTACGTTTAATATTGTCATAGACCGCCTGACGGCTCACTCCAAACTCTTCCGCAATCTCAGCCAAGCTGTAATCATCGGCGTAATAAAGCTCGATGTAGTTCATTTGCTTGTCCGTTAAGAGCGCTGCATAAAACTCAAAGAGCGCATTCATTCGGTTGGTTTTCTCAATTTCCATACCTTTCATTATATCAAAAAAGCCCGCTAAAGACTAGCGGGACTCGATGCTTTTTGAGCTTGAAATAAGAGGATTGATCATTAGAGTTTTAGTGCTAACATATTGACTGTCATCCCTGCTGCAGTTCCCATCAAGAAGATGGTATCTCCCTCCTTCACATAGCCATGATCAAGCGCATAGGCTAAACCGAAAGGCACGGCTACCGAAACCATATTGCCATAATCACTGACAATATTGAGATATTTATCTTTGCCCACTCCCAATTTGTCCATGACGAGTGGCAAGGCGCGACTTGCTTGGTGAGGAATAATATAGTCTACAGAATCTTTAGAAATGCCTGATTTTGCTTGGAATTCTTGGAACATTTCTGGGATAACACGAGCAGAAAGTAAGAGGATTTTCTTCCCTTTCATGTCAAACATAAAATCAGTCTTGGTTGATTCAGAGTATAATTTCGGATGATAAGCTGTCAAACCACCACGAATTTCAGTATCATGGGCTCCCTCAGACCAGGTACGGTGCATACTGGCAATGATTCCTTTATCTTCGCTTGTCGCTTCAAAAATAAAAGCTGCGGCTCCATCGCTAAACAATTCAAAGCTTTCTTTTTGTTTAAGATTAAGGCCAAGACTTCCTACTTCACTTGAAACAATGAGGACGCGCTTGTACTCGCCACCTTCAATCAGATAGGAAATGGTGCTTAAGGCTGATACAAAACTGGTACAGGTGGTATTGATATCCATGGCTGGAATCGTCAGTCCTTTGGCCACGCGCTCATGGATCAAAGCAGCTGTACAAGGAATAGGCTGAACGCCAACCGCACTAGCCGAAACCAGGCAGTCGATATCTGTCATCTCAAGCCCTGCATGTTTTAAAGCAGCTTCAATCGCACGCGATGCAAGATCAATCTGTGTTTCTTCACCTTCTTTCACCCGGTAACGAGTCTGGTCTTTGAAGGTCACTGTATGAGCTGGAAGAGCTGTTCCATAGCCTTTGATTTGCAGATGTCTTTTTACTGTAGTCATAGGATTCTCCTTTTATTGAAGTCGTTGAACACGTTTTAATTTTCGTGTTGGGTCCCATTGGTAATCGATAAATTGAATACTTGGGAGGATGAATTGTTTTTGTTGAGCCAAGAGTTCAAATTGGGCAAATATCGCTTTCTCAATAAAGTCGGAACGATGACTCAAGGCGATGGTAATAGATCCATCCGCCAGCTGAGTCACTTGATAGTCCTGAATATTTTCAACGAATAAAATGCACCGGCGAATAAAATCTGGATAGATGGTTTGGCTGTTTCCATCAACTTTTTTGAAATAGAAGATATCGTCCGATCGTCCTTCGATTTTCGCGATTCGAGTAAAAACGGATCCACAAGGACAGGGTGACTTTTCTTCTACTAAAATATCATTGAGTCGGTAGCGATAGATGGGTTGACTCGTTCGTTTGAAATCTGTAATCATAGGATAAAAGCGGTGATCATCTAGATACTCTTTTTCGACATACAAAATATCTTCGTTGAGGTGAAGATGACCTTCTGAACAAGTACAAGCTAAAAATCCTTCTGTCGCTTGGTAGACCTGATCAACCTTCTCTAGTTGAAAGGCTTTAGCGATTGTCTGAGCATCTCTATCCTCTAGGATCTCTGCAACAGAGACAACTTTGACAGGTTGGATATCAAGTTGCTGATTAGCGACATAGTTAGCTAACTCCATCAAGGTCGAAGCTGGCGCCACCACAATGGTGGGTTGATAGTCTTTGAGACGCTCCAAATGTTCGATACTATCCTTGAAGATATCAAAATATTCCAAGCGGATCAGGCCTGAATTAATGGTTTGATAGAGTTCATTGTCCGCTCGTAAGAAAAAGGCAATGCGGTGACCAAACAGGTTCCCTTTCGGTAGCATCTTGGCTAGAATCGCTGCAGCCCACATACTTCTTTCTTTTTCTGTGGTGACAAAAACTCCTCGGTGCCCGGAAGTCCCAGAAGACAAACCTACTGCTACTTCTCCATTCATCTCGGTAAAATCTCGCGTTTGTTCTCCGCGGATGGCCATCTCTAAAGCCTGATCACGATCCACCCCTAGGGTATTGAGTTCATTGAAATGCGTCATCATGAAATGCTTATCCATGGTCCCAAAGGATTCAGGAGAATGAGTCTGGAAATAGGGAGACTTAGTAGTGATAAAAGCATGGTAGCGTGCCAATTGCTTATCTTGGTAACGATTCAAGGCCTCTTTTGAACGGAATCGATGGAACCATCTGGTTTCAATAAAGGTTTTCAGAAAGACTGTTTTTTTCATTTAAAATCCTTTCAATCCGATCTTGCGGGTCGTGACTGACCACTACTTGAATGCCGTCTTGTAAGAGTGTTTCCAGCAAATCAGCTCCTTTTAAATAAGCCTTCTTATCATCCTGAACCAAGGAAGGAATGAGACGCATTTGCCGTGTGTAAGGCAAGAGATCCACTCCCCAGCATAGATCTGCACCTATATAGAGTTTCAGCTCATCCATATACAGACACCCCTGCCCTCTCGCATGCCCATCGATAGATGATACGAGCATACTCCCATCACCAAATAGGTCCGCAGTCGGGCGGTAAGGGAAAGCAGGATGCCATTGATCTGCTTTGAGACAAGTCACCCGATCTTTGAAATCAGCTGGAAGAAACTCTTTAAAAATCAGATCTTTGAATTTCGGCTTCTGGTACACTTCATAGACTTCCTGAGTTACAAAGAAATGAGCATTTGGAAAAAGTGCTGCTCCGCCGAGATGATCCGGGTGCAGATGCGAAAGAATGACATAGGAAATGGCTGCTGGATCAATGCCACGCTCTTGCAATAAATAATCGATCTGGTCTTCTTTTTTCATCTGTATAGGGGTGGCTAGACGGTACCAGAAATACCGTGCTTTTTTCTTAATCTCATAATGATAGCCAGTATCGTACAAAATATAGCCTTTTTCACGATGATGAATCAAAAAGACACCTGCTGGAAATTGCATTTTTTTATTCGGAATCCCTTTAAATAAGATTCCAGAATGACTGCTACAAAAACCTGCTGGAAAATAATCAATGTGCTCGATCATGTTGGACATACTTATCAATCCCTTCTTCAATGGTTATTTTTGGATAGTAGCCAAGCTCTGTTTGGGCCTTTTGAATAGCGAGAGTTTGGCTATAGCGAAGGAGATAATAGGTATAGCGAGTCAAGGGGGGTTCAGCTTTTATATGAAATAATCGATAGACTCCTTCAAAGCTGTAGGCCACACCTGCAACTAGACCTGCTGGAATCTTCCGATAGCGAATGGGTTCTCCTAATCCTTTTAGTGTGGTTTCAATCAAATACTTAAAGGTCTTTGGTTCTCCATTTGTAATATTATAAACCTGTCCGTGTGCCACTTTTGCTTCCAGAGCTAAGCGAATGGCTAGGGCGACATTTTCCACACAGGTCATATCCATGAGCTGCTCTCCTCCTCGAATCAACGGAATCCCAATTCTTCTACTGAGGCGTAAAACCCGAGGCAAGATACTGGTATCTCCCACACCAAATAATCCTCTCGGACGCAAGATGATACTTGGCACATCTGGATAGTCAGGAAATAGTTTTTCAGAAGCCAATTTACTTCGGATATAATTGTTGAGGTGATTTTCTGTTGGAGCATCACTTTCCTTGATGTTTAATTGGTCTTTTCCAGCTGCGTAAATACTGGGAGAAGACACATAAACCAAGCGTTGTACCGCAAATTCGCGACACAAGGTAAGGACATTTTGAGTGCCGATGACATTTGCCTGATAGAAAGCCTTCCAGGGTCCCCAAGCAGTAGACAAGGCTCCTGCATGAACAACAGCATCAATATCCTGAAAAGCTCGTCTTAATTCCTCAATAGAGCTCAAATCTCCTTTAACAAATTGGACACGCTCACTTTCCAGAGATTTCCCAACTTTTTCGTTTCGACCAAAAGCTACAATGGAATAGTCGTGATCCAATAACTCCTCAATCACATATTTTCCAAGGAAGCCGGTCGCTCCTGTTACAAGAATTTTCATAGTTTCCCATCCGTTCCACGTCTTAATAATCGTTGTATTTCAAACTCTAAGGTATCCAACGGTTTGTAGGTTTTTGATAGTTTGTTTAGTCTTTCTAACTTTTCCCAAGATTCTTTTTCTAATAGGGCGTTAAAACCTGCTTGAATCTCTTCGGTGCGATTGCGATGAGCTTGAAAAGCAATCCCTGCTTCTACTCCTCGAATGGCATAGTCAAATTGGTCATAGTCATGTGGCAAGATCAGGGCTGGTTTTTTAAATTCGATACACTGATAAAAGATGCCAGCCCCTCCATGATGAATGACATAGTCCATTTGCGGAATGTATTCTTTGTAAGGCAGATAAGAGACGACCGTCACATTTGGTGCTACTTCTTCTTCAGAAAATTCTTTTGCTCCATCTCCAAGGGTGACAAAAAAGTGGCATTCTGGATGTTCTTTGGCTAAATATTTAGTTTGCTGGATCAAATTTTCTTTGGCCCAAGGTAACTGAGTCCCACAAGTCACGAAGACCTTCTTTTTGTCCTCATAAGGGCTGAGATCCAAAGGATAATCTTCTGCTTTTTCAAGAGAGGTTCCTAATGGACCCAGCCAAGCATATTGATGAGGGAAATGTGTTTTCAACTCCAGCTCCATCATGCCAATTCCAAAGATGGCATAAGGAGAATAGATGGTCTCCACTCCATTTTGATTATACAACTTGAAATTGTAACGTTTTAAGCGTTTGCGTAAGAGGAAAGCCACGCAGTATTTCCCAATACGCGTGAGTTTTCTACATAGGGCTTGGATCTTTTCTTCCTTCTTGGTTCGTGCAATTCCCATCCCTCCAAAAAAGCAAGGAGGACCATAGGGAGTTTCGATTGCAAATTGAGTTGCCATGGTCGTAATCCAAGGGATTTCCAACTCTTCTGCTACAAAACCAGCTGATAAAGTGATAAAATCAGCAATTACAATGTCTGGGCGGTTGACGCGCCATTCTTCTAACAACTGATCCGAGACTTGATTGATTAAATCTAGGCTCTTGGACAATTGACGATAAGCTGAAAATAGATTGAGTTTCTTATCGTTGTTGGCTACTTTTTCAAATTCATCAACTTTACCCTCGAGTATGGGAACAACCGTAAATCCAAGACTTTCTGTAACGGCTTTTTTCTGAGGACCCGTGAAAACCCGGATCTCCATGGTTGGGTCATCCAATAAAGGTTTGACGAGATTTAAAGTTGGGTACAGGTGCCCACTCAGGGGAACAGCCACCACATCGATTTTAATTTTTTTCATTTCATTTCCGCCTTGTATCTCTTTTCAGGCCTAATCTGGGCCTCTTATCTATATATTCGTAAAAAAAAATCAAAAATTGAAGAAAAAATTAAAATTTTTTTAAAAACTTTTAATTTTGGCTTTACTATCACTATTTAGAAAGAATGATTCCTAACGAAAAAAGCTCCCAAATGCCAGTGGAATCCACTTTAGCATTTGAAAGTTTTTTAGTTTTACGAATTACAAACTTAGTTATTTTCCAAATAAAATTCGAACCGCTCGCCTACATACTGGCTTTTCACATATTCAAAGGCTGTACCATCTTCAAAATAGGAAACCTGGGTTAGCCCTAAAATCGCCTGACCTTTTGAAACCTGTAAATAGTCCGCAATCTTATCTTTGGCCAATCGTGCATAGATGGTCTGATGCGACTTTCCGATCTTATAACCATGACGCTCCAAAGTTTGGAAGAAATGGCTGGTCACCTCTTCGCGATTGAAATTCTTAATAAATTTCTCCGGAATAGAGGCCACTTCATAAACGACAGGAATCCCATCGGCATACCGAACACGCTCCATCCGAATAATGGTTTCGGTTTTATCAATGCCCAATTTGTCTACTTCTTGCAGGCTAGGAATGGTTTTACGGTATGAAATCACTTGACTAGACGGTTCTCTGCCTTGCGATTTCATGATTTCGGTGAAACTGGTTGTCCCACGCATTTTTTCCCGGACGCGCGTGCTGGTGATAAAGGTGCCACTTCCCACTCGTCTTTCAAGAACCCCCTCTTCGACTAGAAGGGTGATGGCTTGACGAAGGGTCATTCGACTGACCTGAAATTGCTCTGCTAGGTCGCGTTCACTAGGAAGACGCTCCCCGATTTTCCATATTTTTTGATCAATCTCAGACTTAATCTGATCATGAATTTGAATGTAAGCTGGAATCATTGTACTGCTCTTTCTCTCTATTAGGTCTATTGTAGCGTAATTTTCCGAAAGATTCAATCAGAGAATGGTAAAGCGAGGGGTTTTGTGTTAGAATAGAGGAAAGTAAATTTCATTAAGAAGGGGATAAGATGACAAACCTATCAACTGATTTGCATGATGTTGAAAAAATCATCGTGCTTGACTACGGTAGCCAATACAATCAGCTTATTTCACGTCGGATTCGTGAAATTGGTGTCTTCTCAGAATTGAAGAGCCATAAGATTTCTGCTGCTGAAGTGCGTGCAATCAATCCAGTTGGGATCGTTCTTTCAGGCGGACCAAACTCTGTATACGAGGAAGGATCCTTTGATATTGATCCTGAAATTTTTGAGTTGGGAATTCCAATCCTTGGAATCTGTTACGGAATGCAATTGTTGACCCACAAATTGGGAGGAAAGGTTGTTCCAGCAGGTAACGCTGGTAACCGTGAATATGGTCAATCTGAACTCAGTTTGATAGAATCTTCTACTCTTTTTGCAAGCACACCAGATAAACAAGTTGTTTTGATGAGCCATGGGGATGCTGTGACAGAAATTCCGGCTGACTTCATCCGTACGGGTACTTCTGCTGACTGTCCCTATGCATCCATTGAAAATCCAGACAAGAAAATCTACGGTATCCAGTTCCACCCCGAAGTTCGCCATTCTGTCTATGGATATGATATCCTTCGTAACTTTGCTTTGAACATCTGTGGTGCCAAAGGCGATTGGTCTATGGATAACTTCATTGACATGCAAATCAAGAAAATTCGCCAAACTGTCGGAGACAAACGTGTCCTTCTTGGACTTTCTGGTGGTGTGGATTCTTCTGTTGTTGGGGTTCTCCTTCAAAAAGCAATTGGTGATCAATTGATCTGTATTTTTGTAGACCACGGTCTTCTCCGTAAAGGGGAAGCTGACCAAGTTATGGATATGCTTGGTGGTAAGTTTGGTCTCAACATTGTCAAAGCAGATGCTGCCAAACGTTTCTTAGATAAACTTGCTGGTGTATCTGATCCTGAGAAAAAACGGAAGATTATCGGTAACGAGTTTGTTTATGTCTTTGATGACGAAGCAAGTAAGCTTAAAGATGTGAAATTCTTGGCCCAAGGAACTCTTTACACAGACGTGATTGAGTCTGGTACGGATACTGCTCAAACCATCAAATCACACCACAACGTTGGTGGACTTCCAGAAGATATGCAGTTTAAGTTGATTGAACCACTCAATACACTTTACAAGGATGAAGTTCGTGCCCTCGGTACCGAGCTTGGCATGCCAGATCACATCGTATGGCGCCAACCATTCCCAGGACCAGGTCTTGCCATCCGTGTTATGGGGGAAATCACTGAAGAAAAACTCGAAACTGTCCGTGAATCAGACGCTATCCTTCGTGAAGAAATCGCTAAAGCTGGTCTTGACCGCGATATCTGGCAATACTTCACTGTTAACACTGGCGTTCGTTCAGTAGGTGTTATGGGAGACGGCCGTACTTACGACTACACTATCGCTATCCGCGCTATCACTTCTATCGATGGAATGACAGCAGACTTCGCTAAAATTCCATGGGAAGTCCTCCAAAAAATCTCAGTCCGTATCGTAAACGAAGTTGACCACGTCAACCGCATCGTCTACGATATCACAAGTAAACCACCTGCAACTGTAGAGTGGGAATGATTTATAAACATGATTTGAAGTGAAATGGTTGTTTTAACAGCACTTTCGGTTATTATAAAAGGTTAAAAATCAATCAAAATTGATTGGTTCCCCACCAAAAAACCCACCAGAATTTTTCTGGTGAGGTTTTTTATATTAGATTTCATTTGTCAATTATGAATTTTAACATAAAATACACGAACTGAGCTAGAGTTCACCAATAAATCTACAATACTTTATGTTTTTTTAGACTTTTTATATTGGAAAAAAACTTACATTGATTTCAAAAGATTCACTATTCATTTTATCTCCTTTAAAATCAAATATTTTATATTTCATTAATTAACTGTATGTAATAACTTGGATATTCCATTAATCTATCTTTCAATTCAATTGATTTCCGTTTGATTTCATTTTTAATTCGATCTTTACTTACAGAATTAATCTCTTGACCAATAACTTGGGCTACAATTCTATCTGAAAAACCTAACTCATAGATATTGATCTCTTTTTCCAGAGGAAGCCCATATTTAAGTCTCTTTATTAACTTAGTCAATACTTCAAATTCATCCCCAATTATTTTTTCAAGATTGTTGTTAATCGCATTTAAAACCATTGATGTTTCATACCCTAATCCATTATCACAAATAGAGATTATATCAGACATATCAATTGGTTTTAACTTACCTCTTTTCTCAATTCTAATTGATTCTTCAGTACATCTTTCCAATATTTGAAAATAAGAATTGCCCTTAATCCAGAGTTGAGAAATAAAATTTAGATTTTCTTTACTTAATTTTCTAATCTCTTTGTTATTTGAAAATTCTATTATTATCTCAGTTAAAAAACTTAATAGAACTTCTTCATTCTTGCAAGAAAGTATAGAAGTTCTATTTTCCTGAACCCATACTTTTAACCACTCAGATTGATACAATCCAATTGAGTTTTTTGCAATTATTTCAGTTTCCACAAAACTGGTATCTATTTTAGATTTTATCAAGGCAAATAATTCTTTTATCTTTTCTTGCTCCTCTTCATTACCTAAAAAATATCCAAAAGTATTTTCAGCTAAACTATCAGTCTCAAGTTCAGTAGCATACATAGAAGCAATATAATTTTCAATTGCAATTAGTGTATTATCAATCTGGTTTATCTTAGAATTAAAATCCTTGAAAAAAGGACTGTCTTGCTCTTTTAATTCTGATAAAATATTATTTACTTTTGTTCTGTAGTCTACACCACTGTCAAATTTCTCTTTAATCAAACTCCAATAATCAAAATCTATGGGATTCAATCGATATTTAGTTGGAACTACTGATTTAAATTGTACAATACTGAGAATATTACTTTGACAACCCTCTGTATTAATAGGATTTAATAATGCTTCATAGTTTTGTTTTTTCCATTTATTTTTTGGTGATTTATAAATATTGGACTCTGTTAAGATTATTGTTCCTTCTGTATATTTTCCAGCCCTTCCTGCTCTACCTATCAAATTCTGAAAATCACGAACTTTTATTGCATCTCCTGCTTGATACACACTTGGGATAATCAAGTATTTAATGGGTAAGTTTACACCTTGTGCTAAGGTTGAAGTACATATTACATTATTTATTTTACTTTTTGAAAATGCATACTCTATAGCAATGCGTATCCCCATAGGTATACCTGAATGATGTGAAAAAACTCCTAGCTGACAACATGTATATTCAACACTATCATATCCTAAATTTTGACCAATTAAGTTTCCTATTTTTTCAACTTCAGATTTATCTGAGTTTGATAAAAAATTAGTTAGATTATAATTCCTATTATTTAACTCTATAAATTTACGCAAAATAACATTAACTGTGTCTTTTCTTCCGCAAAAAATTCCTACTCCACCATTTTTAATTAGTTTATTCGCATAATAAATACTTATTTCATTTGCTTTTTTTAAATCTGGAAATACTTTTTTCTCTCGTCCTTTCCCTATTTCACTAACGTTAACAGTACGCGGAACAAAAAATTCTTCTTCAAAAGTAATAGGGTTTATGAAATATAATTGTTCATTACTCCCGTTTAAATCACTAAACGCAACTCTTTTCTCTGTTGTTTTTATCGAATTATTAGAAACGATTACTCCATCTTCGTTAAACCACCGATTTATATCTTCACTATTTGGTATTACAGCAGATATTAAAATCTTCTGTATTTCTTTTGGGAAAATTTGTTTAACCGTTGATAACAGTAGTTCAAAATTGGTTCCACGACTTGGATCATCAAAAAGATGTGCTTCATCAAATATACAAAGTCCTATTTCACCAATAAAACTTTGATGATTTCTCAATAAAAACAACAACTTCTCTGGAGTAAGTATAAAAACTCTTTTTTTACCATCATTAAAAATTGAAAAATCATTTGGAATCTCCGGTAAATCAAAAATTTCACTAACAACCACATTACTTTCATCGACAAAATGTGCATTAATATCTCTATATATTTCTCTACATAATGCTCTAAAAGGTGCAACAATCAATGCATTTTCAATTCGATTTGAATAAAATGCTGATCTTAACATTAGATTGATTGAGGCTGTTTTACCTGAACTTGTTGGCATCTGAACGATTCCCGATTTACCTGAAAACATCCCTTTTCTTCCTAATTCAATTTGAGAAGGCCAAAGCTCTTTTATACTTCCTTCCGATTGTATGTACTCCTGCCATGATGAAAAATCTAAGCCTGAAAATTTAGGCAGTAATTTCGTGGATGAACTATTTATTTTTTTACATACTACTGCCAAAAGACAATTTACAATGATTATTGAAAAATCATTTCCATTTTCATATACTTTATCTTGCAAATCTGTAAAATTTTTTGTAGGAACCTCTATTTTTAATAAAATATAATTCCAATATGCTTCAACCAGAGCATTTAACTCCGTAGAATATTCACCTTTTATTTGCGAGGCATTCGAAAAAAGGTTATCTGTTATAACATCGATTAATATTTTTGCAAGAGTTACACTGTCTTCTAACAACTGAATATCATCCGATATATAGTTGATCATAACTCTAGAACTACCATTATAATCACCTAGATAATAAGCTGTGGCCCCTAGTATTGCAATATAGTCTTGATATTCGGATGAATTTCCTAATTCTGACACCAGTAATGCATCAAAATATTCAGCAGCATTATGTAACTGAATATTTAATTGTGCATCGAAACTCTTCTGATTGATATAATCTTCAAAATATTTCCTAGCAGTATCTGCAACAATTGCTAGCGCCACAAGAAATGATTTTGGAGCATCCTCTGAAATTGGAATATGACTTTCTACAGGAATCTCAAACTCAATCATCTTTGCCTTCGAACGTACTAACTTTGAATAATATAATGATTTACTTCTAAATTCTATCATACCTCACTCGCTTTCAAATAAAGGCTCTTTATAAAATTCATTAATTCATCAGAATGTATAACCAATAACCGTAGTTTTTTGTAATCTCTGTGATTTTTTGTAACGACTTCCTTTAGTATATTAATGTCAAATGACTGATTTGAGTGAACTGCACCAGCACCATAAATTACATTAAATGGACTATCCGTTATATTTAAAAATCTTTTCACCACATTTGCTTGTTCAATATTGGAATTCTTTAACTTTAAATAACTTGCTACAATTGAGGTTGAAAAACGTTCAAAGTCTTTATCAGAGTGGTTAATAGCCACTTGAAGCTTATTTTTCGCTTCACAACTTTTAGAATTGGAAGATGATGATTTCACTTCTATAACTACAACCTCATCATTCGCCGTATTCAAGGGATCTTTTTTATATCCTATAACATCACTCCCTTGAGTTGAACTATCTTTATTGACTTTACTGTCATAACGAGTCCTAGGAACTACATATTCTTCAATAATCTGAAGATAGTCAGATACTAAGATTTCTCCAAAATCACCTGACATAGTTGAGCGACCAAGGCTATTATCCGAGGGTAATTTGAAATCTACAAGATACTTTTTAGAGGTAATATTCATAGAACTTACCATTTCATCAAGTTCATCATCCGAACAATAATTTCTTCTGAACTGTTTTGCCCACTCTTCAAAAATTTCTGGGTCATCTTGAACGTCTAAATGGAAAACTTCTATCTTTTTGCCTTCATTGGTATATATTGGACTTTCTGAAATTAGATAATCCATATATCTATATGTCATGGCCACTCCTCTTAATCATCTCTCTTAATTCTTTTTTTCCCAACTTAAATAACTTCTTCACTTTGCTCAATTTTTCTGAATAAGCATTTACATAGTACTTCTGCTACTGATCTTTTACCCATCACTTCGTATCTGATAAATCATTTATAATTGAAAAAATATGATTTGAATGAAAATACTTGTTTAAAAATTATTTTCAGAAATTAGAATAGAAACTTTTTTAGCATCTCAAATTATAAAATTAAAATAACTAAATTACTTCTGAACTGTATATGTTCTTTTGTACTTTAAGATACTCTTTTAGATTAATAATTTTGTCGTTATGATTAGTTTTTCTTTTAGTTTCTTTATGATATACATAGTTGTTTGCTTCAGCAAATTGCTCTGTATAATTCTTAACCAATTCAAATAATTCATCAAGAGATGTATCTAATTCTAATTTCTTTAGCAGAGATTCATTTTTATTTAAGAAATTTAAAAATTTATCAATATCTTTCTCAGTCAATTCTCCTTTTTGAGCCGTAATTAAATACTGAGTTAACCTTTTTATTAAAGATTTTGATACACTATTCATCTGAATACTACGATAACCGTAATAACCAACACCTCCTACAGCTAAAACTCCCGCACCTATTAGTCCAACTTTTATAGCCTTGTTGCTAATTAATTTATTTGCAGTATCTTTAGAAAGATCCACTGCTCTAAGATGTCTAATAATTTGTCCCTTATTATTTCTGATAACGGAACCGAACTGTTTGTAAATACCTGACTCTAAGCCTCTTTGAATATCATTCGGTATAACTAAATTTATATTATTGATAACCATAATAAAACTCCCTTATAAAAAACTTCTCTTAAATTATACCATCAACAATGACTATTTGAAACTAAAATAATATTTTAATTTAGTAAATGTAAAATTAATTATATATTGTGTAACTTGAAAATTAAAATTTAAATTTGGTAAAATAACGATTACATAGTAAATAAATTAAAATTATAAGTTCTATTATAGTTATTTCTTCATAGCAAACGTTTTTTTTATAATGATTCAAACAAAGAAGTGAAGGGAAACATTATAGTTAATCATAAAAACCTAAAAAATAAAGCCTCACAAGAAAGCTTCCATTATGAAGTTTCTTGCAGGGCTTCTTTATTTACAAAGTTTCCTCTCTATATTATAAATCTAATCACAAAGATCCATAAGAAGTATAGACTAACGTTTAATATTACTTCTTTTAATAATTATCAAGAGAAAAATTAAAACAACAGAAAGCATTACAATAATGAAGAGAGGAAATTCTATTTTATTTCCATTCGTTTTTATGTTATTAATAGATTCTTTTCCACCTGCTTTATTTTCACTTTCTTTGCTACTTTTTGCTTTTATTGAATCATTTTTATCACTGTCTCTATCTTTTTTAATGTCCTTATCATTATCATTTTTTCTACTTTGACTAGAACCTAGCATTCCAGTCTGAGATCCTATTGCTTCTTGATAGTATTGATTCATTTCATCTTCGCTAAAATTTCCTTTAAGGAAACTACCGTCTTTTCTTTGAAAATCAACTAATCCATAATATGCTGATAAAAATTTTTCGTCTCCTTCCATAACAACAAAACAAGGTGTTTCTTTCTTTGATGGATTCTTAGTGACTCTTTTTACCATATAAGTTGCTTTTTGTTTTGTCGTGGCTCTAGGACTTAAATTTTCAATATATGTTCTTATTCTATATTCCCCCTCTGGAACACTTGTTTCTTGCATCCAATTATTTTCAGGATTAATTTTTAATGTTTTAACAACCTCTTCGGTATCTGCTTTTACTACAAGAACGACTACTTCTAACTTATAACCTTCTTGTACAATCCCTTGCACGACAAGAGGTCCTGTTTCTTCAGCGTACACATTAGATATCTGAAATGAAAAAAATAATCCTAAAATCGTTATTATTATCTTTAATAATTTTTTCATCATATCAATCCCTATTTATTGCGAATTCTTCATATTTTGAATCAAAATATCGACTTCTTTTATCTCGTTTATTAACTCTGAAAAAGGATCATCTATAGTATTTTTTCTACTTTCATAATAGGCATTTCCTAGTGTCAAAATTAATTTTTCACGTTTTTTATTCTCTTTATACAGTTGGGTATTTGTTTGAATTGATTGAGTTAATTCTTTTGTTTTCTTTCCAGCTTTAGAACTAACTTCAAAAAATTTTTCTGAGATATCTGATAAAAAGGATTTTTGAAGATTATTACCGTTAATTTTTGAGCCACAGGAAACACAGTATTCACTTGTTTTGAAGTTTTTGGTACCACATTTAGCACAAAAGTTATTTTCTTCTCTGACCTCAGTATTGTATGGTGGGACATATTCTTCACCGTGACTATTATTGTGGGGTGATACATAGTCTTCCTCAAGGATAATATTTTCTGAAGTTTCTCTTTTTATTTCAACTTCATCATTCATCTTTTCTTCAGGTTCTTCAATACTCTTAAAGACAACTTCTGAAATTGGAGTCGTTTCAGCATTTATATTTTCAACTTCAAACTCATTATTTTTCTTTGCAGTAAAAAATTCCACTGGACTTGGTTTGCGTTTAAATTTTTCTTCAAATTGAGATAGCCATTCTTCTTTATTCATAATCTCACACCCCTGTATATCTTACATGATAATTATTTTGTAAAATACTAATACGTTTATCTTTGGATGGATATCCTAACTCGCAAAATCCTTTAGCCAAAGATCCATCTTCCTCAGATACAGTATCGATATAATAACAATGAATTTCCCCAAATCCAATCGCAGCCATATACTGGTCTGAAAGATATGCGTCACGTTTTACAATTGATTTTACAAACAATAAAAAGATACTTATTAATGCAACTATTAATATTATCGAACCATAAAATAGAATAGCTCCTTCTTTTGTTTCAGAACTCCCTGACCAAAATGAGTTTCTGCTGTCTCCATAATTTTTTTTAAAGCCTCCAAATAGTGTAGTTATTAATAAAATTATTAAGACAAAAATTAAAATGAAATTTAAACCAACCACTACAGGTAAAAGATTTGGAGCCATATTATGGATTCGATGGAGCTCAAACATAATTTTTGGTTCTAAAAAATATGGATTTTCCAGTAAGCTATCAGTAACAATAATTTTGTTCATACCTATTGCGTAGGCGGCAGGCACATCATTATGAATCATGCGGATTTCAATATTATCTGGTAAGTTTAAACCTTTTTGACGCGCCTTTTGAATAATCTCATAAACAGGTTGTTGAACTTTTTCTTGATAATCACTTCTGTCTATCCTTTTCGCTCCAACAATCCAACAAATTAATGATTGACCGGTATTTGATAATAAAAATTCTGTAAATAATAAAACTACTAGACCACCTATTCCAAAACTCATGATTGATTCAATAAATATTACTATAGTAAAATAAATTATAATTCCCCATCTTTGCGTATCGAAACAATACTTTAAGTATTTGTACAATCTTGATATCTTAATGTAAGACATAATTTGATTTTGATCAGCCTGTTCAAAATATTTCCCACAACCACTACATTGTTTACTATTTCCAAAATTCTTTGTACCACATGAATTACAAAATATAGCATTTTGATCATTTTGTATTTCCACAACATTTTGTGAAACGTATTCATTCAACTCTACTTGTGGCTGAACCTGTGGCCTAGCATTGCTTTCACTATCATTAACTTTAGAAATAGCCGATAAATCTGATACTATTATTTCTCCTGATTGAATACCAGCTTGAATCTCTTCTTCTGTTGGTACGCGGTCGTTAATCTCTTTAAATATTTCAATCCATTGCTCTTTATCCATCATATACTCCTAATTTTATTATTAAAGTAAAAGGCTGAGGGAGATCACCTTAACAGGTTCTATTTCCTCCAGCCTATAAGTCTATTTATAGATTACTCTTAATTTTACTCACCTTTTTTGCGCAATTTTATTCCAGATAGTCCCATAAGCATCGCTCCTAAGCCAAGTAATACTAATCCACTTTGAGAACCAGTATTTGGTAACGAACGTTGAGGGTTATATCCGGTCACTGAACCTCGATAGTTATAGTGACCAAATTGAGAAACATAATCATTTTTTAGATCAAAAGTTTTATGATCTTCATTTTGGATTCCAATCGATTTAGTTTCACTTGATAACTTCGTATATTGCGTCAGTTGTTTGTGAGCGTTTTCGTAAGCAAGCTGTACAGCTTCATATTGTGCAGTTGCATCCAATTGATCTTGTAGAAGTGATTTAAGTTTAGCTTCCTCTCTCGCTACATTCTCAAGTGCTAAACGATGCTCTTCAACTGCATTATCATAAGCTTCTTTTGCTTTCTTCAAATATGCATCGGCATTTTCAAGATGATCTAAAAGTGTTTCTAAAGCGACTAAGTGAGTCTTAAATTTAGAAATTTCATCCTTAATTTGTTTTTCTTTAGCTTTTAACTCTTCAACTTTATTCTCACGGTTTCTGAGTTCTGCTTCGTCCGTAGCTTTTTCAGCTTTAAGATCTGAAAGAACTTTAAGTTCTTTATCCAACTCTACACGCGCATCTACTAAAACTTTTTGTTTTGTTTGAATATCTGCATTTAGATTTTCAACAGCTAATTGTGCTTTTGCATAACGAGTCTTGGCAGCAATCAATTGTCGAGAAGCCTCATCTAAATTCTTTTGTGCAAGAGGTGTCTTATCTGAGATTGAGTTTAATCTAGCAATCGTTTGACGTGTAGCATTTAAGGCTGCCAAATGTTTTTCATGAATTTTAGTTACTTCATCTAAATTGTTTCTTGCAGTCTTATCTGTTGCTTTTGCTTTCTCAAGCTCCTCTTTTGCAGTTTCTAATGCTTTTTGCTTAACTTGAAGGTCTGCATTTAAATTATCAAGAGCTGTTTGAGCTTTGATATATCTTGTTTCAGCTTCTTCTTTTAGTTGTTTTGCATTGTCGTATTTCTTCTGTGCATCTGGAGTTTGATCAGGAACTGACATTAATTCTGCTACTAGTTTTTGAGTTTGTTTCAGATTTTGATTTGCATTTTGATTTTCTACTTTTGCTTTTTCAAGATCAGATTTAGCTTTTCCTTCTGCTGTTGTGGCCTGGTCTAAATTATCTTTTGCATTTGCTAAAGCTTGACGCTTGCTTTGAATATCAGCATTTAATTGATCGAGTACTTCTTGAGCCTTATTAAATTGGATTTGTGCTTCATTATAATTTTGTGTAGCGATTTCCAATTTAGTAGTAGCTGCAGGTGTTTGGTCAGGAGTAGCTTTCCAAGCATCTAATTTTGCTGTCAATTCTTTGAGAGCTTTTGTACTTGAATCATTTTCTGATTTAGCTTTTTCCAAACGATTCTGTGCAGAATTATTTGCTGTATTTGCTGCAGTCTGTTTAGCTTTAGCAGCTGTTAATTCATCTTCCATTTTTGAAGTATCAAATGGAGTAGCTAAAGGTTTAGCAATTCCTTTATCATAGTAGTCATCAACGCTTACTGAATGATATTCTCCAGTTTGTTCATCTTTAACATATTCAAGATGAGCATCCTGACCTCTAAATTCAATAAAGTGCATACGGCCAACACCACTAGCGGTAAAGCTGTTTGCAGCGCCTACAGCACGAGTTTTTGTAGGAGCTTTTTCCCCAATCATGAGCTTCATGTGACCAAAGTAAGCATGAACATCATTTGTGATGAAGCTAATAACAGAATCATATACTTCACGATATAATTGGGACATTGTGGCTTTGCGGGTTTCTTTTGCTTTTGAATAATAAGCACCAAATCCAAGCAAATTATTATTAAAGTTCAGGTTTTCGCCAGCCCATGCAATTGAATCTAATCCATCCTGCTTCAAGGCTGTCACACTATGACTAGTGCTATATGGTTTATTTTCATCAGCATAGGCTTTTGCAATGTTTTTGACACCCTGAACTGATTCTTCAGTGACGATATAATGATGGCTACCCCAAACTTGGTCTTGTAGATTGTTTGAAATTAGTGCATAGTATTGGCTTAAAGCTTCAATTTGTTTATTGGTTAGGTTATCCAAATCAACTTCTGAATCGTCAATAGGTAAAACAATATCCTTGTTAGACCAACCCTTGATAACAACATTTTGGTGTTCAGGAGAATATTCCGTTTCTGCAGTACCAAAATCATATTTACTACCTGCGAACCATTTTTGAATAACGTCGTTTAAGGCATTTTTATTTGCGTCTGAGTCATCAGCAAGATAAGCCTTGTAGGCATCAATGACATCATGAGGCAATTGAGGAATAGTAAGATTTTTAATTGCTGATATTTGTTTATTGAGCGTTTCAACCGCTTGATCAGCCTTCTCTTTATTCTCTTTTGCTTCCTGAGCTGCTGATGTTGCACTCGCTAGCTCATTTGAAGTTTCATTTACTTTAGCCTCTTCTTGGTTTTTCTTAGTAGTTAAAGCTGAAATTTCCGAAGCTTTCTTAGCATCATTTTCTTTAGCTGTTTTGAGCTCTTCTTCTGCACTAATCTTACTATTTTGTTTATTTGCTAAATCATTTGCTTTATTATCACGATTTGCAATTGTTTGGGCAAGTTGTGATTCAGAAGCATCAAGATTACTTTGCGCTGATACCTTATTTTCTTGAGCTTTCTTTAGATTCTCTTGTGCTTGTTTTTGTTTTTCCTCAGCAGATGACAAATTTGCTGCCGTTTCTTGGTTTTTCTTTATTTGATCTGCTTCAACAGATTTTGCATTTTTTAGTGCAGTAGCTTTTTTATTATCTGCTTCTTTGGCACGATCAAGTTCCTGTTTGGCTGTATTTTCAGTTGCTGTTTTAGCATCTAAATTTTTCTTAGCCGCATCACGTTCTGCTACTATTTCTTCAACGCCAGTACCGTCTAAAACTTTCTGAGCAGTTTCTTTCTCTTTTTGAGCCTTCACTAATGCATTTGCTGCTTCTTCTGCAACCTTTTTAGCATCTGCTAATTGTTTAGCAGAAACTTGACTATCATTAAGTTGCGATTTTTCATCAGCAGAAGCTTTACTGAGTTCTTCAGATTTATTTTTGTCTTCGTTAATGGCATTTTCCAAAGCCTTTTTCGCTGCTTCTTCTGCTGATTCTTTTTCAGCTACATCACTTTTTGCTTTGTCTCTTTCAGCAATGATTTCCGATGCTCCAGTGCCATCAAGATTTTTTTGTGCAGTTGCTACTGCTTCCTCTGCTGTCGTAACTTTCTTTTCTTGCTCTGAAATTTTATCTTGATCTTTTTTAATAACATCTGATTGCTGATTACGTTCTTTCTCAGCTTCTAGAACTTTATCAGATGCATCTTTTTGCGATGTTTCCTTCTTCTCAATATCAGCTTTTACTTCTGATATTTCATTCTTCGTTTTTTCAATTTTTTCCGGCGTAGCTGATTCTTTATTTGCCTCAGCATTCTTTAAGTCAACATTTGCATCGGAAACTTTTGATGCAGCGGTTGCTTCCGAAGCCTTAGCGTTTTCTAATGCACTTTCTTGATTTGAAACCGATTGATCCGCTTCTTCCTTGATTGTTCTAGCTTCTTCTACAACTTCTGAAGTTGGCGTTTTCGTTACGGTTGCAACCCCATTATTAACAAATACTCCGTCCACTTGTTTTATATTTGTAGACGAATGAGTCGTCGATTCAACACTTAATGTTGACTCATTTGGCTGAGTTGCAGTTACTTCATCCGCTTGTACAACAGAGATTCCTGCAAAAGCTGTAGCTATTGATACAGCGGATACAGTTGCTTTGATCGTTTTCTTTTTCATAATTCCCACCTTTATGATAGAGTATTGAGCAAATTATCACTATATAATTATAAACACCCGAATTATACTATATTTTGGCAACTTTGTAAAGATGTATCCAACCTTTTGAGAACTAGAATATAACCTTCTAAGACTGTAAAATAGTCTTAAGAGGTGAGCAATGTCAGAATTACAAAAGTATATAAGTAAAAGAATACGGATTCTGCGGACACAGTCAGGAATGACCCAGGAACAATTAGAAGAAAAAGCAGATCTTGGTACCAATTACGCGTATAAGTTAGAAAATTTAGAGCCTAATATTAAAATTAGTACACTTGAGAAAATTATAGAAGCATTAAATGTTGATCTACAAACTTTTTTTGATTTAACACTTAAAGAAGAAAGTACTGACTTAGCACAGCTTATCGACACTATCAAATCTTTACCAGAGTATAAACAAAATAAAGTCATTTCAGCTATTAACACAATTATTAACGAGACAAAATAAAAAGAGTGGAAAAGGATAAGTATAAAAACGATTCCTTTCCCACTCTTTTTGTGCGTAAAAATATGGTTATTAGCTATTGGAGCCTGCGATTCTTGGGTAACCAAACGTCATATCGAGGTTATCTTTCTCGTAATTCTTGATCAATTCCCAGAAATCTGCAACTGATAACGCTGCAACTGATTCATGCCAATTGAATTTAAAAAACAAATCTAAGAGAAATTTAATTACTTGATGAACTTTGGCTGTCTGTTCTACAGTATCAAATGTAATCATAATTTTCTCACACAATGGATCAATCAATTCAATTTCAATACTATCATTTACAAAATTGAATGACACTTCTTGATCTTGATCATTCAAGATTGAAATATACTGATCGTCATCAAATGTTGAATAAAACATTCTAATATTAATTTCTTCATTGTGATTAATTAACTCTGTAAGATATTGTTGAGTTAAAGAAATCACATGGTTTTTATACGTTTTCATTTTGTTTTCCTCCAAATATTTTTTTAAAATATGATTTTTCATTCGTGAATTTTCACGGTGGCCTTACTCTCTTTATTATTATTATTAAACGATTGTTCTTGAGCATCTGCTACCTCCTTTTTTGAGGAATAAAAAAAGACAGTTCACCACTGCCTTTTATTCTTCACTATTATTATGCCATTTTTTTGTAAAAATAAAAAAACGATTTTTCAAAAAAGGTACTATAGAATGCTCTTAGCCCAAGAAGATAAATCTTTTTGTCTAGGTTTTTGGGCTGCTATTTAAATTTTTCTGGTGAGATATTTTTTAAAATTTGATTATTTCAATATTCTTAATAAAATAGATAATCTCCACTGTAGTTGATAAAATTCAAAATCATGTTCAGCCATTATTAGTTGAGTTTGTATATATACTTTATCGATAGAATCTAGTTTCTTCTTTAAATTTATTAGTAATTCTTCTGTGATAGGACTATTCATAGCTCTATATGAAATCTGATAATCTATTTTCTCATTAATTAATACTTTAAGTTGCTCACTCCCAGTTTCCTTATAAAGTAAGCAATATTTCAATAAACTTAAAAGCATAAGAGCGCTATCTTTTGATATATCATCGATAATTGATAATGAAGTATAAATCAACAATTGATATGCGCCATAAGACAGGAAAAATTTTTCTATTACTTCATATAAACTACTGGATGGGTGACTCCTTTCTAGTAACCACGTAATAAAAGATGAGATAATAAATATTTCAACAAAATAAATAATCAAGTGTTTAAGTCTTTGATGGTTAAATCTAGTCATTTATAAAATATTATTCTTTCTAGCTTATCCTATAGCAAAAGCAATGATATAAACATTCTAATCTGTTTAGAGGAAAAAATTTTTTCATACAATCTCTTATGTCTCTAAAGGTTAATTGCATTTCTTATCATAGATTATATCTACATTATTTTGAGCATTTGGAATAAATACATTGAATTCGGTAGTAAACGATTTTTCTAATGCTCGAGCGTTTTTCCCCTTGAAACAAGAATCACCTTTTATCTTAGCTTCTATAATTATACCTCTAGGAAGGTATTCATATTTCTTACAGTTTGATTGTCTACATTCATTTTCATTAATTTTAAATACAGGAGTAACGCGATATAGTATGGCTGTATTATCTGTTTTTAGTGTATCTAGTATCATTTTTTCAAAGTAGTACATTCCACAAGCTATTTTGTTTGAATCCATTGTATTCGCTCTATTACACCAATTTGTAATCATGACAAAGTTTTCACGTTTACAATAATTAAAACTCTCAGAATATTTGATTATTGAATCTGCGATTAGGTGTCCCCTGTTAAAAATATCTTTTTGATAATAGGCTTTTGTAACTTTATCTGTTTGTCTCCCGTATACATTTTTTGGTTTTTTCGACCAGTTTAAATATTTGCCTCTTTCTTTATCTTCATTTTTGCTTTGAGATTTATCATTAGTTAAAGTTTCTTCAATTTTGTAATCTCTAGATAATCTTACTTCTATTCTTCTAATAAAACAATTTATTTCTGAACTAGTTTCCAACTTAATTTGATAATTACAAAATTTAGGCTTATTTTCTTCATCGAATATTTTATTGTTGTTTAGAAAATAAAAACCCCCACTATGATATTTGGATTTTTCAAGTAATTCCTTTAACTCTAAATAGTCATTGTAGGTTTTTTGAATCTCATCTTCAGAAGGTTTTAATTCATAAGAATACGTATCACTGTTGCCCATTATATTCCTCCCTTATTAAAAGTATATTCCGTTTTCCTCTATTAATCATATAGAACTCTGAGAACTGATATAAGAAAAAGGGGGACCAATATACCCCCTCTTCAAAAATAAAATATTTCACTATCTTAACCAAAATATTTATCTACCAATTCCTGAACCTTACCTACTTTAGCAGTAGGGATGGTATCTTCTAAAACAAAGTTCTTTCTACTAATATCTTGGGAGAGGTTTCCAAAGATAAAATTAGTGGAAATGTTATAGATGATTTCTGAAGGGGCAAATCCATAAACTTGATTTTCTAGAATATGTTTTAAGCGTTCTTCAGGATTTGGGAAGGCTTCTTGCAAGCCACTGCTATTATATAACCGTTTAACAAGTTCAGCAATATAGAGGCCAGATTTCATGTACAAATCAATAAATGTCTTAGATGGGTCATCAAAGATTCCTGGGTTTTCTTTTTCAAGATCATCCACCATTCTCCTAACTACCCGTTTAGGAGTGAAAATCTGGTTGGTTTTCTGTGGTGGAATATAGTCAAAGATATCTTCTTTTTGATCTTTAAAATAATCCGCCAACTCCTCTTTCTTGCGAAGAAATTCTTGAATGGCTTCATCAAATGTTGCTCGATCGAAGAGATGCCCTGCAAAATCTTGCCCACCATCTCTCAAATAACGAAATTGATCAATCGTAATCCCTGTTACTTCAAAGAAGACATGCTCAGGAACAAAGGTGTCAAAATTATCAAGCGTTAGGGAACGATCACCATAAGCCATGATAAAACTAGGGATTGTTCGTGAAAAGCCTCGGAGGTGATCACGAATCTCATCCTGACCTGATTGTTTCAACTGTTCCACACGTTTTATCTCAACCTGTTCGATAAACTTCTCAGGCATTTTTTCTACTTCATTTTTGAGTGTTTGTTCTAGTTTTTCTTTGTGAATGAGATTATTTTCTTCTATTCGTTTTTCAAGATTTTCTTGAATCTTATCTTTTTGCTCTTTATCATTTGTTTCCTTGAGCTGTTGTTGCAACTTTTCCTTGATACGAGCTTCATTAATTTTACGCTCTATCTCATTTTTTCGGACTTCATTCTCAAATGTTGCTGCAATTTGTTTCTTGATGTGGTCTGTCTCCCGAGTTTTAAGGTCATATCCGGCTTTTAATTCTTCTACAATTACTGAAGAAACTGTCTTGCTCAAATCATTGACCAACTGTTTTTGACTTTGGTCCTCATCCTTAGTGACCAACTCAGTAACAGACTGACTAAGTCCATAAATTTTTTCTCCAAAAAGTCGCGTTTGCTGATTGATCACGATTTCATGATCAACTACTGCATTGCCCTCATCATCCACTGTAACATTTGAAAAATCTAGTAAATCAGAAGGTGTTTGTAACTTGCCTTCCTTTTCGACTGGTAGCTCATTTAAAATATCTAGAACGGTTTGACTAGCTTGGAAAATTCCACTGATGTTATCAAATAAGAGATTGGACATAAAGCCTCGTTTGAGGACTTCTCTAGCTTTTATCTGGCGAGGTATGGTTAGTACTGCCTTAGCATCAATTTCAACCATCTTACCTGCACGGTCTTCTGCTATCACAGGGAAGAAGTTTAAGAGTTCTCTAATATTTTCTTCACGAGTTGCGGAAGTTCCCCCACCTCCTGCAGTTGCAAGAGATAAGTTATTCGCAAACTCATCAAAGAGAATTAAGGTTCTTTCTGGTGCAAAGTCAAATACATAGGCTCTTTCTTTGCGGAAGTGATTTCCTTTGCTATCGCTCCATGAGTATGGGTTTTGAGCACGGAAAGCAGCCTGCATATAAAGGGCAGGTGATTTCAAGTTTGATAACATCAATACGCCCGTCCATTCAGGGATAGTCACACCTGTCGTCAACTGGCCTACAGATAGGGTAATGGTTTTGTCATTTTCTGCTATCGCTTTTCTAACCAAGTCTAAGGATTTGAGTGTGACCTTATCGTCTTCCACAGACATACGCCCGTCACCAGCAGCTAGAACAATCTTGTAGTTTTCATAAATGGGGTGTTCTTCTAGAAGTTCTTTTAAGGATTTTGCCGAGGCTACACGCTCTAACAACCAAAAAGTATGCTTGAGTTCATTCCGAAGTTCCTTGGTTGAAAATGGATATTTTTCATTGCTTGATAGCGTATCTAACCAATTTCTGACATCTTGCTCATGGATGAATTTCCCTTTATCATCTGTTACGAAAAATTCACTCAAGTCAAAAGCATAGTCAATGTTTTCACCATCGAGATGAGCACCTTTTTCTAACTCCTCGCCAATCATCTGAGACATTTGATAGGTAAAGAGATTTAACTGAGGCAAGCTTTCATAAGGATTTTCCTCTTCTTGTTCAGGTGACCAAGTGGATTTGGCAGCCTGTTCATCCGCATAAGACCAGTTGTAGATCTGCTCCTCTGTAAACTCTCCCTTGGCCAATGCCTTAAATGGAGTTCCAGATAGATGCAAGGTAAAGTTTCGACGAATCTTATTAAAGGCTTGGTCTGTCTTAAAGGTATCAACTCCTTCATGAGCCTCATCGATGACCAACAAATCCCAATGTAGGTCAGTTACCCATTTGAGTTTATCATGCTCTCCACCTAAATAAATAGAACCTTTCAAGTCTTGGAGGCTAATAAAAGCAAGTTGCCGTACATCATCATCTAAAAGGTCAAGAAATTCATTTCGTGACAAGGTTGGTCGATTTTTAAGGCTATCTGATTCAGAAACAAACTTGTAAGTCGTTTGACCTGCAATAAATTTTTCAAAATCGTCATACCATGAGTTAGAAATGGCAGGTCTGTTTGTTACAATTAGGACATTGACAGCATCCATTCGACGAGCTAGATCATAGGTAGACAAAGTTTTACCAAAGCGTGGCTTGGCATTCCAAAGGAACTTACCTCCTGGATGATTTTTGAAATAATCTAAGGTCTTAGCAACTGCTTCTTCTTGCTCTTGACGCAGGGTATAGTCCTGTCCTTGGCCAGGCTGATAACCTGACAAATCATGCTGAACAAACTTATCGAAGAGATTTTTAGATTTTTCAGGAGTCCCATTAAAATAGAACCATTCCGTCTTAGGACGGCGTTCCACATCATGGAAAGAGAGGAAATGGTGAAAATCATGATCCTTAAAAGTCTTTCCTTTATCAGGCTCTTCCGTATATGCTGCATCACCAGTCCATAAGACATCTGTATCTATATGAGCAGTATGCGTTTGTTCTTTAATCCGTTGAGTGACATCACGCTCCGTATAACCGATCTTAATCCAGCCCTCATTACTTGTTACAGTCGGTGTTGTGTAAGCATAGATTGTAGGATGAATCTCTTTCGTGGTTTTTATTTCTACCATCAATCCATCTCCTTTACATGAGTCTCAATAAAGACAATCTCTTCAGGAGAAAGGTCATATTTTTGATAGAGCTGACGGTCAATATCAGCCACTGATTGTGTCCAATCAATGTCCGAATTGTTGGTAAAATCTTGGAGTGGAACTTTAGCCCAAATTGGGGAAGGATTGTGTTGAGTTAGTTTCAAAACTCCAAGCAATACTCTTGAGAATTTAGTTTTAATATATTTTAAACAAGCTTCTGCTTCCGCTTTTGTTTTAAAATCACCAATAGAAATAAAAGTTTGAGTATGACCTACTAAGGGAGCGCCAATTAAGGGAGTTGACAAGATTTCACCTAGAGCTCCACTACCATTTGACTCAGGGATAAAAACTTTATATGTATCAATGTTTTGAGGAGCTTTTATAAAATCTTTTCTAACAAACTTGAATGCTCTTTGTTTATTAAATAAGCCCAATATTTGAATATATTCATTCTCATTATCAGGAACTGCATCAAAAAAAATAATATCATTCAATCTATCTAAAACATTAGAACGTAAATCAAATGTTTTACTAGCAATTGATGCAACTTCTGGATGAATATCTTTTAACTTTTGAGTAAATTTATGACTTAAAGGATTAGTTATTAAATCAGATAAACTTTGGTTTTCTTTAAGCTCAACTTTTCGTACTATGCTTCTTAATTTTTCATGTGGAATAAATGTTCCAATTTCTCCAAAACTTTTATCTTCATCTCTATAACAAATAGCTACTCCTCCTTTAATATCTGTAGTTATAAATACATTTTTACTTTTCTGTTCGTAAAACAATATCTTGAAATGTGTATCATGTAATATCTTTTCATGCCATTCTTTGGATAACCTACCAGCAGAAAACAAATATCTACCAGGCGTAATTAAACATACTTTTCTGCCAATTTGAAATGATTCTTCCATAAATGAAGGATATATTGCTGGTGCATAGGTATCATTATCACCTAATGTATTATCCTGATACGGAGGATTTCCTATCACGACATCAAATTTCATTTCACTTTCCTCACTAGATAGGCGCTCAAAACCTATCATTTTATTCTTTTTCCAGTCTTTGATTTGGGTTTTAGATTCTTCTGCTTCTTGGACTTCTAGCTCATCTGAAAATAAGCTTAGTTGTTGAGATGGACTTCGTTTAACCGAGTAAGGACTGATTTTTTTCAATCCATCCATCTGAAAGACATTATAGGATATAATGGTCGCAATTTCTTTCTTCTGCTCTAATCTTGGTTGATTCCCAGTCTTAGCAAGATAGTAGTCCTCAAAGGTCGCTAAAAGATTTTCACGCGCCAAAAGCAGAGAATCTCCTTGATACTCATAGCCATAAGAAGCACGATAGGCTTCTTTTACAAGTTCATAGAAGTTGGCTTCATCTGAAACCTCACGACTAATGCGCTGTAATTTTCTATCAACAAAACCCATTCGCTCAGATAATGGAATCTCTTCGCCAGTCACTGTATCATAACGCGTTACCATGTAAGGTGCTTCACCACAGGTAATCTCTAACCATCGCACTTGGATATAATCTACGAGGTCTAGCTCTTCAAGTTCAGCTTCCACGTAGCCATTTTGCTTTTCTACCAACCACGTAGGTGTAAATACCTCAGCTCTAATCTTGGTGCGGTCTTTTTGCTCATACTTGGACTTTTCTGATCGAGGTTGAATCAAGTTTGCATAGGTTCCCGTTACCCTACTTGGAGTGATGCGATCACTAGGAGCAAATCCCTTTCCTAACAATTCATAAGAATGCGTCGCCCAAACTATGTTTTTCTTTGTCGTTCGATCTTTTAAGAGAATTTTTAATAAGTCAGTCGACTCCATAGCCAACTGTTCTTCACTAATATCTATTGCCATAAAGCAACCTTTCTCGTGTTCTATGTCTTATTAAATCAAATTAAAACTTTCAATACACTTAGTTCAAATACTTCTTAAAAAGTACGTTTGATTTTCATCCTAATCTTCTATATTTTACCACAAAAACACACAGAGATACTTGTTCTCTATGTGTTTATTTCAATTTATGATCATTTCTTCAGCAAACTAAAAAATTTATTGTTTGCTTAATAGCTTCCTACTTTTTGGGTGATTACAATCGACAGGTTTTCGAATTCTCTTCAACATTTGAAAAGTACACTATTAATAATTAAATTAATTTAAACATATTAGACACATCTTGAATTTCAAGTTTTTTACACGTATTAAAAAATATGATGATTTTAATTACTTTCTGTGATTTCTGATTTTCAATCTGTATAAGAAACTTTAGTGCATTTACCTTCGAATACTATTTCAATTAATTCTGTTCTTATGTTACGTCGCTGTTTTTTCTGTGTGTTTAGCGTTGACAGAAACGTATGTGAAAGTCACGCTAAACACACAGTCCGAAGTAAAACCGGATAACACAAAAGAGAAAAAAATTTGTTTTTTATAATGATCAATTTATGGCATACTATAGATATCTAAAGATTGATTAAGTAGAGACGTAACTAATTAGCTACGTTTTTTTTAATATTTAAAAGGAGGTAGCTATCGTGTAAACAGCAGGTTTAAGCTGAGTTAAGAAAGAACCAATTTTTGTATTTCACTAACTAAAAAAAATGTATAGATAATAAAAGTAATGTCAATAGCAGTAAAAAAATGTATAGATAATAAAAGTAATGTCAATAGCAGTAAAAAAATTTTTGATCATAACAAAGTAAAGTATAAGAGTATAAGAGTATAAGAACGAAAGTAAATAACAAAAGTCAAAAAAATCAAATACAAAAAAACTAGCTTATCTCAGTCGCTAAATTTAAAGCATTTAAACCTGAAAAAGAGTAAAAAGAAAAAAACAACAGATTTTTATCTGTAAGGTGGAACTCTACATCTTATTTGAATTGAGTCAACTTGTCATGTTGTAAAATGGCTTGGTTAACTTCTTAGCCATCAATTAAGAAGCGCCCTTAGCAAAGGGAAGATACTAATCAGTGAATACAAGCTTTATGTCACTGCACTACTTCAACTTGAATTAAAAGACCTTAAGATTCTTGTTAAGATTTTCTTTAAACGTACATTATCTTCTATAGAAAGGAAAGAACTATGTCAAAGAAGAAACGAAGTCGTTCTGAACGACGAAAAGCTAGAGAGAAAGCCCAGAAAGAACAAATGGATTCTCTAACTACTTTCGAAGGCCGTAAACAATTCGTCCAATCAAAAGGTTTAACTAATCTAGTCACGCGCTTCAAGAAGGGTAAAGGTATCAAGCGAAATGAATCCAAAAAAACAGGAGAGGATATTCATTTTATTCATACCGATCGAACGCTCCATAACTATGCTGGTTCCTGGAGCAGATTCGCTTACTTTGTTGCTGCAACAGCTACTGCCGAAGAGTTAGAAGCTCTTGAAAAATCTAAGAATGTAGATGGATGGATTGACTTAGTAAATCAATACTTAGAACATTGTAAAAAAACTGGGCTTTCTGCACCAACCCAGTCAACCTATAAAGCAGCATTGGCAAAAGTTTTAGGCGTGTCTTCTACTGCTTTTATTGCTACAGATATTCGATATCGAGCTAACAAAAGGAATAATCGCTTAAAATCTAATGACGACAGAATGTCTGAAGAAACGAATAATCGTTGGTTTTCAATCGTATCTGCCACTGGGCTACGAAAAAATGAATTAAAGGCAATTACAGGTGATTCTCTACACCAACGTGAAGATGGTCGATACTATCTTAAAATCATTGGTAAAAAGCATAAAACAAAAGGAGCTAGAGATCGTTGGGTTCCGATTATCACACGAGACAAAGAAGAATTAGAGAGGCTTGTTGAGGAGTTTAAGCTAGCTGGTAAAAAGCGTGTGTTTCAAGTTCCAACTGCTTTAAAGCCACATAAATATCGAGCAGAATATGCAAAACGACTTTATCTTCTTGTCGCAAGAGATCTCAAAGATATCAAGAATAAAAAAGAAAAAATTTTTCTAAGAGGAGAATTAAGGGGAGTCGTCCTGGATCGAAAGGCCTGCTTAATTGTATCTCGTGCTCTCGGACATAATAGACCAGAAGAGTTTCAAAAATCATATGCATATAAATTGATTGCACAAGCAAGTTAATTAACTGTTTCTGACGTATAGAATGAAATAGATAGTATTATGTAGAAAAAAGTCAAATTAAGCTTATTTGATGTTTTTTTCGAAAAAACATAAGCCAGGAATCAAAATGAGAGCTTTTTTTTCTTTTTTTTCAAGAAATTTTGCGTTTTTATGGCATACTTTATACGAATGGATTGATTTATTCAAAAAAATCAAAAAGAAAGGGGACTCTCAAAAGTCGTATGCATATAAATTGATTGCACAAGCAAGTTAATTAACTGTTTCGTATGTATAGAATGAATTATGTAGAAATAAGTCAAATTAAGCTTGTTTGATGTCTTTTTCGAAAAAACAAAAGCCAGGAATCCAAAAATGAGATTTTTTTCTCCCATTTTTCATGAAATTTTGAGTTTTTATGGCATACTATATTTTTAGATAGATTAATTTATTCAAAAGCGTCAAAAGAAAGGGGGTCAAAAGACGTATTCATATAAATTGATTGGACAGGCAAGTTGATTAACTGTTTCTTACGTATAAGTATTATGTAGATAAAAGTCAAATTAAGCTTGTTTGATGTCTTTTTCGAAAAAACAAAAGCCAGGAATCCAAAAATGAGATTTTTTTCTCCCATTTTTCAAGAAATTTTGAGTTTATATGACATACTATATTCGGATAAATTGATTTATTCAAAAATATCAAAAAAGTGTCTTTCAAAAGAAAGACGGAAAGGAAAACAAATGCTTAATACAAAGAAATCTAAGAAAAGATGTTTATCTGTCGGTGAATTAGAGCTGCAAAAGCTGAGGGAAAAAGAAAAATTACAACGGATGCTAAATAACGAAAATGTAATTCGATCGTGTTTTTCCGAGCTCCCTTGCTATTGGGGAATTGACAATTGTGTCGTATCAATTACTGATCCTACAATAATAATTGATGACGAAGCACTTGTTAAGCTATTTTATCGTAAAACTGCATCGTTAGAATTTAATCCTAATAATTCTTTAAATAAAATCACCATTCAATCTGAAGATATTGGGAAAGTAATTATTAGTTTAAAAGAACTAGGATATGTGAAAAAATATGCTATCATCCAACTTAACAGTCCCAATATTAATTTTGAGACCACTAATATTGAAGGTATTAGGGATAGATTAGAAAATGTGCTAAAGAAGTTGAAAGATGATTATAATATTGAAATTATTTATGATTTGAATAATGTTATCTTTAAAAAAATTGAATTAGCTTTTACAGTAGCTTTCGATCAACTACCATCTCTCCAAACGCGACAATTATTATTCAAATCACTTGCAAGAGGTAGACAAGCTGATCTAAAAAAACATCGAACCAGTAGAAATAAAAATGATTTTTCAATTTTAACCGCAACAATTTGTAATGCCGAAAAACATACATTTTATAATAAGATTGAAAAAGCAAAAAAGAAAAAGAAAATTCGTAAGTATAATTCAACACTAGACGGTATGGAAGTATTCAGGTACGAAATTGAACTAGCTGATCGTTGGATAGCTAAAAAATTAGGTTCCCACTACTTATCGGATTTAAACGAAAATAAAATTATTCAGTATCTTGAATCTGTAATTTCATTAGCTATCGTTGAATACATCAAAGCTATAGAAGAATCAGTTTTTTGGTGTAACAAAAAGTTAAAAAAAATTTATAAGGAATGTGAGCGAAACGAGTACTTAACTGAATTTCTAACATACATCATTGATGAATTGTCTGAAACCACTTTATCAAAATTGATTGATGAAGAAATCGTTTCATTTCTACCCTTAGAATTTTTAAAGTCAAATAGAGGTTCAACTAAAAGAAGAATTCTTGCTAGACTCCAAAAACATGAACTAAAAACTGGAGAAAATCATACATTTGGAAAAATGACAAGTTGGCATGTTCGAAAAATCTTAATAATCATGTATCACGCAATTCAAGATGCGAAAGTCTATGGCTTAGGAACCTTTAAAATCTCAACTTTAGATGAATGTAAAAAAATTTTATTAGAATATTACTCTTTAGAAGAACGAAATGCCATCTTTGAGTCAACAATTAGCTCAAATACAAGAGAAGATAATCGAGATAAATTACTAAAGAAAATTTTAAATAGGTTTATCGAAGAAACAAAAGAAACTAATAATTTTAATACAGATTGTTAAGTTGAATGACGAAAAACGTTGGTTTTACTGATACATATATAGAGATGTACATCAGCTATTATTCAAAAGTTAAAGGATAAAGATATGAAAATCACTTTTAGTAAAAATAAAAAAGAGCTTGTTTCTAAACTTTGGTCGGCGAAAGAAACAAACTCGGAATATTTAAGCAATAATACGTATTACTTACTACTATTATCGCAATAAATGATAGAAATTTCAAGAGGTTTATTAATTATGAAACAAACCGTTAACAAAGAAGATTTAATTATAATGGGCTACAATACCTACACTGCTATTTCAATCATTAGACAAGCTAAGCAAATTATGGTACAAAAGGGGTATGCCTTTTATAACAATAGACGTTTAGGGCACGTCCCAATCAGTGCTGTTGAAGAAATTCTGGGTGTTTCACTTCACGAGGAGTTATAATGCCACAATATCAACAGAAAACAAAATTTCCTGGAGTATATTCTGATAAAGACGGAAAATATTTTCTTCAAACCGAATTTGGTCGAGATAGAGTTACTGGGAAACGTGTACGAAAGAAATCTAGGGTAGATCAGCATGGAAAACCATTTAAATCGGCCTCAGATGCTTATAAAGAATTAACTCGCCTGAAACATGAATATCATCAATCTCAAGGTTATTCTAACTACCGTATGAAATATCGGCAATTTATGGAAGACCATTATATTCCATACTATAGAACAACAGTTGAGCACAGTACATTTTCAGTGCGAGAGAAAAATCTTTTACAGCTTTGTGATCGTTTTGGTGACACCATGCTTCGTTCGATAACCCTTGAACAAGTTCAGATGTTTCGCACGTGGTTACTGACTAGTCAAGATGAGGATGGTGCCGGATATTCACAAGGATATGCTAGCCTCATCTTTGGCATGTTTAGGAAATCATTGGACTATGCTTTGCAAATGGGATATGTGGAAAAAAACATTTCTAAGCAATCTAATGCAATTCCTAAAGGAAAAAGTAATGTCCCATATTGGACTAAGAGCGAATTTGAAGCTGTTATTTCGAAAATTTACATTGAAGATGTATATGAACATTTAAACTTCGTGATGATTTGGGTATATTTCATGACTGGCGTACGTGTAAATGAAGGTTGTGCCCTTCAATGGAATGATGTTGACTTTGATAAGCAACGCCTACGAGTTCATCATATGCTTATTGTTAAAAACAAAAAAGAATGGACACGTAATTCCTATTCGAAAACTAAAGACGGAAGAAGGATGATTAGTTTAGATAAAGATACTATTGATGTGTTAAAAAAATGGCGTGAAGCTCAAAAAAAGATTGGACTAGGACACGAGAACGATTTTATCTTTTCATACGATGGCTTACCTATGTTGAAATCTACAATCTCAAGGATTATTAAAAGGTACGCCAAGATTGCTCACGTAAAGCCTATCCAAGCGAAAGGTCTCAGGCACAGCCATGCATCGCTGCTAATTAATGAATTAAATGCTGATGTACTTATTCTATCAAAACGTTTAGGACACTCTTCTCCTGAAATCACCTTGAAACACTACTCGCATCTATGGGATGGCGCTGATGAAGCTATCACTAATGAAATGGTCGGAATTATTAATGTTTCTTTCCCATCTTCTAGCTTAGTACATTTCAACGGGAATCAATCAATTTCAAAATAACATTCCCACCAAAAACCCCACCAAAAAACAATTAACACCTTAAAAAGCCTGTTCTATAAAGCTTTTTGAGGCGACTGCAACCATTGAGTGGGAATAACATAAGCAAATATATGTTGTTGCTATAAAACCATTGAAAACAGTGGGTTTTAGCGATTAAATGGTGCAAAACACTCTTGAATGATACTATTTTGATACTAAAAAGTTGAAATAGTACGTTCAAAAGGAAGTTGTTAAATGTAGCTGAATTGTTTAAAAAGCCTTCCACTGATATGGTGGAAGGCTTTTGTGGAAATAGTGTGAAAGGAAAACTGGGCAGAGCAGATGGACATTAAATATATCAAAATAAATATCTTTCCAATTATTGCTGAAGTACTGTTTGTACTAGCATGCGTGCTATTTCAAGGATATTATATATACATCAATTTTTTGTTTTATATAATTTTAGCAATATATTTCTGGTTGGGAAAAGATTTTTCAATCAAAAAGTGGATAGCTTCTATAAAAGGGGGGATTGCTTTTTGGAAACAGGTTATATTGACGATATTATTCTTTTGTCTTGCTTTCGTATTTACAAATATCTTAGAAAATATGTTCCCATATCTTAGTACGGAAATGATTCATTTGAAAGCGGATAATTGGTTAAAACTTATTCTATTTGCAGCATCTACAATAATATTGCCACCAATCGTAGAAGAAGTATTTTATAGAAAGAACCTTATATCTTTTAAAAATGGGAAAATGTTAATTTTGACAACCTTATTTAGCATGTTTGCATATGCTTTAGAACACACATTTTCAGTTTGGGGAGTTTTCTTATGCATGATATGGGCTTTGCCCTTAAGCATATCTTACATTAAAACAAAAAACATCTATGTTACAATGACGTCACATTTTATATGTAATTTTGTTATAAACGGAATTGCTGTTGTTAAAATATGTGATTATCTATTAAATTGATTATCTGCACAAAACAATATTTACATTGTTAAAGCACATAGCTTTAAGATTGTAAAATCTTTCAGCTATGTGCTTTTTCTGTGCCTATTTTATATTCGATGGAATTTTGGCTCCAATGCCACTATTATAGAACTTTAGATCGCTTTCCCAAAAAGGAATGTAATCTTTTTCAGGTTGTCAGGAGTGCTTTCTTTTTTACTTATCCAACCAAACCACTAAAGAATTTGACAATGGCATTCCAGATGGCTCCGAAGAAGCCAGCAATGGCATTCCACGCATTTGTGAAGAAGTTGCCACTATCTTTTAAAATGGCATTTGTATCAAAATTAAGATTGATGTTGTTAAAGGTATCGCCTGCTTTATCGACAATGCTATCCTTCAGATCAGTCAGGGTCTTTGTAAAGTTCTTGTTACTGACGACGCTACTCTTTGAAAGATTAACCGCAAAGTTGATGATCAAATTGATCTGTTTGGAGGACATGGCGCCATCTAGTTTATAATTCTTGAGAGTTTCTTCGACAATCTTTTGGATATCATCCTTGCTCAAATCCTTCTTGTTATTTTTAGCATTGGCTACTGCTGTTTTGATATCGGTGAGGGCCACATTCAACTTGTCAGCATCAAAGTTTTTCTTCCCTGCATTTTCTTCGTTAATCCCTGATAGGGTGGTCAACTCTTCCTGAGCGAGGTTTTTGCTTTCTTGAGAAACTTTGGCACCATTTTTCTCAAGCGAGTAATAAATACCAGCCAAGGCACTTTCTCCCGTTACTTGGACAGGAGATGCGACTGTAATTTGTGCATGCTCAAGTCCCAGCGTAGCTGCAGCATTGCGGTACATATCTGCTGTCACTTTGGTTATATTCTGAGGTGTTACAATATTGACTTCAAGAGCTTTATTTTTTCCGAGTTTTTGAATTTTAACGGAGGAATACAGCTCGAGACTATCATCATTAGCCACATTCATAATGGAAGAATAGACATCTGGTGTCATGGTCTTCCACTCTTTTTTATCCTTTGCACTGTCGTAATTCAATAGATTTAAGGTCTGCTCAATTTGGCTTTGGTCTAGTGAATAGCCGAGAACATAGTCGGGTTTGACGTAGGTTTCATCAATGACTTTTTGCACATTCGTATCTGCAGAGATATGGGGAACAGCAGAAAATACGGCAAAAGTAGTTGCCGCAAGCATTGCAATTTTTTTAAATTTCATCTTTCTCTTCTTTCTAATCACATCATCTATAAGAAAAAAACTCTCAAGCCTCTCACATCGCAAGAGATGAAAAAAGAAGCCAATAAAGAGGTTCCTCACTTCAGTTTTCATTATACTGTTTTATTCTTAAAACTTGCTTACAGCTCTTTTAAGAAATGATGACATTTTTATTTTCCCCAAAGAAACTGGATCAATAGCTTATCAACTATTGGATTTTCATGAAGTTGGCTATGCTGAGCCCCTTTTCCATCAATCTTTTCTTCACGATAGCTTTTTGCACGTTCTGCTACTAGGTAACGAAGGGCTTTCGAAGAAACATTGAGAACCGACCCATCTGTTTCGCCACCGATATCTCCATAGATATTTAGGACATCGATCTGATTTTCTGGATAGACTTCCCGAAGAGCTAAAAGCTGTTGGTACTGCTCGTTTATTGCTGATGGCTTACCTGTTTGTGAATCAAGAACCAAACCTTGGGGTAAATTCATCCCTTCGAGTCCAGCGACATGATTGGCAATGGCGACCTGCTTGACAATTTTTGGCAAGTTCTCATCACTTCCATGTTCTAGAAGATAATATAAAACAGACATGTTTCCCATAGAATGAGCAACGACGTTTATCTCTTTAAAATGATAGGTGTCTTGAAGCTTTTTGACGACCTGATAGGCATAATGGCTGATGACTTTTGGATCGGGTGTGCGATTGTTTTGGTACTCCACTTTGATAATTGGATTGACCGCGCCTTTGGGAATGGTCCCTGTCAGCTTTACCTGTCCGTCGTCAGCCACGTTTGCAGTGATGATGGTTTGTGTCACCCCTGCTCTTTTTGCTGCATCTGTCATGTGTTTTTCTGCATTGGCACTCGAGCCATAACCATGAAAAAATAAGGTAGGACGCGTGATTTGTTGGTAATTGGTGTGATCCAGCTGTGTCTTTTGTTGAGACTTCCCATAAATGGCGATACATAAAAGCACCAGCCCAAGAAGCAGCCCATAGAATGATTTTTTGTTCAATAGAAACTCCTTAGTTATTTTATAACTAACTAGTATTTTATCATAGGCATTCAATGATTTCAAAAGATTGAGAATGAAAGAGCCAAAATACACAAAAAGATTTAACGATTAAAAGAAAGGCTGGGACAAAAGTCCAAGCCTCTTCTTGTTTTTTGGATTGTCGAGCAAGACGCAGTGGTTGAGTGCTCAAAGCACTGCTTTGAGGTGGCGGATAGAACTTGCGAAGCAAGTATCCTAAGTCTTTGTTCGCTTTTTAAGCTTCAAAGATGCCCTATGTTGACGGAAACTATGTTTCCTTTATCTGCAACCTTCAACAGTCTCCCAGACTGTTGAAGCTGTCCCACTCTCTCTCTGACTTAATTGATTAAAACCATGAGAATAAGTTCATAATGGTCATATTCGTCTCTACTAAGCGAGAATAATAGATATTGCCCCCATTTACATAAAGCTCCATCCCATTTAAAAGAGAAATCGGATGCAGATATAGATAAGTTTTACCAGTCACGTTGCCAAGGCTAGGAGCCACCACATCCCGCGAATAGGCACGTGCCAATTCGAGAGAGTTGGTGCCACCGTGCTTAGCCACGTAATCAATGTAGTCTTTTCCAAAATTATAGGCTTGGACAGCCGTCCAACTATCTACTCCTTTTTTCTTGGCCTCTTTTAAGTCATCTGAAAGTGTCTGAATCCCCTGACGAATACTGGCTTTGTTATCACTGATGGTGTTGGTCTCTCCACTAGCACTTTCACTGGCTTGCATCAGATCGTCCTCTCTGCCCTTTGTCTCAGTATAGATCATGGCTAAGATCAGATTCTCATTAGCTGTGGTATCCTCATTAGCTAGAACCTCACGAACTAGAGAGCGGTATTGTAGGACTTGTTTGACATCGTGGTGGATCTGAATCCCCTTAAAGATCCCAAAGATGATAAAGATGAAAAAGATGACCTTGAGTATGTGTTTTATCATTATTTACTTTGTATATCCTCAATATTTTTGATCAGAATGGAATAGGTTCCATTTTCATTTTGAATGAATTCCACGGATTCCGCATCCTGATAGACATTGTTTGGAACAATGAGCTCAATTCCGTTTGACAAAGAAAGTTTCTGATTTTCAAATTTCTTAAGCTGACGACTGGCATCAATCTCTTCAAAACGGACAGGCTCTGGAACAGCTTCCTTGACCTGATCGATAAAGCTAAGTCGGGCCGTCAGGTTATTATCAAAGAGATCATCGGCCAATTTTTCAGGCGACAATTGGTTGTCCTCTTCGATATGATTGAAAATAGCTGACTTCATCTTGGATTGGAACTGAAAATCATCGGAGTTAAAGGTCTCTGCAATGCGTTGAGCTGTCTTCTCCACTTCCTTGATAGACTTCTTGGGTGAAATTTTTGGCTGAGCCTGCAAAAGGTTCTCAGAAAAATAGTTCAAGAAGGTACCGTTGTACTTGATCCGCTTTTCAATCAAGTGGTACTTACGGCTTTCAAGATTGACTACTAAAGCTTCATCTGCTCCAGTTCCGAAACCTGGAAGATTGTTCTGAGTGAGCTTGATCGGATTGTCCACCTCACCACCTAGGTGGGTCAAGGTTTCGCGCAATGCAATTCGTAGGAAGGCAAAATGTGCCACTCCTTCTTTCGAAAATTGGACAAAGACCAGATCATTGGTCTTTTGATTTTCAGAAATACTGAATTCTTCTTTCCAAAGATTGGCTAAGGTAACAGATGTTTCTAAAAGATCATCCGTGATGTGATGGAAGAAGGGATTTCCTTCTTCGAAAATCCCAGTCTTTGCTTCATCAGAATACACACGCTCCACTTTTCTACGTAGATATTCTTCAATTTTTGGAGTAATATTGAGAAACTTATCTGCTAAAACCAAGTCTGTATCATCCGGACGGAACTGATGAATGATTGCTTTCTGAATATAGATATCCATAAAATGATTAGTCCTCATAGAGTGGGAAGGCATCTGTCAAGGCTTTGACTTCTCCTCTCACTTCTTCTAGTACAGCTGGATTTTCAGCGTGTTTTAGAGCTTTGATGATCAAGTGAGCGACTTTACGACTTTCATTTTCACCAAATCCACGCGCAGTAATGGCTGCAGATCCGATACGAATTCCACTTGTCTTAAAAGGAGACAAGGTTTCGTACGGAATAGAATTTTTGTTTAAAGTAATATTGACTTCATCTAGTAGGTTCTGAGCAACTTTTCCATTATCAACAACCTTGGTCACATCAACCAAGAAGAGGTGGTTTTCAGTCCCTCCAGAAATAATACGAAAATCAGGATCTTCTAAGAAGACTTCTGCCATAGCCTGAGTGTTTTTAATCACGTTCGCAGCGTATTCTTTAAAGGTAGGGTCTAATACTTCCTTAAAAGCAACTGCTTTAGCAGCTACAACATGTTCTAAAGGACCACCTTGAATGCCTGGGAAGATCGCTGAATTAATCTTCTTAGCTAGGTCTTCGTCATTGGTCAAAATCAAGCCACCACGAGGTCCGCGAAGGGTTTTGTGAGTCGTTGTTGTTGTAATATGGGCGTATGGTACTGGACTTGGGTGAAGTCCAGCAGCGACCAAACCAGCGATATGGGCCATATCAACCAAGAGCTTGGCTCCTACTGCATCCGCAATTTCACGGAATTTAGAGAAGTCAATGATGTGAGAGTAGGCTGACGCACCAGCTACAATGAGTTTTGGCTTCACTTCTTGGGCTTGCTTCAAAATCGCATCAAAATCCAAGAGTTCCGTTTCAGGATCAACATTATAAGGCACAAAGTGATAGGTTTGACCTGAGAAACTTACAGAAGCACCATGAGTCAAGTGACCACCTGCTGCCAAATCCATACCCATAACGGTATCTCCTGGCTCAATCAAGGCCATGTAGGCCGCACAATTGGCTTGACTTCCTGAGTGAGGTTGGACATTGGCAAATTTAGCACCAAAAATTTCTTTGGCCCGTTCGATGGCAAGGCTTTCGACCACATCGACCACATCTGTCCCACCGTAATAGCGGCGACCTGGGTAACCTTCGGCATACTTGTTGGTAAGGATGGACCCTTGAGCGGCCATAACGGCCTTGGAAACTACATTTTCAGAAGCAATCAACTCAATGTTGTTTTGCTGGCGTTCCTCTTCTTTGGCAATGGCATTCCAAAGATCAGCATCGTATGCTTTAAAATCGTCTTTGTCAAAAATCATAGGTCTTCTCCTTTACTAAATGACTAGTCCCTTAGTTGTGTCGTACATCCTAATTCTAAAAAGAAATTAGAGACAAACTAAAAGATGCGTATGAACCGTTTCTGCATTTTATCGCAAGTATAGCCAACAGTTTCATAAAATGCATGAGCACCTAGACGATGATCGGCAGAGTTTAAACGAATAAACCCATAACCCCGTCTTTTTGCTTCTTTTTCCAACCCCTCTAGCAAGCTTTTCCCAATGCCTTGTCCTTGATGGTCTGGCTGAACTGCTAAAGCCAAGATATTAAAACCTGGCTGTGAATACAAGGATTCGTAAACTTCTGCATGAACATAACCAAGTAGTTCATGACTGCTTGAATCTTCATAACCAAGTAAGAAATGATGCACGTCCTGAGATAACTTAGCCAGCTGATTCGCTGTTTTTTCAGGACTAAAATCATATCCTAAAGATTCTTTGTTTATCTCATAAATAGCTTCGACATCTCTTGCTTTCAACTCACGTAGCATATCCTACCTCCTCAAAAGGAATATCTGGTAACTTAGCAAGAATGTCTTCTTGCGTGATCGCTCCTTGTCGTAGAATCTTTACCTTGTCACCAGACAAATCCAAAATGGTCGAATCCTGCCCGGTCAGAAAAGCATCATCCTCTAGTCCTAAAACTTCTTGATCAAAATCCTTCAATATGTCTGTAAAGACAATACCGCTGGCATGACCGGAAATATTAGCAGAGGGGCCAATCAAGGGACCTGTCTCTCTAATCAGATCAAGCGTGATAGGATGACTGGGCATACGAAAACCGACTGTTTTTAGACCAGAGTTAACCCAGTAGGGAACTCTGTCGTTGGCCTCTAGAATAATGGTCAAAGGACCTGGTAAAAAGGCTTCTACCAATCGTTTGAGATAGGTCGGTTGATTCTTAGAAAAGAATTCGATAGCTTCGAGGGAAGCGACGTTTAGGTTAAGCGCCTTGTCTTTTGGGCGACGCTTGAGCTGGTAAACATGTTCGACAGCTTGTTCATCTAGAGCCTTAGCAAAAAGACCATAAACTGTTTCTGTGGGCAAGACGACTGCTCCACCATTTTCCAACTCTTGCTTCATTCTATCCATCATCCACAACAACCATCCTATCTTGACCAAACTGGTCCTTGAGTGTCCTCACACGTTTTTCAGGAAGATATTTCCTAAACAATGCAGGAACACTATGGCCTTGTTTGTATCCAATTTCAAGGTAAATCTTACCTCCCTCACGGAGATGATTCTTAGCTTCTTGAGCAATCTTGCGATAGATAGCCAGACCATCTTCCTCAGCAAAGAGCGCAAGATGGGGCTCCGAATGTAGAACATTCAAGCCTACCTCCGACTCATCTGCCCGAGAGATATAGGGGGGATTGGATACAATTATATCATAATTTTCAGCAATTTCTGCAAAACAATCAGATTTTTTAAAGGATATTTTTAGGTCTTGCAAAGACGCATTTTCGCTTGCTAAGTTCAGTGCATCTGGAGAAATATCGCTTGCTGTTACAAGCCAATCTGGGCGATTTTTCGCTAAAGCAAGCGCGATAGCGCCACTCCCGGTACCAATATCCAAAACTGACTGATTTGGCTTGGCATTTTCAGTGAGAATGAGCTCAACCAACTCTTCTGTCTCAGGGCGTGGAATCAAGACTCGCTCATCTACCTTTAGCTCCAACCCATAGAATTCAGTATTGCCGATAATATACTGGGCAGGTACATGTGCTGCCAGTTGTTTGTAGATACTTTCTACAAACTCTTTCTCATCTGGTGTGATTTCCTGTTGAATAGCAAAAATAAAGTCTGTAAAAGAGAGATTTTTGAGGTTCCGATAGACAAAAGAGAGGCTTTCTGCTTCCTCTCCTTGTGTGATTAATTGTTCCTCAAAATCCTTAAAAATTTGAGCTAACTTCATGCTTTGTTTAATTCTTCTAATTTTTGTGTTTGGTCATAGAGAACCAAGGCGTCCACTACTTCATCTAATTTACCAGACAAAATCGTATCCAGTTTTTGAAGGGTCAAGCCAATCCGGTGATCGGTCACACGGTTTTGTGGAAAGTTATAGGTACGAATACGCTCTGAACGGTCACCCGTACCGATTGTAGACTTACGCTCCGCATCTTGCTCGTCTTGTGCAATCTGAGCAAAGTGGTCAGCCACACGCGCACGAATAATCTTCATGGCCTTATCACGGTTCTTCTGTTGGGTCCGTTCTTCCTGCATCTCTACCTTGATATTGGTTGGCAAGTGAACGATACGAACGGCTGTTGCAACCTTGTTGACGTTTTGTCCACCCGCACCAGAGGCGTGGTAGATATCAATCCGAAGGTCTTTTGGATCAATGTCATACTCAACTTCTTCGATTTCTGGCATGACCAGAACGGTTGCTGTAGAGGTATGGACACGACCTTGGCTTTCCGTCACTGGAACCCGTTGTACCCGGTGGGCACCAGATTCATACTTGAGTTTCGAGTAGACCGATTGACCAGAAACCATAGCTACTACTTCTTTGATCCCGCCAACGCCATTGTAGGAAGCTTCCATAACTTCAAAGCGCCAGCCTTGGCTTTCCGCATATTTTTGGTACATCTGCAAGAGGTCACCCGCAAACAACTGGGCTTCGTCTCCTCCTGCAGCCCCACGGATTTCCAAGATAATATTCTTGTCATCGTTCGGATCTTTGGGAAGAAGTAAGATCTTCAGTTTTTCTTCGTACTCTTCTTTTTCAGCCTTGGCATCTTTGAGCTCTTGCTTGGCCATTTCTTCCAAATCCGCATCTCCGCCTGCTTCTTTGATCATTTCTTCAGCATCGACGATATTTTGAAGGACTTGTTTGTATTCTCGGTAAGTTGTTACCGTGTCACGAGTGGAAGCCTCTTCTTTTGAAAGCTCCATAAAGCGTTTGGTATCAGAGACCACATCCGGGTCACTCAGTAATTCTCCTAACTCTTCGTATCGGTCTTCTACAGCTTGTAGTTGATCATAGATGTTCATATTTGCTCCTTAATTCTTGGTTGTTAGATCATAGATTGCTACAATTTCGTCTTCTATGACTTGGCCAGTTTCTTTAAATCCATAATGGAGATAGCAAGATCTTGCATGTTTATTTTCTGGTTCATAAGATAACCAAAGACTTGTTGCTTTTCCAGCTGGCTCTGTAGTAACAAAGTCAATGACTGCATCCATAATCGGTTTAAAATAGCCTAAACCTTGAAATCGTTGATCGATCATAAAACGAAATAACAAGTAATTTCCCTTGCTGATCCCAATTTTTTGGTCATAGGCAATCATAACAAAACCAATTAATGCTTCCTTATCATAAACTGCTAAGGGAGCTATAAAATCACCATTTTTATCATATACATAGGCTTCAGCTAAACTAATGGAATTGGATGCAATAAAATTCCTTTGGTTTGGATGAACTTCTAGATTTAAAACGTCAAAATAATTTTTCTTTGTAATACTCCTTAGCTCAATGGTCATAGTCTTGATCCTTATTAGATGCTATCAGTGGTGCAAAATAATGTTTACGGCAAACGGAGATATAGGTCTCGTGTCCACCGATCTGGATCTGCTCTCCATCGTAGACGGGTTTACCCGCTTGAGTGCGCAAGACCATGGTCGCCTTGCGGGAACAGTATTGGCAGATGGTCTTAATCTCCTCGATCTTGTCTGCCAACAAGAGGAGGTGTTTAGACCCCTCAAAGAGTTCATTTCGAAAATCATTTTTAAGGCCAAAAGCCATAACAGGCACATCCAGTTCATCCACAACTCTAGCCAAGTCATAAACATGGTGTCGTTTCAAAAACTGAGCTTCATCGATTAAGACGCAGTAGGGTTTGATGGGTTGGTTCTGAATAAAACCAAAGATATCTGTTCCTTCTTCAATTGCAACGGCTTCTCGCTTCATACCGATTCGGCTAGAAACTACTCCTACTCCATCTCTAGTATCAATTGCCGAGGTCATAATCACCACACGTTTGCCTTGCTCTTCATAATTATGGGCCACCTTCAAGATCTCAATGGTTTTCCCTGAGTTCATGGTCCCATATTTAAAATATAATTGTGCCATTTTCCTTCTGTTCTCTCTAAAATGTGTTTCATTATCATTTTACCATAATTTCGCTGACCTTTGTATTCCAAAATGTGATAAAATAGTTCTATAACATATTTAGGAGGTGGCCATATGCCATTTGTACGAATTGACCTATTTGAAGGACGCACTTTGGAACAAAAGAAAGCCCTCGCTAAAGAAGTAACAGAAGCTGTTGTTCGCAACACTGGTGCTCCTCAGTCAGCTGTTCACGTCATCATTAATGATATGCCTGAAGGAACCTACTTCCCACATGGTGAAATGCGTACCAAATAATCTTGCCGTCAAAAAAACCTTTCTTGCTTGTGATTTCACATAGCAGGAAAGGTTTTTTGCTTATTTTTCTTGTGCTTGACGTTCTGCCTTCCGTTCTTCGAATTCTTCATCACTCATCAAGGTCCCACCGACATTAGCTGATTTAGCAAAGGCTGTATAGCGGCGCAACCATCCACTTGAAATCTTAGATTTGAAAGGTTTCAAATGCTTGCGACGTTCTGCAAGCGTTGCTTCATCGACAAGCAATTCAAGGGTACGATTTGGAAGATCAATCACTATTTCGTCCCCATCTTCGATCAGGGCGATATTACCACCTTCTGCTGCTTCTGGAGAAACGTGGCCAATCGCAATCCCACGCGTCGCTCCTGAGAAACGACCATCCGTAATAAGAGCTACATCTTTACCAAGCCCACGCCCTACAATCTTAGATGTCGGCGCCAGCATCTCTGGCATACCAGGACCACCTTGAGGACCTTCGTAACGAATAACGACGACATGTCCCTTCTTGACCGTTCCATTGTCAATCAACTCAAGGGCTTGATCTTGTGAATCACAACAAATTGCTTTACCACGGAAAGTTTTAACAGATGGGTCTACACCACCAACCTTGATAACAGCGCCATCCTGAGCAATATTTCCGTAAAGGATAGATAAACCACCAACTGGTGAAATTGGATGTTCGATTGGATGGATAATTTCTTCATTTTTGATTTCCGCACCAGCTACGTTTTCTTTTAAGGTTTTACCAGTAACTGTAATACGATCACCCTTAATAGCTCCTTTTTTGATCAACTGATTGATAATGGCTGGAACACCACCAGCTTCGTGTACATCATGCATGGTGTAGATACTTGACGGTGCGATTTTAGAGAGGTAAGGTGTCTTCTTTGCAATCTCATTAATATCCTTGAGATCATAGTCAATCCCCGCCTCACGCGCAATTGCAAGGGTATGGAGAACAGTATTGGTTGAACCACCCATAGCCATATCAAGCGCAAAGGCATCATCGATCGCTTCTTTGGTCACAACATCCCGTGGACGGATATCTTTTTTAATATTCTCTACCAATTGTTTGGCTGCTTGGCGAACCAATTCCCGGCGTTCATCTGAAACAGCTAGGACGGTACCATTACCTGGAAGAGCAAGGCCTAATACTTCCATCAAACAGTTCATAGAATTGGCGGTAAACATACCAGAGCAAGAGCCACAAGTTGGGCAAGCATTTTTTTCCAGGAAATCCAGCTCATCCATGCTCATATCACCAGCCTGATAAGTCCCTACTGCTTCAAACAAACTGGAGAGAGTCGCTTGATGCCCCGTCATGTCAACGCCACCCTTCATAGGTCCACCAGAACAAAATACAGCAGGCACATTGGTCCGCATGGCTGCTAAAATCATCCCTGGCGTAATCTTATCACAGTTGGGAATATAGAAAACACCGTCAAACCAGTGGGCATTGATGACCGTTTCAGCAGTATCAGCGATCAACTCGCGTGATGGCAAACTATAACGCATCCCAATATGGCCCATTGCGATTCCGTCATCGACACCGATGGTATTAAATTCAAAAGGAATTCCACCAGCTTCGCGAATAGCTTCCTTGGCAACATCTGCTAATTCACGCAGATGAACATGCCCTGGAACAATATCAATATAGGAGTTACAAATTGCAATAAAGGGCTTTTGCATATCCTTAGCTGATTTTACTTGCCCTGTTGCATAGAGGAGACCACGCGCTGGTGCTCGGTCGATCCCCATTTTGATCATATCACTTCTCATCTTGTTCTCCTTCTAGTTCTCGATTTCTACCTCCTAATCTTACCACTTTGACCTCAATTGTCAAGAACTTTCAGAAAATTTATACTATTTACAGCACATAAAAAGCCCGGTTTCCCAGACTTTAGTTTGTTTGCTTTTTTTCGATCTGCCAGAGCCGAAGTTGGTAGCAAATACCACTCACGACAAGGCTAGAAATAAGACCGATCCAATAGGCATAGGGACCAAGGTTGGTCACATGATCAAGGAAAATCCCTAAAGGAATCGAAATGCACCAGTAACTAAAGACGCCTAATAAGAATGGAACCGTGGTATCCTTGTAACCTCTCAAAATCCCTTGAAGGGGTGCTGCAAAGGTATCCGCAACTTGGAAAAAGAGACTGTAGGTCATGAAAATAGCAGTTTGCTGTACAAAGACTGGATCCTTGCCGTATAGACCCGCCAGTTGGAAGCGGAAGGTATAAAGAAAGACGAGGGTGACTATCGCAAAGCCAAAGGCTGTCAGCCGTCCCAATCGGCAATATTGTTTGACAACTTCTGGTCTTCCTGCTCCCAATTCGAAAGATACGATAATAGCCATGGTGCTTGAGATACTCATCGGAAAGGCATACATCAGGGTAGAAAAATTCATGGCCGATTGGTGACTGGCAATGGTCAGAGATGGGAATTTTGCCATTAACAGGCCAACCAGCGAGAAGATGATGACTTCTGCAAAAACAATTCCACCGATAGGAAGCCCAAGGCGCAATACTTCTTTTATCCCTTTAAAATCATAAGGTTGCGGCTTCCACAATTGGAAAGGTGCTACCTTATGATGCTTGCACAAGATCAAAGCTGCAATTCCCAGTAAGACCCAGTAGGCTAAGGAAGTTCCAAGACCTGCTCCTGCTCCTCCCATCTCTGGGAATCCAAAAGCCCCATAGATAAGCACATAGTTAAAACAGGCATTGAGAGGCAAAAGCAAGAGCATCAAGTACATCGATAGACGCGTCATGCCCAAGGTATCAAAGAAAGTCCGAATGATACTAAAGATCAACAAAGGCAAAATACCAATCGAAAGATAGTATAGATAATGAACCGCAATCTGAGCCACGGCTTTTTCTAAGCCGATCTGAGTCAGAATCATTGGGGCAATCCCCCAGACAAAGCCCATTAAGAGAATAGCCATAGCAAACGACATATAGAGGAATTGGTAAACATCCCCTGCAATTCGATTTTTATTGCCCTTTCCGAGATGATGCCCGACTATCGGTGTTAGCGCAGAGACAATCCCTGTCAAAAAGGTAAAAAAAGGATTCCACAGACTGGTGGCTGTAGAAACCCCAGCCAAATCAAGGGTCCGGTATTGACCGGTCATGGCTGTATCGACAAAGCTGGCCGAATAATTGGCCAATTGGTAAATTAAAATCGGCAAAAATAGGCTTATAAACAAGCGCAGGCGTTCTTTAAAACGGTGGGTTTCATACATAATCCTAACTCTTTTCTAATCTATCATTATTCCCTTCTTCCACTCTACTATATGTCTTCTAAAAAGTCAAAAAAACCGAAGACCTCCTGTGAGATCTTCGGAAGTTCAGAGATTATTTTTGATGGCGGTTCAAAATCGCGTTAAGAATAATCGCCAAGACACTTGCGACGACAATTCCGTTCGCAAAGAACATTTGGAATCCTGTTGGAAGGCCTTTGAAGAGGGTGCTGTTGTTCAAGCCGACCCCAGCAGCAATCGATACTGCTGCAATTAAGAAATTGTGCTCATTGTGCTCAAAATCAACACGCGCAAGAATCTGCATCCCTTGAATCGATACAAAACCAAACATGACCAGCATGGCTCCACCAAGAACTGGGCTTGGGATGATTTGTGCTAAAGCTCCAAACTTTGGAAGGAGACCGAGTAGAACAAGGAAACCAGCCGCATAATAGATTGGAAGGCGGGTCTTGATACCAGACAATTTCACTAAACCAACGTTTTGTGAGAATCCAGTGTAAGGGAAGGTATTGAAGATACCACCGAGGAGAACAGCCAACCCTTCAGCACGATAACCATTGCGAAGGCGCGTACTGGTAATTGGATCTTTTGTGATATCAGAAAGGGCAAGATAAACCCCTGTTGATTCCACCATGGAAACTGTCGCGATGATACACATCATTAAGATTGAAGTGATTTCAAACTTAGGAGCTCCAAAGAAGAATGGTGTTGGAACGTGAACCACTGGTGCTTGCGATACAGGTGTGAAATCCACCAAACCCATAGAGGCCGCAATAGCAGTCCCTGCGATCAAGCCAATCAAGATAGAGATAGACTTGATAAAGCCAGTCGTATAGATATTAACGATCAAGATAATGAGAATTGTAATCAAGGCCAAGATCAAGCTTTGAACGGTTGGTTTAGGTGCATTATTTCCCATGTTTCCAATCGCTACAGGAATCAAGGTCAAACCAATGGTCGTAATGACCGATCCCGTCACGATCGATGGGAAGAGGTTGGCAATCTTAGAGAAGAAGCCAGAGACAAGGATGACATAAAGCCCTGAAACAATCAAGGCACCAAACATGGCACCACTACCATGGCTAGCTCCGATCATGCTGAGAGGTGCTACAGACTGGAAGGCAACCCCAAGGACAACAGGAAGACCGATCCCAAAGTACTTATTGAGCTGGACTTGAAGGAAAGTCGCTACCCCACACATGAAGATATCTGTAGAAATGAGGTAAGTTAGCTGATGAGCGTTATAGCCCAACGCTCCCGCAATCATAATCGGCACCAAAATAGATCCCGAATACATGGCTAATAAATGTTGCAAGCCTAAAATAGCCGCTTGCGAATGGCTTTCTTGCTTTTGCATTAGATGTCTGCCTCCTTAAATACAACCTGACCGTTTTCAAAACGATCCAAACGCGCAAGAGATACCACAGGATATCCCAAGTCTTCTAACAATCCTCGACCATCTTGGAAGGATTTCTCAATCACAATTCCAATGGCTTCCACTTGAGCACCCGCTTGTTCGATGATTTGGATCAAGCCTTTAGCCGCTTGGCCATTGGCAAGGAAATCGTCAATGATCAAAACCTTATCTGCTGGATCCAAGAATTTACCAGCAATTGAAACCGTACTGGTGACTTGCTTGGTGAAGGAATAAACCTCAGCTGTCAAAATCCCCTCATTCATGGTGATGTTTTTCGCCTTTTTGGCAAAGATCATGGGAACATCCAGCGATTCCGCTACATAAAGAGCAGGCGCAATCCCAGATGCTTCAATAGTCACAACTTTGGTAATACCAGCGTTTTTGAAATGATCCGCAAAGGTTTGACCAATTTCCTTCATCAGTTTGAAATCCACTTGGTGGGTCAAAAAGGAGTCCACCTTGAGGATATTTTCTCCTAAAACATTGCCATCTTTTAAGATACGTTCTTCCAGTAGTTTCATACTTCCTCCTACTTTAAACACTCCTCTACTCATTCACAAAACACAAAAAGGCCTGCTAAGCAAGCCTTGAAATCTCTCTAGGAAGAGAAATAATCCCGACTTACTTATTGTTAGGTGTTCCGGCACCTTGTAGAAACATCACGCCCATTCGTGAAATAAATAAGTAATTCAATTAGTTTGCATCGCCATTCCAGATAGAATTCTTCACGATCACATAGTCGACGTGCTTCAGATCCGCTAATTTCCGACCTCCAGCATACGAGATCGAACTTTGCAAATCTTGTTCCATTTCTGTCAAGGTGTCTTGTAAGTGCCCCTTAGCAGGCAATAAAATTTTCTTGCCCTCGACATTCTTATAAGCACCTTTTTGGTACTCTGAAGCGGATCCATAGTACTCTTTGAAAGACTCTCCGTCGATTTCTACCGTTTTACCAGGACTTTCGATATGGCCTGCAAAAAGCGAACCGATCATGACCATAGACGCCCCAAAACGAATGGATTTGGCAATATCGCCATTGGTCCGAATCCCACCATCCGCAATGATCGGCTTGCGCGCCGCTTTTGAGCACCAGCGTAGAGCTGCTAATTGCCAACCACCTGTACCAAATCCAGTCTTAACCTTGGTGATACAAACCTTACCAGGACCGATCCCAACCTTAGTCGCATCGGCTCCAGCATTTTCCAATTCACGGACAGCTTCAGGGGTGCCGACATTTCCAGCAATGACAAAGGTACCTGGCAATTCTTTCTTAATGTGATGGATCATCCGAATCACACTGTCCGCATGGCCATGGGCAATATCAATGGTGATGTACTCGGGTGCGTCTGCCTTTAATTGACTCACAAAGTCATACTCATATTCCTTAACACCGACCGAAATCGAAGCAATCAAACCTTGCTCATGCATGCGTTTGACAAAGGGAATCCGACCTGCTTCGTCAAACCGGTGCATAATGTAGAAATACCCACCACGCGCCAACTGTTCTGCCACATCCTCATCTAGAATGGTCTGCATATTGGCTGGCACAACAGGAAGTTTAAAGGTATTATTACCAAATTGTACTGTCGTATCCGCCTCAGAACGGCTATTGATAATACATTTGTTCGGAATTAGCTGAATATCTTCGTAGTCAAAAATAGGAAATTCATTTAACATCGATTGTAAAATCTCTTTTCTATAAACTGACCTACCTATGCGTTTCCGCATCACTACGTCACTCGACGTTTCCTTGATTGATTATACCAAAGATACGGACCTAATGCAATGGGAATGATTTTTCTGGAAATAATGTTCGGGAATAACAGCAATCCTTTAGATATATACACGGAAAGACAATTTATTTATGAACATTTTTAAGCCAAATGTTGATTTCACGCGCCACTCTTTTCGGGGCTTGGGTATATAGATCATGCCCCAAACCTTCCAGCAAGACTTGCTTGATCTTGGGGTCCAGCTGAGTTAAAGCTTCTTTTCGCCATTCAGGCTCTTCATGGTAGCGAGGCCCGATAAAGAGAACAGGCTTGTCCTCTATCAAAACCTGATTGACCTTGATTTTACGACGCAAGCGTAATAAAGCCAAGACTTTTTCTAGATCCAGGTTTAATTCATACCGTTCACTTACTGGATTCCAGCGATAACTAGCCTCTACTGCTTTTCGCGCTATAGGAGTAGGATCTGCTCCATCACCGAATTCTGCTAATACGGCTTCTTCCAATGTCGAAAAGACTTGCTGCTGCATGAAGGAGGATGTGCCCTCTAGTTCTTCCTCCAAAGGCAGGATCTTTTCCATATCCAGATAGCCCCCATCCAAGAGAATCAGAGCCTGGATCTGAGGGAATTCAGCAGCCAGATAACGAGCCAAATCTCCACCCAAGGAATGCCCCAATAAACAGATCTCTTCCGCCTGGTCAATCTGACCTTGAAACCAAGCACGAAGATCTTTTTCTGTCTGAATCAATTCCCTGTAGGGATCTAAAAAGGTTACCGGAAAGCCGAGCTCATCGATAAGTGGCGCCAAATGGTAGCCATTGCCACCTAAGCCGCCAATAAAATAATACTTCATGTGTTTTGTCTCTTTTCTATAAGATCAAAAGCTTATGAAAGCCATACATATTTAGTCATCCTTTCACTACTATCATACCGAAATACAGTTTGAAGTTCAAGTTCGTCACTAGCTAGGGGATTTGATACACGAAAAGAGACCCTTGAAGTCTCCTTATATTTGATCCTATCTGAATAAACAGGATACAAAAAAATCCACTCACTTGTTGTGAAATGGATTGTTTCTTCATTAACGGTTCAACAAGAAATTGAACAATTTTTCGACAATTTTTACGACCAACCAGCATAAGAATCCGATATAGCTAAAATAGAAAATGAGTGACAAAATCGTAATAATCATGGTTTCCTCCTTCATCGATTGCAAGTACTTGTCTTATTATACCTTTTTATGCAATCGAACTCAATAGAATTTTGAAAATTGTCTGATTATTCTTTTTCTTTCTTATCTTCTTTTGCGTCTTGATCGGCTTCTTCACTACCTTTATTGACAGCTGTCTTAAATTCAGCAAACATTTTGCCGATGGACTGGCCCAACTCAGGCAGGCGTTTTGGTCCAAAAATCAAGAGGGCACCCAAGATGATGATGATCAAACCTGGTGCTCCAATATCACGTAAAATTCCCATTAGTTTCTCCTTTTTCTCGAATAGATGACTTTACTGATGGCGACACTCACTTCAAATAAGAGGATCAAAGGGAGCGTCATGGCTAAGTCACTGATAAAGTCTGCAGGGGTTAGCACGACGGCTAAGACCAGCAGGACAAAGTAAGCGTAACGACGATAGGTGATTAAAAACTGTGGTGTCAAAAGCCCAATTGAGGTCAGAAAAGCGACTAAAACTGGTAACTCGAACAAGACTCCTAAAGGCAAGGTGGTGTGCCATAAGAAGGTTAAATAATTTTGCGCTGTCAATTGGGTATCAAACAGTCCTTCTCCCAAGCGCATCAAGACCTCTAAAATCGCTGGGCTGACAAAGAAATAACCAAATGCTAGCCCCAGCACAAAGCAAATAAAGCTAGCTGGGATGTAGGCAAAGACTGCACGCGCCTCCTTCTCCCTCAAAGCCGGCCTCACAAATTGCCAAATCTGGTAGATAATAAAGGGCAGTGTCAGACTAAAGGCTGTGAGATTTGCCAGTGAAACATAGATCCAGAGGATATCATTTGGCCCTAGTACCAGCAGTTTTTGATGCAGGCTAGAAGTCAATACTTGGTAGAGTTCTCCTGCAAAAACAAAGGCTACGATGAAGACGATAATATAACACAAAACCACTGCGATCAATCGTTTTCGAAATTCGACCAAGTGCTCGACAATGGTCATTTTATCTGCTCTACTCTTTGCCATGTTGTCTCACCGTGATAAGGGCGATCAGGGCCACAAAGAGTAGTTGAGGAAGAAGAACTTCCCAGCTTGGATAGATCCCCGCCCAATCGATGGTTGGAAGTCCATTGACCAAATGACTCGGTAGGATATTAGTCAACTGAAGGGCGTGGATGCTGACACCGAGCATCTTGAAGGCCAAGGCGTAAATCAACCACGTTAGAATGAAAAAGATCCGATGAGGTTGGATGGCTTGACTGGCCTTGGTCATCGCTACTGCAATGATGATGAGAACGGCTATGGCAAGCCCGATTCCTAGTATGAAATGAGCTGTTGAAATTCGTGGAATGATTCCAACATAGAAGAGAATGGTCTCAGCCCCTTCACGAAAGACTGCTAAGAAACTGAGGGCAAACATAGAAACAAAACTTCCTGTAGCTGTTACCGTCTTCATCTGGCGATCCATAAAGGCATTCCACTGTTTGACAGAGGACTTGCTGTGGAGCCAAATTCCAATGAGGATCATCATGACTACTGCGAAAATCCCAACGCTCCCTTCAATGATTTCTCGGTTAGACCCCGAAGTAACAGCAGGAAAAGCTACTTGTAAAACAAGAGCGATCGCTGCACTGGCAAGGACACCCGCAAGAGCTCCACCGTAGACCCATTTGAGGCCTTTCCTCATCTTAGCAACCTTAAGGGTCGTCACAAGGGCCATGACGATCAGAAGCGCTTCTACTCCTTCACGCAGAAGAATCAACATAGCATCAAAAGCATTGTAAGAAGCTGTCGTATCGATCGCAGAAAGGTCCCTGATCAAGGCTTGTAATTTCTCTTGATAGGTCTTTTCTTTCCCCTTAACCATAATGACCGGAGATTCACTCTCTACGCGCGTGTAGAGAGTTGGATTGGTCGTGCTGACATCCCCCTCAATGGTTGGCCAGATGGTGATGAACTGCTTCATAGTTGCTGCAGCAGATTTATCGTCGCCGGATTGGAATTGGCTTTGCGCCTTCTCCAAAAGCTTTATCCCATCTTTCAGTGTCAAATCCGTACTAGCACTGCTAATTGCTTCTCCTTTTACAAAGGCATCAATCCCATTTTTGAGGTCATCATAGGAGGACTGGATGCTGGTGAAGTCAGTAGGCTCTGTTTCAATGCTACTACGTAAGAGCGAAATGGCCGTCTCGATTTTGCCATAGTAGGCTGTGCTATAATCCCTTACCACTGCTTCGTTTCGTGTCCAGGTATTATTGAGATCTGCAAAGGTTTGACGGGTTTTATCCAGATCCTTAGCGGTAATGGCATCTTGTAAGTGATTAAAATAAGGAGCGAGGCGACTCACGAGTTTGTCTTTTTCTGCTTCTAAATCGATCGGATTTTGCTCTTTTTCAAAAGCGAGCAAGGCTGATGAGATCTTGGTGAGATCCTCTTTGGTTACCTCCCCTTTTATAGCTAGAGCTTGGCTAACTTTTTTTCCTGCCTTGGAATCATGGTGATCTTTGGATTCAAAATTATCTTGAATCTCAGCGATCAATTCCTTGGCCTTATCCTGGTTCTTATTTTCTACAGCGGTTGTTGCATCTGTGATCTTGATAAAGAGATCGCTATAAGATTCCGCAGCCACTGGATGAGTCCAGAACAAGGCAAGAAGGCCTAACAAGATCAAGAGTTTATTCAAAGAGTGCTTGACCAAGGTAGCCTCCTTTCTCTACGCCTGCAAAGCAAGCAAAGAGTCCACTTCCAATATGGGTGATGTACTCGTTCATTTTATCGACTGCACCCAAATTGGTTTGGATTTTAACAAAACTGTTTGGATCTTTTTGAAAAGCGATAAAAATCAAGCCTGCATCAAATTGCCCTGTTCTCTCATCGATTCCATCCGAATAGGAATAAGACCGCCGTAAAATAGGGAGATTTAGCTCTTTTGCCAAGCGAACATGTGAATCTACTGGTAGTTTAGATAAATCTACTTCATCAAATTCGTTGGTTTTGCCAAAAGGAGCACCGGACTCCTTGTAGCGGCCAAAAGTATTTTCCTGCTCCTGCAAATTCGTCCGGTCCCAAGTTTCCAAATGCATTTGAACTAGACGAAGAGCCATGTAGGAACCACCCTTCATCCAGTCCTTACTGTCAGTCCAGACGACCTTGTCAAAGTCCTTCTCCGTCGTAACATTTGCTGTTCCATCCTTGAAACCAAAGAGGTTACGGGGTGTTTCTTTCCTGTCACCAATCGCCGCAAAACCGGACTTGCTCCACTTCATAGTGATGCTATTACGACCTTTGCGGATGAGATTTCGGACCGCATGAAAGGCGACTTGCTCATCGTCGGCACAGGCCTGAATGACGATGTCACCACCAGTGTATTTGTCCTGCAACTGCTCCTTTGGAAATGGAGGCAAATCACGAAAGAGCTTGGGACGTTTAGATTCCAAACCTAATTTCTTGAGAAAACTAGCAGAGACACCAAACGTCAGGCTCAAGCGATAGGGGTTCAGTCCGACAGTTTCTCCTGTATCTTTTGGTGGTAAGAACCCATTGGCACCATTTTTTTGAACCAACTGCCCTTCGACTAATTTACTACTATAATCGGTCCAGTCTTTAAAGAGCTGGATGACTTCTTTTTTGTCCGTCGTGTGAAGATCTAATACCACCAAGTAGCAAGCCTTCTGCATGGCCGTCGTAATCCCTGCTTGGTGCTTGCCATAAAAGGAGATGTCTTCATCACCGTCATAAGCTTTTTTACTGGAACTGTCTTGATTAGCGAAAAAAGCAGATGCACCAGAGAGACCCAGCGCTAGACCAGCCCCTCCAATACCTGCTTTTTTAAGAAATTCACGACGGTCCATTTTTCTATCTAAAAATTTTTCGTCAGCCATTTTTCTTATTTCCCATCTAAAATCACACCCATTTGAGACAAAGGTTCCCCAAGTTTGGTCACTGCTTCTGCCAATTCTTTGGTATCGTCCTTGGTCAAATCTGTGTAAGACTTATAATTTGAATCATCGGTCATGTACTTATCCAACAAAGCATTGACATGTTTGAATTCTGCTTCCAAGGTTTTAACCAATTTGGCATCTTTTTTCTCAATCAAGGGTTTAAAGAGAGAGAAGATCTTTTCTGCCCCTTCAATATTGGCGCGGAAGTCGTAAAGATCTGTATGAGAGAATACTTCCTCTTCACCTGTAATCTTTTGCGTTGCCACTTCATTAAGCAGGTCTACCGCTCCAGTTAGCATCACATCAGGAGTCACATCAACGGTTGCGATCTTAGCTTTCAACTCCTTGATATCGTTCACCAGTTGGTCTGCATATTTGTCTGTGCCATCTGTAGTATTGTTTTCCCAAAGGATACGCTCAATCCGGTGGAAGCCAGACCAGCCGTCTTCTGATTTCTTTTCATCCACATAGTCCACCAAACGGTAGTCGATCTTCACATCAGACTCCCCAAAGGTTTCAGCAATCGGTTCTGAGCGTTCGTAGGCCATGCGGATCAATGGGTATTGCTTTTTCGCTTCTTCCAAATTCCCAGATTTTAATGTATCACGAAAACTTTCAGAATCCTTGAGCAATTGGTCGATTTGCATTTGGACAAATTCTTTGTACTCAGCCGTCGAATTGTCCAAGGTCTTCTGGTCAGCTTTTGACAACTTCACTGTTGAGCTGGTTTGAGTCTTTTGACTGGACTGCTTGCCAGTAGAGTTCGCACACCCCGCTAAAAGAGCAACACTCAATAAGAGTAAACTGTATTTTTTCATGAGAAGTTTCTCCTTGTTCAATCTTGATCTTATTTTACCAGAACTTTTCTCATTTTTCAATAATTGTCTGAAAATTTAATAATAGAAAATAAACGCGGAGAAATGACTTTATTTACAAGAGGAGATCCTTGACCCGTCCGATTTCAGATTCTTTTACGACCACAAAGATACTATCTCCTAGGTACAATCGGGTTGCGCCATTCACAGTATAACTCTTTCCGCTACGCATTTGCGCGGTGATCAAGATATCATGTGGCAACTCAAGTTCATGAACTTGCTTGCCAGCAATTTTTTCAGAGACCGGAATTTCAATGATAGTCAAGTCTCCTTCTTCTGACGCTTTATCTGGCAATAATTGCTCCAGCATGGCTTCATAAACAGGCGCACCATGGAGAAGATCCATGATCATGTAGGCGAGCAAGGTGACCATACCCAGTGGCATCAGGCTACGAATATCCCCCACCATCTCTGTTACAAGAATCATGGCTGTCAGTGGGGCTTTTGAAATAGCCCCAAAATACCCACTCATTCCCAGGATAATAAAGAGGGGCAATTGATTAGAGCTGATAAACCCAATGTCTTGAAGAAAGGTTCCAACGATGGCTCCTAAAAGAGAACCCAAAGCAAGAATAGGCAAGAAAATCCCACCCGGAAGGCCACTACCATAACTCAGCATACTCCAGATAAATCGAAGAACAAAATAAAATACAATGGTCAATACTGGATAAGGTAAGCGAGCCAAATCAATCACCAATTGATTTCCTCCACCAAGAATTTGTGGTAGAAAGTAGCCGATCGGAAGAATGAAGAGGAAGGCAAATAAAGAAGAATAATGCGAAGGGACATGAAAGAGCTGTTCGAGTAGGCGGTAAAAACGTCCAATATTGAGGACCACTACTTCATAAACATACCCTGCTGCCCCTAAAAAGACTCCGAGAAAGAGATAAATCCAATATTGAGACAGATGGAGGGGCGGAATATTTTGTGGCATGTGAAGGACAGGAGTTTGGCCAAACACATTTAGAGAAATGAAATTTGCGGTCAGGCTTGCTGCCAGAGTCGTAATCCAAAAGAAGCGGGAAAAATGATGGTAGACTTCTTCCACGACAAATAAGAGTCCAGCAATGGGGGCATTAAAGGCTGCGGCAAGTCCTGCAGCGGCACCACTCGCAATCAAGGAACGCTCCTCAACGGGACTAAGTTTTAAACGACGAGCGATACCTTTTCCTCCCATGGCTCCTAATTGAATACTGGGTCCTTCACGTCCTAAAAGCAGTCCACTACCAATGGCCAAGACGCCTAGAATGTACTTCTTCCACAAGGTATCCCACCAGCTGACAGCAAGCAACCCCTTGAGTTCTGCTTCTACTTGTGGAATCCCAGACCCTTTGATATCTTTATTGGTACGAATCAGGCGACCAGCTAGAAGGACAATCAATCCATACCCCAGCACCATCATCAGAAGATAGAAAGGTTGAGAAGGCATGGCTTTGTACAGACCTTGCACCAGATGAAAAATATGTTCAATTAAAAAGCGAAAACTCGAGACAGTACAGCCCACAATGATTCCAACAAGAACTCCTCGAACAACATGCGCTACAATTGAGCTAGAGGCAAATTGAAATTCATTTTTGATAGCTTCTTCTTTTACAGACATTCCTAAACTCCTTCAATGCATTCTCCTATTATTATACCCTATTTTACAAGCTCTGAATACATGCGAGGGGATAAAAAAACAAAACCAGCCTTGCTAGTTTTGTTCTTTCGTCATTATTCAGCAGATAAAGCTGCCATAGTGATGTAGTTATATGGTTTGTTGAAGTGTGGCAAGAAGAACAAGTCCGTCAAAGCCAATTTATCAATCGTCACGTGTTCTTGAATTGCAAGTGAGAACATGTGGATGGCCATTGAGATGGCGCTATCACGTGATACCATTTGAGCTCCAAGGATGTGGCGAGTGTCTCTATCGTAGACAATCTTAATACCTACTTCATAGTTATCATGTTTGATAAATTCTGGTTTTTGAAGATCGTTGAAGCCTGTTTCAGTCGCATTGAAGCCGGCAGCTTTTGCTTTTTCAAGTGTCAAACCAGTTGAAACCATGTGAAGGCCGTAGATAGAGATACCGTTAGAACCTTGAACACCGATTCCTTCCAATTCATGACCAGTCGCATTGTAGGCACCTACAATACCAGAACGAACTGCATTAGATGCAAGAGCGATGTAGCTCATTTCACCACGTGCATTGTCATAGATCGTCGCACAGTCACCTACTGCGTAGACACCTGGAAGTGACGTTTCTTGTTTCTTATCGACAAGGAAGGCACCGTTGCGGAAGAGTTCAATCTTACCATCCGCAAGAGCTGTATTTGGACGGAAACCAACAGCCAAGATGACCATATCTACATCGAAGGTTTCTTTATCGGTTACAAGACGTTCTACTTTCCCATCTCCTTCAACTGCTTGAACAGTTTGTCCAAGTGCCAAACGGATGTTGTGGTCTTGCAAGTTCTTGGCCATAATATCTGTGAAGTCTTTGTCATAGTAGCCGTTCAAGACAGTGTCCACGATATCCACCAAGACAACGTCTTTACCAAGACGTTCGAAAGCTTCAGCAAGCTCAACACCGATGTAACCACCACCAACTACGGCGATGCGGTTCAAGTGTTTGCTGTTATCTTTCAATTTTTCGATGACTTCTTCAGCGTTTTGGTACAATTTAACAAATTGAAGATTTTCAAGAGTTGCTTTGAATTCGCGGTTACCAGGAACGATTTCTACTCCTTTGATCGGAGGAATGATCGGTGTAGAACCAGTCGCAAAGATTAATTTTTCGTAGCTTTCTTTGTGTTCTTTACCATCAACTTCTGCTGTCACCACTTTGTTGTCATAATCAATTGAAAGAACAGGAGAGTTCATGTAGACTTTTGCACCTTTTGCTTCCAATTTTTCTTTGTCAGAGTAGAAAAGACCTTCTGGACCATCGATTTGTTCACCGATCCAAAGTGCCATCCCACATCCTAGGAAAGAAATGTTGGAGTTCTGATCAAAAACCACGATTTCATTTTCATTTCCAAAATTATCTAACATAGTGTTGATACAAGCTGTTCCGGCATGGTTCGCCCCTACAACAACGATTTTACTCATAGAATAAATCCTACCTTTAATTTAATTTACCTCTTGAGTATATCATAATAATGGTATCGTTTACAATCTTTTTGCTCAAAATTTGTGATCTTTTTTTCAAGCTTTCTGAAAAAGAACATTCACATCCTTCAATAATTGTCAAATAATTTGCTTGAAAGGATTGTGAAAACGGTATCTTTCTGATATACTGTAAGTAAGTGAAAATTGGAAAGGATAGATTTTTAGTGGAACTAAGCAGTCGATCCGAACGTTTGATGGGGACCACCATCACCGTTTCGATCTTTCACCCACAGGCGGAGCAAATTCTAGCCCAATGCTTTGAACAGCTTCGCTTATACGAACATCGTTTTAGTGCAAATGATGCGACTTCTGAACTCATGGAGGTCAACCACCAAGCAGGGATAGCCCCTGTTTCGGTCCACCCAGACTTGTTCGAACTCATTGCCCTAGGGACCCAGCATAGTCAGGCTACAAACAGCCACTTAAACATTGCGATTGGGCCTTTGGTGCAAACCTGGCGGATTGGTTTTTCAGATGCCAAACGGCCTTCCCAAGAGGAGATCGACCAAGCCTTAAGCAAGATCGATCCCAAGCAAATCCAACTGGATACAGAAAACCAGTCGGTTTTTCTTAAGCGTCCGGGAATGAAAATCGACCTTGGTGCTCTTGCTAAGGGCTATAGTGCAGATTTAATTGCTACATTCTTAAAAAGTCAAGGAGTCGAGGAGGCTTTGATCGATCTAGGAGGCAATATCCTTACAGTCGGCCAACACCCCCTCAAGCACCAGCCTTGGCGGATTGGCATTCAAAATCCAGTCGAAAAACGTGGCCAACACCTCTTGGTCCTTTCGGTCAAGGATAAGTCAGTGGTCACTTCTGGCATTTATGAGCGTCATTTAGAAGTCGATGGTCAGTCGTTTCATCATATCTTTGATAGCACGACGGGCTATCCAGTTGAAACAGATCTGGCTAGCATTACCATCCTCTCTGATCGATCGGTTGACGGGGAAATTTGGACGACACGGCTGTTCGGAGAAGCACCTGCTTCCATTCTCAACATTGTTGAATCACTTCCTGGAATCGATGCTATTTTGGTATCGCAATCAGGTAAAATCGCCTACACGAGTGGGCTTCCATCATATCTATAACTTGCTATCAGAAAGGAATTTCCATGATAAAACTCATTGCGATTGTGGGGACTAACTCCAAGCGTTCTACAAACCGTCAACTACTCGAATACATGCAAAAACATTTTGCAGACAAGGCTGAGATCGAATTGGTCGAAATCAAAGACATCCCAGTTTTTAACAAACCAGCCGACAAACAAGTGCCTGAAGCTGTTTTGGATATTGTTGCTAAAATTGAGGCTGCAGATGGTGTCATCATAGGAACTCCCGAATACGACCACTCCATTCCAGCTGTCTTAATGAGCGCACTGGCTTGGCTCTCTTACGGGGTTTACCCATTGTTAAACAAACCTGTTATGATCACCGGCGCTTCCTACGGGACCTTAGGTTCTTCTCGCGCTCAACTTCAACTGCGCCAAATCTTAAACGCACCTGAAATTAAGGCAACCGTTTTACCAGACGAATTCTTGCTCTCTCACTCCTTGCAAGCCTTCGACAAAAATGGCGACTTGGTCGATTTGGATGTGATTCAAAAATTGGATGCCATCTTCGATGATTTCCGCGTATTTGTGAAGATTACTGAAAAATTGCGCAATGCTCAAGAGTTACTTCGCAAGGATGCCGAAGAATTTGACTGGGAAAACTTGTAAGATAGGAGACAAAAAAGGATGAAATTTGTTGGACTTGTAGGATCAAACTACGATCAATCATATAACCGAAAACTCTTGGAATTCATTCGCCGCCAATTTAAGATCAAATTTGAATTGGAATTGCTAGAAATTGACGAAGTACCAATGTTTAACCAAGATGAAAAATGGGACGAAAGTTTCCAATTACGTCTTTTATATAACAAAATCACTCGTGCAGATGGTGTCATCATTGCCACTCCAGAGCACAACCATACGATCTCTGCTGCTCTTAAATCTGTTCTTGAATGGCTATCTTTCGAGGTGCATCCATTTGAAAACAAACCAGTTATGATCGTCGGTGCTTCTTATTACGATCAAGGAACATCACGAGCTCAGGTTCACCTACGTAAGATCTTGGATGCTCCAGGTGTCAATGCCTACACCCTTCCAGGCAACGAATTCCTTCTCGGCAAAGCCAAGGAAGCTTTTGATGATCAAGGCAATATCATCAACGAAGGAACGGTTAAATTCCTCGAAACTTGCTTGGATAATTTTATTAAATACGTTGAGGTTGTATCCAAATTGAAAAAACCAAAACCAATTGAACCAGAAGACTTGGATTGTAATCATCCAATTTCTACTACTGTCACTGAGGTCGATCCGGACGATCCAGAATGGGTTGAAAAAGTTGCTGAAATTACCGGTGCTGTATCTGGCGATACGTATGTCAAACTAGACCATGGAATCCTGACTGTCAATCAAATCGACATGTTCTTAAAGGCCATGCCATTTGAGTTGACCTATGCCGATGATAATAACCAGTTCCTTTACTACAACAATGCCCATCAAGACCCTGATACCATGTTTGCCAAACGGGTTCCGCCTCAATCTGGTAGCCGGATGTCAACTGTTCACGGATCCCTTCCACCAGCTCGTATGAAGAACGTTGAGTGGGTGATCGGTACCCTTCGTAACGGAAACCAAGAATATGTGCGTACCATTGTCCCAGGCTCACCTGAAGGGGTGATCAATACTCACAACTACCAAGCTATGTACTATGAAGATGGCTCTTATGCAGGGATCAATGAGATCGTCTTCAACTTCAAACCATGGTTAGACTGGTACCTTCAAACAACCGGGCAACGCCTTGTAGGTGGTAGCGGACCATTTGCTCCTGCTGGTGGTCACGGTGATGCAGATGCAACTTCGGGTGCTTCAGATGCTGGAGGACATGGTGACGGAGGCCACGGAGATGCTGATGCAACTTCGGGTGCAAGCAACTAAGAAACTAAAAAAATGAAGCTCCGTGCTTCATTTTTTTATTGTAACTCTTTGATAATCTTCTTAGCATCTTCGTTTGAAATAGCCCCTAATTGTACATGTCCAATTTTCCCATGACTGTCTATAAAGACTTCTGTAGGAATGGAGCGAACCTGATAATCTGCAAATGCAGAACCATCTGGATTGTATAAGACAGGCACTGACTTGTAATCTTGTTGATCAAACCATTTGACGAATTCTTCTTCAGTTTTTTCACCTTGGAGTCCTGGTGCCATAATGGTCAGAATCTCAAAGTCTCTATCCGTATCCTTGACCAATTTCTCTAATTCGGGCATACTTTGGCGGCAAGGACCACACCAGGTTGCCCAAAATTTCAAATAAACCTTCTTCCCTTTGTAGTCTGAAAGTTTGACCGTATTCCCCTTCATATCCTTTAACTCAAAGCCACTGGCGTCTTTTCCCACCAAAGGATTCTTATTCGTTGTTGTATTCATTGTCGGCTGATTGCTCATACTACTCTCACTAGATTGATTCATGGAACAAGCTGCCAACAAAGTTAGAGAAAGTACTGAGAAACAAGCGTATTTAATACCTTTCATCATGTGTTAAACCTCCGATCATTTTATGAAAAGATAGATGACAAACTGTTCAATTGTCCCAAGAGTAAGAGAATTCCCATCAGAATAATGATGGCTCCGCCGATTTTCTTCAGCAACAACAAATGGGGTTTGAGACGATTAAAGTAAGGTAGGACCAGACTAGATGCTAAGGCCAAAAGTAAGAAGGGAAGGGCCATTCCCAATGTATAAACAAAGAGATAAACAGCTCCCATAAGAGCATCCTGCCCATCTGATGCTGCTAAAGCAAGAACTGATCCCAATACCGGACCGATACAAGGGGTCCAACCAAAACTAAAGCCAAGACCAAGGAGAAATGCTGAAAACAACTCATTCTTCTGTTTGTTGGCTCCAAAATCTACTGATTTTTGCTTTTCAAGAAAATGAAAGTGAAAAACTTCCATCTGATGAAGACCAAGTCCAATGATAAGGGCTCCCATCAGGTAACGGAACCAATTGGTGTACATGATCTTTCCAAGCAAGCCCGCTCCAAAACCAATGAGGAGGAAAATAACAGAAATACCAGCAATAAAACAAAGGGTTTTCAGCAAGCCATGCCAGCGAAATTTTTTTCCGAACAATCGAATAGCCTTTTCCTGATCACTTCCTAGCAAGATCCCAATATATACCGGTAGCAAAGGAAAAACACAGGGAGAAAAGAAAGACAGAATACCCGCTAGAAAAACTGTCAGTGAAAAAAATAGTTGATTCATAGGCAACTCCGTATATTGATATGCACATTTAGTATAGCATTGACTGACCTAAAATAAAAATTTCCGCTACGTTTTTTTACTAAAATTTGGAATTGGATACTAGTTTCAAAAAAACTCTAAGGCACAAAACTTCAGAGCTTCTATCATGACTTATTCTTCTGCAGTTTGTTTATTGGGTAATACAAACGATAAAAGAATCCCTATGACTACTGGCACCAACCATGGAAGAGATTGGGCAGCAAAAGGCAGTAAAGCAATTCCCTTTTCTAATAGAGAAATTTTAAAGGTACTTGCCAGAACACTGGCAACAGAGACCAAGCTGGCCAAAAAAATCGTCAATTGCATCCCTGGTTTTGAAAGGGCCACAAATTTATTCACAATCACAATCAACACAATGGTAATGGTAATTGGATAGAGAATCATCAAGACAGGCACTGAATAGGCAATAATGGCGCTCAAGCCCAGATTTGCAATCGCAAAACCAATCAAAGTGAAAACTGTCGCATAAACCTTATAAGAAATCTTAGGGAAGGTATGATGGAAGAATTCCCCTGTTGAAACGATCAAACCGGCTGTTGTTGTAAAGCAAGTCACCGTCACCATCCCTGCAAGGAAAATTTGAGCAACTGAGCCAAAGATAGCCTTGGTTGCTTCTGAGAGGACATAAACACCCTTATTGGCATCGGAAGCCATCACTTCTGCTGGAATAGGGAAGTGATTTCCAAGGTAACCCAAGCCAATGTACAAAACACTAAAGCCAATGGCTACAACAATGCCAACAATCCAGATCGTTTTAATGTATTCTTTTTTACTGGTGAAACCAAGTTGATTAAGAGTAGTCACTGCGATGACGCTAAAGGCTACTGAAGCCAGGGCATCCAAGGTGTTATACCCTTCAAGGAAACCTTGCCCAAAGGCAGAAGCTTGGTAGGCATCTGCTGCCACTTGAGGCGAGTGTCCGCTGTACTTGAGAGCACCAAGGACAACGAGTACAACGATTAAGATAGCAAAGACTGGTGTTAAAATCCGACCAATACTATCTAGGATTTTAGAAGGATATAAGGCAATCAAATAGGCCAAACAGAAATAAATCAAGGTAAAAATGAAGAGTCCAAGTCCTCCATTGGCTTTTCCTAACAAGGGGGCGATCCCAACTTCGTAGGAAACAGTTGCTGTTCTTGGAATAGCAAAGAATGGACCAATAGACAGATACAAGGCTACCAGATAAACGATGGCAAACCAAGGAGCAATTTTTCGTGAAATCTCATGGATATACCCTTTAGGATTGAGCGTCCCAATAATCAGGGTGATAATCGCAATCCCTACTCCTGATAAGACAAATCCAGCAATAGCTGGCCAAAATTGATGTCCAGACAATGCTCCTAGAGCTGGTGGAAAAATTAAGTTTCCAGCACCAAAAAAAATACCAAATAGTAATAAACCTGTCAGGGAACCTTTACGTAACATGTATTCTCCTTAAAAAGTAATAAGTTTTACTTTATCAAAATTATGGAACCGATGCAACTAATGTGCATACTTCTTGAGACACTCACATCAAAATTAAATAAAAAATGGAGATTCTAGTTTTACGTAGCGATTCTCCATCTTTTTTCTAATGATCACTAAAGCGCCGGTATTTAATACGAAAGTCAAAGTAATTCTCATCCTGTAGCTTTCGGAAAATATCCCGATAAGCCTCTTCATCAAAATGATCGCCACGATAAAGAATTTCAAAGCTGAGACCATCGTATTCTAAGAATGCATTGGCCGTTTTGAAGCCATTTCGATGATAGAAGTCCATTCGAGCCTTTCGTTGCTCTAGATTGTCACATTCTTCATCCAAACGCTCGACCTCTAACAGCATGGTCCGTTCATAAAATTCGACCAGTTTGTCAATGATCTCCTTGCCATAACCATGACTACGTAAATGTGGCATGATAGCGAAAAAACTGACATAAAAAGCCTTGGCGTTTGAAATTGCAAATGCAAATCCAACGAATTCCTCCTCATTGTAAAAAGCAAAGAAGTGCGCATCTTCATTGTGAGTGTAGCGCAGGTATTCATCCAAGGGAATTCGTTCTTCTTCGGGGAAAGCTTCGATATTTAAGCGTTCGACCTTGTCTAAATCCGGAAAATCCGAAGTGATCAACTGACTTGTTAAGCTCATAAAGCCTCCATTTCTACCCTGATTATACCAAAAAATGTAAGGGCATTCAAGAATCAAGGCTTGTCGCTGATAGACAAAGTTGATATAATGACACTATGAAAAGAATTCAACGTGTGGACCTAATTCACGGTCCGATTTTGCCTGCCATTTTGAGTTTTTCCTTTCCAATTCTTCTATCCAATATTTTCCAGCAACTCTACAATGCTTCAGACGTCATGATTGTCGGCCATTTTTTAGGCTCCAAATCCTTGGCGGCTGTAGGGTCTACTGCTGCAATTTTTGATTTGATCATCGGCTTTGCACTTGGTGTGGGAAACGGAATGGGAATTATCATCGCCCGTAATTACGGGGCTAATCGCTTGGATCAATTACGAAAGTCAGTCGCAGCTACAGCGGTGATTGGGGGAGGTTTGAGCTTAGTGGTCATGCTTCTTGGTTATTTTGGACTCTATCCCTTGCTTGAGTTTTTAGGAACCCCTTCTAGTATTATTGGGCAAGCCTACCTCTATATTTCAACCATCGTCAACTGTGTGGCAGTCACCTTTGCCTACAACCTTTGTGCAGGACTTCTGCGCGCTGTGGGCGATAGCTTAGCAGCTCTATATTTTTTGATGATCGCTGCGGTTTTAAATATTTTTCTTGACCTCTACTTTATCACCCAACTTCATTGGGGCGTCCAGTCAGCAGGGATTGCGACCATCATCGCTCAAGGCATTTCGGCCCTTCTTTGTCTCCTCTATATTCGTAAGAAGGTCCCTTTTCTTCTTCCACATCACAAAGATTTTGTTTGGGACAAGGAGCTTTATCAGGATTTACTAAGTCAGGGCCTTGCCATGGGCCTCATGACTTCCATCGTTTCGATCGGTACGGTGATCCTCCAATCCGCTATTAATCAGCTTGGAACAACCATTATCAGTGCCCAGGTCGCAGCCCGTCGCATCATGTCCTTTGCCGTTTTACCGATTACAGCGATTGCCTCAAGTATCACAACCTTTATCTCGCAGAATTTTGGCGCAGAGCAATTCCAGAGGATCAAAAAAGGCATTACCATTACCAACCTTCTTTCTTGGGGTTGGTCTGTCTTAGTTGCTGCTCTTCTATTCTTTACAAGTCCGTCTTTAACCAGCTTTATTTCTGGCTCGTCAAATCCAGATCTCATTGCAAATGCTAGTCTATACCTTCAGATCAGCTCTTGTTTTTACCCTATTTTAGCGAGTCTCATTATCCTGAGAAATGCCCTACAGGGTATGGGCAAAAAGTTAACGCCTCTCACATCTAGTTTCATTGAATTGTTTGGTAAAATTTTCTTCGTTGTTTTCATTATTCCGTACACCGGCTACATGGGGGTTATCCTCTGCGAACCCCTTATTTGGATCCCTATGACTTTGCAGCTCATCGTAACCTATCGCAAGATCAAGCACCAACTCCTTGCCTAATAACAGTTTTTTTAAACAAGAACAAAACAACTTCTGATCAGTTGAACAGAAGTTGTTTTTTGATAGATAGCTATTAGAACAAACCGACTGCAGTTCCGTCAGCAGCCACATCCATATTTAAAGCAGCTGGACGTTTTGGAAGTCCTGGCATGGTCATCACATCACCTGTAAGAGCAACGATAAAGCCTGCACCGAGTTTTGGTACCACTTCACGAATGGTAATTTCAAAGTTCTCAGGAGCTCCCAAAGCATTTGGGTTGTCTGAGAAGCTGTACTGAGTTTTAGCCATACAAATTGGAAGTTTATCCCAACCATTTTTGACGATTTGAGCAATTTGTGTCTTGGCTTTCTTCTCAAAGTTCACCTTGACTCCGCGATAGATTTCAGTAACGATGGTTTCGATTTTTTCTTCCACAGAAAGGTTGTTGTCATAGAGACGTGTATAGTTTGCTGGACTTGTTTCAATGGTCTTGACAAGTGTTTCAGCAAGGTCTACCCCGCCATCAGCACCATTGGCCCATACACTAGCCAACTCAACTGGCACTTCGATTTCAGCACACAATTCTTTCAGGGCAGCAATTTCTGCTTCTGTATCAGTGACAAATTCGTTGATGGCCACTACAGCAGGAATACCGAACTTGCGAATATTTTCAACGTGGCGTTTCAAGTTAGCAAATCCAGCTCGAACAGCTTCTACATTTTCTTCTGTCAAAGCATCTTTGGATACTCCACCGTTCATCTTAAGGGCACGAAGTGTCGCTACGATCACAACTGCATCTGGTGAAGTAGGTAAGTTTGGAGTTTTGATGTCCAAGAATTTTTCGGCACCAAGGTCAGCACCAAATCCTGCTTCTGTAATCGTATAGTCAGCTAAATGAAGAGCTGTTGTCGTTGCTAATACAGAGTTACATCCATGGGCAATATTGGCAAATGGACCACCATGGACAAAAGCTGGTGTTCCATAGATGGTTTGAACCAAGTTTGGCTTGATCGCATCTTTCAAAAGTAAGGCAAGGGCGCCCTCTACTTCCAAGTCACGGACGTAGACTGGCGTGCGATCATAGCGGTAACCGATAACGATATTAGCCAAGCGACGTTTCAAGTCTTCGATATCTGTTGCCAAGCAAAGAATGGCCATAATTTCAGAAGCAACGGTGATATCAAATCCATCTTCCCGCGGAATGCCATTTAGGGGGCTTCCAAGACCGACCGTCACATGACGAAGAGCACGGTCATTCAAGTCCACGACCCGTTTCCAGATAATCCGACGTTGGTCAATTCCTAGTTCATTTCCTTGGTGCAAATGATTGTCAATCAAGGCTGCAAGGGCATTATTAGCCGTTGTAATGGCATGCATATCCCCTGTGAAATGAAGGTTAATATCTTCCATTGGAAGAACTTGGGCATAGCCACCTCCAGCAGCTCCTCCCTTGATCCCCATAACCGGACCTAAGGAAGGTTCGCGAATGGCAATCATGGTTTTCTTGCCGATTTTATTCAAAGCATCCGCTAAACCGATCGTAATAGTTGATTTTCCTTCACCAGCTGGGGTTGGGTTGATAGCCGTCACCAAAATGAGCTTCCCTACAGGATTTTTCTCAACTTCACGAATCTTATCAAAACTTAATTTCGCCTTGTATTTCCCGTACAATTCCAAATCGTCACTATCCAAACCGATTTTTTCAACGACGTCCACAATTGGTTTTAATTCAATACTTTGAGCAATCTCGATATCTGTTTTCATTAGGGGATACTCCTCTTTATTTGATACCTCCATTATACCTAAAATTCGCGAAAATGACACTCTTTTTATAAATTTTGAATTTTTTGTTCGCTTTTTATTGATTAGTCCTTCTAAATGTACCACTTAATACAAGGAGCACCTAACTATTTTGATAGCGACAAAGGGGCTTTTTTCCATCTTAATATCCAAAAGGCCGTTCAGATCTTTACTTACGTATCCTTTTTGTGTAAAATAGGCGTATGCATATTTTAATCACATCTGGCGGAACCAGTGAAGCCATTGATAGCGTTCGTTCGATCACCAATCATTCCACCGGGAGCCTAGGGAAAATCCTTGCAGAAATAGCTCTTGCAAAGGGACATCAGGTGACCTTGATCACTACGCCTACTGCTCTGAAGCCTGCACCTCTTCCAGATCTTCGAATCTCGTTGATCAGGAATGTCGAAGAGCTTCTTGCTCAAATGAAACAGGAAGTTCCGCAACATCAGGTCTTGATCCACGCCATGGCCGTTTCAGATTACACACCGGTTTACATGACAGGACTTGATGAAGCTGCAAAAGCGCGAGATCTAACGACCTTTCTCCACCAAGAAAATCAGGAGACCAAAATTTCTTCGAAAGATGACTACCAGGTTCTCTTTTTAAAGAAAACACCAAAGATCATCTCCCTCGTAAAAGAATGGAATCCCGCTATTCAACTGATTGGTTTTAAACTCTTGGTTGCAGTTTCTGCTGAAGAGTTGATTCAAGTGGCGCGTGAGAGTCTGGTGAAGAACCATGCCAGCATGATTGTTGCCAATGATCTTAGACAGATCCAAAATGGTCAGCATCAAGCTTATTTAGTGACGAATGATCAAGTTCTACAGGCTTCTACCAAATCTGAAATTGCAGAAATGGTCCTACGTTCTATCGAGTAAAGGAAATTTATGACACAGATCACCTTAGCTGTTACCGGCAGTATCTCTGCCTATAAAGCAGCAGATATTACTAGTCAATTGACCAAATTAGGCCTTAAGGTCAAGGTCTTGATGACACCTGCTGCCCAAAAATTTATCACCCCTTTGACCTTACAAGTTCTTTCCAAACATCCAGTTGGACTAGATGTTTTGCTGGAGAACGATCCTAAACGGATCGAACACATTGACATTGGAAAAGAGACCGATCTTTTTCTGGTCGCCCCTGCCAGCGCCAATACTATTGCCAAACTTGCGATGGGGTTAGCTGATAATATGGTCACTAGTACAGCCCTTGCTTTACCCATAACCACTAAAAAAATACTGGCACCAGCAATGAATACCAAAATGCTAGAACACCCAGCTACCCAACGAAACCTAGACATTTTGAAAAGCTACGGTTTCCAGATTATCCAGCCGCGTGAAGCTACTCTTGCTTGTGGAGATCAAGGTGCTGGAGCTCTTGCGACGGTCGATACGATTATTCAAACTGTTAAGGAGAATTGTTTATGAAAAAATCATCTTCTATTTCAAGAATTGCCATCTTTTTTGCAGTCATGATCACTATTCACTTTGTGACTTCTTTAGTTTTGCAGTTCGTACCATCCGGTATCCAGCCGACCTTGGTTCATATTCCAGTTGTCATCGCCTCCATCATCTATGGTCCACGAACTGGAGCTATCTTAGGACTCCTCATGGGACTCTTTAGCGTGACCATGAACACCGTGGTCTTGACTCCTGCAAGCTACCTCTTTAGTCCCTTTGTCCCACACGGAAACCTCTACTCTCTTGTTATTGCTCTCATTCCGCGGATCCTGATCGGTGTGACACCTTACTTTGTCTACAAATTCTTACGCAATCGCGCAGGACTTGTCACAGCTGCCGTCGTTGGCTCCATGACCAATACCTTCTTTGTCTTAAGCGGTATTTACTTCTTCTTCAGAGCTAGCTTTAGCGGAGGAATCCAACACTTTCTTGCTTTGATTGTATCGACCAACTCTTTGATTGAAGTCATAGCGACAGTTCTTTTAACCTCAGCAATTGTTCCATCTTTGGAAAAACTAAAATAAATCTAAATGGTTAAGGCGGCTTTGCCTTAGCCATTTTATATTGGCAAAATTCCAAGACTGTAAATTTGAAGGCTTTTACATTTGAAGCTAGAAATTTGTGAAAAAATTTGCTATAATGAAAGCGTTTAAAAAGATTAAGGAGAATGCTATGTCTTATCAAGAAAACTACCAAAAATGGCTCGATTTTGCTTCATTACCAGCTTATCTTCATGATGAGTTGGTCGCAATGGATGAAAAAACCAAAGAAGATGCCTTCTATACCAACCTAGAGTTCGGTACAGCTGGTATGCGTGGTTTGATAGGTGCTGGTACTAACCGGATTAATATCTATGTAGTCCGTCAAGCGACTGAAGGTTTGGCTCAATTGATCGACTCTAAAGGTGAGGAAGCAAAGAAACGCGGTGTTGCCATTGCTTACGATAGCCGCCACTTCTCTCCTGAGTTTGCTTTTGAATCTGCTCAAGTATTGGCTGCACACGGTATCAAATCTTACGTATTTGAAAGCCTTCGTCCAACACCTGAATTGTCCTTCGCCGTCCGTCACCTCCACACATTTGCTGGGATTATGGTGACAGCTAGCCACAACCCTGCTCCATTTAATGGTTACAAGGTTTACGGCGAAGACGGTGGACAAATGCCACCAGCAGATGCGGATGCATTGACAGATTACATCCGTGCGATCGAAAATCCTTTCACTGTGCAATTGGCCGACCTTGAAGAAAGCAAAGCTAACGGCTTGATTGAAGTTATTGGTGAAAACGTCGACGCTGAATATTTGAAAGAAGTGAAAGGCGTTAACATCAACCAAGACTTAATCAATGAATACGGCCGTGACATGAAGATTGTCTACACCCCTCTTCATGGTACAGGTGAAATGTTGGCTCGTCGTGCCCTTGCACAAGCAGGATTTGAAGCAGTTCAAGTGGTTGAAGCGCAGGCTGTTCCAGACCCAGACTTCTCTACTGTTAAATCTCCAAATCCTGAAAACCAAGAAGCTTTCGCCCTTTCTGAAGAACTTGGACGCAAGGTGGATGCGGACGTATTGGTCGCAACAGACCCTGATGCAGACCGTCTTGGTGTTGAAATTCGCCAACCAGATGGTTCTTACCTCAACCTTTCAGGTAACCAAATTGGTGCTATCATCGCCAAATATATCCTCGAAGCCCACAAGACAGCTGGTACCCTTCCTGCTAATGCCGCCCTTTGTAAATCCATCGTATCAACTGAATTGGTAACGAAGATTGCGGAAAGCTATGGCGCAACCATGTTTAACGTCTTGACTGGTTTCAAATTTATCGGTGAAAAGATCCACGAATTTGAAACTCAGCACAACCACACATACATGCTTGGTTTTGAAGAAAGCTTCGGTTACCTGATCAAACCATTCGTACGGGATAAAGATGCAATCCAAGCTGTATTGATCGTAGCTGAAATCGCTGCTTACTACCGCTCACGTGGCATGACCTTGGCAGACGGTATTGCTGAAATCTACAAGGAATACGGCTACTTCGCAGAAAAGACCATCTCTGTCACCCTTTCAGGTGTGGATGGAGCTGCAGAAATCAAGAAGATCATGGATAAATTCCGTGGCAATGCTCCTAAACAATTCAACAAGACAGATATTGTTAAGACAGAAGACTTCTTGGCACAAACAGCTACTACAGCAAACGGCGTTGAACAATTGATAACTCCACCAAGCAATGTGCTGAAATACAGCTTGGCAGACGATTCTTGGATCGCTGTCCGCCCTTCAGGAACAGAACCAAAAATCAAATTCTACATCGCTACAGTTGGAACATCTGAAGCAGATGCCAAAGAAAAAATCGCCCATATCGAAGCAGAAATCAATGCTTTTGTAGGGTAAGCAACAGAAAGAGGCTGGGACAAAAGTCCTAGCCTCTCAATTATTTTTGGATTGTAGATCAAGACACAGTGGTTGAGTGCTCAAAGCACTGCTTTGAGGTGGCGGATAGAACTTGCGAAGCAAGTATCCTAAGTCTTTGTTCGCTTTTTAAGCTTCAAAGATGCCCTATGTTGACGGAAACTATGTTTCCTTTATCTGCAACCTTCAACAGTCTCCCAGACTGTTGAAGCTGTGCGGAGGTGGGACGACGAAATCGAATTCTAACGAATGACCGATTTCTGTCCCACTCTCATTTTCGTATCAAAATTCAGCATTTTTTTCGTCTTTATGGCATACTAGACTTAGAAGAAAGCGAGGTCATCTCATGGAACAATTTTTAGAAGATATTAAAGATCTTGAAGTCACAACAGTCGCGCGTGCGCAAGAAGCCATCGACAAAAAAGAAACAGCGACCTTCTTTATTGGACGAAAGACTTGTCCTTACTGTCGGAAATTTGCCACTAAATTAGGAACTGTCGTAGCTGAAACAAAAGCTCATATCTACTTTATCAATAGTGAAGAGCCAAGCCAACTAGAGGCTTTACAAGCCTTTCGTGCTCGATATGAAATTCCTACTGTCCCAGGCTTCCTTCATACAGAAGACGGTCAAGTCAGCGTACGTTGTGACTCTTCTATGAGTCCAGAAGAAATCAAAGCATTTGCTCATCTATAAAAAAATTGAGGCTGGGACAAAAGTCCTAGCCTCTCATTTGTTTTTGATTGTCGAGCAAGACGCAGTGGTTGAGTGGGCTCTACTACACTGATTTTATCAGCTTTTACAGTCCTACTAAACTGTGAGGAGGTGGGACGACGAAATCGAATTCTAACGAATTACCGATTTCTGTCCCACTCTCAATTTTCATTTTTAATAAACGCTTCCCAGATCTTCTGCTGGGGTTTAGCAAAAGGATAATCTGAAAATTCTTCTGGTGTTAACCAAACAGTCGATTCACTTGTTGGCTGCTCCCCTTCTTTTACCATGCCGTAACGAAGTTGAACCTGCCACTTACGATGCGAAAAGACATGCTGGACGATGGGATATGATACGTCATGCCAATCAATAACCAGGTCATAGTCTTGTTCAAAGGAAAGAATTTCCGGAATGTCTTCTACTTTCTCCTCCCCATCCAGTAGAGACAATTGACCCAGGTTCTCGGATAGGCTATCCACTTCAATCAACGGAAAATGCCAGAAACCTGACAAAAGCCCTTCACGCTCATTTTTCTCCAGCAAGTAGCGCCCTTGATGATCCTTTATAATAAAGGCTGTTAAATAAACTGGTACTGGTTTTTTCTTGGGTGCCTTGATCGGGTATCGATCCATGGTTCCATGCAAATAAGCCGCACTGTAGGCCTTTACAGGACTCTCTTCTGGTCGTGTATTGACTGGGGATTCAATATCTGAACCCAAATCCATTAAAGCTTGGTTAAAGTCCCCTGGACGATCTGGATCAATCAAGATCTCCATCATAGCTTGAAAAATCTTACGATTGGACGGGATCCCGATATCATAATCCACCTCAAACAAGCGAGCCAGTACCCTCATGACATTACCGTCCACTGCTGGCTCTGCTAATCCAAAAGCAATACTAGCAATGGCACCGGCTGTATATGGCCCAATTCCCTTCAATTTAGATATTTCCTCATAGCTTGATGGAAACACACCTTCATGTTTTTTCATGATCTGTTGGGCGGCCGTTTGCATATTGCGCACGCGAGAGTAATACCCCAAACCTTCCCAGGCTTTTAAGAGCTTTTCTTCCGGCGCATTGGCCAGATTCTTAATCGTCGGAAACCAGTTCAGAAAACGTTCGTAATAAGGAATCACAGTATCGACACGTGTCTGCTGAAGCATAATTTCAGAAATCCACACCCGATAAGCATCCTGATTTTGTCGCCAAGGGAGATCTCTTTTATTTTCATCGTACCACGCTAGAAGATCTCTACGAAAGTCTTTTATTTTTTGAGGCTCCCACATTTCAATGTTGTAGTCTTTTAGATCGACCATATTCTTCCTTATATCTATAATAGAAAACTCTGGGACAAGACCAGAGCTTTCACATTCTATGCTTCTTGTTTCGCTTGGGATGCAGTGATTAACGTCAACTTGAAGACATCATCTGCATTACATCCACGAGACAAGTCATTGACCGGTTTGTTCAATCCTTGAAGGACTGGACCAACAGCCGCAAATCCACCGAACCGTTCCGCCATCTTGTAGCTAATATTTCCAGCCTCAATGCTTGGGAACACAAAGACAGTGGCCTTACCAGCTACCTTACTTCCAGGAGCTTTTAAGGCTGCAATTTCTGGCACAAAAGCGGCATCAAATTGCAATTCCCCATCGATATCAAGATCTGGTCGAAGTTCTTGGGCAATTTTAGTTGCTTCAACAACTTTATCCACCCCTTCACCAAAGCCAGATCCCTTAGTTGAATAGCTTAACATTGCGATATGTGGGTCGATGCCAAACATTTTAGCTGTACTTGCTGAATTAATGGCAATCTCAGCCAAACCTTCAGCATCTGGATTGATATTAATAGCACAGTCAGCAAAGAGATAACGTTCATCCCCACGCACCATTAAGAAAGCACCGGAAGTGCGTTTCACACCTGGTTGTGTTTTGATGATTTGAAGTGCAGGACGAACCGTTGATGCAGTTGAATGAATGGCACCTGAAACCATTCCATCCACTAAGCCAAGATAGACCAACATTACACCAAAGTAGTTGACATCTTCCAGCAAGGCTTGACGCGCTTCTTCTTCTGTCATTTTTCCCTTACGGCGCTCCACTAGTGCAGCAACCATTTCCTCAAAGCCATCATAATGATGGGGATCAATGACTTCAAAACCTTCTGTAACCCCTTCAATTTCAAGGTAAATACGGATTTTTTCAGTATTCCCTAGAAGGACGGGTGTAACATCCGATTCTTTAACAATCCGCTTAGCCGCTTGTAAAATCCGTGGCTCTTCGCCTTCAGGGAGAACAATGCGCGCATTGCGACCAACTAAGCTTGATTTGAGTTTTTCAAAAACTTCCATGAGTTTACTCCTTTAATAATTAATAACTCTTTTGGAGCTGTGCTAGGACAGCTTGAAAATCGGGAGGTAACGGACTCTCAAGGACCAACTCCTCCTCTAGAAATGGGTGATAATAGGAGAGACGATGGCAATGAAGGGCCTGGCGCTCAATACCATCTTCTAAACTTCCACCGTAGAGATCGTCTCCCAAGAGCGGAAAACCGATATGAGAAAAATGGACTCGGATCTGATGGGTTCGACCTGTGTGTAACTGAATATCCACTAGGTGAATATCACCAAAAGATTGAACGACCTGGTAGCTCGTATGGGCATACTTGCCACCTTTTGCTACCTTTCGAGTAATGATCGAATCTTCATCACGCGCAATCGGAGCAATAATCTCTCCGACAGGATCAAGCTTTCCTGACCCCTTAACCAAGGCATAATAGCGTTTCTGGATCGTTTTGGCCTGCAATTGCTTATCTAAACGGGCATGAGCATAGCCATGTTTGGCAAAGAGCATAACGCCACTTGTATCCTTGTCCAAGCGCGTGACAATGTGAACCTGCTGGTTCTCATAGCACTGTTTCACATAATAGCCTTTCACAAAATTTGCTAAGGTATTAGAATGAATCGCACTTGGAATCGAGGCAATGCCAAAGGGTTTGTTTAAGACCAAAAAATGATCATCTTCAAACAAAATATCCAAGGGCCGATCCATGGGTTTTAGGGTTTCGAACCCTTCTTCTGCCGGAATATCAATGACCAAGCGATCCCCAATATCCAACAGATAAATCGCATTTTCTGGCCGATCATTCACTAAAATCCGACCACCACGAAACTTGATCTTGGCTAAGAGACCTTTTGAAACCTCGTGCTTTTTCAGGAAAGTTTTGACCTTGACATGCTCATCGGCTATGAATTCAAATCTCATTCCCTTTCATCTCCGATAAAGGCATCCTTGACCCGATTCCAAAAACTAGTATGACTAGAACTTGCCACAAAATTAATCTTATGATTATCGATCTGGTATTCTACCTTGGCAATATTGCGATAAGAATAAGTCGAATTATCAACAGAGATAATATGGAAGCCAGGTCGTGTCGGTGTAATCTCAATCTTATCCTTTTTAGGGACAATGACAGAAGAACCCAAGGTACGATAAACACGGTTGTTGAGACTAGCGATCTCAGCAATCTGCAACGCCTCAATAGTTGGGTGAAGGACTGCTCCTCCCAAGGATTTGTTGTAAGCCGTACTTCCTGTAGGAGTCGAAACGGTAATCCCATCTCCTCTGAAGCGCTCAAAATCCACACCATTGATCATAAGATCAGCTACCATAGTCCGGTCACTGCGTTTAATCGTAGCTTCGTTCAGCGCTCTCATCGTACGGGTTTCCCCATTGTCAAAGGTAATCTTGACATTTAAAATAGGGTAGGAAACCTTGGCCCCCGTGTCATATTTTAAGTTTTCAACTAACTTGTCAATCTCACTATCTAAGTAATCCGTATAAAAGCCTAAGTGCCCAGTATGGACACCGATAAAGCGAACTCGATCTAACTGGTGTTCAAACTTATGAAAAGCCGATAGCAACATCCCATCACCACCGATTGAAATGACAATATCGGGATGTTTCTCCGTTAAAATAAAATTATTTTGACGAAGCTTGTAACGCAATTGTTGAAAAACCTCTTCACTCTGTCGCTTTCGATTACGAATGATGGATACTTTTTTACCTGTAGTCTTCATCTGTGTCATCACTATTTCCAACGCCATCATTTAACTTACGATGAAGCGGATCAAACAGGGCTTGAGCTTCCTGAATTGCATCCCGAATGGCCCCCATCTCTTCATCCAAGAGATAAGCAAGGTTTGCGGTCGTCTCTAAGCGTTTTTTGATCTCGTCTGGAAAGTCTCCTTTATATTTATAATTTAGCGAATGTTCGATTGTTGCCCAAAAATTCATGGACAAGGTCCGAATTTGAATCTCTGCTAAGATGGTTTCATTTCCATCGATGGTATCAACGGGGTACTCTACTACCACATGGTAGCTTCTGTAACCACTGGATTTTTTGTGGCGAATATAGTCCCGCTCTTGGATCACACGCATATCCTGCCGATGTCGCAAAACCTCCAAAACCTCATCCACATCGTCCACAAACTGGACCATGATCCGAAGCCCCGCTATATCTTGCATATCCTGGGCCAGATTTTCTTCTGAAATACTTCTTCGAACCATCTTTTCGCGGATACTCTCGATAGGTTTTACACGGCCTGTGACAAACTCGATGGGTGAATGCTTTTGTTGCTTCCGGTATTGTTTGCGAATTCCCCGAAGTTTAATTTTTAATTCCCCAACAGCTTGGATATAGGGGTCTAAGAAATTTTCCCAATCAATTGCCATCCTACCACCTTGTATTCTGAAACGTTTTTGTATACAATAAACACATCTCTTATTATATCATGAATCGCTACCAAAAAAAAGCAAAGGATGACAAAATGAACCATTTAGAAATTGAATACAAAACCATGTTAGATAAGGAAGAATACCAATCCCTCCTTCCACTTTTTGCAGATACAGAATTGGTTGTCCAAACCAATCACTATATCGACACTCCAAATCAGCTCATCCGCAAAGAAAAGATGGCACTCCGAGTTCGGACCTTTGCAAGCACAGCGGAACTCACCCTAAAGGTACCTGAGACAGTCGGGCACTTCGAATACAATCAAGACCTTAGTCCAGAAGAAACCCAGTCTATCCTACAGCATCAAGCCTTACCAGATGGTGAAATTAAGGAATTGTTATCCTCCAAAAAGATCTCACTTGAGAAACTGGCCGTCTGGGGAAGTCTCACGACCAAACGCTTGGAAAAAGAGACAGAAGCAGGCCTAGTCGCACTTGACTACAGTACTTATCTAGACACAGCAGACTATGAATTGGAAATCGAGGTAGAGACAGCTGAAGAGGAAGCAAATTTTCAACAATTCATAAAGGATCACGGTATCAGCTACAAACCCGCTAAAAGTAAAATCGCAAGATTGGCACAAAGGTTGTTAAATAGCTGAAATTATCACAATTTTTTGCTAAAATAGTGCTAAGGTTAAAATTCTAAAAGAGGTTGGAATCACATGTCAGATAAAAAAAATATGAAACTCTTCTCTCTCAATTCAAATCCAGGCATTGCGCAGAAAATAGCGGAACACGCTGGCGTTCCACTTGGGAAAATTTCTTCACGCCAATTTTCTGATGGAGAAATCCAAGTCAATATTGAGGAAAGTGTTCGTGGATATGATATTTATATCATTCAATCAACGAGCTATCCCGTTAACAATCACTTGATGGAACTGTTAATTATGGTGGATGCTTGCCAACGGGCCAGCGCAAATACTGTCAATGTGGTCATGCCTTATTTTGGCTACGCCCGTCAAGACCGTACTGCTGCTCCTCGTGAACCAATCACAGCTAAATTGGTTGCGAATATGTTGGTCAAAGCCGGTGTGGATCGTGTCGTAACACTGGACCTTCACGCTGTTCAGGTCCAAGGGTTCTTTGATATCGCAGTAGACAACCTCTATACCATCCCACTCTTTGCGGAACACTATATTAACAAAGGATTAACTGGCTCCGATGTCGTCGTTGTTAGTCCAAAGAATTCCGGTGTTAAACGCGCTCGTAGTTTAGCCGAATACTTGGACTCTCCAATCGCTATTATCGATTACGAACAAGATGATGCCAATCGTGATTACGGCTATATCATTGGAGATGTCAAGGGTAAGAAGGCCATCTTGATCGATGATATCTTGAATACTGGTAAAACCTTCTCAGAATCATCTAAAATCGTCCAACGTGAGGGAGCAACTGAGATTTATGCCGTCTCTAGCCATGGTTTATTTGTCAAGGGAGCTGCAGAGTTATTAGACCAATCTCCAATCAAAGAAATCTTGGTAACAGATTCGGTTGCTACCAAAGAAAAGACTCCTAAAAATGTGAACTATCTGACAGCCAGCGAATTAATTGCTGAAGCAATTGTTCGTATCCAAGAAAGAAAACCGGTTAGTCCACTTTTTGCCTACCATAAGAAATAAGGTCCTCATTTGATATACTTTGATAATGCAGCAACGACGCCTCTCTTGCCTGAAGTCATTACCAAAATGACTGAAACCATGCAATCGACATATGGAAACCCTTCTAGCCTCCATACCCATGGTCGAATGGCTAAAAAACTCCTCAGAGAAGCGCGTGAGCAAATTGCTCAAGCTCTCCATACCCTTCCCAATCGCATTCTCTTCACTTCAGGTGGATCAGAAAGTAATAATACAGTTCTAAAAGGCTACTGTCTCAAACACCAAGATCAAGGCAAGCATATCATTACGACTGCGCTTGAGCACCATGCTGTCTTAGAGCCTCTTGAATACCTTGTCGAACGTTTTGGATTCGAGGTAACGATCATTCAACCAAGAGATGGTCGCATACAGGTCGATGATCTCAAGGCAGCCCTAAGACCTGATACCATCCTTGTCTCGACCATGTATGCCAATAATGAGACAGGTGATCTCTTACCCATCAAAGAAATCGGTAAACTTCTAAAAAGCCATCCTGCAGCCTTTCATGTCGATGCCGTTCAAGCAATTGGCAAGGTCCCTGTCTATCCTGAAGAGCTGGGAATCGATTTCCTCAGTGCTTCAGCTCATAAGTTTCATGGACCAAAGGGGGTCGGTTTTCTTTATGCAGCGACTCCAGATTTTGATCAACTCTTACACGGTGGCAATCAAGAAAATAAAATGAGAGCCAGCACCGAAAATCTTATTTCCATCGTCGGAATGGCTGAGGCACTTCATCAGGCTAGCCTTCATCAAGAAGAAAACTTCCGCCAAGTTCAAAAACTCGGACAAGAACTAGTCAATGGTTTAGCAACCTACGACTACTACGTAAACGCTTGCGATGGCCACCTTCCCTTTGTATGGAACCTTGGCTTTCCAGGTGTGCAAAATGACATCTTACTCATGCGACTGGATCTAGCAGGTATCTCTGTATCCACTGGTTCTGCTTGCACTGCTGGGACCGTACAACCCAGCCATGTTTTAGAAGCCCTCTATGGCGCTGAAAGTCCTCGCCTAAAACAATCCCTGAGGATTAGTTTTTCAGAACTCAATACCACTGAGGAAGTTCAAACCTTCCTCGCAATTCTTAAAGAAATTTTATCATAGGAGAACAATATGGCATTTGAAACCACTGTTTCATTAAAAGACTGTAAATATACCTATCGTCTTCATCCCAATGTGAAGAAATACACCCTTCGCGACAACACCTTTGCTGTCACAAAAGTTGGCAACTTCGAATTAAATCGTTTACTTGAAGCTGTTCCCAACAGCGGTGATGGATTTTTACTCAAAATCATCTTTAATAAAGACCTCTCAGGTTTCAAAATTAACATCACTGATAAGTCTGGGCTTCGCCTAGTCAACATCTTTAAAGATTCAAAAAATGACATCATCCAACAAAAATTTTATTTCTTAATGGATAGTCTCGTTGAAAGAGAAATTTTCGATAAAATCGAGGTTTAAAAATGGTTACTTTAACTTATATAGATGCTTATCATGTGGAACGTACCACTACTTACACTGATCTTGAGGCCTGTATCCTTGCTTTTTCAGGCTGTGTGACCCTTCCGGACACCTACACCGTTACGTCCATTAACTACAAGGGAAAAAGACTTCCTTATACTGGAAAAATAGACGGCCTCTACAACTTTCTAAAGAAGATTGAACAAGACGAAAGAGCCTAAAAAGTTGCTACAAACAGAAAATTCTTTGTTTGTAGTAACTTTTTTCTTTTGGTAAAAAAATAGAGAAAAATCAGTTTAGATAGTTGATTTTTTCACAATCTTCCTATACAATAAAGGGGAAAGGTTGTGATATTGTGAAACATGATAAAAATACACCAATTCCACGCGCAACAGCAAAACGCTTATCCCTTTATTACCGTATTTTCAAGCGCTTCAACTCCGAAAAAATAGAGAAAGCCAATTCCAAGCAAATCGCAGATGCTATCGGAATTGACTCAGCGACAGTTCGCCGAGACTTCTCTTATTTTGGCGAATTGGGAAGACGGGGCTTCGGATATGATGTCAAAAAGCTAATGAACTTTTTTGCAGATCTTTTAAATGATAATGCGATTACCAACGTAGCCATTGTTGGGATCGGCAATATGGGAAGTGCGCTTCTTAACTACCGCTTCCACGAGCGAAACAAGATGAAAATTGTCATGGCTTTCGATGTAGATGACCACGAACTGGTTGATACTAAAAGTAAGGATGGAATTCCTATCTATGGAATTTCTTCGATCAAAGAAAAATTAAAACAAGAAGGGATCCAGACAGCTATTTTGACCGTTCCCAGTGTCAAAGCGCAAGAAGTAGCAAGCCTCCTTGTTGATGCTGGTATCAAAGGTATTTTAAGCTTTTCACCAGTTCATTTAAGCCTCCCAAAAAGTGTTGTCGTCCAATATGTGGACTTAACCAGTGAGTTGCAAACTCTTCTTTATTTCATGCGAAAAAACGAAGAATAACAAGATTACTTTTATCAAAAAATAGGCTGGGACAAAAGTCCTAGCCTATTAATTGTTTTTGGATTATCGAGCAAGACGCAGTGGTTGAGTGGGCTCTACTACGCTGATTTCATCAGCTTTTACAGCCCTAATCAACTGTGCAGAGGTGGGATGACGAAATCGAATTCTAACGAATGACCGATTTCTGTCCCACTCTCTTTTTTTATACCAAGAGATCTGTCTCCTCACGGTAACTATAATAGTTATCTTCTGAAACAATCAGGTGATCCAACAAAGTTAGGCCCATCACATCACAAGCTTCTAAGATACGATTGGTGACCTCATCATCATTTTTACTCGGAAATACTGCACCAGACGGATGATTGTGAGCTAGAATGATAGAGGTAGCCATATGCTTTAAGGCATAGTGGAGAATTTCGCGCGGTTCTGCGATACTACGATTGACTGTTCCGATAAAGATGGTCTGTTGGTGAATAATCTCATTTTGTGTATTCAAATAGAGTGCTACTAGATGCTCCTGCTTCTTATGGCCAATTTCCTGTTGAATTTTATGGGCCAATTTTTGACTGCTCATGATCTGTTCTGAACTCATCAGCTGGTCTTTGTGAATTCTTCTTCCCAACTCGATAACCGCTTGTAGTTCAATCGCCTTGACACGACCGATTCCTGAGATTTTCTGCAATTCTTCTAAGGTCAAATCCCCCAGTTCTTTTAAACTATTCACAGACGTCAAGAGGTTTTGAGCAATCTCATAGACACTCTTTTGTTTATTTCCAGTCCTCAGTAGAATGGATACCAGTTCCTGGTGACTTAACTTCTCAACTCCCTCTGAAACCAAACGTTCTCTAGGAAGCAGAGATGGTTCAATAAATGAAATTTCGTACATAATTTCCTCCTCACTTATTAATTCGTAATCAAAAGAGAAAATCATGTATTTCTTTACTGACAAGATATTTCTTGCTTCAAATCATCCAATACTAGCACTTGGTCTTTCTTAAACCAAATTTGGTATCCGCTCTGTACTTGCTCCAGTTCTTTTAAAAATGCTTGAATCTCAGAACGCATCAAATACTCTTGGTTCTGAGGAATCGCCTCTAGTGCCTGATAAAGCTGCTCGACTTCATAAATGCCTTTTGTAATTAAACCATTTCGTGGAAAATCATTGACTAAAAGTTTGTAAAAATGATGTAAGAGATGATAAATCCGATCCTTGGTCACAATTTTTCCTCCTTATCCTGCCTTACCACCTAGTATTATACCTTGAATTTCACACAGAAGTATGACAAGTCTCTTACATTATGTTACCAGTCTCTTACATTTTTACAGTTTTCATTCATAAAAATAGAAGCCTAGGCCTTGCCTTAAGCTTCTATTTCCTTAAAGTTGCATTTGATTGTAGGATTTCCCAAAGGAATCCAAGATATCTTTTGGAGCCTTGTCATAGTCAACGGAGGTTTCCAAAGTCCCTTTGACAATCGTACGATAAGTTGCTGCAGCATCCTCACAAGTTACTAGCGTAATTTCATTGACACCTTCACGGTCTTGGATTACATCCACACGATCAGGGGTCACCGTCTCAACAGACGAGATGACATAGGTATAAATCTTTTCCTTATCCGTGATGTAGATCTTCATGCCAGCCTTGGCTTTTTCCAAAGGTGAGAATAACATAGCATTAGCACCAGTCAAGCCAAAGACATGGTGACTGGCAAGTGAATAATTGCCTTTCCCCATGACTTGGGTTTCCTTCATGGTCCCTGCGCCATAATATAGGGCAACGTTTTCGAGTCCCTTAAAGATGGGAAGATTCATGTTTAATTCAGGAATCGAAATTCCACCAATAACAGGAAGCTTCTGAGCCTGCCATTGAGCATTGATCACTGCTTCAGTCGATAAAGACTGCACATGCTGAAAATCAAAACTCGTCTTTACTTTCTTATTTTTATCTAGGGTCTTTTTATCAACCTTGCTCACCTGGTATTGATTGGTGTGCCATACCATGATCATATTTCGGATCGGTGCATTAAAGATCAATAACAGTGAGAGGATAATCAAGAGCGTTGCAACGACATTGATAAGAGTATTGCGTAAACTCTTTTTCTTTTTTCTTTTGCGTGACATTCTGTCCCCTTATCTATTCGTTTTCTTCTACTATTTCTTCGTCTTTTTCATCTGCCTGAACTGTTGTAAAGGTCACAATCTTAGCATCCTGATCCAGTCGCATCACTTTCACACCCTGAGTAGAACGACCAGTTTGAGAAATATTAGCCACACCCGTCCGGATCATCACACCAGTATTGGTAATAATCATAAGGTCTTCATTGCCTTCAACAGTCATGAGACCTGCGAGGGCACCATTTTTCTCTGTAATGTTGGCTGTCTTAATTCCCTTACCGCCACGGCCTTTGGTTGGGTATTCACTTGCCATTGTCCGCTTACCATATCCTTTTTCTGTGATGATCAACACTTCGTCTTGGTCCGTAATCACACTAGCACCAACAACCTGGTCTCCATCACGAAGATTCACTCCACGAACCCCAGTGGCTGTCCGGCCCATATTCCGAACGACCGATTCATTAAAGCGAACAGAATAGCCATACTTGGTACCGATGATAACGTCTGTATCTCCATCAGTAAGGAAGACATTGATCAATTCATCATCATCTCTTAGATTTAAGGCTTTCAGTCCATTTTGACGGATATTTGAAAACTCTGCTACATTGGTCCGTTTCACCAAACCTTGTCGCGTCGTAAAGAAGAGATAAGCCTCATCACTTCGATCTTGCTCAACATTGATAATGGTTTGAATGGACTCTCCTTCGTCCAGTTTCAAAAGATTGACAATCGGTAAGCCTTTGGCTGTCCGTCCATATTCTGGGATTTCATAGCCTTTCAGACGATAGACACGTCCCTTATTGGTAAAGAAGAGCAGATGGTCGTGGGTGCTAGTTGATACCAGTTCACGGACAAAATCATCATCTTTTACACCCGTTCCTTGAACACCACGTCCCCCACGTTTTTGAGCTGTAAATTCAGCTTGGTCCAAACGTTTGATATATCCTTTGTTAGAAAGAGTAATCAAGACATCGGTTTCTTCAATCAAGTCCTCGTCTTCAAGAGACAGAACTTCCCCAACCATCAACTCTGTGCGACGAGCATCGCCAAACTTGCGTTTGACTTCTTCCAATTCTTCTTTGATAATTGCAACGACCCGTTCTGGTTTAGCCAAAATATCTGCTAAATCAGCAATTAAAGCTACCAAGTCATCGTATTCATTTTGAATTTTATCTCGTTCCAAACCAGTCAAACGACGAAGACGCATATCCAATATAGCTTGACTTTGGCGTTCTGACAGCTTGAATTTGCTCATCAATTCCGCTTGAGCCTCTGCATCCGTTTGACTGTTGCGAATGATTTTGATTACTTCATCAATATGATCTAGGGCAATGAGCAAGCCTTCTAAAATATGAGCTCGGGCTTCTGCCTTTTCCTTATCAAAGATGGTCCGGCGAGTCACTACTTCTTTTTGATGCTCAATATAAGCGCCCAAAATTTGACGAAGAGAGAGAATTTTAGGAACCCCATTCTCGATGGCCAACATATTGAAACCAAAGCTAGTTTGCATTTGAGTCAGCTTAAAGAGGTTGTTTAAGATCACGTTTGCAGATGCATCCCGGCGTACTTCAATGATAAAGCGAACCCCTTCACGGTTAGATTCATCCCGTACAGCTGTAATCCCTTCGATCCGTTTTTCTTGCACTAAACGGACAATATGTTCATGGACCTTGGTCTTATTGACCATATATGGAAACTCAGTCACGACAATGCGTTCTCGGCCGCTCTTAGTTACTTCAATCTCAGTGCGGGAACGAAGGACGATAGAACCTTTCCCTGTCTCATAAGCCTTGAAGATCCCTGATTTCCCCATGACAAGAGCTCCTGTCGGGAAATCCGGACCTGGCAAAACTTCCATCAAGTCGCGTGTCGTCACTTCAGGATTGTCCATCATCAACTTCACAGCATCAATGGTTTCTCCAAGGTTGTGAGGTGGAATATTAGTGGCCATCCCAACAGCGATCCCCGTTGCCCCATTTACAAGAAGGTTCGGAAAACGCGCTGGAAGAACTAATGGTTCGCGCTCACTGGCGTCATAGTTATCCACAAAATCAACGGTATTTTTGTTGATATCGCGCAACATTTCAAGAGCGATCTTACTCATACGAGCTTCCGTATACCGTTGCGCAGCGGCCCCATCTCCGTCCATAGAACCAAAGTTGCCATGACCGTCCACTAGCATGTAGCGGTAGCTCCACCACTGAGCCATACGGACCATAGCTTCATAAATAGAGGAATCCCCGTGTGGGTGGTATTTACCCATAACATCCCCTGTGATACGAGCTGATTTCTTATGTGGTTTATCAGGTGTAACCCCCAACTCATTCATACCGTATAAAATACGGCGATGAACAGGCTTTAAACCATCTCGAACGTCAGGAAGAGCACGAGACACAATAACACTCATGGCATAATCGATAAAACTCGTCTTCATTTCTGATGTTAAATTCACATTAATAAGATTATTATCCTGCATTCAAAAAATGCCTCTCTTTACTTAATTCACCCCTCTATTATATCATATTTTGCGCTATTTTTCTCTCTGTGAGCACAAATGTAAAAACGTTTACATCTTAGGTTCTATACTATTTTGAGTGACAAAGACATTTAAAAGTGGTAAAATGAAAACGAATGAGAGATGATCTCAAAAAAAATGAAGGAGATGTTTAGACTCATGACTGCAACTAAACAACACAAAAAAGTCATCCTTGTTGGTGACGGTGCCGTAGGTTCATCTTACGCTTTCGCACTTGTAAACCAAGGTATTGCTCAAGAACTTGGAATCATTGAAATTCCTCAATTGTTCGAAAAGGCTGTCGGTGATGCTCTTGACCTTAGCCACGCCCTTGCCTTCACTTCACCTAAGAAGATCTACGCAGCTAAGTACGAAGACTGTGCAGATGCCGATCTAGTTGTCATCACTGCTGGTGCACCTCAAAAACCAGGTGAAACTCGTCTTGACCTTGTAGGTAAGAACCTTGCCATCAACAAATCAATCGTAACTCAAGTTGTTGAATCAGGTTTCAAAGGTATCTTCCTTGTTGCTGCGAACCCAGTTGACGTCTTGACATACTCTACTTGGAAATTCTCTGGATTCCCTAAAGAACGTGTTATCGGTTCAGGTACTTCACTGGACTCAGCTCGTTTCCGTCAAGCCCTTGCTGAAAAATTGGACGTAGATGCTCGTTCTGTTCACGCCTACATCATGGGTGAACACGGTGACTCAGAATTCGCTGTTTGGTCACATGCTAACATTGCAGGTGTCAACCTTGAAGAATTCTTGAAAGACACTCAAAACGTTCAAGAAACTGAACTCATCGAATTGTTCGAAGGTGTTCGTGACGCAGCTTACACTATCATCAATAAAAAAGGTGCTACTTACTATGGTATCGCAGTCGCCCTTGCTCGTATTACAAAAGCTATCCTTGATGATGAACATGCTGTCCTTCCTCTTTCAGTATTCCAAGAAGGTCAATATGGCGTGAAAAACGTCTATATCGGTCAACCAGCCGTTGTTGGTGCGCATGGTATTGTACGTCCTGTAAACATCCCATTGAACGATGCTGAAACTCAAAAGATGCAAGCTTCTGCTTCTGAGTTGCAAGCCATTATTGATGAAGCATGGAAAAACCCTGAATTCCAAGCAGCATCTAAAAACTAATCCATCAATAGAAAAGGCTCTCTGATTTCCAGAGAGTCTTTTTTCTAGCTCTAAATAAATAAAAAAGAGAGAGTGGGACAGAAATCGGTAATTCGTAGAATTCGATTTCGTCGTCCCATCTCTGCACAGCTTCAACAGTCTGGGAGACTGTTGAAGGTTGCAGATAAAGGAAACATAGTTTCCGTCAACATAGGGCATCTTTGAAGCTTAAAAAGCGAACAAAGACTTAGGATACTTGCTTCGCAAGTTCTATCCGTCACCTCAAAGCAGTACTTTGAGCACTCAACCACTGCGTCTTGCTCGAAAATCCAAAGAAAATTGAGAGGCTAGGACTTTTGTCCCAGCCTCTTAACTACTCCACCCTGAGGGAATCGAACCCCCATCTCAAGAACCGGAATCTTACGTGATATCCATTACACTAAGGGTGGCAACTGTTATAGTATATCAAATTTTCAAGTATATGACAAGTAAAAAAAGAGTGGGATATAAATCGGTGATTCGTTAGAATGCAATTTCGTCGTCCCACCTCCTCACGGTTAAGTAGGGCTGTAAAAGCTGATGAAATCAACGTAGTAGAGCACACTCAACCACAGCGTCTTGCTCGACAATCCAAAGAAAATTAAGAGGCTAGGACTTTTGTCCCAGCCTCTTAAAAAATATTACAATTCGATATCGCCAAACAAGTCAGCCATTGAGAATCCAGTTTGAGTTTCTGGAAGATCAAAGTCACGTTTTTCTTGTTTTGGACGACGTGGACGTTGTTGACGTTTTTCTTGTTTTTCGCCTTCTTCTTGAGCTGGACGTTCTTCAAGAGCTTTGATTGAAAGGGATACACGTTCGTCTGCAGCATTTACTTCAAGAACTTTAACAGTTACTTCTTGTCCAACTTTAAGAACATCTTTTGGATTTTCAACACGTTTGTGTGAAATTTGTGAGATGTGTACAAGTCCGTCGATACCTGGCAACACTTCAACGAATGCACCGAAGTCGGTCAAACGTTTAACAGTTCCTTCGATGACATCACCAGCAGCCAATTTTTGTTCAACGCCATCCCATGGTCCAGGTGTTGTAGCTTTCAATGAAAGGGATACACGACCTTCTTCTTCGTTTAAGTCAAGAACTTTCACTTGGATTTCTTCACCAACCGTTACAACTGATTTAGGTGATACGTTACGTTCGTGTGACAATTCTGTCAAGTGAACCAATCCATCAACACCACCAAGGTCGATAAAAGCACCAAAGCTTGTGATACGTGCAACTTTACCAGTTACGATATCGCCAACGTTCAATTTACCAAATACTTCAGCGCGTGCTGCTGCAGCTGATGCTTCAACAACTTCACGACGTGAAAGAATGAAACGATTTTCTTTTGGATCTACTTCTTTGATTTTCGCATCAAATTCTTGACCTACGAAACGCTCAGTGTTACGTACAAAACGAGTATCAAGCATTGAAGCTGGAATAAATCCACGAAGTCCTTCAAATTCTACTGAAAGTCCGCCTTTAACAGCGCGAGTTCCTTTAACAGTAACAACTTCTTCTTCACGACCAACCAATTTGTCCCATGCTTTGCGAGCTTCTAAACGTTTTTTAGATACAAGGTAAGTTACTGTATCAGTATCTTTACCAACTACTTGACGAAGAACAAGCAATTCAAGTGTTTCACCTGGTTTAACCAAATCATTGATGTCAGCATCACGATCGTTTGTCAATTCGCGAAGAGTCAAGACACCTTCGACACCAGTTCCAGAGATTGCAACATTAGCTTGGTTCGCATCAACTGTCAATACTTCAGCAGTAACGACGTCACCTGGTTCAACTTGGCTAACACTGTTTAGCAAATCTTCAAATTCATTCATCTAAAAAATCCTCCAACAATCAAGTTTTCTTAACTTGACATACTAATAATTATTTTTCCTAAGCAAGCACCCGCAACGAGATTCAATATCACCTTTAACGACTTCACCCTATAAAGAAATAAAATACCTAGTTAGATATTTTATCACTTATCTGATATTACCTAAGAACTGGGGTAGCTGGATTCGAACCAACGCATGAGGGAGTCAAAGTCCCTTGCCTTACCGCTTGGCTATACCCCATTAATGAGATGGAGAGAGAGGGATTCGAACCCCCGAACCCGAAGGAGCGGATTTACAGTCCGCCGCGTTTAGCCTCTTCGCTATCTCTCCTTATAAATCAACAGCATCCATTATACCATTGATTTACTAAAAATGCAAGTCCTTATTTATTCAAATTATAAGTTTCTATTAAAATTTCAACTGCTTTTTCTAGATTTTTGTATAGGGAATCAACTGTCCCATTTTTGACAATAGCAAACTGACCTGCCATATCTGCAATTTCACCTATTGTTTTTTTACCAATTGAAAGTGTGAATCCATCAAAAGTATCCTTTCCAACGGTTACTTTACTATCTACGATTTGAATTTCAATTTTCTTGTCTTTTTTACTCATTTCAGTCCTCTTTTCACTTTTTCTATTTTACAAAAATTTAGTTTATGGCGCAAGAAAAAAGCTATTCTCAACCGAGAAATAGCTATTTCTATTAATCGACTTTAACGATCCATCCTTCAGGTGCTTCGACATCACCAAATTGGATACCCGTCAATTCATCATAGAGTTTGTGGGTCACTGGACCGACTTCTGTTTCGGAATAGAAGACATGGAAGTCATCTCCGTGTTGAACACCACCGATTGGTGAGATAACTGCTGCGGTACCACAAGCTCCTGCTTCTACAAAACGATCCAAATCATTGATAAAGACATCCCCTTCGATTGGTGTCATACCAAGACGGTGTTCTGCCAAGTAAAGTAAAGAGTATTTGGTGATAGATGGTAAGATAGAAGGGCTCAATGGCGTCACAAATTCGTTATTAGCAGTGATTCCAAAGAAGTTTGCAGAACCGACTTCTTCAATCTTGGTGTGGGTTGCTGGATCAAGATAAATGACGTCAGAGAAATTACGATCGTGAGCAATTTTACCAGGAAGCATGCTGGCTGCGTAGTTTCCTCCAACTTTAGCAGCCCCTGTTCCATGTGGAGCCGCACGGTCATACTCGTCTTGGATCAAGAAGTTAGTTGGCACCAAACCACCTTTGAAGTAGTTGCCGACAGGCATGGCAAAGATCGTAAAGATATACTCTTCTGCTGGATGTACTCCAATAATATCCCCAACACCAATCAAAAGAGGGCGAAGGTAGAGGGTTCCTCCTGTACCATATGGAGGCACATATTCTTCATTAGCTTTGACGACTGCCTTACATGCATTGACAAACATATCCACTGGTACTTGTGGCATGAGCAAGCGATCAGCTGTCCGTTGCAGACGTTTAGCATTTTGATCTGGGCGGAACAATTGGACACTTCCGTCTTTTGTATGGTAGGCTTTTAATCCCTCAAAAGCTTGTTGGCCATAATGCAAACTTGGAGACGATTCTGAGATATGCAAGGTCGCATCCTCTGTCAATCCCCCCTTTTCCCAGGCTCCGTTGCGGTAATGCGCCAAAAAGCGATAGGGTAATTTCATATAGTTAAAGCCAAGGTTTTCCCAATCAAGTGATACTGTCATGATAGTTCTCCTTTATTCTTTTTTCTAGTCGATCTGAAATTGACCGATTCAGTTTCTCAATCTATGTACACTATTGTACACCAATTCATGAGAATTTCAAGCGATATTTTCAATTTTCAGAAAATTTATTTGAAAAAAGTCAGTCTAAGAATAGACCGACTTGCTTTTTTATTTGATTCGTGCTGAAAAAACTTCTTGATCTGAGATTGTGTCGTTAACAAAGGAGCCATTGCTGGTTCTTTCCGAGACACTGAGTTGAGTCAGATCCACTTCGGTCACTTGACCTGTAGTTGAAGTGATAGCTAGAATTTGGTCTTGTTCCGCTACTTCTTCTTGGCTGGTAAAGAGGTCAAAATCTCCTTGGTCTGTATTGACTGGACCTGCCATGAAAACACGGTGCGGTTTGTTTTTCAGTTCACGCAAGACCTGTAGTCCCCGTTTAGCCCGGCTAGTCACAGGAATGTCATCTTGCAACATCCGTTTGAGACTGCCTCTTTGAGTTAGAAGATACATGCTTGGAGTCGTTGACTTGAAGACAGCCACCACCTGATCCCCATCTTTGAGGTTGATGGCTTTAACCCCTGCTGCTTTGGCCCCAACTACTGGTACCTCTTCAATATTGAAGCGCAGACCATAACCATTTTTGGTAATGATCATGATGTCTTCCAGGACAACTGGTGCAATTGCAACAATACGGTCATCGTCATCTTTCAACTTAGCATACTTAGTCGATTTAGAACGATAAGTCCGCCACGGGCTCAATTCCTTGCGTTCAAAGCGCTTAATTTGACCTTGTTGGGTTGCCGCAAAGTAGGTTACATCCTCAAAGTGATCCACAATCTCTGCAAAGAGAATTTCTTCATCCTGCTCGAAATTACTCAAAGTTTGACTCAAATGCTCCCCAATATCCTTCCACTTGGTATCTGTCAATTCATGGATAGGGCGATAAATGGCATTTCCCAAGTTGGTAAAAAGTAAAAGATGCTGGGTGGTCTTAGCAGGCTCTACGAAAATCAACTCGTCATCATCTCGTTTTCCAACTTCTTCCAGTGTTGAGGCATTGAACGAACGAGGAGAGGTCCGTTTGATATAACCAGCACGAGTCACGCTAACGAAGGTTTCCTCTTCGACAATGAGACTGGCTGTATCAATCTCGATCGTTTTAGCAGTATCTTGCAGCTCACTGCGACGCGTATTGCCAAAGAGCTTCTTGACTTCACGCAATTCCTTCTTCATGAGATTGAACATGGTCCGTTCATCCCCAATGATGGCTGCCAAGGTCGCAATTTGCTCCTTGAGGTTAGAGTGCTCTTCTTCCAAGGTGACGATGTCCGTATTGGTCAAGCGGTACAATTGCAAGGTGACAATGGCTTCTGCTTGCTCTTCCGTGAAATCATAGCTGACCTTGAGGTTTTCCTTGGCATCTGACTTGTTTTCAGAAGCACGAATCAAGGCAATCACTTCATCGAGGATGGAAATCACGCGGATCAGTCCCTCTACAATGTGGAGGCGTCGTTCCGCCTTTTCCTTATCAAAGCGAGAGCGAGCGACAATGATATCCCGACGGTGAGCAATGTAGCTTGATAAAATCGGTACAATCCCCACTTGACGAGGGGTATAATTGTCAATCGCCACCATATTGAAGTTGTAGTTGACTTGCAAGTCTGTATACTTGAACAAGTAATTCAAGATCAAATCTGCATTGGCATCTTTCTTGAGCTCAATGGCAATGCGAAGACCATCTCGGTCAGACTCATCCCGAACTTCTGCAATACCGGCCACCTTGTTATTGACACGAACATCGTCAATTTTCTTGACCAAGACAGCCTTATTAATCTCATAAGGAATCTCAGTGACAACGATTTGCTGCTTGCCGCCTTTGAGTTGCTCGATTTCTGTTTTAGAGCGGACAACTACCCGGCCCTTTCCAGTTTCATAGGCTTTCTTGATCTCGTCTCGCCCTTGGATAATGGCACCCGTTGGGAAATCCGGTCCAGGTAGAAATTCCATGAGTTTGTCTACCTTAGCAGATGGATGGTCGATCATGTAGACCACGGCATCGATAACTTCAGCAAGGTTATGGGGCGGAATATCTGTCGCGTAACCAGCTGAGATCCCTGTAGCCCCATTGACCAAGAGGTTTGGAAAGGCTGCAGGCAAAACAGTTGGCTCTTTTTCTGTATCGTCAAAATTCCAGGCAAATGGCACTGTGTTCTTTTCGATATCTTGAAGGAGATAACCAGCAATTTCAGATAGACGGGCTTCTGTATAACGCATGGCAGCCGGTGGATCACCGTCCATAGAACCATTGTTACCGTGCATCTCAACAAGAATCTCACGATTCTTCCAGTCTTGAGACATGCGGACCATGGCATCATAGATCGAACTATCCCCGTGAGGGTGGAAATTCCCCATGATATTTCCGACAGACTTGGCCGACTTGCGGTAACCCTTGTCATGGGTATTCCCGTCCTTATTCATAGAATAAAGGATCCGCCGTTGAACAGGTTTCAAGCCATCCCGAATATCAGGAAGAGCCCGTTCTTGAATAATGTATTTGGAGTAGCGACCAAAGCGCTCTCCCATGATGTCCTCCAGGGACATATTTTGGATATTACTCATATAAGATACAAAGGGACGTTTCGGCTCGCCGAAAATTTCTGTAGTACCCTAGGGCATCCACATCCGTACACAACTGAAGTAGTAACGGCTGTGGAAAAACAAGGAAATCGATGCAGGGTTCGATGAACCCAAAGCGATTTATCTTTTTTCCTAGGAAATTAGTCCCGTGTTCAGTTACTACAAGTAACTAAACTATCCTTTCTGTAGTTTTAAATACGTTATTAAGTGATGGATCAAGAGTTGAACACACCTTTAAGGCGTGTTCAACTCCTTTCAAAGAATGTTGAGTAGTCTTTTGTAGAAAGAGGATTCCATTACATTCTGTAACAAAACCATCTTTCTGTAGTATAAAATAGATTCATTAATGATTCGAAAGTTTCTCTTTAACATAAGAAATCATCTTCTTAGCCTCTTCCTGATCGTAGGCAAATCCCGTCTTTTGGGCCAGAGTTTGAGCTTCTCGATGAAAGACATTCATAGTAGCAAACAAAGACTGAGTTATCATTTCTATACTCGATAAATTAAGAAGTTTTGAGAACTCCTTCTCTTTCTCAGCAGGCAAATAGTGAAAAAGGTACTTGTAGTTCTTTCCGATGTCAACTATTCCCTTATCACTTGCTACCTGCCAAGCAAAGACCTTGAGCAATTCTTGCTGGCAAATGCCATAGAGGTGGTCGGTCGCATAGATAAGCTGATTTCTTCGAATGGCCTTTACCACATAAGCCGATACCCACCAAAATTCATTGCAGGATGCTGCAAATTTCTCTTCAGTAGGCGGAGAGGTCCAGTAGCGCTTGGAATTAGGCTGATACATATCAAACAAACCTGCGTCGTCTTTTAAAACTTTGAAACCTGCCTCACTATCCACCCACTCTTGAATGTGCTCCTTGAGGCAGAGGGTTAAATCAATGCGATTCCCATCTTCAAAGAGCATGAGATAAAGATGACGGTGCTCTACTACGTTATGTTGTGAAATCAGGAGGTTTCCGAACTGATCTAACCAGGATAAATCTGAAATCAGGTCTTCCAGATCATCAACTATATAGACCACATCGTAATCTTGAAACTCATCTTTTACGGACTGAGGATTCGTTCGTGATCCGGATAAAGCAATTGCTTCTACTTTTAGAATATCAGCTATCTGCAAGATCAGAGTCATCATTTCTGTATCAGTTCTCATGTCGATTCCTTAACATTTCTACATCACGGCTTATTTATTTTATAGTAGAAAATAATTAAAATACCGTATTTTCTTCCAAGGTAAACTTAACATTGTCTTCAATCCATTGACGACGTGGTGCAGCCTTATCCCCCATTAGGACGGAGACGCGGCGCTCTGCACTAGCTAGATCATCAATGGTGACACGGATCAAGGTACGAGTTTCTGGATTCATGGTGGTTTCCCAAAGCTGATCCGCATTCATTTCCCCCAACCCTTTGTACCGTTGGAGGGTTGCTCCACGGCCAAAGGTCCGACGTAGGTCTTCCAATTCGCTATCTGTCCAAGCATAAGCTACTTCTTCTTTCTTGCCTTTGCCTTTGGACATCTTATAAAGAGGAGGAAGCGCAATGTAGACATGCCCTGCTTCTACCAAAGGGCGCATATAGCGATAGAAGAAGGTTAAGAGAAGAGTTTGAATGTGGGCACCATCTGTATCCGCATCGGTCATGATAATAATCTTATCGTAGTTGGCATCTTCCACAGAGAAATCTGCCCCAACTCCTGCACCAATGGTGTAGATCATGGTGTTGATTTCCTCGTTCTTGAGGATATCACTCATATTGGCTTTCTCAGTATTGAGAACCTTCCCACGAAGAGGGAGAATCGCTTGGAACTTACGGTCCCGTCCTTGCTTAGCAGAACCACCAGCTGAGTCTCCTTCGACTAGGTAGAGTTCGTTTTTAGCAGGATTTTTAGACTGGGCTGGGGTCAATTTACCAGATAGGAGCCCTTTGTCTTTCTTATTCTTCTTGCCATTTCGGCTTTCATCCCGCGCTTTTCGAGCTGCTTCCCGTGCATCCCGAGCCTTGATAGCTTTACGGATCAGACTAGAAGCCAACTCCCCATTTTCCATGAGGAAGAAGGTCAATTTATCAGAAACAATGCTATCAACGACTGGACGAGCCAGGGGACTCCCTAATTTGTCTTTGGTTTGCCCTTCAAACTGCAAATGAGCTTCTGGGACCAAGATAGAAAGAACAGCGGAAAGACCTTCACGGTAGTCCGATCCTTCCAGATTCTTGTCTTTTTCTTTGAGAAGTCCGGTCTTTCTTGCATAGTCGTTCATGGCCTTGGTAATGGCTGTCTTCAGACCTGTCTCGTGGGTTCCCCCATCTTTGGTCCGGACATTATTTACGAAGGACAAAATATTATCTGAGTAACCATCATTGTATTGCATGGCCACTTCTACCTGAAAACCATCTGATTCGCCACTAAAGTAGAGAACAGGTGTCAAGGTTTCCTTGTCTTCGTTCAAGTATTCAACGAAATCCTGAACCCCATTTTCATAGTGAAAGGCCACATGATTGTCTTCTTCCTTACGGAGGTCGGTCAGCGTCAGCGTCACGTCCTTAAGCAAGAAGGCTGACTCTTTGATCCGCTCAGCAATGGTATTAAATTTGAAATCTGTCGTTGAAAAGATGGTTGGATCCGGCATAAAGGTAACCTTGGTCCCGGTCTTAGACTTGGGAGCAGTCCCAATCTTTTCAAGAGTCGTAACAGGCTTCCCACCATCTTCAAAGCGTTGTCTGTAGACAGCTCCATCACGGGTAATTTCTACCTCAAGCCAGCTAGAAAGGGCATTGACAACAGAAGATCCCACTCCGTGAAGACCTCCAGATGTCTTATAGCCTCCTTGACCAAACTTTCCTCCAGCGTGGAGAACCGTAAAGATCACCTCGACGGTTGGTTTGCCCATGGCATGCATTCCTGTCGGCATCCCCCGTCCTTGGTCTACCACGGATAGGGAACCGTCTTTATTGATGGTTACATCGATTTGTGAACCAAAGCCAGACAAGGCTTCATCGACCGCATTGTCCACGATCTCCCAGACCATGTGATGCAAGCCGTTTCCATCGGTTGATCCGATGTACATCCCTGGACGTTTACGGACCGCGTCCAACCCTTCTAGTACCTGAATGGCATCGTCATTATAATTATTAATATTGATTTCCTTTTTTGCCACAAGGAACCTCCTGTTTGTTCATCTTTTCTATATTACAGTTTTTTAGGAAATTTTGCAAAATTTTTTCTCTTTATATGGAGATTTCTATATCTCAATATAAAATGCTGGCTAAACACTTTCTTCAGATGTCACACTTGATCTCAAAAAATTGCTTTTTCTATTGAATGCTTTTTGATATAATGAAGGTATGATGAAAGAAATAAGTATTTTAATTTTGGCCTATCTGTTAGGCTCCATTCCTTCGGGATTATGGATTGGAAAAGTCTTTTTTAATATTAATTTACGAGAACATGGCTCAGGTAATACTGGAACGACCAATACCTTTCGGATTTTAGGGAAGAAAGCTGGGATCATCGTCTTTGCGATTGATCTCTTGAAAGGAACACTGGCAGTCCTTCTTCCGACTTCCTTTGGAATTCAGGGGATCTCGCCGATGGTCTTTGGTCTCTTGGCCGTTTTGGGACACACTTTCCCAATTTTTGCTGGATTTAAAGGCGGAAAAGCAGTGGCAACAAGTGCTGGTGTTTTACTTGGCTTCTCGCCTGTTCTACTACTCATTTTGGCTGTGTATTTTGTAGCCAGCCTGTATTTAACCAGTATGATCTCGTTTTCGAGTGTAACTGTTGCTCTACTCGCCATTCTATCTGTCCTCCTTCTCCCTTTGACTGGATGGATCTTGCACGGTTATGATCCGCTTTTTACAGTCATTGTCTTGGCCTTAGCGACCTTGATCATTCTTCGTCACAAAGACAATATCCAACGGATCAAAGAGAAAAAAGAAAATCTCATCCCTTGGGGAAAGAACATCACCCACCAACAACCAAAAAACTAGAGCCTGCGCTCTAGTTTTTTTGATCGGGCTAAAAATAACGGCTTCTTCCTTGTTCGGAACATCTTTTGTCCCTATTATACCATCTTTTATCCTTTCACAAAAAAAGCATCCCAAATGGAATGCTTTTTTCTGTTGCTTAATAGTATTCCCCTTGGCGGAAGTTCCAAGAGTTGAAATGATCGGATAAGTGCATCATGATCTTATCGATATCCAATCCTTTACGGATCACGACTGGACAAGTATTGACAGAACGGCTGCCTGCTCCTTGTTCTGGGATGAGCTTACCTTCTGCATCCACCATAGAAACCATCACTCCTTGTTCATAGCGAGTTTCGACGGTCTTGTCTGGTTGGATAGAAGCTACATAGTCATCGGCTTCGATGACCAAGTCCACAGCACCTTCGATCCGCTCACCTATTCCTTCGACCTTCCCGCGATTTCCTTTACCGGAAGGGTTAGCTGAAGAAGCATAAACCATCTTGCCTTCTTTTTCCCACATTTCTTTGGCGATTTGCTCACCAGCTTTCCCAAATTTAATGACAAAACAGCTGGTTCCACGAACGTCTGTCATGAGTTCTTCGCGTCCATCTCCGAAAGCTTGCAATTTTGCATAGGCATCTTCGCGCCATGGAAGGATACAACCAAGCAAGATATCTTCATCCCAATGTTTTTGGTAGAAGGCTTCGATTTCAGGATTCAATTGCGCAAGGGCACGAAGTTCATCCATGCTTCCACAAAGAACTACACCAGGTTTGTTACGGTTGCGTTCTTTGGCTTCAAACTTTCGTTCCAAGCCGGCCTTGTCACTGGTCATGATGATGTAGCCAACTTTTGTAGGGCAGACGATACAACCACCCTCTCCCTTCAAAATATCAAATCCTTCTTGTGAAAGTTGTCCGTCCCATTGAATGTGTTTTGTCATAAGTCTCTTTCCTTTTCTATTCTTTTTAGTACTTTATCAAAAAATCATGAAAAACTCAATATATTTTCTGAAAATTCTTAATTAACTATACAATTATTCCTGCCAATAAGCTGGCCGATTCTTCTCATATGTTGCGATCAAGTCTTCGTACTGAAGCGTAATCCCGATATCATCCAACCCATTGAGTAATTTATGCTTCCAATCTTGATCGATCTCAAAGCAAAACTCTCCAACAGGCGAAATGATCTTCTGCTCTTCCAAATCCACTATTACTGGATCTGTGGGCTTCAAGCTTGCCAGTTTTTGACGAACTTCTAGCGGTTGGACAATCGGCAGCATGCCATTATTGAGCTCATTATTGTAATGAATATCTCCGAAGGATCCAGCGATAACGACCTTAAAGCCATAATCTGCCAAAGCCCAAGCTGCGTGCTCCCGAGAGGAGCCAGCCCCAAAATTGTCACCAGTGATCAAGATGCTTGCCTGGCGGTATTCTGCCTTGTTAAAGATAAAATCTGGATCCTCGGTATACTGATCATCCAAATAACGCCAAGCATACATGAGGTACTTCCCAAAACCTTTTTTATCAATCAACTTTAAGAATTGCTTGGGGAGGATTTGGTCGGTGTCAATATTATCGTTCATCAAGGGAACCGTTGTCCCTGTATAAATGGTAAATTTCTCCATGATTCCTCCTTTTACTCGACTTCTGGCAATTGGCGCACATCGACAAAGCGACCAGCAATTGCTGCTGCAGCGGCCATAGCAGGGCTACAGAGATGGGTCTTGGCCCCAAACCCCTGGCGATCTTCAAAGTTTCGATTGCTAGTAGAGGCACAGTGGACGCCATCCGGCACCTTGTCTGGGTTCATCCCGAGACACATCGAGCACCCTGGATCACGCCATTCAAAACCTGCATCCATAAAGATTTGATCCAAGCCCAATTTTTCAGCAGCTTGCTTAACCGGACGAGAGCCAGGTACCACAATAGCAGTTAAGTTGGGGGCGATTTTTTTGCCTTTCACAAACTTGGCTGCCAGCTCTAAATCACTGAGACGCGCATTGGTACAGGAACCGATAAAGATATAGCCCAATTCAATGTCTGCTGGTTTTTGACCAGGTTCTAAATCCATATAATGATAAGCCCGTTCATCATTCATGTCCCGAATCTCTGGGAAGGGTGTCTCAAAGTCCACTCCCATAGAAGGATTGGTCCCCCAGGTCACCATCGGAGCTAGTTCAGATACATCCATACGGATGACCTTGTCGTATACCGCATCGTCATCACTGACCAGAGTCTTCCAGTCAGCTACTGCGGCCTCAAAATCATCTGGCACACATTCGCGTCCCCGAAGGTAGTCAAAGGTCGTCTCATCTGGATTCATGATCCCCATTTTGGATCCAAACTCGATTGACATGTTGCAGATGGTCATGCGTTCTTCCATGGTCAAGCGATCAATCGCTTCTCCCCGATACTCTACGACATAGCCAACTCCACACGCAACACCGTAGCGCGCTATCAAAGCTAGGATGTAATCTTTTGAATAGATCCCTTTTTGTGGGGTTCCGGTGAATTCGACCAACATCTTCTTTGGTTTAACTTGCCAGATGGTTTGGGTGGCAAAGACATGCTCCACTTCACTGGTTCCAATTCCAAAGGCAATGGCACCAAAGGCTCCGTGGGTTGCGGTGTGGCTGTCTCCACAGACAATAAATTTCCCAGGCTGGGTCCGACCGGTTTCAGGGCCTATCATATGCACGATTCCTTGCTTAGCAGAACCATGGGCAGCATGATCAATCCCAAAGTCCACTACATTCTCAGCTAATTTGTCAATCTGGGCCTTTGAAATGACATCTCGGATATCATAAATATTAACCGTTGGAACATTGTGATCAAAGGTTCCAAAGGTTAAATCGGGTCGGCGAACCTTGCGTCCTGCATCCCGTAATCCTTGAAAGGCTTGGGGACTCGTCACTTCATGGATATAGTGTTGGTCCACATACATGAGTTGGGGTTGCCCTTCCACTCCTGTAATGACGTGGCGGTCCCAAAGTTTATCAAAGATAGATTTTCCACTCATCGTCTTTCTCCATTTATGTTTTTGCTAGGGAATCCATCGAAGGATTAGAAAAAGAACACCTGCTAAGAGAAGGATACTCATCCACCAGGTGGCTTGGAAATACCATTTCCGTACCTTGTGGTGACAGAGATATCCACCTAGTAGAGCTCCGAATCCACCAAGCAGCCAGCTCTCAAGTAAGAGTAGCTTTTCAGGAATCCGCCATCTGTTTTGGATGGCTTTTCGCTTATCTAATCCATAGGTCAGAAAGACCATACCATTCCAAAGAGCAATAACCATTAAACAGCGATCTCTCCATGTCATCTTAGAGATTCCTTATGATAGCTGCTGTCATCTCTGCCGTCGAAGCCTGACCACCTAGATCTCGGGTTAAAATTCCCTGATTCAAGGTTTGATTGACCGCTTCTTCGATTATTTCTGCACCTGATGTTTCTCCAAAACTGTCTCGCAGCATCATAGCAACAGACAGGATCATAGAAATCGGATTGGCAATGCCTTGACCAGCAATATCAGGAGCTGAGCCATGAATCGGCTCATACATGCTTGGCCCTTGGTCAGAATGACTGGCAGACGGCATCACGCCTAGTGTTCCTGGAAGGACGCTCGATTCGTCAGATAAGATATCTCCAAATAGATTCTCTGTTACGACGACATCAAAGCGAGCTGGATTGGTGATCATAATCATGGCTGCACTGTCGACAAGCTGGTGCTCTAAGGTCACATCTGGAAATTCTTTAGCAACTTCTTCTGCTACTTGGCGCCACAATTTAGACGTTGCAAGGACATTTTGCTTATCAATACTGGTCACTTTCTTGCCACGTCCTTGTGCAATCTTGAAGGCTTGGTGCATAATCCGACGGATTTCTTCTGCGCTGTAATCATTGATATCGCGCGCTGTATTTTCTTTCAAGATATGCTCTCCAAAGTAAATCCCACCTGTCAATTCACGCACAACTACGAAGTCGACACCCTCGATACGCTCTGGTTTCAAAGGAGACAGGTGTTTCAAGGCGTCAAAAATCCGTACAGGGCGAATATTTGCAAAAAGATTTAATTCCTTGCGAATAGCGAGCAAACCTTGTTCTGGACGAACAGGAGCATGGTCATACTCCGGACTTCCGATGGCTGCAAGAAGAATAGCATCCGCTCCTTTAGCTGCTTCTAGAGTATCTTGGGGAAGTGGGTGGCCAGCGGCATCAATCCCAGCACCCCCAAAAGGTTTGTCTTCTAGGCTATAATCAAAGCCAATTTTTGGAGCAACGGCTGCAAGGACCTCTAGCCCAGCTGCCATGATCTCAGGGCCAATCCCATCTCCTGCAAGTGTTACAATTTTCTTTGTCATGTTCATTTCCTCTTAGGCTTGTGGAAGATCACGGTAAGAAACAGCTCGTCCCATCTCACCCGCATTCTCTTTTTGCACTAGGGTATTGGCATTGATATAGGCAATCGCTGACGCCTTCAATACGTCAAAGTCCAAACCAGAGGCATTGAAAATCGTATCTGTATCGACATTTTCCACGGATACCAAGACACGAGCTTGGGCGTCAATCCCATCGGTCACCGCATCGATATTGTAAGATGTCAAGCGAACGGTTTGGTTGAAGAATTTATCAATCGCATTAAAGATGGCTTCAACCGATCCTTGACCATCAGCCAAGAATTCAAGCACTTCTCCCTCTTCATTTCTAAGGCTAACTGCTGCAGAAATACTTTCATCGGCATTGGTCGACAAGCGGAGATCATTGAATTGGAAGCCATCTGGATTTTCCACTGCTGTACCGGCAACAAGGGCGCGGATATCGGCATCTGTGATTTCGTGTTTCTTGTCTGCCAAAGATTTGAATTTAGCAAACAATGGTTGGATATCTTCCTCTGAGAAATCAAGTCCTAACTCATGGAGTTTCTCAATAAAGGCATGGCGACCAGACAATTTTCCAAGAGGAAGACTGTTGCTCTTGACGCCCACCAACTCAGGGGTGATGATTTCATAAGTAAGCGGGTTTTTAAGGACCCCATCTTGGTGAATTCCAGATTCATGTGAGAAGGCATTGCCACCAACAACCGCTTTGTTTTTAGGAATTGGAATCCCAGAGTAGCGAGAAACCAACTCAGAAGTATTGATGGTTTCATTGAGCACAATCGGGCTCTCCACCTGGTAATAGTCTTCACGAATATTAAGAGCGACCGCTACTTCTTCAAGCGCTGCATTTCCAGCCCGTTCCCCAATTCCATTAACGGTTCCTTCGACACGGCGGGCCCCATTTTTGACAGCAGCGAGGCTATTCGCCACTGCCATTCCTAGATCATCATGGCAATGAGGTGAATAGATAATCTCGCGGTCCGTCTTGACATGGTCAATCAAGTATTTGAAAATCGCGCCATACTCTGCTGGTGTCGTGAAACCGACTGTATCAGGAATATTGATGTAGCTAGCCCCTGCATCGACTGCAGTCTGGACAACTTGCAAGAGGAAATCCAATTCCGTCCGTGTCGCATCTTCTGGTGAGAACTCCACAATCTCAAACTTTGAACGCGCATATGAAACGTGCTCTTTAATGGCTTCAAGTATTTCTTCCTTGCTCTTGTTGAGTTTAAACTCCCGGTGAATGGGACTGGTTGCGATAAAGACGTGAACTTGCGGATACTTGGCATCCTTTAAGGCTTCATAACAAGCATCAATGTCGGATTTGACAGAACGAGCTAGGCCAGTTACGGCTGTCTTGGTTAAGACCTTTGCAATTTCCTGTACAGCTGTGAAGGAATCCGGACTAGCCGCTGGAAAACCTGCTTCAATAGCAGAAATACCCCATTTTTCCAATTGTTTGGCAATGGAAACTTTTTCCTTGATCGAAAAATTTACACCCGGTGTTTGTTCACCATCTCGAAGACTGGTATCTAAAAATTCAACTTTACGCATAGGGTCTCCTCATTTCTATATAGTGGATATAAAGAAAAACATCTCACTCGGTCAACCAAGCGAGATGTTTTTGCCCGCTTGGTAAGCCAAACAGGACTAATGCTTCTGCACTAGCCCTTATACCTCAACAACAAAGCAAATTGAATAAACTTAGCTGTATTCATGTTTGACTTTCTCCTTTGTTCAATGTCTTGTTTAGTATTGTAGCATAGGGAAAAAACAATGTCAAGAATTTTCCGTAATATTCTGAATTTTTTGAATAGAAACAAAATATCCCCTTTTCCCCTACTTCTTCTGATACAAATCAAAAACGATCTTGTCATTATAGAGATCAATGGTATTGGCCTTGGCATAGATTCCAAAGTCGTTATCCATTTCCGACAAGAGAATGGTGATGGTGGACTGCTTGGGTGAGATCTGAATGAATTTTGGGATGTTTTTATTTTTACTCAAGAGCTGCAAGACCATCCTTTGGGGGATTTGGAAGCTTCCCACTGAAAAGTCCTTCACCGTCAAGAGAATATTACCGTTTTCCAACTTGGATGGTTGAAAGTAAATGTACAAGGGGTAGGATTTGCCCAGAAGACTCAACTGCCCTTCTAGTAAAATCTGTTGGTTGTCCGCATAGACCTTGTAATCGGATAAATGGTATTTTTTTAGCAGATATTTAATGGTGTCATTGAGCTGATCTCTGGTTGTCGTCATGGTCCCAACTTGGACGTCACTAGTCTTTGCAGTCTGTTGGAGCTGACGGACATCTTCTCTAGGTGTTGCCAATCGGCTTTGTACCACAAGGCCCAGAGCTACAAGGAGACTCACCAAGCCTAAAAAGAGCCATTTCCAAATATTGATTTTTTTAATCTGAGCTAGTTGGTCTTTCTTGGGGATTCCGTTAATTCCAAGTTTTCTTAGTCGCATTGATTTTCTCCAATATTGCTTGTTTCATCTTTTCATAACCTGTGTTGTTGGGGTGAAAACGATCTTCTTCATACAAGGCATCGTTAGTAATCGTCGCCTTGCCATCACTGACTTCTGACACACCCATTTTCCCGTCGATTCCTTTATACAGGGCATCATTGATCGGAACGAAATAGACCTGATCAAATTGTGCGATGGTTTCTTCCGTCGTCTCATTCCAACGATCTACAGCCGTCTGAATACTGGTTAATTCAGGAAAATTCAGGTAAAGAGGATTGTAGATCCCCACTACATAAATAGGAAGATGGGGATTGTCCTTTCTGGCCTTGGTGATCATTTCTTTGAGGTTCGCTGTATAATTCTTGAGCGGTTTTTGAATATCCGATAGGGAAAAGTCACTCAGATGATCGACAACGACTTTGCGTAGATCATTTCCCCCAACTGTCAAGGTCATCACACGCGCCTTTTTGAGATCTTTTTGAAGGTCTGCTTGTTTCTTGAGCCGATCTAAAATCTGAGCACTTGTATTTCCAGCTACACCGTAGTTGACAGGCTGGTACTGGCCGTCGTTTTCATTGGATAGACTTTGAGCGAGTAAGGGCACAAAGCCCCCTTGATTGGTGCTATCTCCGATGCCTTTGGTCAAAGAGTCTCCCAGCGCTACATAGGTATAGGTGACCTCTTTGGTAGACGGTTTGGGCTTGGTCATACGAGGAGACGCAGTCGGGAGCAAAGCACGAAATAGAAAGACAAAGACAAGAAGGCTGGTTAAAAAGAAAACCAAGCCTTGCATCATTTTTTTAAGATTCATATGAATACGATCGCTTATCCTTGGAAAATCACTTGTCCATCACAGATAGTATAAGCAACTTTCCCTTTTAATGTTTCACCCACAAATGGGGAATTTCCAGCTTTTGAAGCGAAATGGTTCGATACTAAACGGTCTGCTTCCGGATCAAAGAGAGTCAAATCTGCTGGTCCATCCACAGCAATATAGCCGGCATCAAAATCATAGAGACGTGCTGGATTATAGGACATCTTTTCTAGCAATTGCATGAGGCTCAAATGTCCTGCATGGACCAAGTAGGTCAAACCAAGAGAAAGTGATGTTTCAAGACCGGTCATTCCAGATGGTGCCTTGGTAATATCAGGAACATTCTTCTCATCCGCATGGTGAGGCGCGTGATCCGTCGCAATCACAGAGATGACGCCTGACTTCAAGCCTTCAATCACTGCTAGACGGTCTGATTCCAAGCGTAGAGGGGGGTTCATCTTGGCATTGCTTCCCTTGGTCAAGAGGAGACTTTCTGTTTTCGAAAAGTGTTGAGGCGCCACTTCTGCCGTCACATGAGCTCCTAATCCTTGGGCAAATGCCACAACCTTGACACTTTCTTCCTTGGAAAGGTGTTGGATATGAAGGTGAGCACCTGTCGCATGGGCAATCATGGCATCCCGCGCTGCCATCGAGTATTCGGCCACACCCGTCGCCCCACAGACATGGAAGTGTTCCTTGGCAATGTTCTCATTCAACCCAAGAATGCCATTCAACTCAGGGTCTTCTTCATGTAGACTAATAAAGGTTCCTAGACGCTTGGCTTCTTCCAAGGCTTGGCGGACAACCTTGGTGCTTTGAAGGGGAATCCCATCATCTGAAAAACCAGCCGCACCCGCCTTGAGCAGGCCTTCAAAATCTGTCAGGTGTTGACCGTCAAAATTCTTGGTCACCGTCGCAACCGTATGAATGTGGAGATTTTCCTTGGCTGCAGAAGCTAAGACTTCCTCTAAGGTCGGAATATCTGAAATAGTCGGATTGGTATTGGCCATCATGACTACTCGGGTAAAACCACCCGCAGCTGCTGCTAAAGCACCCGTATGGATATCTTCTTTATGGGTTTGGCCGGGTTCACGAAAATGCACGTGCACATCGATCAAACCAGGAGCTACCACTAGACCTGAAGCATCAAGCACCTCTTGTCCATCCGTTGGGAGATTTTCAGCGATCTCTACAATTTTCTTTCCCTCAATGCGAAGGTCACAGATTTGATCCAAACCGGTCTTTGGATCCATGACACGACCATTTTTAATGACAACCATTGCATTCTCCTTTATTCATAAAAATCAACATGCGACTCTAATAAACGGTCGCCGTCATAGCGAAACATTGCTGAAAAGAAGGGTTTATCCTCTAACAACCACTCGACAAAGGTGTGGTCCCCCTCCCAGGTTGGTTTTAAGAGGACTTGATCATAAGGTACCCACTCCAAGGTCCCTTCGTTACATTCGATTAGTTCGCCCTCAAAGTCCGTCACCTTAAAGACATAAGTGTACCAGTCCAAATCAGGTGTAAACTCAGGAAAGGTAATGATCCCTTTCAAGACAGGCTTAGCTTTCAGGCCTGTCTCCTCAAAAATTTCACGGACAGCACACTCCTGTGGGGTTTCCCCGCGTTCTAATTTTCCACCAACCCCGATCCATTTACCTTCATGGACATCATTGGGCTTCTTATTGCGATGCAACATGAGAAATTCTTTCCCATTGTCGATATAACAAATCGTTGCTAATTGTGGCATTTCTTTCTCCTATCTTAACCAATCAATCGGCTCACGTCCCGCCTCTGTCAAAAATTGATTGGTTTTTGAAAAGGGTTGAGACCCAAAGAATCCTCGGTAGGCCGATAAGGGACTTGGGTGAGCTGATTCAAGGACCAAATGTCGGTCGTGGGTAATCAAAGGTTTTTTCTTACGGGCATAAGATCCCCAGAGGATAAAGACAACTGGCTCCTCCAACTCATTGACCACCTTGATCACAGCATCTGTGAACGGCTCCCAAATTTGACCCGCATGGCCATTAGCCTGACCAGCAGGAACCGTCAAGCAGGCATTGAGCAAGAGCACTCCTTGCTCTGCCCAAGAGGTCAGATCATGCGACCGCTTCTCTCCAATATCTGAGCGCAATTCTTTGAGAATATTTTGCAAAGAAGGCGGAGCTGGTACATGATCCGGAACAGAAAAACTTAAGCCTTGCGCTTGATCCGGTCCGTGGTAGGGATCTTGACCTAAGATCAAGACCTTGACCTGGTCCATCTCCGTTGTCTGCAAGGCCTTAAAGACCTTATCACGCGGTGGATAGACCACTCCTTTGTTATAGACCTCATTCATAAAGTCATTGATTTGATGAAAATACCCTTCAGGAAGGTGGGATTTGATGGCTTCATGCCATGGTGAATGCTCCATGAAAACTCTCCCCTATCCAATAAATTCTTGCCTTCTATTATACCACATTTGGCGCAGATCCACTGGATAAAAAAAGGCTGGACATATTATCCAACCTCTTTTTCTGCCTGTCAAACAAGCGAGAGTTTTTATGTATTTTCTTTCTTACTGAATCCTGCTAGACCGATCGAAGCGACTAGCAAAATTTGCGGCAAGAATTGGATGAGGTAGCGGGTCTTCCCTCCTTCAAAGATGGTCAAGAAGAGCAAGCCACCAAAGACCGCTAAGGAAAGGAAATTGAAGGCATCTGTATCTCGACGTTTGAGATAAGCCCAAACCAAGCCAGCTGACAGGACAATCCAGATCACCTGCTTCACAAATTCATAATACTTGTATTGCGGACGGTCAATGCTGAGGAAGTAAGTCCGTACCCATTTCGCCAGACCATTGTTTTTCGTCAGTGGCGCATAGAGAGGATTGATAAATGGGGTCTTTTCGTACTCCACGTCACGATAAAGCCAACCAAGTGTCCCTTCTGCCACTGTCAAGGACTGCTTGTAATAGATGTGCCCCAGCAAGCCCCAAGGACCATACTCTTTGAGACGGCGCTTGATTTCTTTGATGACATTTTCTTTCTTAAAGAGGCCATTGTTGTAGTCTGATCGCTTGTCCTCATCGATATAAGCCAGCAAACCTTCTTTCATATCTTCCTGGTTATGACCCATATCCGTCAATCCCAAATTGATAAACAAGAGTGGCCCCTTAGCGAGACCTTCCTTTTTCAAAATTGGAACAACCGACTGATGCTCCACCGCAGTATTCAAGCCAGCAAAGACAAAGCCCGTCGCAAGGCCTGTCACCATAGCGATTTTGCCAAAGGACTTCCAATTACCACGGAAGAAAAGCACAGCCCAAAAGGCGATCATGACAATAATCGTCGTTGGACGGATCAACATGGCAACGCCTGATAAAACACCTAGTCCTAGCAGCTCTTTCCAAGAGATGACTGCATCATCAGCCTTCAGAAGGTCAAGTACCCACCATAGCTGTAGGGTGATCAATGGGATGGGTAGAATATCCGTGTACATGGAATAAAAATAAGGCGAATAGCAAATCAAGCTCACATAAAAGACAAAAGCCAAATCAGCTGTTTTTTGACTGAAATGCTTCTGGGACAGCTTGTACAAGAGGACGGCACCCAAATTGACATAGAGGATGTTGAGAAGCTGCATGACCCACAAACCGCTAGAACCAAAGATCACGTAGAAAAACTTTTCATAGAGAAAGAGCGGAATGTTATTGGGATTGCGACTGAGGTAGTTGGTGATGGAAGATTGCTTAAGAAGATCAAAAGCTCCCTTAAAAACAACCGCAGCATCTCGACGGATAAAGAGCTCCGCACAAACCATCATCACAAACTGACAAATAACGGCTCCAATCAGGAAACCTTTTTTATGCTGGGTCAGCCAAACATAGGCTATCTTTAACCGATCACGTAGCAACCAAGCTAGAAGAAACAAGAAGACAGCAATGAAAATGGCAATCTTTGAAATTTCTTGTAGATACATCACACTAGTATACAACCAGTGGACCATGAGGAGCAACATGATAAGATACAGTAACCCAAATAATGTACGTTTACTTTTCGATAACATGGGTCCATTATACCAAAAAAACAGCATTTCTGCTGTTTTGGAGTCAATGTCAACTGTAAAGTGAAAGGGACAATTGTTCTGAGATAAAATTTATGGACACACTCATTTTATCAAACCAATTTTTTACTCTTTACCTTAATTTTCAATCCTAAAACACTAGGAATAAAATACGTAATAGTCCCAGATAAATTCCAACTGCCAATATCATTCCAATTTTATAGAAACCAACTAAGCCGGTATAGCGTTCGACAAAACCTATCTGGGGGTCGTCTGGATGATAAAAGACTGTCATGGGAGAGCCGATTGGAAAAATCAACCGTAAATCTAGATTTTTGCCTGATCCAAGAATGTACCTTCTATCAAAAACATCTGTCTGTTTTGACTTAGAAGAGGTCTCTATAAAATAAGCATAGCTAAAGGTCTTTTGGTAGCTTTCGCCGCCGACTTGATATTCCACCACAGGCAAGGATACAAGGAGTTGATTTTTGGAATCAAAAGCAACGACTTCTCCCATAACTTGTGCGGTTGATGCTGTTTTCACCTTCATTTCACGAAGATACAAGGTGTAAAAGATCAGCAGTAGGATCAGGAAAACAAGGGTCACCATTCCCAAAATAAGCCAAAACAAAACCTTTAAATCCTCTCTAGAAAACTAATTTATTTTTTTCGAGTTATCTTTCTTAAGAATAAAAATTGTTTGAATAATCGACAATGAATTTCTCTTTATCAATTAAAATCTCCTATAAATCTGTCAAGTAAGTAAAGAAGAGGAATCCTTACTTTCCTCTTTTCAACCAATTTTGTTGCTGTGCCTTTTCTGCAAGATCTTTTGCTTTGTTGATATCCAGTGATGGTGAATCTGATTGGGTGTTTGATTCGATATCCTCTTTCAATTCTTGTAAGGTTTGAACATCCTGTGGTGTTAAATTAGAGACTGTGCTAGATTCTTTATCTGTTGAACTTTCCGGAACAGACTGAATCTCACGATAGGTTTTGATCACTTCAGTTCCTGCATCTGTTGTCGGAAGAGGACGATAGAACATGAAAAAACCAATAATGACAATCAGAAGAGCTGTAACGGATACCAAAAACCCTTTCTGCAGATCTTCCACAGGTATTTTAGAATCTTTAGTGGACAACTCCTTCCACTCTGGATGTGCTTCCTCAGCTTCTTTTTTACCATTGAAAACTGGATAAATTAAGGCTTGGTTCATCAAGGTCAGTGCTCCCAAGCACATTAGTAAATATGGGATATGGCGTGATTTACTAATGATTACTAAAATTCCACCTGCAATCGCAATCAAAGCAATGATAATATTGACTGTAAACCAGACGCAAACCTGTTTTTTCATTTGCAAATAATTTTCTTTTGTCATGTTATACTCCCTTAAAATCCTCCTATTTATCATTGACTTATGAAATCAATTACTACTATCATATCGGATTTTACTTTGGGTTTCAAGTTAACCACCAACTAGTGAAAAGAGTATAAAAAAGAAGCGTTAGAAACGCTTCAGTTATATTATTTGTCTTGCCATGTTTCTTGGTTTTCTTTGAAATGACGCAACAGTTCCAAACCTTCATAGGTAATGTAGCCCTGTTCTTCTGCCAAGTGGATCAATTCTGTGTAGTTTGACAAGGTAACGAGTTTTACTCCAGCATCTGAGAAGTTCTTATCTGCCTTTGGTAATTGGTAGGTAAAGATCGCGACCACACCTAGAACATCTGCCCCTTCACGCTCAGCAGCAGCAACAGCTTCCAGCACAGATCCACCGGTTGAGATCAAGTCTTCAACCACCACCATCTTTTGACCTTTTGGTACGCGACCTTCAATTTGGTTTCCAGCACCATGGTCTTTTGGTTTGCTACGGATGTAGGCAAATGGCAGATTCATCTTATCTGCAATAATGGCTCCGTGAGGAATCCCAGCAGTTGCTGTACCAGCAATCACCTCTACCTCAGGAAAAGCTTCTTTGATTTTTTCTACAAATCCATTCTCAATCAAGGTACGAGTTTCAGGATAAGCGAGGGTTACACGGTTATCTGTATAAATCGGAGACTTGATCCCAGAAGCCCAAGTGAAAGGTTCTTCTGGTTTCAAATAAACGGCTTCAATTTTTAAAAGATGGCTGGCAATATCTTTAGCTAATGACATGATAACTCCTTTTTACGATTTTAATCATATACGAATTAAATCAACAGATGATTTAAACAACAACAATACAGGTTAATAAGTAAGTTATGGAAGGTCCCATCGGACTCCTGTTATTCCGATGATTTAGAGGATAAAACGATTATTTTTATCCTCTAAATCTAGTGAATAGTTTAGGGAAGGCCCTATCGGGCTTCGATTATTCCGACGATCACAGAAGAAAAACGATCATTTTCTCTTCTGTGATCTAGTGAATGCGTTAGGGAAGGCCCTATCGGACTGTAGAGCTACAAAAGTTCCACTTTTAGTAGCTCTTACGCATTCCACTGTCTCTTAATTTCATGGTAAGCATCCCATGGGTTTTCTGCTTGGATGATGGGACGTCCAACAACAATATAGTCAGATCCAATTTTATGGGCTTCCTGTGGTGTCATAACCCGTTTTTGGTCGCCAATTTCAGATCCTGCTGGACGAATCCCTGGGGTGACACAAACAAAATCTGCTGAAGTAGCATCCTTAATCAAAGCGACTTCATGCGCTGAGCAGACAACGCCGTCCAAGCCTGCTTCCTGTGCCTTTCGGGCATAATTTACTACTGATTCTTGGACCGTTGTTTGGATGTTTTGGCAATCGCGCATGTCTTCTTCACTAGTAGAAGTCAACTGAGTCACGGCTACCAATTTAGCTCCTTCACCAAGAGCTGCCTTGGCTTCGCGCATCATCTCTACACCACCGGCTGCGTGGACCGTCACCATATCCACTCCGAAGGTCCCCAGTACGGACATGGCTGATTTGACTGTGTTTGGGATATCATGCAATTTTAAATCAAGGAAAATACTGTGTCCAAGCCCTTTGAGGTAATGTACAATTTCAGGACCAACTGCATAGAAAAATTCCATTCCAATTTTTACAAACAGTTTTTCATCTTCTGGAAAATGCTCTAAAAAGTTTTTGACATCCTCGAAAGCTGGGAAGTCAAGGGCGATAATAGGACGTTCTTCACGCATGGATTACTCCTTTTTTGATTGATCATTTTGTCTACAAAAAAACCTTGCCGAGGCAAGGTTACACGAAAATTTGGTAGGCACAACTACCATGATTCACCGTCTAACCTTAGCTGCCTCTCTGGACTGCTTTAAATGTTTTTATTTATTGTAGTACGATATGGGGGAAAAGTCAAGGATTTACAATAGATTTTCCCGTACATGTTTCCGAAAATTCTCAAGCGTATCAATACCATACCGATCCATGACCTGAGGCAAGTCTTCGATAATGGTTGGACAAGCATAAGGATCGGTGAAATTAGCGGTTCCAACTCCAATTGCAGAGGCACCAGCAATCATCATTTCAATGGCTGCTTCGGCTGAATCTACACCACCCATTCCGATAATCGGAAGTTTCGTAGATTGGGCTACTTGGCGGATGAGTTTCAAGGCAACTGGAAAGACGGCAGGACCCGACATCCCTCCTGTACCATTGGCAATGATGGGCTTACCGGTCTTAAGATCAAAGCGCATTCCGACCAAAGTATTGATCATGGTCAAGCCAGTCGCTCCCGCATCCTCTGCTGCTTTTGCGACCTGAGTGATGTCTGCCACACTAGGGGTCAACTTAACGTAGACAGGAACAGAGGAAGCTTCCACTGCTGCTTTCACGGCTGCATAAGCCAATTCAGGAACCTGTCCGATTAAGAGGCCATTATTGCCATGGTCTACATTTGGACAGGAGATATTGAGCTCAATCGCTTTGACATTAGGTGCATGCGAGATCTTCCGAGATACCGTCGCATACTCTTCGTTGGAAAACCCGGCAACATTGGCAATAATCGGTAAGTCCGGGTAATTCTCGGCCAACCAAGGGAGTTTCTCTGCTAGGACCACGTCTACACCTGGATTTTGGAGACCAATGGCATTGAGCATGCCTGAAGGCGTCTCAGCAACACGTGGGGTAGGATTACCAAAACGAGCCTCAGCAGTCGTCGCCTTGATCATAATGGATCCAAGCAGATCCAAATCATAATATTTAGCGTATTCCTGACCAAAGCCAAAACAGCCAGATGCTGGAATAATAGGATTTTTTAAGTCTAAACCGGGTAAGGATACGGCTAGTCGATTTGCTGTCATACGGTCCTCCTACATCACAATCGTACCGGTTTCAAAGACCGGTCCGTCTTCACACACGCGCTTATTGGCTGCTTGGCTTGCATTTTCCAGATGCACCACGCAGGCATAGCAAGCTCCCATCCCACAAGCCATGCGGGACTCCATAGAAATGTAGGCGCGGGGATGGTCATGGAATTTTGCATTGACATATTTGAGCATGCCAGGAGCTCCACAAGAATAGATAGCATCAAACTCCTGGTCCATCTGGTCAACGATGGTGGAGACATATCCCTTTGTGCCATAAGATCCATCGTCAGTTGTAATAGTGACTTGCCCATACTGCTTCAATTCTTCCTCAAGGATAACTGCTTCTTTAGTAGCAAATCCCAGGACAGAATGGACTTCTACTCCTTGCTCATGTAGTTGTTTAGCCACTTGGACCAAGGGAGGAACTCCAATCCCGCCACCGATGATCAAAGCACGCGCCCCTTGACCAAGACCCTTTAGGTCAAAGCCATTTCCTTGAGGGCCCATGACACTGAGGAAGCTACCGACAGGCAAGTGAGAAAAGATGGCCGTTCCGCCTCCTTCTACCCGATAGATGAGGCGACAGGTCTGGCTGTCTGTATCAATCTCTGAGATAGAAATGGGACGACGGAGGAGCTTGGAGTCATCCGGTACACGAATATGGAGAAACTGCCCCGGCAACATCTGCTCCACCATTTCCCCCTTCAAGACCATTGAAAAAATCCGGGGCGCAATCTCTTCTTGAGCGATTAACTCCATGTCTTCCATCATGATTTTTCCAAACCGTTTCTTACAGCTGTCACTGACCATTGGTTTCCTCTTCTTTCTTTCAGCAAAAAAGACCTCGCAAAAGCAAGGTCCTACAATTGACCAGCTAGACTCTGTCCGCTGATCATTTTTCTGTCTTTCCTTGCAGGCCTCTCTGGACCTCTTAAAGGCTAAATTTGTCTCATTATATCGCGCTACTAGATGCTTGTCAAGTAGAAATCGGTGACTTAAGAAGCTTTCTTGGGATCAAAATCTTCTGGAATCGGTTTGATGTATTGCATGGCGATTCGGTTCTCAGGCTTGCGATCGACTAGATAAAGAACCAGTAAAAAGACCCATTCCAAGGGTTTCATTAGGTAGTAAATCAGGTCCATAGCCCACTTCTTCTTGATATGTTTAGCAAAAGGATAGCCATAGCGGTCATAATTGCGACGCAAGAAACGATGGAACCGTGGTGTCTTTTCTTCCAGTACTTGCTCAAAAGCATTGGCGATACAGAGCTGGCGATTGACAACGACTGGATGACCGTGACGGACCCCCATCCGCTGGGGCTTGACCACCTTTTCATGCCCACCAGCCGCAACAGTACAGAGATAGTGCTCATCAATGATGAGATTCTGAGGGGGGATCTTACCAGAAAAAGTCCAATCAGCTGTATTGGTCCAGGCCTTGATCATGGAATCTGGCTGTTGGCCAAAGAGCATGAGAATGAGGACAACGAGAGCCAGCGTCGGAAGGGCAAGTAAAGCCGCTATCCACGGCCAATTACGCGACTTGTTTAAGAGCTCCTGGCATCGTTGAACCAGACGATTTTCGTACCTTATCTTCGATCGATTCTCTTGCCACTCTCTGATTCGAATGTCTAAAAGATTCAAGGAATAAAAGACCAAAAACAGGGTATGGAGACTTACCAGTTGCAATTGAAAGTCAAAAACGGCTAAGAGAACCAGCCCTCCTAGAATCCCACTGATACAAAAGACATTGAGAAGAGGGGATAGGGAATTGGCATCCCGGTAGGAATAGATGATCAAGGCTAGCAAGGCGAGGGCAGCAAAGGTGAAGAAGGTTGGATAGGCGCCAGACCAGATCAAGGCGTGCTTCTGCGAATTAATCAGGCGCTCACTCCAGTCATGGAAGGTCATGTCTTTGACGATGAAAATGATCACTGCTTCAAAGAAAGAGCCAAAGAGTCCCAACCAAAGAAGTGATGTATAGTTTTGATTTTTCTTTTTAGCAGGGGCTAACGATTCCTCATTTGGATCCTCTTTCCTTACGTCTACCTTAGTATCTAAGAGGTCATTGCCACTATCCTGATCCTCTGTCTGCCCTCCATCTAGAGCTTCTACTGACTCTTCTCTATTTTCAAACAGCTCCAGGTCTTTTTTTGCTTCTTCCTCAGCCTCCTTTAGTCGGAGATGAGACCAACGACGAATCGCGTACATTAAGACGAAAATATTAGGAACAAGAATCGCCGTGATAAAAGCATACGGAAGCAATTGGACACTATAGGCAAATAAAGCCAGAATCGATTGGAAAAATCCCATTTCAGGAAAGAGAAACAGAATATTTGGCAGTACAAAAAAGAGGTACAGGCCACATAAGATCAAAACATTGGTCATAAAATTCAGTACCAACAAGGCAAATGTAAATTGTGTTTCCAATTCTTTATCCCATTTTCGATACCAGGATGCTAATTTCTTCATAACAGATTCTCCATTGTTTTTTTCCATTTTAGCAGGCTTCTTTCACCTTAGGCAACTCTTAGCCCTATTTTCTAGCCAAAATCGGTCTCTAGATGGAGATCCTTGGACTAACCCTCATTTTTCTAAACCTATGATTCAGCTGATCTGATATTTCCTACCTGATCCCTTGAGCAATTCTCCCTAACAATCCTTGGAGTGACCACATTATTCGGGAAAAACGTGTCTTTTTATGTTAAAATAAAAGCATGAGAATACAACAATTACAATACATTATCAAAATCGTCGAAACTGGCTCTATGAATGAAGCCGCAAAACAACTCTTTATCACGCAACCGAGTCTCTCTAACGCCGTCAAAGACTTGGAAAGTGAGATGGGAATTGAAATCTTTATCCGAAATCCCAAAGGGATCACTTTAACTCGTGATGGGATGGAGTTTCTTTCTTATGCCCGCCAGGTGGTCGAGCAGATCGACCTCTTGTCCGAGCGCTATAAAAATCCTGTGGGCTCTCGTGAACTCTTTAGTGTCTCTTCACAGCACTACGCCTTCGTCGTTGAGGCCTTCGTTTCTCTCCTCAAGAAAAGTGACATGGAAAAATACGAGCTCTTCCTAAGGGAGACGCGGACTTGGGAGATCATCGATGACGTCAAGAATTTCCGAAGCGAGGTTGGCGTGCTCTTTTTGAATAGCTACAACCGGGATGTCCTCTCTAAGATGCTAGATGATAATCACCTGATTGCGACCCACCTCTTTACAGCGCAGCCTCATATCTTTGTCAGCAAGACCAATCCCCTTGCCAAGAAGGAGATCGTCCACCTGTCTGATCTGGAAGATTTCCCTTATCTCAGCTATGACCAAGGGACCCACAACTCCTTCTACTTCTCAGAAGAGATCCTCTCTCAAGAGCATCATAAGAAATCCATCGTCGTCAGTGACCGCGCTACCCTCTTTAATCTCTTGATTGGTCTGGATGGCTACACCATTGCGACCGGGATTCTCAACAGCAATCTCAATGGGGATAACATCGTCTCCATTCCCCTTGATATCGAAGATCCGATCGAGCTGGTCTACATCAAACATGAGAAAACAGCCCTCTCAAAAATGGGAGAAAAATTCATCGAGTACTTGCTTGAGGAAGTGAAGTTTGATAAGTAAAAAAATATCTGAGTGCTCAGGTTCACTCAGATATTTTTATTGTCTTAATTGTGAAAATACTTCCCCAATTTTTCCTTCGATAACCAGGTCTGCTTGCTTGTCTTGTGGGATACTGGTCTTATTGATGACAACCAGCATCTTCCCTTGGAAATACTGGATCAGGCTAGCTGCTGGGTAGACCACAAGGGAGGTCCCACCGATAATGAGAAGATCGGCTGCCTGCATGGCTTGGGCTGCTTGGCTAAAGACCTCCATATCGAGAGGCTCCTCGTAAAGAGTCACATCTGGTTTGACCACCTTACCACAGTCCAAACAGTGTGGAACCGGGCCTTCCAAAGCTAGAAATGCCTCTAAATCATAGAAACGATGGCAACCCGTACAGTAATTACGATCGGCACTACCATGGAGCTTCAAGACCTTTTTAGAGCCGGCCATTTCATGGAGACTATCGATATTTTGTGTCACAACTGCCTTGAGCTTACCAGTTTCTTCAAGACGAGCCAAATAGCGATGGGCTGCATTGGGCTTGGCATCGGGATAGAGCAGGTATTTCTTATAGAAGTCGAAAAAGTCCTCTGGGTAGCGCTCGAACATGGTATGAGAAACCAATTGCTCGGCTGTCAAATGACGCCCTACCTGAACGCTATAGACTCCGTCTGAGCTCCGAAAGTCCGGAATATTCGACTCCGTAGAGACGCCGGCACCCCCGAAAAAGACGATGCTTTGACTCTGGTCAATCATCTCCTGTAGTTGAGCAATCTTATCCATCTACTTCTCCTTTAGTAGCTCTTCCATCACAGCATTGGCCTGATCAAAATAAAAGTGAGCTTGATCATAATGAATGCCTGTGTAGCTTGCAAGGTCAATCAAATTCTTCAAAAAATCCTGAGAAGAGAAGCCGGTTGAACGATTAAGCTCTTCCTCATCAAAGGGTTTGATCAAGTGGGCCAAAGGATTGCGAACGGATCTTTCTAGCTCCCGTAATTGCTGAGACGCAACTTTGACGCTATCAGGCAAGTCCAACTGCACAATCAACTCTGTTAAACTGGATGAATTGACCACACTTTCACTATGAAATTCTTGTAAGATAGGATTGTCAGACGCATGCAAGTCCTCAAACTTCCAACGGTCATAACTGGATTCTTTGGAGTTATGGATATAGTTGGTAATATCAGGGATTTTCAACTGAATCAATCGCATAAAGATCCGGTAGATAGCCGGACTAACAGCTCGAATAAAGTCAATGATCTGTTCATTTCTCAACTTCGCTTCGAGGTCATAAAGGTAGTTGACCAGCTGTTCATCCTCGGGATTTTCATGCCAAAAAAGCTGAAAACCAGTCGCTTCTAGGACTTCTGTTTTCAACTGTTGATTCATGACAGGTTGGATATTGAGCTCGCGACGTTCTGCCATCACCTGCAATAAACTCACCAGCAAATCCGGTACATTCCCTTTTTGCTGAAGGGAGCGAAGGGCACGGCTATAGTGATAATGATGAAGATCGTAGAGCCATTCATCATGAAGGAATTCTGCCATTATTCTGCAATCAAGGTCTCAAGACCAACCTTCATCATATCTGTAAAGGTTGTTTGGCGTTCTTCAGCTGTAGTGTCCTCTTCAGGGTTGACCAAGCTGTCTGAAATCGTCATGATAGCAAGGGCATCCACATGGTGTTGGGCAGCAAGATAGTAAAGAGCCGCTGCTTCCATTTCTACAGCTTTCACACCCCATTTACCAAGCTCGATGTTCTTTTCACCATAGTTTGAATAGAAAACGTCTGATGACAAGACATTTCCGACGTGAGTAGTCATACCAAGGTCTTTGGCAATGTGGTAAGCCTTGTCTAAAAGATCAAAGCTAGCGATTTGTGGAAAATCGTATTGAGGCCAGTCGTTACGGATGATGTTTGAGTTGGTTGCAGCAGCTTGTGCCAAGACCAATTCACGGACGTGAACATCCTCATTCAAAGAACCAGCTGTTCCGACACGGATCAATTTCTTCACGCCATAGTCGACAATCAACTCACGCGCATAGATCGAGATAGACGGCATCCCCATTCCAGTCCCCATGACAGAAACACGATGACCCTTGTAGGTACCAGTGTAACCAAACATATTCCGAACTTCGTTGAAGCATACAGCATCTTCAAGGAAATTCTCAGCGATAAATTTCGCACGAAGAGGGTCCCCAGGAAGAAGAATTTTATCAGCAATTTCACCCCGCTTAGCAGCAATATGGATAGACATAGTTTATGATACAAAGAGCGACCAGAAAGCGAATGAAAATTAGGAATCTGACGAGAAATCCTGATTTCTCAGTCAGATTATCTATTTTCCGAGCTTTCCGCTCGTGTTCAAATCAGAACACACGCTCTTACCTTTCTTTTTTAGTAATAGAACAGGCGACAGAGAACAAAGTAAAAATAGGAAACTGACGACGCATAGCAGATGCTAGACAGTTTATCTTTTTTACACAGTTCTCCGCCCGTATTCAGTTCAGCGAATACGGTAAACCCATCCTTTCTTTTTTTTATTGAGTAATTAGAAAAGCTTTCCGCTCGTGTTCAAATCTGAACACGCTCTTACCTTTCTATAAGATACCAAGCCCGTAAAAAGCAAAGTGAAAATAGGGGATTGTCGCAGCAAGTACTGGACTTGCAAGACAATCGATCTTTTTCACACAGCTTTTAGGGCGGGTTCAACTAAATATCGTTTTGAAAGTCATGGATAGCCCGGGTTCAGTTTCAAACCCGAACTGCCCTCCCTTTCTTGTTTTTAGTTTGTTAATGAATCCAAAAATGCATAGAGTTTGGCATTCATTTCTTGGTAATCGTAAGCACGAATAGCTTCAGGTTTTTCGACAAATGGCAATTGTTGACTTTGTCCTTCCAAGACATCTTCACCGTCTGCAGCAATCAAGAGATTGACTGCACCTGGATCAAATTCCAAGTGGGCTTGGAAAGCATAGTGTTTAGGACTGAAACGCACAATCTGACGTGGACAACCTTGACTTGTCGCAAGAACAACTGCATTCTTCGTCAATCCCGGCATATCACCATGCCAGTGTCCTGAATCAAAGCTTGAACCAAACAAGCCGACATGCGGATCTGCCAATCCTTCAGGCGTTAAATCCACAGGATACACCCCAATCTCCCGCTCTGGGCTATGCTCATACTCTGCGCCATAAGCAACAGACATGAGCTGAGCACCCAGACAGACTCCAACGATGTAGCGATCTGCCTTCATCGCTTTTTGAATCAGTTTAATCTCAGCTTGCGGATCATAGTAAGGGAAGGTTGCGCGATCCTCATCGGGCGATTGCGGTCCTCCCATAACAATCAAAAAATCAATCTCATCCACTGTCTCAGGTAGAGCTTCTCGCTCGTAGACCTTGGTCATGGTCACTTGATGACCACGATCCTGCGCCCACTTGAGATAAGCACCCGGTACTTCAAAAGTTTCGTGCAAGACAAAATGCACTCTCATCGTTTATTCTCCCATCTATTTTGAATCATATAAGACACACCAGCAGCTAGTGCCAGCGGTAGAAGCAAGGCCCAGCTCTGGCCTGTAAAACCAAGGCTTAGGGCAATGCCAGTCAATGGAGCCTGTAAGGTCGTTCCTAAAAAGACGGTCGCTCCAAGCAACATTCCTAAAGCAGGATCCATTTGAATGCCAACGACTGTCAAGAGCAAAGTCGCTAAGTAGCCAGATCCAATCCCCAAGGCAAATGACGGTGTCAAAGTCCCTCCGTATGCCCCATTTCGTAAGAGGAGATAGACCAGGAACCCTTTCACGGCCAAAGTCAAGGCTAGACTAGAAAATGGCTGACCTGATAAGAGGGCTTGGACTAGAACCTGTCCATTTCCCATAAAAATCGGATAAAAGGCCACAATGGCTGCTAGCACCATAAAGGCTACAGGCAGAGCCCAAAGAATGGTCCAATCCTTCCGCCGTTCGCGACTAGCCTGATTAGCTAGAAAACGGAAGGCCAGTGCCAAGGGGCATACGGGAAAGGCCGGTCCAATGGAGTTAACCAATAGAGCCACTATGACAGCCTGGAATAAACTACTGGCTGACCAATGAACTGGCGACATGTGATAAATAGCACCATGCCCAACGATTGGCTGGGCCACCCAAGTCGCCACATACGTACTGGACAAGACCAGTAAAACATTTCTCCAGTGATAGGCCAACCCTAAGGTCTCAAAGACAAACAAGCTACTGGCAAAGGGGACCTGATAGACCGCCGCCAGGCCGGCTCCTGCCCCACAGGCAATCAAAACTCGTCGTTCTTTGATTGCTAAGGAGAAGGCTTTGCCCAACCAACCAGCTAGAAGAGCCCCAACCTCACGTGGGGCTCCTTCTTTTCCAACCGAAGCGCCAGCTCCAACAATCGCAACCTGCATACTTGCATGAAGGATATGGGCTAGGGGCACTGGATCTCTATCTCCAACCAGGTCGATTTGCCTGCGAATGGAGAGGATTTTATAACGCCCTTGTAGGATATACCAGAAACCTGTCGCTAAAATCCCTGTCACAGATAAGACAAGAAACCGACGAGGCCCTCCAGCTTCTTGAAATTGCTGGAGCAGATCAGACCGCTCTTGGCCGAAAGCCAACACTTGCACGCCTTCTAGTAGATAATGACATGCCATTCCGACTAGACCCGTTCCTATTCCCAAAGCGACAGTCGCTAACAACAGACGCCATCCGTAAGGCAGGCTTTGGAGTCGTGTTTTCATGGTCTTACAATTCAGCCAGAATTGCTTTTAGCAAGCCTTTGAAGTCGCCTTTGACGCGCTCAGTCACTTCTACCACTTCTTCGTGGTTAAGCTCTTCTTGGAAACCAGCCGCAAAGTTGGTGATACATGAAATTCCTAGAACCTTCAAGCCAGAGTGAGCGGCCACGATGACTTCTGGCACTGTAGACATCCCAACTGCATCCGCACCAAGTGTCTTGTATGCACGGATTTCAGCTGGAGTTTCGTAGGTAGGACCTGTCACACCAATATAAACCCCAGCATCCAATTTGATGCCTAATTTGTCAGCGACTTTATGAGCAGTCTCGCGGTATTCAGGAGTGTAAGCTTTCGACATATCAGGGAAACGTGGACCAAAGTCATCCAAGTTTTCTCCGATCAATGGGTTTTGACCGGTCATGTTGATGTGATCAGTGATGGCCATCAAGGTACCAGGACCAAAGCCGATGCCACCGGCAGCGTTGGTTACAAGAACCCCTTCACATCCCAACACTTTCATGACACGAACTGGGAAAGTCACCACTTCTAGTGGATTTCCTTCGTAAAAGTGGAAACGACCTTGAAGAGCCAAAACTTTACGTCCAGCAAGATCACCATAAACCAATTTACCAGCGTGTCCTACAACCGTCGAACGACCCCAGTTTGGAATGTCAGCGTAGTCTACTACGACTGGATTTTCGATTTCTTCAGCCAGTTCTCCAAGACCTGATCCAAGGATCAAGCCAAACTCAGGTGCTTCAATTCCTTTGCCTTTCAAAAAAGCAGCTGTTTCATTGATTTTTGCTAACAATGTCATTGCGTATCTCCTTTATGATTTCCTTAAAAATTGGCCAATTTTGTCACATGTATTGGCAGTGCGAATGGTCAAAAGACGGTCAATCGGCATCTTAGTTCAACTTATCTAAGAAACTTTCACCAATCATGGCAGTTTCAACGCCAAAGTTTTCTGCAATGGTTGCTGAAATATCAGAGAAATGGCCAACCGGAATCACGCCACTGCCTTTGAAGGATGGGCTATAAGCCAAGAATGGGATGTATTCACGCGTATGGTCTGTACCAGCGTAGGTTGGGTCGTTACCATGGTCAGCCGTAATCATCAAGAGGTCATCTTCACGCATGGCTGCGATGATTTCTGGCAAGCGCTCATCGAACTCATGCAAGCAATCGCGGTAACCATGGGCATTGCGACGGTGTCCGTAAAGCGCATCAAAGTCTACCAAGTTGGTAAATGAGAATCCCTTTTCAAACTCAGGAAGCCCCATAGTCTTAATCAAGGTATCCATACCGTGGCTATTTGATTTGTTGTGGCCCATATCGTGGTTGATACCAGCACCGTTGAAGATATCGTTAATCTTACCAACTGCATAGGTATCGATACCAGCTTCGTTCAACTTGTCCAAAACAGTTGGCGCAAATGGTGAAACAGCCAAGTCACGACGGTTGGCTGTACGTGTGAAGTTACCGGGCTCTCCAACATATGGACGCGCAATGATTCGACCGAGAAGAGCTGGACGTTCCAAAGTGATAGAACGAGCGTATTCACAGATACGGTACAACTCATCCAAAGGAATAATATCTTCGTGGGCTGCAATTTGAAGAACAGGGTCTGCTGATGTATAGATGATCAACTCGCCTGTTTCCATTTGGCGTGGTCCAAAATCATCGATAACAGCTGTACCAGAGTATGGCTTATTGGCTTCACGGATAACCTTACGGCCTGAAAAGTCTTCAATCTTTGTAATAATTTCTTCAGGGAAACCATTCCAGAAAGTATCAAATGGTTCGGTGATGTTAAGCCCCATGATTTCCCAGTGACCAGTCATGGTATCTTTCCCGAGGGAAACTTCTTGCAATTTTGTTGCATAACCAGTTGGATTGCTTTCAGCAGGAACCGTCTTCAATGGTACTTCACGAGGAATATTCCCAAGACCGATTTTCGCCATGTTTGGCACATTCAAACCGACGGTTTTTGAAATATGTCCAAGTGTATCAGATGCTCCATCCGGAACTCCTGCATTGACAAAGTTATTGGCATCTGGTGCAGCACCGATCCCAACTGAATCCAGCACAACTAAGTGCATGCGTTTAAATTTTGACATATACTGCCTCTTTCCTTTATAAAATTTAGACTAATATCGAATCCCTATCCGTAAAAACCTCTAGGAGACTCGGCCTTCCTTTAAAAAATTATTTTTCAATAATGACAGGACCATCCGGTGTCCCTACAATCACTTTTGAAATCATGTTCAAGAATAAACCATGCTCGACAACTCCAACCGTGTGATCCAGTTCATTTGCCAGAGCTTCTGTATCCTTGATCACTTTAAGATCCAAGTCAATGATAAAATTGCCTTGGTCAGTGACAAAACGGTGATCTTCCGCAAGACGGAAAGCAGGGTGGTAACCTTTTTGTTCAAAGTGACGGAAAAGATTTTCAGCCCCGTACTGCACAACCTCCACTGGAAGTTTGAAGGCCCCAAGAGTTTCGACTTGCTTGGATTCATCCACGATCCAAATGCAATCTTTTGAATTGGTAGCGACGATTTTTTCCATGAGGAGAGCCCCGCCACCACCTTTGATCCCGTTTAATTGAGGATCCACTTCATCGGCGCCATCCACTGTCACATCGACCACTTCGACATCGTCGATGGCCTTGAGCGGAATACCTAAACTCTCAGCCTGATCATAGGTCACACTTGACGTCGTGACAGCTGTGATCTTCAAGCCCTCTTCTTTGATGCGACGACCTAGTTCAGCTACAAAATAATAAGCAGTTGACCCTGTACCGAGACCGACAATCATGCCGTCTTTGACAAACTCAGCCGCCTTGATTCCTACCTGTTCTTTTAGGTTTACCATCATTGACCTCCTTTTTATTCTCCTCTAGTATAGCATATTTTGGAAGACATTTCACCAGTTAAATGAAAACCTTTCCAGCTTATCGTTCAAAATCAAAATCTTGCCCGACAGCTGACTTTACGATAGAATAGAGATGAATCTACAGGAAAAGAGAAATGACATGATTACCAAAGAATTTGATACCATCGCTGCTATCTCGACACCTCTTGGTGAGGGAGCGATCGGGATCGTCCGCTTAAGCGGAACAGACAGCTTTGCCATTGCACAAAAGATCTTTAAAGGTAAGAACCTCCAAGAGGTGGCTAGCCATACGCTCAACTACGGCCACATCGTGGATCCAGATAAGGATGAGATTCTCGATGAAGTCATGGTTGGCGCTATGCGCTCACCTAAGACCTTCACACGTGAAGACATCATCGAGATCAATACCCACGGCGGGATTGCGGTGACCAATGAAATTCTGCAGCTGGTGATACGTGAAGGAGCTCGACTGGCCGAACCTGGTGAATTTACCAAGCGGGCCTTCCTCAACGGTCGGGTCGATTTGACCCAGGCTGAGGCTGTCATGGACATTATCCGCGCCAAGACCGATAAGGCCATGAATATTGCCGTTAAGCAACTAGATGGTTCCCTGTCTGACCTCATCAATAACACCCGCCAAGAAATCCTCAATACTCTGGCTCAAGTCGAAGTCAACATCGACTATCCTGAGTACGATGATGTCGAGGAAGCTACCACTGAGATCATTCGTGAAAAGACCACCGAGTTTGAAGCTCTTCTGACCAATTTGCTGAAAACAGCTCGCCGTGGTAAGATCTTGCGTGAAGGAATCTCTACGGCTATCATTGGCCGGCCAAATGTCGGCAAGTCTAGCCTCCTCAACAACCTTCTTCGCGAAGAAAAAGCCATCGTGACCGATATCGAAGGTACAACCCGTGACGTCATCGAAGAATACGTCAACATCAACGGGGTTCCTCTCAAATTAGTCGATACAGCTGGGATCCGGGAGACCGAGGACATTGTCGAGCAAATCGGTGTCGAACGTTCGAAAAAAGCCCTCAAGGAAGCTGATCTAGTCCTTCTGGTCCTCAATGCTAGTGAGCCTTTGACGGATCAAGATCGCCAGCTCCTTGAGATCTCTCAAGACAGCAACCGCATCATCCTCCTCAACAAGGTTGATCTCCCAGAGAAGATCGAAATCGATCAACTGCCAGAAGATCACATCAAGATTTCCGTTCTAAAGAACCAAAATATCGATCAAATCGAAGACCGTATCAATGCCCTCTTCTTTGAAAATGCTGGGCTCGTTGAGCAAGACGCGACCTATCTCTCTAATGCTCGCCACATCTCTCTGATCGAGAAAGCTGTTGAAAGCCTGCAAGCCGTCAACGAAGGCTTGGCTCTAGGTATGCCGGTTGACCTGCTTCAAGTCGACCTCACCCGCACCTGGGAAATCCTCGGAGAAATCACAGGGGACGCTGCACCAGATGAGCTCATTACCCAACTCTTCAGCCAGTTCTGTCTCGGTAAGTAATAAAAATGCGTATGTGTTCGAACCATACGCATTTTTTTGGTTTATTTTCCTTGCTCTAGCTTCTCCACCGTCTGATAGGCTTGGTAGATCAAGAAGAGACCGACAGCATTTAGAAGCGGGATCGCAATCGGCAACTCGGTCACGATTTGTGAGAATGGGGAATTGCCCACAAAATGAAGGGCAAAACCTGCGATGAAGTATCCCCAAGCCGGAACAAGGAGATCCTTGCGACCTTTTCGAACTTGCGCTAACAAGAGAAGTCCCAGCATGACAAGGCCGGTGTAGACCCAGTGAGACATAGGCGCATTGGCCACACGACCGAGAATCCCTGACACCGTGTAGGAGAAACCTCCAGGCAGATCTTGACGAATATAAGCAAAATCCTCCACTATCTGGAATCCAAGACCAGACGCGATGGCTAAGAGAAAGATCGACTTGATCCGACGGACACTAAACAAATAGAGAACAAAAAAGATTGGAAGCAATTTAAAGGGTTCCTCAAACAGTGGCGCCGCAATGGCACTCTCATACTGGTTCCAAAAGGCGCTATTTGGAGCGATGGCTTGAATCATGTCATGGAAATAGGTATTTGCAAAGCTAGACAGCCAACCAGCCACAAATCCTCCACCTAGTAGAGAAAAGAGCACCGGTACCCAAGACAACTTCCACTTCTTGGCGAAATGAAAGAGGGCCCATACAGCAGGAATCGCATAGACCAGGAGGATCAGGGTAGAAAGTCCCACAATCCCATACTGGCTACCCGACATCCAACCTTCCGTCAACGACTGGGTCTCATAAGCCAACCCAATGGTCAGTAACAATAAATAAAGAAACAAAATCGTTTTGCGTTTCATAAAAGACCTTTCTATAAGGAAATGAAAAAGGCTGGAAGACCAGTCCTTTTCTGTGATTCTATTGTATCAGGATCAGCTTAAAAAAACAATAAACTGAGCCTCATTTCCTACTTCTACTGAAGAACGGCTAGGATCTGCCGAATCATATCAGGATCCCCATCAGGCAATGTTACCGTCTCCGCATGGTCCAAGATTCCTTGGGTGAACTGAGTCATGTATTCTTGGCTGTTCAACTCATCCGCAGACTGTTGCCAGTGGCTCGGTACAGGATAGATGGTCACTGTTCCATCACCGTTGGACGCATAGGTCACATTTCCCTCGGCTGAATAAGAGCCATATAGATGATGGACCGTCTTCGGATAGGTCACTCCCATCCCATCTTGGTAAATATAGGTACCAGCAGCACTTTCGTTGATGTTCAATTCCTTAGGAACAGACTGAATCACATAAGCCCATACACGCGCAGCTTCGATCTGGTCAGACGAATAGCCTGGGAAGTTATCCCTATCTGATTTCTTCGAAGACTTGGTATCGGATCCTTGACTGCTAGCCCATTTCTTACCCTTGCTTGTCTTAGTCGTACTACTGCTATCGTTTTTATCTACCTGCTCCCGATCTTTTGGTTGCTCTTTCTTGCGATAGTAGAAATTATCATCATCGCCATAAGCAGGCGACTGACCCGCCCAGATCCGATCCTTGGACTTATCCGATGCATCGTCCTTACCAGCAGTCTCCCCCTTAGGAAGGAGCAAGATACCAAAGCCACCGACACCAGATGTTGAATTGACCGACATCTCTGCACCATGGTCCTTTTGCTTGAAGCTAGAATCAACTAACTCCGCACCATCCAAGACCAGGCCGTCCTTGTCAAAGACCAGCTCATTCCCATGGCCGTCAATCCAAGTCCCCTCGATACTCGAGTAATCCTTGTTCTTAATAGCTTTCAAGTCCATACCCGAGTATTTTTTATCAGCATGGCTAGACTGCTTAGTAGACGGAGCCTTCGGCGTAACAGACCGATGAGGCCGACCACACGAAGCCAAGACCAAAGCAGAAAGCATAATCATAAAACCTTTTTTCATATCAATCTCCCTTCACATACCTACTATTTTAGAAAAATAAGAAAGGAGAGTCAAAGGAAAAGTGGAAAAGAAACCAACAATCAAACAAAACACTTCTGACATTCATTTAAGATCAAAAAAGGAGCTCAACCGTACGAGCTCCCATATCTTCACTGTTTTATAGGTTAATGTTTTTTAGTAGTTTTCATTTTTAATTCTCCTTGATTTTAATTGTTATATGTTGGTTGTGTATCTTTATTTAACTCCATAGTCTGGTATAGTGTTTTTGTCAGTGTAGAATTGCTCACCAACCTTGTATAGATCATACTCGTCAGGGTGTACATTGATTGTATGCTCTGAATCTGTGCTAGAGTCCCAAATAACAAGTTTGTAGAAGTCTTCAGGCTTATGCTTTTTAGCCATTATTTGCCTTTCAACTGGATCACCTTCATGCTTTACTACTTCTTCTTTTAGCTCATTTCGCCTATAAATATCAGCTATCTTGCTTCCTGTATCAAATAACCCTAAAATAAAGAATGTAGAAACAAAGATCCCAATACATAATAAATTTAATAAGGCTCTATTTATATAATTCATCATTTTCTCCAAAAAATTTCTCTTATCACCAAAACAGCTTAACAAAAAGAAGGCTGAAATTCAAGCAATAGGACCATTCGAAACAACACAGCTCTAAAACTAAATGCATACATTAATCAGTACATTACTTGTTTTGGGACCATTCGAAACAACACGGCTCTAAAACATATCTTTTACATGACTTACTAATTTATTCGTTTTGGGACCATTCGAAACAACACGGCTCTAAAACAATAATCGTCATACAGTTTGCTTTTCCCCTGTTTTGAGACCATTCGAAACAACACGGCTCTAAAACACAATAACAACTGCACAATCACCGATGCTGGTTTTGGGACCATTCGAAACAACACGGCTCTAAAACCTTACGAGTTCGACGTACACAATCCAGAGAGTTTTGGGACCATTCGAAACAACACGGCTCTAAAACTCAATCTTTCAAAAGATGAAGCTATGGCCAGTTTTGGGACCATTCGAAACAACACGGCTCTAAAACCGCAGATAGGCAATGCTCTTGAAGGCGCTGGTTTTGGGACCATTCGAAACAACACGGCTCTAAAACCTTACGAGTTCGACGTACACAATCCAGAGAGTTTTGGGACCATTCGAAACAACACGGCTCTAAAACACGCTGGAAGATTACCAGAATAGACTTGATGTTTTGGGACCATTCGAAACAACACGGCTCTAAAACTAACAAGGCCAAAACTACTCATAGATCTTAGTTTTGGGACCATTCGAAACAACACGGCTCTAAAACAGTTGAGGCAGAATGTGACGGATATATTTTGTTTTGGGACCATTCGAAACAACACGGCTCTAAAACGAGCTTGTGATCGATATTCCAGAACCAAAAGTTTTGGGACCATTCGAAACAACACGGCTCTAAAACACGCTGGAAGATTACCAGAATAGACTTGATGTTTTGGGACCATTCGAAACAACACGGCTCTAAAACCAGAAAGTCACAATCCCGCAGTTTGCGGCGGTTTTGGGACCATTCGAAACAACACGGCTCTAAAACTGGCGTTCGCTTGTGCGATTGCTTGGTTTGGTTTTGGGACCATTCGAAACAACACAGCTCTAAAACAACTCGATAGCGATGTCAGTGAGTTTATTTGTTTTGGGACCATTCGAAACAACACGGCTCTAAAACGAAATTGCTTGATAGCTTCGTCGAAGAGCTGTTTTGGGACCATTCGAAACAACACGGCTCTAAAACAATTGTCCTGCTGCTTCTGCAACATGGGCAGTTTTGGGACCATTCGAAACAACACGGCTCTAAAACACCTTGAAACGTTTAGTGTCGAAGAAACCAGTTTTGGGACCATTCGAAACAACACGGCTCTAAAACATACAAGCTTGTATTAATTTCATAGTTACGGTTTTGGGACCATTCGAAACAACACGGCTCTAAAACGTTACTTCCATAATGTTAGAAGTTTTAGCAGTTTTGGGACCATTCGAAACAACACGGCTCTAAAACAAGTAGTGGTTAAGGTAGCGTACATAAATGGTTTTGGGACCATTCGAAACAACACGGCTCTAAAACACTCGCAAGCAAAAACGACTTGGAAGAGCTGTTTTGGGACCATTCGAAACAACACGGCTCTAAAACTGGAATGTTTGGCCCTTGTATTGATTCAAAGTTTTGGGACCATTCGAAACAACACGGCTCTAAAACCTCGTAGAATAATTTTTCTTTCGAAATTTCGTAATCGCACCATTCGTCTTAGCTAGACTTCAGTCCGTCTGAATCCCTTCATTACTGCTATTATAGCATATTTTCAGTATTTAAGAAATAATCTTTATCTAGTACAAATTGTGGAAAATTGTAAACTCGCCTTGGTTCTATAAATAAGACACATAATTGATTTAAGCTAATATATTCCATCAAACTTTCTAATTCTTTCTCTGACAAGTAAGAAGCAACATTTATAAAAACAAGAAGTCTCTTTTTAGAAAGATATTTAAAAACTTGCACAATTTCCACGCATTTTTCAAATAACGTATCACTCAGTGTCTCTACCTTGACTCCTAATGCTTCGATCAATTCTAGGATAGTGATTTCGTCATATTCTAGATCCAATTCATTCTCTAAGCATTCATAAGCCAATAATTCAGTAATCGTTATGACTAATTTCTCAATCATTGACTTTACTTCAGGTTTTTCATTCAATTGATTTTCTAAATCCGCATGAATCAATTTAAGCATGGAACTTGAATTTAAATTATATCCTAAAATATCTGTTATCACCAGAAGTTCTGAATCTTTTAATACTGAATGACGAGAGTCAAAAATATTTAAATAACTGTCACCAGTGTATTGATAAAATTGCTTTACAAGGTCTGAAAATACTTGCTGATCTTCAAGGACTAAAAAGGTAGCATTTGTTATTGTTATTGCCTCATCTAATAAAGGGAAATTAATCTTCATCTGAAAATTCCTCTCCTAAAAAAACTAAACGCGCATCTGAATTCGCTACACTAGTATCCCTCTCACCGCATAAATATATCATACGAGAAAACTGTTTTTCCGTAACTGTTAGCAACGTAATACTACCTTTTTTAGGGTTATGGTTTTTTAATCGTTCAATCATTGCGTTATTGGCTGAATTATTTAGCAACAACTTACTATAAATGGAAAACTGATGCATGATGAATCCTTCATCAATTAGAAATTGCCTGAATTTACGATAGGCTTTCCTCTCCTCTGATGTTTCAACCGGCATATCAAACATTAAAATCATTCGCATATATCGATAGCTCATATCCTAAACTCAGGAACTCCTTTCTCAGGATTATTTAATGACTGAATAACTTTCTTCGTATAATCACTGACAATATTCGTTAAGTACATTTCTTTATCCTTATATTGAAAAGTATCTGAGAATATCGAGAATAATTCTCTTTTAATCTTTATAAATTCTGAACCTCTATTTTCATATACAATACGATCAATAATAGGTCGAAACGGTTCCATAATATCACTTGCGAGGTTAAATTGATTAAACTGATTCGCATGCTTTAACCCTAGTTGCGTCATACATCCGGATAATACAATCTCTCTCGCAAACATGCTCAATAATAAAGTATAGCCATAGTCCAATGCAGCATTGATATCATTATCTTGATCACGACTAAAATCATTTCCAAATAAGGTATTAAAATAGATTCGAGCAGCATGTCCTTCTCGATTATTTGGATCAAAAACTTCTAACCCGTCATATAAGTTTATGATAGATTGTGATTTTTCATAATAACCACAACTTCCTAAATACATTGCTTGATTCAATATCTTTTGAGAAATGATACTTGTCCAAACAAAACCTTTAGTTTCTTCATTCCAAGAGATCTGTTTAGATAATTGTAAACTTGAATCATGGCGTCCATAATAAGGCATTAAATAGGCGGTTGGAAGTCTTTTATCATCACAAAAGATCACTAACACATTCTCATCAATAAGCCGTTTTACAAGCATGGTCGACAAGACTATATCAGTTGTTTCAAGAAGCAAGATATCAATCTCGGACAGATGAATTAGTTCTGTCCGAGATGCATCTTTAAAAATTAAATGATTGTTTTTATAGGTTAGTTTAGAATGAGTGTTTACTACTACTGTACGCCAGCCCATTACACTTCTCCTAATTTGCTCAAGTCTATACGAGTTTCATAAAGTCCTGTAATAGATTGATGGATAAGGGTAGCATTAAAAATTTCTGTAACAGATGAGTAGCGTTTTCTTTCAATATCAGTTCCAAAAAATTTAAAGACAGCAGGGGCACCAAATGCAGTGAAGGTCAACAAATTGATAAATGAATTTGCTAGTTCTTCCATGTTACTTTGTTCAGAATCACTATATATTTTTTTAATTTTTTCTAGATTTGACTCTGCAAGTACATACTTTTGTGAAAACTCAGATACAAAATTCAATAAATCATTAAATTCAGTATGATGTTGCTGAATATATTCAAAATGCTCCGGTTCATCTTTTTTTTGTATTTTTTTAGCATGGTAAAGCAAGGATATTAAATACGATGGTAGCACCATTTCATTACCTTTTTGAAGTTCTTTGGCACTTGCTAGCATCCGTCTGCGACCATTTTCAAGTTCAAATAAACTATACTTAGGTAGGAAAAGAATGTTTTCTTTACGGACATTATGATAACCTTTATTTTCAAGGAAAGTTATTGGATTCTTCTCAAAAGTGGCTTTTTCCATAATCGTTATACCAACTAGAGTCTTGACCGTCTTAAGTTTTTTCCCTTTTCCTTTTTCGATATCGGCAATGAGCAAGATCGAATAGGCGATAACAGGGCTATCAAATCCCCCGTATTTAGTAGTGTCCCAAAAAATTTTCTTTGTTTTTCGAGGGATTAGCTTGTCAGAATTTCCTTTAGGAAGAATGGACTCTTTCGAGAAGCCACCCGTTTGTTCTTCTGTTTTCTTCACAATATTCACCTGAGGGATAGAAAGTACTTTTCTAATTATTGCGAAATCTTTTTCTTTATCCCAAGCTATTTCACCAGTATCCTTGGAATATTCGATATTCTCTCTTTTTACGACTGTTCCGTCTGCGTATTGAACCTCTTCTTTAAAGAAGTTCAACAAGTTTGAGTAGAAGAAATACTTTTCTGTTGCTTTTTCAATTTCTTTAGGATCTTTGGTTCTTGAAATGTATCTCTTAAGATCGTATTTTTGGTAATCACCATAGACAAATTCAGGCTCTAATTTAGGATATTTTTTAAGGATAGCCTTAGCTACCACTGCATTTAAGTATGCATCATGTGCATGGTGGTAGTCATTAATTTCCCGTACCTTATATAATCCAAATTCTTTACGAAAGTTGGAAACCAGATTGGATTTCAATGTAATGATTTTAACAGTACGAATTTTTTGGTTTTTTTCATTCACTTCTGCATTGAAGCGAGCATTTAAAATTTGTGCAACATGTTTTGTGATCTGCCGTGTTTCAACCAACTGACGTTTGATGAAGCCAACTTTATCGCGCTCATCTAACCCTCCACGTTCAGCTTTGGTTAAATTGTTAAATTTACGTTCGGAAATTAACTTGGATTTCAGTAATTGTTGCCAAAAGCCTTTCATCTTCTCAACTATTTCAAGACCTGGAACATTATCAGATTTACCACGATTATCTTTTGAACTAGTCAAGACACGGTTATCGAGCGAATCATCCTTAATAAAAGCCTGTGGGATGATGTGGTCAATATCATAGTTGCTCAATTGGTTGATGTCAAGAGCTTCTCCAGTATACATATCTTTCCCATTTTGGAGATAGTAAAGGAAAAGACGGTCATTTTGCAGTTGAATATTATCTGTTGGATGTTCTTTTAGAATGTTACTTCCAAGTTCAGAAATAGCATCTGAGAGTGTCTTTAAGCGTAGTTGCGACTTATTTCTTCCTTTATTAGTAGTCTGATTTTCACGTGCCATTTCGATTACAACAGACTCAGGAGAATGGCCCATAACCTTGACAAGTTCATCCACAATTTTGATACTTTGTAAAATTCCCTTTTTAATGGCAGGACTTCCTGGAAGTTCTTGGACAACTTGCTTCAAATCATCTGTCTTACCAACCACTTGTGCTTTTTGGATAACTTCTTTGAAGGAAAGTCCGTCATCATTGATTAACTGCATAAAATTACGATTGCTGTATCCATCATCAATCAGATAATCAAGAATCGTTTTTCCAGTTTGCTTGTCACGGATTCCGTTAATCAGCTTAGCAGAGAGTTTTCCCCAACCAGTATAATGTCGACGAGCTAGTATCTTGATAACTTTCTCGTCCAAGATAGAGTGATATTGAGTAAGGCATCGCTTAATCATCTCACGATCTTCAAAGATTGTTAAAGTATGAACGATATTTTCAAGAATATCTCCATTTTTTGGATCATCCAGAAATTCTTTATCCTTGATAATCTTGAGTAAATCATGATAAGTGGATAGACTAGCGTTAAATTGTTTTTCTATTCCTTTTATTTCGATTCCGTCATAACCATCAACATTGTGAAGATAATTAATGATATCTTTTTCAGTTACTTTTCTTTTTTCTTTGAATAATTGATCGACAATTTTCTTTTTCTGTCCACTATCAAGGAATTGATAGTTTCTCATTCCTTCTGCAATAAATTTTACTTTTGTTAATTCATTATAGACTGTAAAAGTTTCATATAAGGGACTGTGTTTAGGTAGAACCTTTTCCTCTGGGAGATACAAATCATAGTTAGTCATCTTATTGATGAAATCTTTTGCAGAGTTTGCTTTATCAACAATTTTCTCAAAATTCCATGGTCTGATTGCTTCGTCAGAATTTCGAGTCAGCCAAGCAAAATTACGATTACCACGAGCTAGTGGGCCAACATAATAAGGAATACGGAATGTTAGGATCTGTTCAATTTTTTCTTTGTTCTCTTTTAAGAAAGGATAATATTCTCCTTGGTGTCGGAGGATGGCATTCATTTCTTGAAGATGAATTTGATGAGGAATAGAACCATTATCGAAGGTGCGTTGTTTTCTCAAAAAATCTTCACGTTCAATTTTTTCAAGAAAATAGGTTGCTCCTTCAAATTTAGAGATGAGATTTTTAATATATTTGTAAAATCCTTCTTGAGTAGTTTTACCATCAATATATCCAGCATATCCATCTTTAGATTCATCAGAAAAGACTTCATCATATTTTTCTGAAAGATTTCTTTTTATAAATTGTTTTAATGCTGAAAGCTCGTTTTGATGATTATCATAACGTTCTATCATAGAAGCAGATAGTGGCGCCTTGGTTGCAGTGTCTTTAACAGATAATATCCCTGCTAGTAGTATGGCATCATAGAGTTTTTTAGCTACTACAAAAAGATCAGCATACATGTCCCCAATTTGACCTAGTAAGTTTTCCAAGTCCTCATCATAAGTATCTTTAGAAAATTGCAGTGGAGCCTTTTCTTCTAAGTCAAAATGTTTCTTAAAATCAGCTTGATTCCCAACAATTAATTTCAAAAACTCAGAAAATATTCCCGTTGATTTTTCATCAGGAAAAAGTTTTAAGATACGGTCTCTTTTAGCAGATTTACTAATCTTATCGGTAAAAATTTCTTCTACCTGTGCATTTCCTTTGCTAAGCGAACTTTCTTCAAAAGTGTTATCATAGAGACTTGTGAATTCGTTAAAGATTTTTTGAATATCATTATTTTTAATATCGAATGAGTCTTCATACAAGAAATGCCCACGATATTTAATGATATGTGCCAAAGCTAAATAGATTAAACGCAAATCAGCTTTCTCTTTCGAATCTGCAAGACTCTTTCTTAAATGATAAATGGTTGGAAACTGTTTATGATAATCTTTCTCCTCCTCTAAGGTTCCAAAAATTGGATATTTACTTCCTCTCTTATCTTCAGGAACTAGGAATGAATCATCTAAGCGATGAAAAAAGTTTTCATCCACTTTATTCATTTCTGTAGCAAATATTTCCTGTAAATACAAAATTCTATTCCGACGTCTTGTATAGCGACGTCTGGCAGTTCTTTTCAACCGACGATCTGCAGCAGTATTTCCTGCATCAAAAAGGAGTGCTCCGATTAAATTCTTCTTAATAGTCTTCTTATTAGTATTTCCAAGAACCTTCATTTTTTTAGCAGGAACCCTGTAATCATCTGTGATAACAGCCCACCCTACACTATTTGTACCAATATCTAATCCAATTGAGTATGGCTTTTTCATAATTTTCTCCCTTATGTATTGCATTAACGATGATAAAGTTGTAAAATAATGATGTTGGAACTATTCGAAACAACATAGCAAGTTAAAATAAGGCTTTGTCCGTATCCAACTTGAAAAAGTGTGCACCGATTCGGTGCTTTTTTTGTGCCCTGTTCCGTTTATTCCTCACCAATCATTATATTAATTCCATTTTACTCCTTCCTTCCTCAAAAATCAAATCTCCATATGGAGATAATTTTTCTATTTCAAACTTTTTTAATACACACAAAAAGAGAGTGAGACAGAAATCGGTAATTCGTTAGAATTCGATTTCGTCGTCCCACCTCCTCACAGTTGAGTAGGGCTGTAAAAGCTGATGAAATTAGCGTAGTAGAGCCCACTCAACCACTGCGCCTTGCTCGACAATCCAACATCAAAAATAGGCTAGAACTCTTGTCCCAGCCTCCTTTTTCTTCATGTCCCCTGCCGGAATCGAACCAGCAACTACTCCTTAGGAGGGAGTTGTTATATCCATTGAACTAAGGGGACAGATAAAAAAGAAGCGAGATCACTCCCGCCTCCTTGTTCGTCTTAACGACGGATTTCTTTAATACGAGCTGCTTTACCTTGCAATGCACGAAGGTAGTACAATTTCGCACGACGTACTTTACCGTAACGTACAACTTCGATCTTTTCTACACGTGGAGTGTGTACTGGGAATGTACGTTCAACACCTACACCGTTAGAGATTTTACGAACAGTGTACATTTCAGTGTGTCCTTGACCTTTACGAGCGATCACAACGCCTTCAAAGATCTGGATACGTTCGCGAGTTCCTTCGACAACTTTCGCGTGAACACGAACAGTGTCACCAGGACGGAATGCAGGGATATCAGTACGAAGTTGACCTTCTGTCAAACTTTGGATTAATGGATTCATTATTTTCTCCTATCTTCGTCAATCTTGAGGGACCTCCCTCAGCGGATAAACTGTATTTTTGTGCTTCCATTACGCACAAAAACTATCATATCAGATATTTTCAGGTTTGTAAAGCTATTTCCCTACTTTTTTGCAACTTTTTGACCGGAATAAATGCTCCAGTCTTTTGGCAGGCAATAGGCAATGGCGCAAGCAATGACAAAGAATGGTAGATTGCCATATCCAAAGACCTCCCCTCCGATCAAGATCGGTGCGAGCAAGGTCGTGGTCGCACTGCCAAAGACACAGGCATAGCCGATAGCAGCCACGACCAAGACGGGTAAGCCCAGCATAGGAGCGAGAAAGACGCCAAGTGTCGCTCCAATCGCAAAGAGCGGTGTCACTTCTCCTCCTTGGTATCCAGCAGAGATGGTCACCACGGTAAAGAGGAGCTTGAGGATCCAGTCATAACTCTGCGCACTACCCTGATGAAAAGCCACATCAATCAGATTGGTTCCGAGTCCGCTATAAGAGCCAACCTTGGTCAGTTGAAGCGTCAAGAGGACCAAGCTGAGACCAACCCCTATAAGGGCGATCCGGATATATGGATTGGGCAAGACTTTGGCGACTGTTTTTTTCAACCAAGAAAGACTGACTGCAAAGAGCTTCCCAGCGAGGCCAAAAGCCAAGCCAAGAAGGGCGACTTTGATCAAGTTCTCTGGTGTCCAGCTCAGCGTTTCTCTTAGTGGCACAGCAAATTTCTCCAAGCCCAGGGCATGAGAGGTGAAGCTCGCTACGATCGAGGCGATAAGCGCTGGATAGAGAGCAATCAGTTGCAACTCCCCAACGGTCAGGACTTCAAGGGCAAAGAATGTCGCTGCTAGCGGCGTCTGAAAGAGCCCGGCAAAACCTGCCGCCATCCCTGTCATGAGAAAAATACGAGAAGCATCGGCTATCTTGATATGACGGGCAAAACGATGCGAAAGGGTTGCTCCGATCTGGACAGCCACGCCTTCCCGACCGACCGAACCACCAAAGAGATGGCTCATCCAGGTCGTCAGCATGATCAAAGGCACAAGGACTAAGGGGATTTCCTCATCACGTGCATGCCCGACATCAAAGATCAATCCCATCCCTTTTGAAGCCTTGCCACCAAAACGTTTATAAAGATAAACGATGACAAGCCCTGCTAAAGCCAGGAAAAGAATCAAGGGCCAGTGCTGGCTTCGGAAATCTCCGATCAGGAGCAATCCCTGACCAAAGATCATATCAATGGCACCGACCAAGAGACCGATGAAGAGGGCCATCCATGTTAGGACCACATACTGTTGTGCTTTTTGCTTGATGGATAGACTAGTCACGCGCCTTCACCTCCTCTTGGAAGTCTCTCGAACGCGCCATCAAATCACGAAACTGGGCTTGGATGGTCGAGCGATACTGCTCATCATCCACGAGAGAAGCTACCTTCTCTAGCACCTTATTTTCCCTACCTTGATCCAGTACAGGTAGACCCTTTGCCTTTTTATAGGCCACAACCTCGCTGACACAGACCATCCGTCTTTCCAACAAGGCTACGAGCTCTTGATCGATCTGGTCAATCTCTTTACGAATCTGATCTAACTTCATGTGTTTCCTCTTTATTTTTGGATACAAATTGAGGCTGTAATCCACCGATCCAGCCTCTTTATCATTAATTTGCTTTGGCTACGAGTTCTTCTGCAAAGGCTTCTAATTTTTCAATATCTTCGTCTTCAGCAGACAAATCAACTTTGACATTTTCAGAACCTTTTTCAGCCCCCGTCGCAGCAAAGCAACGGTCGAAATCATCTACTGCTTTACAAAATTCATCGTAGAAGGTATCCCCTGATCCTACAACACCGTAAAGTTTGCCTTTGAGATCAAGGCCGGCCAAATCTTCGTAGAAATCTTGGATCTCATCTGGAAGCTCTCCATCGCCGTAAGTATAGGTCGCAACCACTGCAATATCGGCTTCAAGGAAGTCTTCCGCATCCACAGTTGTGCACTCATCCACGTCTACTTCTACACCAAGATCACGGAATTTGTCCGCTACGATATCAGCAATTTCTTCAGTATTTCCAGTCATACTGGCAAAAACAATTTTCGCTACAGTCATAATTTCCTCCCAAAATCTATTTCCCGTATTATACCATTTTTTCAGGTATTTTGTACAGAACCTTTCCTGAGAAGGTGAAAGAATAGGTTCATTTCAAGAAATTGGACCGATTGAACCTAATCACCCTCGTTTTCTTCTTGAATTTCTTTAATGTTCTCGATTTCTTCATCTAGCTTTTTATTAAAATCGGTCTCGTTTTTGAATGGATATGAATAAAACTGCCAAGTATACCATTTAAGTCCTTCTTGCCCTTTGTAATACCACTCTATTTTTGTTGGTAAAAACTCTTTGTTGTAGGTAATTCGGACTTTGGAAAATTGATTCTTCTCACGATATTTATACTGCAATTCAAATTCTGGTAGATACTTCTCCTTTAGAAATTTTTTATTAACCAAAGATTCTGGATCCCTTTCAATCTGAAAATGATGCTTTTCAATCTCCTCAGACGTAACCTTTAAATTCAATAATATCGATGATATTCCACCATTTAGTGCACGATTATAAAATCCTTTAGTCGTATAGACGCCACTTTTACCATATAATTTATTATTTTTAATTACAGTGCTATAAGACACAAATAGGTTCTCTTCCTGCAGATCAAATCCTGCTCCTGCATTGTTACCTTGATCTAAATCATCCTGATTTTGAATAAAAACAAATCGCTGTTTCTGTAAGATAGCATAAGCATCCGTTGGTTGCTGTTGAATATGATTGACTATTTGGAAATTTAAAACAGCCGCTATTATTATGACTACCACGATTAAGAGAAGATGGTTCTTCGATAGAGCTTTTAACTTTAATGAATTATCTAATACTTTCATATCACTCAATAGACTAATCTTCTTCTTTTTCGCTTTCGATATTTTTGATAAGCTGGATTTGCTCATCTAATTTCTTATCGAAGTCAGATTTGTTTTTGAATGGGTAAGAATAGGTACGCCAGGTGTACCATTTGAGGCCTTCTTCTCCCTTATAGTACCATTCGATTTTAGTGGGTAACAATTCATTGTTGTACGTGATTCGAACCTTAGAAAATTGCCGATTTTTCTTTAAATAAATCGCTTCAAATTCCGGGGGATTTTCTTCTTTCATCAATTTATCGTCCACAAATCTTTTCGGTGAGCTAGTAATTTGATAGTTCGATTTCTTAATTTCATCAGTAGTAATTTTCTTACTTAATAGAACTGATGATAATTCGTTATTTACTGCAGAACTGAAATACTTATTTCTATCACGATCTACATTATAACCACCGTATACTGTATCGTCTTTTACTACTGTTTGAGCATTATTATAAAATTCTTGTTCCTTTAAATCAAAACCAACCACAAATTCCTTATAGCTAGGATCTCCATTTTCAACCAGAACAAACTGTTTATTTTTTAAAAGACTCCATGAAGATTGATTGTTACTGCAACTACTTAGATTTACTGTAATAAGCATAGTAACCATCATTGTTATAGTTATTCTTAGCAACCTCTGACTTGAATTTATTATATTCTTCCACTTTTTCTTCTTCTGACATTCCTTTTGTATTTCGTTGCCATGCTTCATAATCTTCATGTCCTTTCCTTACAATATCTGCGAATTGACCAACATGTCCTGTATTTTCATCCTTTTTGCCCAAATCTTTTTCATAACGAAATAACTCTTTAGCTCTAACTCGAGTAGCTGGTTCAGGAGTGCCATCCACATCGAGCATTCCATGTTTACCTTCGTAAAACTTAGTAACATCTGAATTTTGACCTGTTGAAGGGCCGTAGTTAAAGGACTCCGTATTGGCGATTTCTCTTAATTCTTCATTAGAATATTTTCCTGGATTGGAATCATAGCTACCATCTTGTAGTTTATGATTGTCATAGGCATCCCATTGACTCTCAAACTCACCGGTGTCTATATTCACAATAAATTCCACCATCCGGGCATTGTTCAAATCTTCTCCCCCAGCTGTATTCCCCTGAGGGACTTGAACCTTCATATTATAGGGGCGTTTGAAGCCAGCTTTTGGATCAAAGCGGTTATGGAAATTCGCACCAGTCGTGTAATCAAATTTAATCTTGTTTTCTTTACCATATGCTAAGAGTTTCTCGTAATCATTTGCGCCTTCGTAATGACTGCGAATATAGTAAATTGCTTGACGATCCAAATAATAGCGGAAGAAATGGACTTGCTGTCTAAGTGAATCTTTTTTGTAATTAAGATGTTTATCACCGAATGCTTTTACAACATCCCGTCTGAAATACATGTTGAAATCACCGTGTGGTGGTAGATTCTCTGAAATCTTATGCGTTTTGCTTGTCAAATGCATAAACTGCTTTTTGTCCGTTTCTGCCCCCAATTGCTTAAGAACAAGTTTTACTTTCGCTTTTGAATCAAGTTTACTACTAGCATACATCTCTGTATAAATATCGGATCCAATCTCCTTGGTTTCTGCATATAAAGCATCTCTCCTTGCATTTAACTCGCTACCTATCTTGATATCTGCTGTTCTTTTTGAAACGCCTTTGACATAACCTTTGATGGCATCCTTATCCCAACCATCTATTTCTTTAAGGTTCACTGATTGTTCACGTAATCCCGTGAGAAATTGGTTATATTCGAAAGCTGTTACACCCTTTGGTTTCGTTGGCAAATATTCATTTTCAAACTCTTTATTTTTAATCGTTTCATTTACGAGATCAGACCAGGATAAATCCTTTGGAATAGAATACATTCCAGTATTTGGATCCCACGCTACATTAATTTGATTGACAGCTATTTGAATAGCTTGGGCTAAAACATCAATTTCCCAGAAAATGCTTGGTGACGTCCCATTAAATGCTCTAAGCTTATTCAATTTTTCTTGAAATTCATTTTTAGCTTTTTGAAAAGATGCTTCTATTCTTTGCAATCCTTGTAATCTTTGAAAATCTCCCGCACTGGTCGATTGACTAGCCGCAATTTCATTAATCTCTGCATGAAAGATAGCAATCATCCGATCACACTCTTCAATTTCAGACAACAACTTATCTTCCTGTAAGTCCTTATCAGCCACCTCAGAGCGATAGGATTCTGGAAGCTTCTTCACACTTTCTTGTGTCGCATCCGCTAAAGCTATCCCGGCCTCTTTTAATGGCTTGACAACACTTGTCACAAAGGTTCTAAAAGAGTCGTAAGCTTGTCCAGACAAGCGTGAGGCAGAGTTTTCTATTTGCGTTAATGATGTTTCTAGTGCTTCATAGGCTTTCAATTGCTGCTCAACCATCGTCCCTGTACTAGTAGCTTGACTATCTAAACTACCTCTATAAACTTCGATTCCCATCGTCACTCTCCTTTTCAAAGTTTAGTTTTTTTCGTTCGTGATAAATATCATTTAAATCATCTTCGATTTTTCTTTTTTGGATAGCTAAATCATCCAATTCTTCCAAATAACTTGTTGAAATTTTTCTTGATTCATGAAGGACTTCCTCCTGAAGGTGGTCAAAAAAATTTCTAGAGGATGGATAAGATTCAAATGCATTCCATAAAAAACGGTGTGCATCATAGCTATATGCTTCAAAGCGGTTCAAATCCTCTTCCAACTTTCTTGTTTCTTTCATAATAGCCATTTCTTTCTGGAAAAGTTGGTCTTCTTTTTTTCTTAATTCTGACAGTTGTTGATCGTAATTCATTTTGCTGCTCTTTCAACCTATTGTATGCTCGCAGCAGTCGCTTCATCCACTACTGTAAATCCAGTTGAAACACTTTGCAGATTGGTCCCGATGGATTCAATGGCTGCTGCAATTTCTTCTGCTTTGGTTTTAGCCGTATCAATGGCTTGATGGGCAGCATCATTCCCAGATAGTTTGGTTTGTTCATCCTTCGTAGCTGGCGTAACTGCTGTAAGTGCATCGCCACTACGTTTTAAGGAGGCAGCTAACTCTTGGGCTGTCTCAGCATTACTTTTAATTTCAATCATCCTAGTACCTCCCATACTCAATCTATTCATTCATTCTACCAAAATATTGAACATCTGTAAAACCGCTTCCACTGCCCCTACATAGTGATAAACGCTTGCTGGTTGGGCCTTTCTTATGTTAAAATTGACTAAGAAAACGAGGTATTGTATGAACGTAATGAATAACATTCTTGAAAAGATTCAAGCTTATGACACGGTTATTATTCACCGTCACCAGAATCCGGATCCGGATGCGATTGGGAGCCAGGTGGGCTTGCGGGACCTCCTGCGTGCGCACTTTCCTCAAAAGCGGGTCTTGGCGACTGGCTATGATGAGCCGACCTTGACCTGGCTTGCTGAGATGGATGAGGTCAAGGATGAGGATTATGAGGGAGCTTTGGTGATTGTCTGTGATACGGCCAATACTCCTCGCATCGATGACAAGCGCTATACGAATGGTGATTTCCTGATCAAGATCGACCACCATCCAAATGATGATGCTTATGGTGATCTGCTCTGGGTCGATACCGACTCTAGCTCTACTAGCGAGTTGATTGCACTTTTTGCCAAGGAATTGGGTCTCGAACTCCCTGTTAGTGCTGCGCGTCTCCTCTATGCTGGGATTGTCGGCGATACAGGTCGTTTCCTCTATCCTGCTACTTCGACTCGGACTTTTGAGATCGCTGCCTTCCTTCGAAGCATTCCCTTTGATTTTACAGCACTTGCTCGTCAGATGGATACGATTAATCTCAAGACAGCTAAGCTTCAAGGTTATGTCTATGACCATCTTGAGATCGATGAACATGGCGCTGCGCGTGTGACCTTGACACAAGAGCTCTTGAAAAAATTCGATCTACGTGATTCCGAGACTGCAGCCATTGTTGGGGCTCCTGGACGCATCGATACCGTGTCTGTTTGGGCTATTTTTGTCGAGCAGACAGACGGTCACTTCCGTGTCCGGATGCGGAGCAAACGAAAAGTGATCAATGAGATTGCCAAACGTCATAACGGTGGTGGCCATCCATTAGCCAGTGGGGCTAACTCCTACTCTCTTGAAGAAAACGACCAAATCTACCAAGAGCTACAAGAAGTGGCTCGCATAAACGAAGGCTGAGAACGGTTTCTCAGCCTTTTTATCTTGGTCATGGGGTTTTCATTTGATCTTTCTTATGGTAAAATAAAGCTAATAAATTTTAAGGAGACTTATTATGGATAAAAATCGTTTGTTTATCATTATCTCTGCTGCGGTAGCGATTCTTAGCTCTTTCTTGCCATGGGCAAGCCTGAATGCTGGAAATTTTGGTTCATACAGCTGGAATGGCCTTCGCGGAGATGGATGGTTTGTTATTATCTTCGCAGTCGTTGCGATTGTCCTTGCTTGCTTGAACGATGTAAAATCTTCACTACAAAAAGGTTTTGCAATTGGTGTTATCGTATCAGGAGCTCTCTCAACTATCGTAACATTGATCGATGTCTTCGGTGTGAACAAGTACGCTGTTGACTTCAATGGTTATGGCGTTTCAATCGGATTTGGTTTGATCCTTGCTTTGATCGCCTCTGTCGCTATCATTGTCGCTGGTCTCTTGGCAATGTCTGGTGGTAAAATCACTAAAGGAACATTCGAGGAGCTTGCTGAATCAGGTAAAGGATTTGCCCAATCAGTTGGTCGCGTGACCACTTCTACTGTAAAAACTGCTGTGAACGAAATCAAAAAAGAAACACACGAACACACTGAAGGACAAGCGGATCAAGCAGCTCAAGCACCAAAAGATCCAAACCAATCTGAACAATAATCTTAAAAAGATCACTCTAGCCTAGCAGAGTGATCTTTTTTATCAATAAATTTGATAAAATCAGGGGAAAAGACTTGTCAAGATCCTTGAAATTTGGTACACTAGCTAAGTAACAATCTATGGCTCGGAAAGAGACCATGGCAGAAAGGAAATATTGCAAAATGAAAAAAGATATCCATCCAGAATATCGCCCTGTTGTCTTCATGGACACTACTACTGGTTACAAGTTCCTCAGTGGTTCAACTAAGTACTCTAGCGAGACTGTTGAATTCGAAGGTGAAACTTACCCATTGATCCGTGTTGAAATTTCATCAGACTCACACCCATTCTACACTGGACGTCAAAAGTTCACTCAAGCAGATGGACGTGTGGATCGTTTCAACAAAAAATACGGTCTCAAATAAGAAACCAACAAAAACCACTACCCTTTCGGGAGTGGTTTTTTTGATCTAAAATCTCCTACTTATCTTAAGTGAGAAGTCGAACTCTGTTCCTTTGATGTTCGTATAGCCACTAGCCAAGAGCCTAGTAGGATTTCGAAAATAACCAAAATGACAATCTGAGTACGAGAACTCTGAACCAGCATGAGAACAGCTAGACTATCGATCAGCATATGAGCAAGGATACAAGGAACAGCACCTTTCGAGTACTCCTTGAGCGCTCCAAATAGAAAGGTATTCCCTAAAATCATCAGGTAAAAGATGAGATAGTTGGACGAACCTGCTGTAATCCAAGGGAGTTGATAAATAGGGATATGCCAGAGGAACCAGACAATGGAAAGAACCATCATTTTAGTTATAAAATGCTTGCTAAAGGAAAGATGATCTTGTAAAAACCAACGCCAGCCAACTTCTTCCAGACCGCCATATAAAAAGGTCCAAGGGAAATAGAGGAAGAAGGCCAAGAGGGAGTTCCCAGTAAAGCGAACATTCATGAGCAGGATGGAAATCCCATAATAGATGACGGGAATGAGTAAAGCTAGGATCCAGGCCAGGGAACTTTCTTTTTGAAGAAAGACATTTTTGAAAAATTCTCCCAGGGATTTAGTTTCACCTAAGACGATGGAAAAGCAAAGAGCCGTTATCATGGGAATCAAGTTCATTGGGATAAACAGGAGTGAGGCCCCCATACTACTCCTATCTGGGAAACACCATAGGATAACTTGCCCTACTATATATGTAGTAAAGAGGGCAGTCAGTGCATACCAGATCGCGACTGATTGTTTTGAAATAAATTTGCTCATTATTTCTCCTTTAGAGTTACATACTTCTTTCTTGCAATCATGATTGCTAAACTAATAATAAGAATTTTTCTGACTAGAGATAGCCACCCATCTTCATTCACTAGAATCTGACTCTTGAAATAAATTTCTATTTCATTTCAACCCATTTTTCATTGTCCATGATAAAGGGCTTAGCTAGACCTTCGCCTGTGTAGTTTTGATACTTGGTCTCCAAGTATTTGTAGACATCTTCCTTGGTCGCAAATTTGATGGCTTGATAGGGCTCTTCAAAGGTCAGCTTTTCAACAAAGAGATAGCCGTCCTTGGCAGGAACCAAGACACCGACGTGCCCGACAAAAAGGGTATTTCCGTCTAAGTTATCATGAACAATGACAGAAAGCATGCGGGCATTTTCATTGAACTTGAAATGAGCAAAATACTCTTCCATCTTCTTGGCATGGACCTTGACATCCGTTGTCGCTTCTGTCGGAACCCGTGAATAGAGAATGTTAAAGGCTTCCTTGTCTGCCTCATCAAAGACCTTACCCTTGTCAATCGCATCATTGTCCACGAACAAGAGCTCACTATCCGCTTTCATCTTAGGAATCTCGATGCGGTTCTTCAACAAGGTATAACTATTGATCCGGCAGTTGGTTCCGACGAAATCTCCCTTTTTCTTGGTCCACAAGTCACTGATCTTCTCGACATTGTAGTCTGTTTTCTTGAACTTGCTGAAGTCACCCGTCAAGCCAACAGAGCCAACAATGCTATCATAGTCCGTTACTAGACCAAGAAACTTATCTACACTTTCCTGATCCAAATAAGCAGACAAGAGAGTCCGCACTTCTTCGACACTAGCCTTGCTATTAAGGTTGCTGTAGGTGCCCTTGTAGCGCTCCTTGTCTGAACTAGATTTCTGCACAGTGGAGCTTTCCTGCTTTTCTTTGGATTGCTTTTTGTTGGTCCCACAAGCCGCTAAAGCAAAGATCGCCAAGGCACAGCTAGTAAGGAGCATGATTTTTTTAGATGGTTTCATAGATTGGTTCCTTTTCTCTATACTAAGATGTTTTATAACATGATATATTTCTTTTTCCTATCGAATCTCCTTATCCTATATTATAGTTTAAAACTGACTTAGCTCCAACTATTTTTCACGAAATGAGGAAACTTTATGGGTATCAAAAAAGAGCTGGCAGACTATCCAGCTCTTCAATATGTTGCATTGGACTTGTATTATAGGCGTCACTGTTCAACTAGAAATTATTGGTAGAAAACGTGTTTCGATCTTCATTATGCCTCTTTTCATCATTTTCCATCCTAGCTATTTTAGATGCAGTAGCCTCTTTTAAGGTATTCAGAACCACACTAGAACCATTGTTTAATCCAACCAATCTATTTTGGCATGTTCTATTGCGTACTCAGCTTCTTCTTGAGTAAATTTTCTATTTTCAACAAGTATTTCTAATAACCTTTCTTTCGAAATATTGCCACCGTTTGCAGAAGATTCTGCTTGTTTCACAGCTTCCTCTTTCCAATCGAAATGACCTTGTTCTACAGCATAATCAGCCTCTTCTTGAGTAAATTTGTCAATATTTATAAGTTGCTCAACCAATTTATTTTTCGAATAATGAAACTCTTGATATGATTTTGCTCTTAAAAGTGCTTGCTCTTTCCAGTCTACATTAAGCTTATTTAAAGCGTACTGAGTAGCATCCTCTGAATACCTGTCGTACTTAGTAAGATAAATTATAATTTGCTGCTGCGATAAATGCTTTTTTGACCAAGATTTAGCTTTTTCATATGCATATGTATAATCTGGATCTAGTAAAGTTGGAGGAAAAAGTCTTTTCATAAACATATTCATTAATGATTCTAAATCATCCTTATTTTTCTTATCACTTGAAGAAGGGTAGTTTTGTTTTGATGATTCAAAATCATCCTTATTTCCATCACTTGAAGAAGAGTATTTTTGTACAGGTTTGGTCACCTGTGATCCTGAACGTGAATTTTTCCATTCATTATAACTTCTTTCATAACTATATACCATAAAAGCTACCCATCCTACGAACAAGCCAAACATCGCAAAAATAAATATCAAAAATTTTTTCATAATGACTACCTTTACTTGTTTTTCTCCAATGGAATCCCTCATTCCTCTTGAACTACTTTTATTTGTATTATATCATGAAATATTCTTCATTTTTATTTTTTTGTGTAAACGTTTTTATATTAGTAAATAAAAAGTGACTGCAATAGTTCAACTGCAGTCACTCGTTCCATTGTGAGATAAAAATAACAAAGGATTATTTAATCTTGTGTTTGTTCATCTTTTCTTCAAAGATGGCTGTCATAATCTTGCGGAGCTCTTCTCCTTCTTTTTCAGGAAGTTCTCCTTGACGCTTGGCCACGGCATAAAGTTCAGGATATTGCTTGGCTACACGCTCAACTGTCTTGGTCGTCGCATGCCCTCTGACAAAGAAAGGAATTCGTTTGATCCATTCCTGCGGGACTAAAGCGAGCAACTTCTTCGCTGCTTCTTTATCAGAAATTTCTGCAGTGCTCAATCCTTGCTTGATTTGTTCTTGTTCTTTTTCTGTAAAATCTTTTAATTCCATAGTAAATTCCTCATTTGTTTATCTAAGTACACATTATACACCTATGTAGAGGAAAGTACAATTAAAGGATTTCGGAAAATAGCACACAAATGCGTCCATTAGACATTGATTTATCCATTCATCTCTTCCTTATAAATAACAAATCCATTTGGTTGGATAACCAATTGATCATCAGAAATGTTTCCAAGACTCATCAGATCTGCCTGTCCTCTTTCTAATACAAAGTCTTTGTTCGACTGGTTAAAGTAGGCTTTGAGCATGTTACCTTCATGCTGCCATTCTACTGCCACCACATCCGGCTCTACTTCTTCCAAGCTAACCTTGCCATACTGAATCATACCCGCTACTTCTTTTCGGAGCTGGATCAAGTCCTTCATAAAGTTCAGCATGTCATTATCAGCTGCCACGCGCTCCCACGGCATGACACGGCGGCAATCAGGGTCTGGCCCGCCAATAAGGGCTAGCTCCGTTCCATAGTAGATACAAGGCGTACCTCGTTGCAGATAAAGGAAGACGAGAGCAGACTTAACGGACTGAAGATTGCCTTTGGCCGTCGTCAAAATGCGCTCTGTATCATGGGAGTCCAAGAGGTTGAACATCACCTCAGAGATCTGTTGCCTGTAGTACATAGACTGGCTATTGATCTCCCAAATGAAGCGTTGCGTCTCCTTATGCCCCCGCAGGAAATAATCCTTGATACTTTCAGAGAGGGGATAGTTCATCACGGCATGGAACTCATCACCATTGAGCCAAGGTTGGGACGAATGCCAGATTTCTCCGAGGATATAGAGATCCGGCTTCTTGGCCAAGACCTCCTTACGGAAATCTCGCCAGAATTGATGGTCGATCTCATTGGCCACATCCAGTCGCCAAGCATCAATATCAAACTCTTCAATCCAGTAAGTTGCCACCTGCAAGAGATAGGCCTTCACCTCAGGATTAGCCGTATTGAGCTTAGGCATATAGCCTGCAAAGGCAAAAGCATGGTAAGACAAGTCGCGACTATTCCACAGATTTTCTGAGGAGACAGGGAACTCTTTGATATGAAACCAATCCTTGTAAATCGAATTCTCCCCGTGTTTGACCACATCCTGCCATTGGGGTGAATCATAGCCAATATGGTTGAAGACGGCATCCAGCATGATCTTCATCCCACGCGCGTGAGCTTCTTTCACAAGCTGGCGGAAGGTCTCTTTATCACCAAAATGTTGATCGATTTTAAAGTAATCGATGGTGTCGTATTTGTGGTTGCTCGGCGATTCAAAAATTGGGCAAAGGTAGAGCCCTGTAATTCCTAACTCCTGCAAGTAGTCCAAGTGATCGATGATCCCTTGCAAATCACCACCAAAGAAATCCAATACTTGAGGAGCAATAGAGGCATCCCAAGGGCGGACGCCTTCTGGGGAAATGGATGGATTCCCATTGGCAAATCGCTCAGGAAAGATCTGGTACCAAACCGTCTGCGCCACCCAATCTGGAACAGCACACCCATCAATCTCATGGATAAAGGGAAGCTTAAAACCGTTCATGACAAAGTCCAGGTTCTCCTTGTCGTAGGCTGCCACACCTCGATCTCCGTACAAGATCTTCTCCCCCACTGTGTCCTCTAATTCAAAGAGGTACTGGATCCGTGCATGGCGGACAGATACCGACACTTGCCAATAATCAAAGAGGTCGTCTGTCGTCACCTTGTCCATTTCCTTAGTTGCCTCATAAAGATCCTCTATAAAAATAAAGGGATCCCCATAGTGCAAGACAATCCGTTTGATATCTTCTTTCTTGGTCCGGATGCGAATGTGAAGCTGGCCGTCCTTATAAAGATAGGCGTACTCCGATTCAGGCCGGTGATAAATCGCTGTTAATTCCATCTGTCTCGTCTCCTACTATACTCTCTTTTCATCATTTACCGTTTTATGCAAACGATTACATAAAATCATTTATTAGTATACAACTTTATGAAAAGGTTTGCAATATGTTGAGAGAGATAATTTTAGACTACTAACTTTATAAGATTGTAATGCACACAAAAAGCCCAGCGATTGGGCTTAAAAATTTTTGTTGAAGCAATGACTTTACCTTATAAGCATCACTTTATACTGTTTCCTACTAAAATATACTACAGATCTATATTTCTGTTAATAGTTTATTGAACAGTTGTTCGAGCTTACTGGTATCTCCATAAACTGTTCCATCCATATATAAGTGATAGATATCATCATCTAAACCAATTGAAATTTCACATTCATAGCCTTTCATCAAAGCTAAAGAACGGATAACTTCTCGTTGAGTACGACCATTTCCTTCTCGAAATGGGTGAAAATAATTTAGATTATCTAATATCTCAGCTAAACTTTTACAAATCTCAATTTTATTTTTTGCGTTAAGTAAATAGTTTGAAAGCAAGGTATTTAAAAATTTTTCTGCCATATCAAAAGACTGAACTGGCATAAAAGCATTTCCACTTTTAGAGATATTTACTTGACGGTATTGACCTGCCCAAGTATACATTCCTTCAAAAAGAAACTTATGAATCTTTAAAATATCTGATACAGTATTTACTTCAATTGGATTAATAAACAGTTTTAAACTTTGGCTTGCTACTAAACGATATTCTAATTCTCGTGCTTTATTATCATTTTTCTCATTAAATTTATTTATGAGAACAGATGAATGGGGATAGGTGTATAAATTATCAGGGTCTATATAATCATACCCATCATATATTTTTCTGACCATTATCCAACTCCTAATGCAACTGCCTCTTCTCTCAGTCGCTCCACGTCTTCTACCGTGGGATGCCATCCTTCAATCATATTGGTGCTCAGAGCAAACCAGACGCTCTTAAAAACCTTTTTGTTGTCAAAAATCACACCCATAATCATCATTTTTTCTTTATCTACATCTAAGGTCATATTCTACCTCCGTCCTATTATTATAGCATATTTTCAATCATTTTAGTTCTCCTATTTAGTACTTACCCTACACAAAAAGCCCAACAATTGGGCTTTCTCATTATCAAAATAACTTATACTCATTCTTTACTTGTATGCCGCTTTCCAAGACTCAGCGCTTGCTCTTCTGACATTTCAACTACTTTCGCAAAGTTAGTATTTCGTGGCATGCTATCTTTAGAATACCAGTAAACATCCGCATTCCCATTTCTGGCCACATAAACAACTGGCGCTAGTTGAGGAGTTGGTTCGGTAGGCTCTACAGGTTGAACTGGCTGAACTGGCTCTACTGCTTGACTCGGTTGAGGGGCTTGACTTGGTTGCGTCTCTACAGAAGGACTAGCAGGTTGTGGTTGACTACTTGGTTCTGTCGGCACTAAAGATGGCTTGGCAGTTCCCTTCAGATAATCAATAGTCGCATTCTTAGAGTAGTTGTCCAAGGTAACGGTGGTAATCCCATAAGCATCTACAGATTCTTTGGGACTACTTAAATTGATTGGTAGAAGGTTGCCATCCCGATCAATTCCTACATATTGCAAGGTCACCTGCCGAGGAATCAGTTCATCCCCCATGTAGACAGGTGTCACCTTGTAGTCCAGCCAATAATTGGGGTGGGTGGCCAGCCAGCTATCGAGTCGTTTCTCGTAGTAGAGCATGCCCTCCATATTACTATCCGCTGTTCCTTTATAATTCCCCGTATTAGTCCAGGCAGTTAGAAGAACCAGATTTTTCCCTTCATTGGTCAAACCACTAAACTGATAGCCAATCAAATGTCCTCTATGGAACAACCAGGCCTTCTTTCCTTTATTTCCATAAGCAATCTTATAATTGTGCCAGCCAACTGGATTATAGCTGAGACGTGGTTCTCTTTTTTTCTTTGGCTCATCCTTGTCCTGCAGCTGAATATGAGCAGAGGTCGCACGACCCAAATGATCAAACTCCCCCAGTACTAGCTGCTTATTGCCATTAAAAGGCAGTAGATGAAGACTCTGGTAATCGAGTCCAGTTTGCTCAGCTTGAGCCCCTTGAACAAAGATCAAGGACATAAAAACCGAGACGATCGCAACAATAACATTTTTCAAAAACCGTTTTGTAACCATGATTGAAACTCCCACATTTCTATCTATTGTTATTATAGCAGAAAAAAGCGGTTACAGAACAATTTTTTAAAGGGAATCATGAAGTAATTACTACAGGACCTACTCACGAATTACTTTGATTTTTCTTCTATTTGCAAAGAAATTACTCAAGAAACTGATCATGGTAATCAGCCCAATGACAAGAGGGAAAATAAAAGTGAAATACATTTCAAAGCTTATCTTATTTTCTTGTAGCAATCCTGTTCTCCAAAGACCAATCGCAACAAAAATAGCTAGTCCCATCACAATCAAGGTTTGAAGGAAAGTTCTTTTTAGCATCTTTTTCTTTGCCTCTCCTACTTCATCTTCTGAAACCTCATAGATATCGAGTTCCAAACGATGAATCACCTGCTCTTGTTGGTACAGGGAGTAGCAAAATACTAAAAACGTGATCACACTGACATAATCCGTATTAAACATGAAACTGAGCAGGAATCCAAGGATAATTCCCGACATAAAGAGCATGTACATGTTGTTCCCAAAAGTACTCAATTCTTTTTCCTTGTATTCGTCAAGCTCACCCGTAATATCGTAGAAAGCTTTCACACATTTCAATTGCCAGTTTTTATTCATCATCATCGATCCTCCAAAACAAAGAATTCAAATCTGTCCCAAGCTCTTTTGCCAGATTGATACAGAGATCTAAGGAAGGGTTATACTTCCCATTCTCAATCATATTAATCGTTTGCCTGGAAACTCCAATACTTTTTGCCAAAGCCAATTGAGAAAGACCAAGATTGACTCTGTATTCTTTCACCCGGTTCACTTGGCACCTCCTAAATGTAAATGTGTCAAATATATTTGATACATTTATTTTACAATACTAGTTGTCAGATGTCAACTATATTTGACATCATTTCCTAAAATTATTTTCTCGACTTTATAAGAATTAAAAAACGATAGACTTGATAGCTATCGTTGTGATTTCTTTTATATACTATTTAGAGGTTTCTTCCGATACTTCAATATTCCCAATCACCCAATTGGACATCTTTTTGCCTTTGTCTTTATAAGGGTTGGGAGGAAACAAGGTAAACGGAGGAATGCTGGCATCTGGGAAGAATAGTTCTACGCTTATCGTTCGCTCGCGATTATGATTGACGTAGGCTGTAAAATAGATGTGGTAATGTCCACTCACATCACCACCATTATCATACTCTCCTCTAGCAGTATTTGGTAAGAGCGTCACAGATTGTATGCCCTGCTTTTCTTGGGTTAAGTGTGCGATGATCTCACTCTTAATAGCAGCCTCATGATTTCTGACAAAATTCCCATCATCACTATATCCAGGATGCTCACTAAGAGAATAGAAAATAATGACCATCAGAAAAGGTAGGGAAACTAAAAAAATAATCAGCTTATTCGATTTTAACATGGGGTCCTCATCCTACTTATAAAAAATCTTGACCCAATCCTGCTTTGCACTGAGTATACGAGCAACATACACTGTATGCTTCTCAATATAATAAAATGCGAGATAGTTCTCTATTGGCATATAACGATAGGGTTTCCCATCATTCGTCATCTCACCATAGCCCCGGCTTGATACCAGAGGACAGGCTTCTGGAAACAGTTCTAGGGTCTCAAGAGCACTTAATAGCAAATCAACTTTGCCATCTGCAGCTTGCTGGCTATAAAAATTCACAAGAATATAGTCGTGAATGCCACGCAAGTCCTGCTTAGCTCGATCTGTAAGGAAGACCTGATAGCGTTTCAACTTAGTCAAGACCAAATTCCTTTCTCACATCGGCTACAGAAGTGACTTTCCCTTGAGCAATTTCCTGGTGCCCAACTAAAATCTCCTTCTTCAAATCCTCAAAGGCCACTTGATACTGCGTGTTCTGCAAATCACTTGAAACAAATTCTCTTGGATCCACAGTCCCGTTAGCAATTTTTCGAAGTGCTGCATTTAGGACATCTGACACAGAAATTTTTTCATCAGCAAGTACCTCTTTTGTTTTCTGGTAAAACATCTCATCTGCTCGAAAATTCACTGCTTTCGTGTTTGCCATTTCTACCTCTCCTTTGTACATACAATTTGTATATACATTCTACCATACGAAAGAGAAGGGATTCAAGTGAAAAATGGATTCTTCTTTCACTAAATCTAATTAAGAGATACCGTTAGTTAATCTATATTCTTTCTCTCGTGTCAACTGATACCTCTTAGAATCAACAATTTAAGTAGATTCCACATCTTAATTTAACAACTCCAAGTAATTGTAGTCAATTATATTAGATATATTTTATTAATTTCTTTATAGTAAATTCCTATTTCTCTAGCCAAAAGAACGCTTGGTTTAACATCTCTTTTGTTTGTCCAATGATACACGGTCCATGAGAAATAATAATATTCTTAGGTTCCCATTTCTTTATTTTATGATAACTCTTCAATGCTTGTTTTTTACCAAATAAAAAAGTCATTCTTAAATCTCTTGGTGTTTTACCATTTGGATAGTGATTATCACCTATTTTTAACAGTAGCTTTTCAAAAATCGATAAATTTTCTGTTTCTATGTTTTCAATAAGATCCGTTAAAATTAGAGTTGAACTTTCAGTATGGAAAAAAACAACCTCTTTCACGTAAAAACTTCCCTCAAATGTTGTAAAACAAATTTCCTCGTTCCAATTGGCTTTCTCTAGTTCATGACCATAATATAAATTCATTCCCGATTTTCTGGCACGCTTTTGAACACCACTAGCTAGCCATACTTCTGCTTCCGGAAATAGTTCGTGCCACTCATTTATATAACTATAATGTAAGACATTGGGTGCAATAAGGTGTTTTACCTCACCTAATTGCTTGATTTCAAAAAGTAAATTATCACTAGGCTTAATCGGCGAATGCACCCAAAGACCACCATTCTGCAGACGGATAACTGTCATTCTAGTTGAAAAAGGCACTTTGAAGAGTTTGAAATTCATCAGTACTTCTTCCCCATCTACAATCCAGAGGTTATCTGCTATCTTTTTTAAGGAATTGAGCGGACTATATTTTTTGACTTCCATGAAACTCTGCTTTCTAAATTAATAAAGTATAATCAATCGTTATTCTCCAAAAATGGTACCACCAAATCAACCCACTCTTGAGGTAGATAAGCTGATAAATAGCCGTGGTTATAGCCCTTTGCTTCATACAGAATCGTGTTGGGATGTAGCTGCTGAAATAATTTCGCGGATGCTTTCACACAGTTCAATTCTTTTTCACCGTAGATATACAGAACCTGCGCCTTACTAGCAGAAATCGTCTCCTTCAACTTGTAACGCCCCATATAGGTTTTGTAAATGGTCACCAATGTTTTGATAGGCATCCTTGGCAGATCCTCCAAATAATAAGCTTTTATTTCCTCCGGATAAGCCAGTTTAGGATAGAGTTTGTTCATCATGCTTAATTGAAGTTTGCAAGAAAATTTACTGAACATCAATTTACCAAATAGAGCTACTAGAAAGATGCTGATTTTAGCTAACCTTGGTTGAGGAATACAGAGGCTTCCGTCTATGATGACCTTCTCAGCTATCTCGCTGTCTAATGACAAAAGCTCCATGGCAATTTGACCTCCGAGCGAAACACCACCGATCGCAAACAGCTTCCCACCACATTTTGCTTTGACATAGTCTAGGATCTCCAAAGCAGAATCTTCAGTAGAAACATAATCGAGTGGATATTCTTCACCGTGGCCATTCAAAGTGGGCAGAATAACGCGGTATTCTTCTGACAAGATCCGCGCTTGACGAAGATAATTCCACCAAGAACTGCCACCGCCATGTATCAGCAAGATAGAAGGCAAATTCTTATCCCCAAATTCATGGAATTTCATGTTTAGACTCCTTACTTTAGGACTTTCACTTGCTAAATCCTTGTTTAATCAGCTCGTAGAAGCAAAGCTACACACTCCACGTGTCCTGCTTCATGTAATTGAACACTAGTTTCCTTGAACTCTTTGGTATATTTTTGGCTCATTTGGACATCTCCTTTGGTTAGATACTATTCTACCAAAACGTGTCCATAAAATCATACTAACATCAGTTCACTTACTTTGACAAAGTGGAGGTATCTATCCTCAAGACCCTCAATGCATTCCATACTGCTAGTAGCGTTACACCAACATCTGCAAAGATGGCCTCCCACATATTAGAAATTCCCAATCCACTTAGAACCAAGAAAATTAGTTTAACTACAATAGCCAAGGTCATGTTTTGTTGGGCTATTCTGACTGTCTTTTTTGCCAGTCGAATGACTTGAGGAAGTTTTCCAAGGTCATCATCCATCAGTACAACATCTGCTGATTCAATGGCTGCGTCCGAACCTAGCCCTCCCATAGCAATACCAACATCTGCCCTAGCAAGAACCGGTGCATCATTCACCCCATCTCCAACAAAGGCAACAGCCTGCTGAGACTGAGTCAGAATTTCCTCAAATGTACTCACCTTATCCTGAGGCAAGCAATCTCCAAATGCATCATTAAAGGCAAATTGCTGTGCAAATTCATCAACCACTGCCTGACGATCGCCTGAAAGGAGAACCGTCTTTTTAATTCCGACTGCCTGTAAATCCTTCAAGGCCTCGATGCTCGTCTCCTTCACTTGGTCTGTGATAAGGAAATAGCCTAGAAAATGACTGTCCTCTGCCAAATAGAGAACTGTTCCTGTGCTGTCAATAGCTGGATAAGCAATCCCTTGAACTTCCATTAATCTAGCATTCCCAAGATAGAGCTGTCTGCCATCTACCCTACCGGACATGCCCTGCCCTGGTAGCTCGGTAATCTGACTCACCCTATTCTCGTCCACTTCCTGTCCATAGGCTGTTCGAATAGAGTTTGCGATTGGATGATTGGAATAGCTTTCCAGATGGGCAGCGAGGTACAGAATATCATCCTCGACACCTTCTGCGTTGACAACGGTATCCACCGCAAAGATACCTTTTGTAATTGTCCCCGTCTTATCAAATACGACCGTATCCAACTTGGCAAGAGCCTCTAAATAATTCCCACCTTTCACTAAGACACCTAATTTAGATGCTCCCCCTAGCCCGCCAAAGAAACTCATTGGTACCGAAACCGCAAGAGCACAAGGGCAAGAAATGACTAAAAAGGTAAGTGCCCGATAAAGCCAAGTCGACCACTCCCCTAAACCAAGCAAGGGAGGCAGGCTTGCAAGCAGAAAAGCGATTCCGACAACCACTGGTGTATACACACGCGAAAAACGTGTGATCATCCGTTCCGTCTCCGCTTTTTTATTGCTTGCATTTTCAACTAATTCCAAAATTTTGTTGACCGTTGATTGCGAAAAAGTCTTACTCACTTCAATTACCAATGGACTAGTCAAATTGATCACACCACTTGTAATGTCCTCACCAACGCCAATTTCCCTAGGCAGTGATTCTCCTGTCAAGGCTGACGTATCCAGAATAGAACGACCTTCTCTGACCAGACCATCTAGGGGCACCTTCTCCCCAGGCTTAACTAAAATATGGTCCGCAACCCTTACTGTTTCAGGGTCTACTTGAACGGTTTCTCCCCCCTCTAGTCTCCAAGCCTTATCCGACCGAATATCCATCAATCGTGCAATGGACTGACGAGATTGAGAGGTGGCCTTATCTTGGAAATACTCCCCAATCTGATAAAAAAGCATGACGGCTACTGCCTCTGGAAATTCTCCCAAGAGAAAGGCTCCTAAGGTCGCGATACTCATCAAAAAGTTTTCATCAAAAAGATTACCACGTTGAATATTTTGAACCATCTTGATAAGAACCTTATGGCCGATAATGATATATAGGGTCAGATAATAGACCAGACGAATCCAGAAATACTCCTCTGGCAGGAAAAAGCCGAAGGCAAATAGAATCATAACAGCAAGTAGCAGCTCTTTCGCCCAATCTCGTTTTTCTGGAAGTGCCTCTTCCTTTTTCTCACTGATAACTTCGATTCCAGGTTCAATAGCATCCACCAAGTCAATAATTTCCTTATCTATCCCATCTTCGCTTTTTGTTTCCAAAATCAGCTTTTGAGCTATCAGATTGACAGTGGCAGATTCTACCTGCTCCAATTGATTGACAGCACGTTCAATCTTAGCAGCACAATTGCCACAGTCAATTCCTCGAAGTTCATACTCTTTCTTCATGTTTTTCCTCTTTCAAATGTTTCAGTGTCAAAGACAAGACTGCTGCGACATGATCGTCCGCAAGTTCATAATAGGTCATCCTTCCTTTTTTCTCCCCCTTGACCAATTGGCAGTCCCGCAGATAGCGTAGTTGGTGAGAAATAGCAGACTTGGTCATCTGTAACGCAATCGCTAAGTCTCCGACACAAATTGGATTTTGCCGTACTGCTTGTAAAATCCACAAACGAGTTGGGTCAGAAATCGCCTTAAAAAAATTGGACATATTTAGCAATGTAACGGTATCAAACTCCGTCTCATGGACCCCTTGAATTAAATCTGGATTACAAGCTGTTAAACACTGTGACATATTTTCTATTCCTCCTATACTAAAGTTGTATCAAGTAACATCATGATTAGAAATCCGGCCATAACCCCACTTGTCGCAATATCGGTATTCTTGTGCTCTTGAGCACCTGGCACAAGTTCTTCCACTGCAACATAAATCATGGCTCCCGCCGCAAATAAGAGAGCATAAGGTAGTAGCTGGGTCATAGACATAACAGCATAGGCCCCTAAAACAGCTGCAATCGACTCAACAATCGCTGACATGGCGCCATAGTAGAAAGCTGATTTCCTACTTCGCCCTTCTACCCGTAGTGGCAAGGACAAGGCAGAGCCTTCTCGAATATTTTGGATGCCAATTCCCAAGGCCAATCCAAGGGCACTCATTCACGTAAAGGAAAGTCTAGTTGCGAGATTTGCCACACTAGCAAATGCCACACCAACTGCTAAGCCCTCTGGTATATTATGAAACACTACCGCCAGATAAAGCAGCATGGTCTTTGATAAGGGTCTTTTGGGATTCAAAATCCCTTCCTTATCACTCATCTGATGATTCAAATGTAGGTCGGGAACCAAATAATTAATAAAGCGGATAAATAAGCCCCCGACAATAGAACCAACAGCCGTCGTCAACCAGTAAAATCTGTTCGTAGCTATTGACTGGCTATAGTCCAAAGAAGGGACAAGCAAAGGCCAGACTGCCGCTGCCGTCATAATGCCCGCTGCCAAGCCCATCATCATATCCATGAATTTTTGATGAATGGTTTTGACAAAAAAGACCAAACTAGCACCGATAAGGGTACAAAACCAGTTGAATAAGCCAGCTAATAAAGCTTGCATTACTGGTGATAGAGAAGAAAAATTACATCTCATACCTCAATAATCGATGATTCAGTTGAACAACCACTCAACTATTATCATTATAGTTGAACACTCGCTCAATTGTCAAGGAAGAAAGTAAAAAAGCTATGAGAAATCCCCATAACTTTGTAAATTATTGAAGCAATCTCGTGTTCTTAGAGAATATCACAATGCCATAAAAAGCCCAAAGGACTATTTGGAATTATCATATCATATAACGCTTCGACACAATTTAACGATTACTATATTGAGAAACAAACTTTACTCCTCAAGAAAGTTAGATGTTCCCAATGCTATCCGTAAGAGTACTTAAAACCTTGAAACATACTGATTTCAAGGTTTTTATAACGTGTTATTGTATCACCTAATTTCTACTGATTTCCATAGATCAAACCTTTCGTGATTTTTTCATATAGGTGGGTACGTTTCTATTCCCTCAAACTCCTTGTCAATGGAAATAAAAACGTACCCACAGTGTAAATGGAAATAGAATTTGAGAATTCCTAACTATCACTTCCACTCACTCCAAAAATTACTTACTCTAATACTTCCCCACCATAAAGCAAAAAGCCTTGCAATCAAGGCTTTTCATTATCCCTTTCGTTCAAAGGTTCTAGGCTTTTACGAGCAAAGCTACACACTCCACGTGGTGCGTTTGCGGACTCAAAAGGTTTGGGAAACCTTTTGAGGTTTAGCTACGTTTCACTAACAAACTTACACACTCGACATGATGCGTCTGCGGAAAAAGATCCACCGGTTGTACTTTCTTCAATTCATATCCCAATTCTTGGTAGAGTTTGATATCACGCGCCATGGTTGCTGGGTTACATGAGACGTAAGTAATCTTCTCAGGTTGCATGGCAACACTGGCTTTGATGAAGCTTTCAGTCAAGCCCTTACGTGGTGGATCCACAATGATGACGTCTGGTTTGATGCCATTCTTACTCCACTTAGTCATGGCATTTTCAGCTGAATCAGCCACATAGTGGGCATTGGTGATGCCATTTATACTAGCATTCTTCTGGCTATTCTCTACCGCTTCTGGGATGACTTCGACACCATAAACATCCTTAACATGCTTAGCGACAGATAAACCAATAGTCCCGATTCCTGAGTAGGCATCAATGACCACATCCTCTTCACTTAACTCCGCAAAGTCAATGGCTGTCTGGTAGAGCTTCTCTGCCATTTCGGTATTGACCTGGTAAAAGGCTGGTCCAGAGATTTGAAATCTATTCCCCAACATTTGGTCCGTAATGTAATCTTGACCATAGAGAACTCGCCATTCTTTTCCAAAAATGGCATTAGTATTCTGGTCATTGATATTTTGCATAACTGATACGATTTCTGGGAACTGCTTGATGACTTGTTCAATCAACTGTTCAACTCGAAAAATTTTAGGACGAGTGGTGACCAAAATGACCATGATTTCTCCAGAATGATGTCCTCGACGAACGACAAGGTTACGAATCAAGCCGGACTGTTCCTTCTCATCATAGGGTTTTAAGTCATAGCGACGAAGCAAATCACGTAAAGCCACAATAACTTGGTCAATCACTGGATCTTGGATATAAAAATCTTCAATCGGCATCAAATCATGAGAGTTCTTCCGAAAGAAGCCTGTTTCGACCTGACCATTGACACGACGGACAGGGACCTGGGCCTTATTGCGATACTGGACAGGATGGTCCATCCCCAAGGTCAGGGGCACTTCCATATCAGTGATTCCCGCCATCTTGTAGAGGCTATCCTTGACTTGTTTGGCCTTGAATTTCAGTTGCTCCGGATAAGCAAGGTGGCCCAAGTCGGCGATTCCGCTTCGTAAATAGGCAAGATCAAGCTCTTCATTACGATGAGGAGATTTTTCTAGGTACTCCTCTACTTTTCCGTAGCCAATCTTTTTGTTGACCTTGAGTACGCGCATGCGGATGATTTCTCCAGGTAGTGCATTCTCCACAAAAAAGACCAGGCCATCGACCTTAGCCACTCCAGCTCCTTCGTGGGTCAAATCGACAATTTCAACTTCTACAATCTCATTTTTCTTTAACATCGTTTTCTATCTTTCTACAAATTAAAAGGGGTGGAGTCCAAAACTCCTATCCCCTTATTATATCATCTCAGTCCCATTTGGTACAATTTCTTTTTATAAGCATCGAAATCGACGAGCAAGCCTTGGCCACCATACATATCGTAGGCATCGACCCAATCCCCATTTTCTGGGATGGTCACGCGTTCCATTCCTTTACCGGCACTACCGACCAGTCCAATCCCATTTGTCAATAGGAAGGAGAAAGGTACATTGGTAGACGTCATAGCAAAGACTTTCCCAAGAGCTTCTGATCCCGTAAAGAGTTTGGTTGGATCCTTGATCTGATGCATGATAGCAGACATGACCTCTTGCTGGCGACGGGTCCGACCAAAGTCTCCTTCATCGTCCTTACGGAAACGCGAGTAATTGAGAAGGGTCCGGCCATCCATCCGTTGTTTGCCAACCTTGATGGTTTGCTGCGGAACGACACCGTCTTTCATGTTCAAATCGTCAGGCACTTCCACCTCACTGACCTTTTCACCATTAATCGTTGAGAATTTGGCATCCATCTCAACCCCATTTGGAAAGAGGGTATCAATGGCTGTCGCAAAGGTTTTGAAATCGACCATGGCATAATATTGGATGTCAATGTCAAAGTTGTCCTTGAGCATCTGACGGACCAATTCAGCGCCTTGGTTATTGTTTTGCTCTCCAATAGTAAAGGCAGTGTTCAGTTTTTGATCATAGTAGCCGTCATACCCTGGAATATTTTGCTGGCTGACCCCATCGATATGGACCAATGTATCCCGCATGAAGCTGACCATCTTGATCTTGCCTTCTTTGTTATTGACATTGACCACCATGATGGAGTCTGTCCGGGTTTCATCTGACTTCTCACCGATCCGACCATCTGTCCCCAAGATGAGGATATTCACCCCGTCTCGTGACTTCTTGCCGTTAAATTTCTCAACGACAGCCGGTTTGGCATCTGGACCTGTTGGCTTACTGTTCAGGCCTTTCACAAACATGAAGACCATGCCCCCAATAATGAGCAGGAAAAAGAGAGCAATCCACTTGAGGATCCGCTTGACACGAACCTTTTTCCGAGGTTTTTTTGGCTGATTTTGAGGAGGGACGGCCGCATTTTTCTTTGACTTTTGTGAGCGCGATTGGTAGACAGGAAGATCACCAATCGGTTCAGCAATCTCCCCTCGCACTTCTTCCAGCTCATCTGGAACTTCCTCTTCCTCAAAGGCACGTGGTGTATCGGTCTCCTCTACGAAAGCACCTTGGCTTTTTTTGAGAAGGTAATTGTATTCTAGTTGTTCACGTTCATTTAGATAATGATAATTGGAGTGTAAATAGTCTAATCGTCGTTTTTCATGATAGGTTAAATATTCCAAATCTCTACTCATTACTGTTCTATTTCCTTCTCATTTACTGTATATACTGGATACTGGCCAAACACTTTGACCGCAATCTCCATAGCCGAAAGTTCCTCAAAGGCAAAATGAATCCATTCTTCTTTTTCCATGAGGAGATCAATAATAAAAAAATACTCCCCAAGCGCTGTTTTTAGCGGTCGACTCTCAATTTTTGTCATATTGATATTCCGCCAGGAAAAAGTGGATAAGGCCTTATAGAGGGCTCCTGGTTGATTGCTCGGTAGGGTCAAGGCCAGACTGACCTTGTCCTCTGTATGATGCAAGCTTGTAGGCATTTCTACAGCTTTTTTTCCTAGGATCCAAAAACGAGTGTAATTCGCCGCCATTTCTTGGATGTCCTTGTGCTGCACATGTAGTTGGTACTCGTGGGCTGCACTAAGGGGCGCGATAGCTGCGATGGTTTTCTCCGGATGCAGGGAAACATAGCGGGCTGCATAAGCCGTCGAGGCCGTCATTTCAAGCTTGGCTTTTGGATAATATCGGTCAATAAAAGACTTCCCCTGTGCCAAGGCCTGAGGATGGGAATAAATCTCGTGAATGGGACGGTCTTTTTTAGCCACGAGTAGCTGTTGTTGGATGGGATAGACGATCTCCGCAACAGCCTGAATGTCTCCGTGGTGGAAGAGATAATCGATGGTTTCGTGTACACTGCCCTCGATGGAATTCTCCACTGGGACAACAGCAGCATCCACTGCTTCTTGTTCAAAGGCTTTTAAGAGCTCGGTCAAGCTTTCATAGGGGATCAATTCATCATTTAGAAAGGCATGACTGGCTACGCCATGGGTAAAAGAACCTTTAGGTCCTAAGTATCCTACAAGCATCGAATCTTCTCCGCAATTTCTTCTGGTGTCAGATTACCCGTCTCGATCGTATGGGTCGCACAAGACTCGTACAAGGGAAGGCGGTAATCATATAATGCTTTTAATTCATTTTTAGATTGGTTAAAAAATAAGGGCCTCTGATGGGTCTTATCTGCTTGCAAGCGCTGATACAAGGCCTCAAAATCAAGTTTTAAAAAAATATTGTATGGGTTGGTTTTTAAAAGTTCCAGATTTTCCTGACGCATGACCAAGCCACCACCCGTCGAAATAACTCCACCTTTTTCGTGCAGTAGGCGCTTTAAGAGAGCCGTTTCTTGAGAACGAAAGTTCTCCTCACCATAAGTAGCAAAATACTGAGCCACAGGCATGCCTAGTTCAAGCACCAATTCAGCGTCCATATCATGAAAATTTGGGTCCAGTAAGCGGCCAATCGTTGTTTTACCAGCCCCCATAAATCCCAATAAAATTTTAGGCATCTTGTAAGGCCTCCAAATCATTGAAGAAACTTGGGTAACTGGTATTGATGGCTTCCGCACGGTCTAAATATACATCGCCATCTTGCACAAGAAGCGCTGCAATAGCAGCCATCATCCCAATCCGGTGATCGCCATAAGTTGCTAACTGGGCACCGTGTAAGGGAGTTGGCCCTGTGATCACCATCCCATCTGGGGTTGGTTGAACATTCGCCCCCATCGCGTTTAAGCTATCCGCAACGACTTGAATACGGTCCGTCTCTTTCACTCGAAGTTCTTCAGCATCGGCAATGATGGTCTGGCCATTGGCCTGTGTGGCTAATAGGGCAATAATCGGCAATTCATCAATCAAACGTGGAACCAGCTCACCTTTGATCACCGTAGCGTTTAAACTGGATGTTTCAACCACTAAGGTAGCAGATTTGGCGAAATCATCCTGATCTTCTATCGTCACCTGTCCACCCATCTGCGCGATCACATCTAAAATCCCTGTACGGGTTTGGTTCATCCCAACATTTTCTAGAACAATTCGACTATTGGGAACGATCAAACCTGCCACCAGCCAAAAGGCTGCACTTGAAATATCACCTGGAACGACAACTGTCTGAGCTGTAAACTCTTGACCACCTTGAATCGTGATGGTTTTCCCGTCTACATCAATCTGTCCGCCAAACTGACGGATCATATCTTCTGTATGGTCACGCGTTTTTTCCTTTTCGATAATTGTCGATTGACCATCTGCTTGTAAGGCTGCAAAAATCAAAGCAGACTTGACTTGAGCAGAAGCCACAGGTAATTGATAAGAAATAGGCTGTAGCTGCGGATTTCCCTGAATGGTTAGAGGCGGGAGATCTCGCTTACCTTGCCCAGCTAGAACAACCCCCATTTGACGCAAAGGCTGAGCAATCCGGTCCATGGGACGCTTGGACAAGCTGTCGTCTCCAATCATGGTAGCCGAGAAGTCCTGTCCAGCTAGCACTCCAGAAATCAGACGCATGGAAGTGCCAGAATTCCCCATATCTAGGGGATTTTCTGGAGCAGACAGCCCATGAAAGCCACGGCCTTGAATCCTGATCACTTCTCCATCATCCACAATAGAAACGCCTAAATCTCGAAAGACCTGAATCGTAGAAAGAACGTCTTCTCCACGCAAGATATCCTGAACGATCGTTTGCCCTTTGGCAATACTTCCAAAAATAATCGAACGATGGCTGATAGACTTGTCACCCGGTACACGGATGGTTCCATTTAACCCTTTGCTGCCGGTTGCTAATTTCATTCCATTCTCCAGAGCGCTTTTCCTCATATTCTATCATAAATATGGCAGTTATTCAATTTTTGTCCAAAAATTTGGAACAAAAAACGAATGTTTCCTAGCTTCTTTTGATCTAGTGGCGAACGAAAATACCAGAGTGAATTCACAACTCTGGCAGCATTTTTATTTATATAAATCATCAATCGGTTCAAAGATGATTTTTTCAAGATCTCCAAGATAAATGGACAATTGTTGCTGTTTGGTAAAGAATTCAGTCACAAGAGGACTTGATTGAATCTTATCCATATAGTCCTTCATTTCCTGTTGGACAGCTTCTGTTGGTACTTGTCCAGACTGCATCAAACCTTGCAATTGTTTTTGAAAAGCTAGGTATTCATCAAACAAAGCCTTTGCTTCTGGGTCTGCTTCAATCGCTTGCTTGCTTGCTACAACAGCCTTGTATTCAGGCAGGTCTCGCAGAGTCCGCGAGAGTTCATTTGCTAGATCATAAATATTTGCCATTTCGTTGGCTCCTTTACTGATAAGATACCTCTATTATACCGTTTTTTCCTTTATTTTCCTTAAATGAAGCTGGCATCTACTTCCAATCCTTCTGAAGGCCTAGCGAGCCAGTACGGTATAAGACGTTGCTTTTTGGATCAACTCTTGGGCGCGCTTTTGATCCTCCGCCTGTCGAAAGGTTAGCTGTAAAATCCCGTGGATATCTTCGCGATTTTCTTCATTGATATGGATATTGACCAAGGAAATCCCTTGTAGAAGTTGCAAAATCTCAAGAATGACACCTTCCTTATCTGGCACATCGATAAAGAGATGATAGGCGCTATCGCGCCCAGCAGGCTGATGGATCTGCATTTCTTGTCGGTGCTTTCGCCCTTCTTGGAAAAATGTCCAAATGGCCTCTTGATTATCTGCTTGAATGGTCTCAGCCACCTGATCCAAGCGATCTTTGAAATCAGCGATCCGCTCTAAAATCGCATGAGGGTTGGACAAGAGAATAGAGGTCCACATGCCTGGCTCACTTTCTGCAATCCGAGTCATATCCCGAAAACCACCAGCCGCAAAACGGTTTGCCAGGGGATGCTCCTCTCCATAAGCCACTGCTTGCTCGACCAGGGTTGTTGCTAAAAGATGAGGAAAATGGCTGATCTGGGAGGTGACCCGATCGTGTTCCTCCGCATCAATTTCGATAAAGCGAGATCCCAGTCCACACAGCAATTCTTTTATCTCCTCTATTGTGCCGGCCTTGGTTTGACTTGATGGGGTAAAAATATAATAGGCATTTTCAAATAAGGTTGCATCCGCTGCGGCAGCACCTGTCTTGTGGCTGCCAGCCATGGGGTGCCCTCCGACAAAGCGAATAGCTTGATCCCGAAAGACTTGGTCTTCATGGGCCACAATTTCAGCTTTGGTAGAACCCACATCCGTCACCAGCACTTGGTTTTTCAGTGTCAATCGGGCCAGAATATCCAGATAGGACTTGGTTTGCTTGATGGGAAGGGCCAAGATAATCACATCCGCCAAAGGAGCAAAGGCTGCGAAATCATCCGTCACTTGATCCACCATTCCTCTTTCAAGGGCGATGATACGTGAGGCTTCACTACGATTGTAACCAAGAATGGTCAGGTTTGGGTGGGCTCTCTTAATCGCTAGTGCGAGGGAAGTACCGATCAGGCCCAGACCTGCTACATAAACAACTTTCTTTTCCAATGGAAAACTCTTTCTTCTAAAAATTCTTCGTAAATTCCCGGTGCTTGGCAACAGCTCCTTTCAATTCTTCCATGTTATCGGAAGAGAATTTTTCCAGCACTTCTGTAGCAAGAACCGTTGCCACCACTGCTTCCATCACCACACCTGCAGCTGGCAGAGCCGTTGGGTCGCTACGCTCAACTGTTGCCTTATATGGCTCATGGGTTTCAATATCCACACTCATCAAGGGTTTGTAAAGAGTCGGAATAGGCTTCATGACACCACGAACTAGAAGGGGCTCTCCGTTAGTCATGCCCCCTTCAAAACCACCTAAATTGTTGGTCCGACGGGTATAGCCGGCTTCTTTAGACCAGATGATTTCATCCATGACTTGACTACCTTTTAGGCGGCCCGTTTCAAACCCAAGACCAAACTCCACTCCCTTAAAGGCATTGATAGACACCACACCTTGAGCGATTTTGGCATCCAATTTTTTGTCCCATTGCACGTAGGAGCCTAGTCCAACAGGCACACCACCAATAATGGTTTCCACGATTCCACCGATGGTATCGCCATCTTTTTTCACTTGGTCAATGTAGGACTTAACAGCTTCTTCTTGTTCTGGGACAACAATCGAAACTTCCGACTTAGATGCCTTTTCCTTGATTTCGGAAACGGTTAGATTTTCAGGAACGGCAATCTCGATTCCTCCAAAATTGACAATGTGACTCGCTACTTCCACACCGATTTCTTCTAAAATCCGTTTGGCAACGGCACCAATAGCGACGCGCATCGTGGTCTCACGGGCAGATGAACGCTCTAAGGAATTACGAAGATCATCAAAACGGTATTTCATCCCTCCGACTAGATCGGCATGTCCGGGGCGTGGCTTGGTGATCTTGCGCAGATTTTTCTTTTTCTCTTCGACCGGTGCCACATTCATAATCTCCAACCATTTTTGGTGGTCCAAATTGGTCACATTTAGGGTAATCGGACCACCCATGGTCAAGCCATGACGGACTCCCGATGTAATCTCGACCCGGTCACTCTCGATTTTCATCCGTGCTCCCCGACCATAGCCACCTTGGCGGCGTTTGAGTTCTTTATTAATATCTTCTTCTGATAAGGGAAGTCCCGCTGGAACGCCCTCAATAATGGCGGTTAGCCGAGGTCCATGGGACTCACCTGCTGTCAAATATCTCATATCGACCTTATTCCTTTCTTTCTAAGAATTCCTTCATTTCTTGAAGAGGGATTTGATGAATCGCTGCTTGACCTAATTCTGGCACAATCACTAGTTTTAAGCTATTCCCACGCGCTTTTTTGTCATGAGTCAAGGCTTGATAAAGGGTTTCTGGATCCCAGTGCTCATAGGCCACCGGAAGTCCAAATTTCCGACACATTTCTTCGATTTGTTGGCTGATTCCCTTTGGCATCAAGCCCTTTTCTTCAGCGACTCGTGAGAGCTGCACCATACCCATACTAACAGCTTCTCCGTGCATGACCTGTCCATAGCCCGCTGTCGCTTCAATGGCATGCCCAATGGTATGACCAAAATTGAGATAGAGTCTAATCCCATTGTCCAGCTCATCAGCCACCACATGGTCGCGCTTGACCAGACAAGAACGAGAAATGATGCTCTCGGCATGCTCTAAAATACTTTCGACAGAGCCATCCATCGTTTCCAACTCTTGCCAAAGTTCCGTATCTTGGATGAGACCGTACTTGATCACTTCGCCCATCCCCTCGATCAATTCGCGCCGACCTAAGGTACTCAACACATCAGGATCAATGAAGACACCGTCCGGTTGGGCAAAGGTGCCCACCATGTTTTTGGCAAAGGCGGTGTTGACTCCAGTCTTTCCACCGATAGAAGAGTCCACCTGGGCGGTCAAGCTAGTCGGAATCTGAACAAAGGAAATTCCCCGCATATAGGTAGAAGCCGCAAAGCCAGCCAAATCACCGACTACGCCACCACCAAGAGCGACGATTCCATCACTGCGCGTCATGCCCTCAGTGGCTAGAAATTCATAGACCTTGGATACAGTGGTCAGATTTTTCCGCTCCTCACCTTCGAGAAATTCAAAGTGCGCCACCTGAAAGCCGGCCTCCTTGATACTCGCCTCAACCGTAGAAGCATAGAGCTTGGCCACGTGGTTATCTGAAATGATCGCTACCTTTTTCTCTCCCCAAAGAGAGCGGAGCCAAGTCCCAACCCGCTTGAGGCCACCTTTTTCAATCACAATCTCATAGGGATGTCCTGGAATGGCTACTGTTACCTTCATGGGAATCTCCTTTCTGCTTTCTCTTTGTAACTATCTTATCATGAAATAGAACACTTGTCTTATTAAAAATGAAAAAAGGGAGACCAGACTGATCTTTCAGACATCAATCTGGTCCCACCTTCAGGTGGATGCTGTTTAAGCATGTATTGTTTAGGATTTCGTTTCATGAACAAATTGCTGGTATTCATTTGTCATGGCCTTCCAGACAGCTTCTGTCGGAAAGTTTTTTTCTGTCATGTATTCAAAAGCTGCTTGAGCTTGGTAAAAAAGCATCCCCAAACCATTCAATGTATGGTTTCCCTGCTCCCTCCCAAGTTTGAGAAAGGGGGTAGCTGCAGGATAATAAGCCATATCTGCGATGAAGGCATGAGGTGGAAAACTAAGATGAGGCCCTATCGGAAGAGAGTGACCATCCATCCCTACTCCTGTCGCATTTAAGATCAGGTCTGCCTGATCAAAAGATGCTTGTAGGTCTTGATCATTTTCGATAGACCCAAGCTGAATCGAAACACCAAAAGCCTTTTCGAGGCCCTCAAGAGTAGCCTGGTAGTATGTCAAACGCTCTTTTCTAACAAAAACCGTGATTTGTTTGACCCCGAGCTTGATTGCCTGGGAAATGATGGCAAGCGCAGCACCACCTGCACCTAAGAGAACCAAATTTTTCCCTTGAATTGAAAAATCATTTGGCAAACTGCGGAAAAAACCAATCCCATCGGTATTATAACCTTTGAGTTTGCCATCTCTCTGGACAATGGTATTGACAGAGCCAATCGTTAGGGCTAATTTATCAATTTGGTCCAAAAAAGGTAGGACCTTTTGTTTATAGGGCATCGAAATATTGGCGCCCAGCATGTCTAAATGACGAATCTGAGCGATGGTGCTTTCTAGATCTTCTTCAGCTATATCCCAGGCCAGATAAACCGCATTGGTATCTGTTAGTTCATAGGCTAGGTTATGGATAAAAGGAGAGATGCTATGGCGAATAGGACGGGCAATCACAGCGGCCATCCGAGTATAGCCATCAATCTTCATTCAGTAACTCCCGAATCCGTCTCATATTTTCAAGCGGAATTTGACCAGGGGCGCTTTCTTCACCAACACTGGCAAAAGACCAAGAAGAACCTGTCAAATCAGCAGTCAAACGCGAAATTTTACCGACCTTCCCCATCGAGATAGTCACATAGTCTTGCTCCGGATTGAGGGTCTTAAAGCCACGCGTATAGTTCATCAAATCAAGCACTTCTTGCTCATTGTGGGCCATGACCGATACCTTGACCAATTTTGGAGATAAGCTGGTTAATTCTGATAAGATCTCCATCATATTCTCCGGTGTTTCTTGGAAATTATGGTAGCTCAATACCAGATTTGAAAATTCAAGCATCTGTTCGAAAACTTCACGATGGCTATAAAATTCGAAATCGATATAATCTGGGTGATAAATTGATTGGATATCCTGGATAATGGCCAGGTATTCTTCACTCGTGAGATCAATCTGTCCACCTTCTCCACGTGTCCGTAGGGTGAACAAAATCTCCCGCCCAGCAAATTTTTCAAAGACTGCAGGAGCAACCGTCAGGATCTCATTTTTATCTAAAAAGTCCGCGCGCCACTCGATGACATCAGCACCATCATAACGCGAACGATCTAGTTGTTGCGCCTTTTCCAGCGTGCGAGGCATAATCGAAACAACTAATTTCATACATCCACCTTTATCGTAAATACTTTTAAGTAATTACTACTTTCTTCTTTCTTGTTCCATCGAAAGTCAGCAGGAAGGCCATAGGTCGCTAGATAGCGGTGCTTACGCCCTTGGAATCCCTTTTCGATTTGTTTTTTAAATTTTTCTTTATTGACATTGGCCGCATTGGTACTGAGAATCAAAATCCCACCTGGATTCAAGATCTCAAGAGCTTCCTTGACCAAGCGATGGTAATCCTTAGCGACTGAAAATGTCCGTTTTTTGTTTCTGGCAAAACTTGGCGGATCGATCACAATCACATCATAGCTCAATTCATGGCGTTTAGCATACTTGTAATAATCAAAGACATCCATGACCACAAAACGATGGTCATCTAGTGCTAGACTATTGGCAACAAAATGGGCCTCTGACAATTCACGACTGCGCTTAGCAAGATCGACCGAGGTCGTTTGTACTGCTCCACCCATCGCCGCTGCGACCGAAAAAGCCGCCGTATAAGAGAACATATTAAGCAAGGATTTACCAGCAACCAAGCCATCCACAAGACTAGCTCGTACCTCATGCTGATCGAGAAAGATTCCCGTCATCAAGCCATCATTTAGAAAGACCTGATAAGAAACCCCGTTTTCAAGAATGAGAAACTCTTTGGGTGCTTCCTCACCATAGACAAAGGCCGACTCATATTCCACACCTTTGAAACGAATCTTTTCGTAAGCTCCTCTCACTTCAGGAAAGACTACTTGAAAGGCCGCTAGAATGATCTCTTTGATCTGGAATACATAAGGGTTATACCAAGAAAAGACAACAAACTCACCATAGAGGTCAACCGTAAAACCACCAAATCCATCACCTTCTTGATTAAAAAGACGAAAGGCGGTTGTTGATGCATCAGCATAGTAAGAGCTACGATAACTCTTCGCTCTTATAAAAAGCTCCTGGAAAAAAGCTAGATCAAAGGCAAGCAGTTCACTCGTCACAAACCAGCCAATCCCTTTATTCTGTTCAGACAAATAGCCTACCCCTATAGAGTGACCGTCCCCAGCAAGAAGCTGAACAGGCTGGTCTAAGGCAGGGAGCGATTCAAAATCTTCTTTTTCAAGAAGTGATTGCCCCTGTTTGATTTTTGTTGCAACTTGACGACTGACAGTGAGTTTTTTCATAACTTCTATTATACCAAAACTCTCGTCGTTTCACAAAGCTATAATATTGTAGTCTATCCTTTTCCCTCTTCTTTCCAACAGCAATTGTGACATTTTTTCTCCCTGATCGAACACTTCAGAACATCTCCCTTACTAGAGGATTTCTTTCCTTCGATTTACACTCATTTTTTTATTTCTCCATAAAAATATGGTATACTTGTAAGTGAAAATTTTTAGGAAATAAGACAAGGAAGTAACATTTTGTGAAAAAAATTACCAATTCGATACTCAACTTCATGAGTACCAGACTAGGATTTGTCTTGACCCTTCTGTTGCTCTATTGGTTCAAAACCATGTGGGCTTATACAGTTGATTTTAATTTAGATATTCAAGGTTCTTATCAGACCTTCCTAGCGGTGATCAATCCCTTACCGATCAGCCTCCTTTTAATCGGACTGGCTCTCTACGTCAAGCGGACTAAACTTTTTTACAGCTTGGCTTTTGGGATCTATCTTCTCTTATTTGTTTGGTTGATTTCGAACTCCATCTATTATCGCGAATTTACAGATTTCGTCACAGTTAATACCATGTTGGCTTCGAGCAAAGTGTCTGCCGGTTTAGGAGCTGCGGCACTGGAATTGTTCCGTCCATGGGATGTGATTTACATTCTGGATTTCCCGATTCTAGCCTTCTTCTTCCTGAAGAAATGGATTCGTATGGACAATCGTCCCTTCAATAAACGTGCGAGTTTCGCAGTCACTTCTTTATCAGCCATGCTCTTTTCTGCCAATCTATTTTTAGCAGAGATTGACCGTCCAGAGCTTTTGACTCGTGGCTTCTCCAACTACTATGTGGTTCGTGCCTTAGGTTTGCCTGCCTTTTTAGGATACAGTGCCAATCAGACCTATGCTGCTAATAAAGAACGGTCCAAAGCATCTGAAGCGGATCTGAAGCCAGTTGAAGAATATATCCAACAACATTATGCCAAGCCAAACCCTGAATACTTCGGTATGGCAAAAGGCAGAAATGTCATCTACATTCACTTGGAAAGTTTCCAACAATTCTTGATTGACTACAAGTTGAACGTCAATGACAAAGAATATGAAGTGACGCCCTTCTTAAACTCACTCTACCACTCAAACGAAACCTTTGCCTTTTCAAACGTCTTTAACCAAGTCAAGGCCGGAAAAACATCCGACGCTGAAACCATGATTGAGACGGGGCTCTTTGGACTCAACCAAGGTTCCTTTATGGTCAACTATGGTGGAACCAATACCCAACAGGCTGCACCTTTTATTCTTTCCAAAAACGGCTACAATTCAAGTGCCGTTTTCCACGGAAATGCCGGTAGTTTCTGGAATCGAAATACAGCCTATAAACAATGGGGCTACAACTATTTCTTTGATGCCAGCTACTTCACTAAGCAAAACAGCAGCAACTCCTTCCAGTATGGCCTCAATGACAAGTACATGCTTAGAGATTCCATCAAATATCTTGAACGCTTGCAACAACCGTTCTACACGAAGTTCATTACGGTTTCCAACCACTATCCATATACAACAAGCTTATCTGGAGATGATCTTGGCTTCCCTCTTGCCAAGACGCAGGACGAAACCATCAATGGCTATTTTGCGACTGCAAACTATCTAGATTCTTCGATCAAAGCCTTCTTTGATTACCTGAAAGAATCCGGTCTTTACAAGAACTCCATCATCGTTCTCTATGGGGATCATTATGGAATATCTAACTCTCGCAATCCTTCGCTTGCACCTTTGCTCGATAAGAATTCGGAAACGTGGTCAAGCTATGACAATGCTATGCTGCAACGGGTCCCATACATGGTGGTCATTCCCGGCATGGACAAGGGTCGGATCATTGATACCTATGGGGGTGAGATTGACATGCTGCCAACCTTGGAACACTTACTGGGCATCGATTCCCAAAAATTCCTCCAAGTTGGTCAAGACATGCTATCACCTGATCACAACCAAATCGTTGCCTTCCGCTCAGCCAACTACTTTGTAACCCCAGAGTACACTAGCTACAGCGGTCGGACCTACTATACAAAAACAGGTGATGAAATCACCAACCCTGATGATAAAACCAAAGCAGACTTGGATAAGATTCGAGAAGCTGCTAACCTGCAATTGAAGATCAGCGATAGTATTCAGACAGGTGACCTCCTCCGCTTCTTCAAAGGGGATGATCTTGGAAAAGTAAACCCAGATGACTACTCCTACACTAATTCCTTCAAAGCATTGAAGAAGATTGAAAAAGAAAAAGGCGACAAATCAACCAGCCTTTATCACCAACGTGGCGATCAATCCAGTGTCGATCTCTTCAAGGCTCCAAGCTACAAAGAATTGCATCCCGAAGACGACAGTTCTTCCTCAAAAGATACAAAGAATAGTTCTTCTAAATAAAGAAACCCTCTGAGTTTGAAACTCAGAGGGTCAGATTGAAAACAAAATCTTTTAAAAAACTTTCCTTAGGTGAGTACGGACGTCAGCGAACTTCAAAGAAGTTCCATGACTAATTATTGAGCCTAAGGTCTCAATAATTCCGAGTGCCTGAAACAATTGAGTTTCAGGCACTTTTCTCACGGCGGAAAGTTTTACTATTTTCTTGATTTATTCTATAAAGTAGAAATCTTTATATTTGTTTACAGAAGACCTTTACTTATTTCACTTTGAATTTATCGAATACCTATTTACCTTTTTCCGCTTGATCAGCTACTTCGAAAATTGAAGCTGTTAAATTCTCCACATAAAATGGACGTTGGTGGCGGCTATTTCCTGCCAATAACTTCAACTGATCTGAATTTTGAAGGTAATAAGGAAGCCCACTGGCATTAAAGATGACCAGGTATTTCTTATCGCCCGTTAACTCAAAGATGACCAGACCACTACAGTCTGTAGCTGACTGGATAAAGACTTGTTGGTAGATCTGATCATAAGTCTCAAGCGACAAGACCGCAAGCTCTTTTTTCAAGGCAATCAATCGTTTGATGTAGGCGATAGAATCCTTATGCTGACTGATAAAGTCCCAATCCACTTGGTTGACAAAGTCAGGAGCATTGTAGGAATTCATGGCCCGTTCCCGATCCATATGGGTGAGTTCTCCTTCAGGGCCAGTTGGAACCAATTTGGTCCGCATAAATTCTTGACCGACTTGCATGAAGGTCATCCCTTGAAAGAGCAGATTCATAGCTGTTGCAAGCTCTGAACGCTTTACCAAGCCTTCTTTATCTTCATGAGGATGTAGGGTTTGAAGTAAATCATAGAGATTGTAATTATCATGTGCTTCGACGTAGTTCAATACTTGACTTGGTGCCAAATAATTCCCAAGCTCTGCACTTCCTAAAGCAGCACGCGCAACAATGTTCTCTGTTGATTTTCCACTCACGAAGCCTCTTTTAATGGAGCCATACACTTCAGCTCCCTTGATCGCATCCCGCTCGGTATCATTGAAGAATCCAATTCGCGACAATTGCGCTGCATTATCTTTTTTGGCCTTATCTTCTGGTGCAAGTCCTGTCCCCATATCCCAACCTTCACCATAAAGGAGAATTCGTGGATCGAGGGCATCCATGGCCTCACGAACAGCTTGCATGGTCTGAACATCATGAATGCCCATCAAATCAAAACGGAAACCATCAATCTGGTATTCCTTCACCCAATGGGTCAAGGAATCAATCATGTACTTGCGGTACATTTCATGCTCACTCGCCGTTTCATTGCCGACACCCGTTCCATTTTGGAAACGACCATCCCGCTCCATACGGTAATAATAATCGGGAACCGTATTTTGGAAAGGCCCATGCTCCGTCGAGTAGATATGGTTGTAGACAACGTCCATCACCACGGAAATCCCAGCCTCATGATAGGCTTGAATCATCGTTTTGAGCTCTTTCATGGTTTGTTTAGGATTCGACGGATCCGTCGAAAAACTGGTTTCAGGGGCAGAGTAATTTTGGACATCATAGCCCCAATTGTAGGTCACACGCCCTTCTTCATCATACTGTTTAAAACGGTCTGAAATAGGCTGGAGTTGAACTACATTAACCCCTAATTGACGAATATAGTCAAAGGCTGTAGCATCACCCTGAGCATTTACTGTTCCAGTCTGACAGGCCCCCAGATAAGTTCCACGCAAGGATTCGTCCACACCAGACGTAGGAGACATGGTCAAATCTCGAAGATGCATTTCGTAGATAACCGCTTGACAAGGATTGGCCAAACGCCAAGGAGTTGCATCGGCGCCTTTTTTAGGACCCCAATCAAACTGACGATCTACTCGTGAAAGAATGGCTGAGCGCATCCCATCGGCTGTCGTTGCAATGCTATAAGGATCGCGCGTCACTTGCGTCTGATGCTCAAAATGAACCCGGTACTGGTAGGCCATACCGCTCAAGGTTCCCAGAAAATCGAGAATCCATACACCTTTTGTATTCTCAGGGTGATAGCTCGACTCCTGCTTGCCACGCGTCATTGGAATAGCTTTCCAAATAGGAGCATCTACCTCTGTTGATTGATAGAGTAGCAACTCCACCTTTTTAGCTGTTGGAGCCCACAATTTGAAGCAAAATTCCCCATCTTCCTCGCGATACCCTAGCCACCCCTGGTAGGCCCACTTGGCATCAAATTCCTTGGCGTGGGTTGCCATATCATAAGCATGAGGCTGACGGTGTGAATAAGAATGACTGGTCACCGCCGCTTGAAGCGAATAATAAACCGTATCATCCCCATCCAGAATCCATACTTCACGAACCAGGTCCTCGGGTAAGAGTTCAATTTCAAAGTCACGTGTTTTGGTGGACCAATTGGCCTCTTTTACCAAGACATGTCCACGATTAAGAGGCACTTCACTCTGAAAAACTAGATTGCCCTCCACTCCAAAATAATCCAATTTGGAGAAGGGGACTGATTTCCCCTCAACGTAGTCCTGCCACTGCCAGAGGTCATATGCAAAATAATTTCCTTTTCGTCTATGAAAATGGATCTTTACATAGTATTCACGCATTTTAATTTCCTAATTCCATTTTGATTACAAAGGAACCACTCGCTCTTGCCTATGCGAATGGTCCTTCAACGAGTTGACCTTATGATTCCGAATTGTGAACCAAGGCGTCATTATTGATTTCATCAATATTTGCAAAAAATTCAAGATGATTGTGGAAGACTTCCAATTCAACCGGAGTATCTCCACCGTATTCCCCATCTAGATTAATGCGGAATGGTTGAGCATTTTTTCCTAACATTTCGATGGACAATTTCTTAGTTTTAAGGTATTCTACATTGTCATCATGAACGTGCTTCCCACCATTAATCGCCTGAATCATCAAAGAGAGCATATTAAAGAGCTTGGCCGTTTTCACAATAATCAAGGTAAAATACCCATCATCAAGCTTAGCATCAGGGGCTACACTTTCAAAGCCTGCAATAGAGTTGGTAAGAGCCACAAAAATCATAGAGGCTGGCCCTTCAAAAACACCATTGTCATGCTCAATCCGTACCTTACGCGCCTTGTTTCGCGGTAACATCTTAGCCGCCTCAGCAACATAAGCAAAATAGCCTAGACGCGACTTGACACTGCTTGGAACGCTAAAGGTTAACTCTGTCATGGTCCCTGCTGCAGCTATATTAATAAAATACTTAGTCCCATAAGCACGTCCAATATCCATCTGGATGGTTTGATTTTTTTCAATAATGCGTGCAGCAGCTACTGGATCTCCCATTGGAATCTTCAGGGCACGCGCATAGTCATTGGTAGTCCCTGTAGGAATAAAAGCCATCTGAGGACGGTCCTTGAGCCCTGCGACTCCATTGACCACTTCATTGATGGTTCCATCTCCACCTGCCGCAATAATCAAATCAAAGCCTGCCTTGGCAGCTCTTTCTGCCTCATTTTGAGCAGAAAAAGGTTCCGGAGTCGTTTGATAGGCGCTTGTTTCGTAGCCCACATCTTCGAGTACATCCAAGACTTCCGCAATATTTTTCTTGATAATTTCTTGCCCAGAGGTCGGATTATAAATTAAACGGGCTTTTTTGATTCGTTCTACCATAAAGATCCTCTACAAACTTTCAAGCCAGGCCTCATCTTCTACCTGGATTCCTAATTCTTGTGCTTTGGTTAATTTGCTACCAGCGTCACTACCTGCTACGACCAAATCTGTTTTTTTGGAAACCGATCCAGTTACCTTAGCACCCAGACTCTCTAATTTAGCTTTGGCTTCTGAACGTGTGAGTCGTTCGAGCTTCCCAGTCAAAACGACTGTCATTCCTGATAGGGCCGCATCCGCAGCGACTTTTTCACCAAGATAAGCCAGATTGACGCCAGCTTCTTTAAGCTCTTGCAAGAGGCGCTTGGATCCTTCTTGAGCGAAATAACTCTTGAGGCTTTCGGCCACGACCATACCGAGACTATCAATGCTAGCAATCCGTTCTGGATCAGCTTCAGCCAATTGATCGAGGTCATGGAATTCTTGGAGCAAGATTTGACTAACCTTGCTACCAACATGGCGAATTCCTAGACCAAAGAGCAACTTCTCAGCCGAATTTTCTTTGGAAGCTTGAATGGTGTCATAGAGCTTCTCTGCTGACTTTTCTTTAAAGCCTTCTAAGGTTAATAGCTCTTCAACTGTCAGACGATAGATCCCTGCCACATCAGCTACCAACTGAGCTACGAAGAGTTTCTCTACAACAGCAGGGCCTAGGCCTGTGATATTCATAGCATCCCGGCTTGCAAAGTGGGTCAGGCCTTCCTTGATTTGTGCTGGACAGAGTGGATTGATACAGCGTAGTGCCACCTCATCCTCGAAATGGAGGAGTTGACTTTGACAGCTCGGACAATTGGTCGGAATTGCAAGTGGCAGATCAGAGACCCGTTTATCTTTGACGACACGTAAGACCGCTGGAATGATATCACCAGCCTTGTAGACAATGACGGTATCTTCCTGATGAATATCTTTTTCAGCAATATAATCCACATTGTGAAGGGTGGCTCGACTAACAGTCGTTCCTGCTAGTTGGACTGGAGTTAGATTGGCAGTTGGCGTCACGACACCGGTCCGTCCAACCGTCCAATCGACTGATAAGAGTCTCGCTTCTTTTTCTTCAGCTGGAAACTTATACGCGACAGCCCATTTAGGAGCTTTTACGGTAAAGCCTAGTTCTTCTTGAATAGCTAGATCATTGACCTTTATGACGATCCCATCGATATCATAGGGAAGATCCTCTCGAAACTGAGCTACCTTCTGGATAAAGTCCCAAATTTGCTCCATATCCTCTGCCAACACTCGCTCTTGGTTCACGACAAACCCTAAGCGAGCTAATTTCTCAAGCACACCTTCCTGACTGTTTTGATCAGTCGGACTCACTTCTTGATACAAGAAGGTCGCAAGATTTCGCTTGGCCACGATTTTCGTATCCAATTGGCGAAGTGTTCCTGCAGCAGCATTTCGTGGATTAGCAAACTCAGGCTCCCCATTTTCTTGACGGATCTGATTGACCCGATCAAAGGAAGCACGTGGCATGTAACATTCACCACGAACGGTGATACTGATTGGCTCGGGCAACACCAAAGGAATATCTTTTACCCGCTTGAGATTCTCCGTAATATCTTCACCGATAGAGCCGTCCCCACGCGTTGCACCCGTAACAAGGATACCATTTTCATAGGTGAGGGAAATCGACAATCCATCAATTTTCAACTCACAAACATAGTGAACAGAAGGAAATTCTTTACGGACACGTTGGTCAAAAGCCTCTAACTCCTCACGCGAAAAAGCATCCTGCAAACTATACAGAGGGTACTGGTGTTGGTATTTGGTAAAACCTTTCAGCACCACGCCACCCACACGATGGGTTGGACTTTCAGGCAAAATGTCCTCTGGATAAGCTGTCTCTAATTCGACCAATTCCCGGTAGAGTTGGTCATATTCACTATCCGATACGGATGGGG